>JAAIGE0100024234.1_pt1 | contig 11505 bp, 10 predicted proteins | sample 6487951 | NCBI WGS metagenome assembly JAAIGE01 (sample SAMN13974128, study PRJNA590717) | phyllosphere metagenome | biome: tomato field; feature: multiple bacterial spot infested tomato fields; material: tomato leaves; isolation source: leaves from tomato fields | host: Solanum lycopersicum ... | reverse complement strand
TCGGCAGCGCGCGCGGCGAAGCGATCGTAGGCGGTACGATCCGCAAACCACATCTCGGTGACCACATCGAAGTCGATCGGTGCGGCATCGGCGAAAATGAAGGCGCCTTCACGCTCTACGTAGTTACGTCGGTAATCCACTATACCTGGCAGCAGTTGCCGGATCAGTACCGAGTGATTGTTTTCATAGTAGTCGACAAAACCCTCTTGCGACAGGTCCCGTTTACGCCGCAGCAACGCGATGCATTTGAACATGGCGATCCTCCTTCAAGGGCCAGACGGTGCACGGCTCATCTTTGCGGCACAACGGAAAAAGGGCCGGAGTTTCCTCCGGCCCTTTCGAGATCACTCCCCGCCGAAACGGTAGCGGAGCTTCAAGCCGTACATCCGCGGCTCACCATATAGCGTCGTCTGGTAAAGCAGGTCGTCGTTCACGTTTGAGTTGCTGATGCGATAGGTCTTGTTCGCCGCGTTTGTGACGAAAAGGCCGAGATCGAACCCGCTGCGGGCGACGTCGTTCCAGTCGAGCGACATGTTGAGCAACCCGAACGGCTGAAGGTATGCGCCAGGCTCAGTGCCAGCCAGCGCGTTCGGATCCGTGTACTGGCGCGCAGTGTGCGAATAGTTCACGAAGAAGTTCAGCTCACCCATGTTGTCGCCAACCGGGATCGTCGCGTTGGAGTGGATGCTCCAGATATAAGGCGCAACGCCCTGATAGGGTGCACAGCTCAAGTCGACTACGGCACCCGGGGCGACCACACCGTTGCAACCCAGTTGCCCCGTTGGTGTCACAAAGTTGTAGCTCGTGTAGCGAGCGTGTGTGTAGCTGAAGTTACCGCCGATCTCCAAGCCCTTGAAGGGCTGCATGGACGCCTCGACCTCAATGCCCTTGATGCGTGCATCGGCATTGCGAACCACTGCGCCGCCGGTGCCCGAGATCGGGTTGAAGTCAGCACCAGCGCGCTGGCTGTCTTTGTAGTCCAGGATGTAACCGGTGGTGTTGAGACGGAACGGCACATTGGCAACACGGAAGTCTGACTTGAAGCCGGCTTCGTACGACGTCACCGTCTCCGGATCGAAGGTACGCGTGTTGACGAAGACCGCCTGCTGATTGAAGCCGCCGGATTTGTAGCCACGGTTGACCTTGCCGAATAGCAGGATGTCCTTGGTCACCTTGTAGTCCAGGCCGATAATCCACGTCGATGCGTTGGTCTTAAGGCGCGCGGTGTACGTGCACGCCGTTGGAGCTTGCGTCAAAGGTACCACGCTGGCGTCGGAAGCACAGCTTGCCGTGCCTGGCGCCGTGGCGACCGGGGTGAACGTCGTGGCAAAGCCTTTGATGTCGTCCCAGGTGTGGCGATAGCCGCCGGTCAGACGCAGGCTTTCCAGCGCTGGCGAAAATGCGCCGAAGTCCAAAGTAGCCTGCGTGTAGAGCGCCTTCGATTCCTGGCTGGTGCCGTAAGTGCTGTTGCTAGACTGGCATCCCGGCGACCCGGTGAGGATCGCGGGGCAGTACAAGGTCACGCTGCCGCGCTGCGGCCCGTTCGGCTTCTGATTGTAATAAAAGCCACCAACCGTGTAGCTCAGCGCCTGGTCGAGTGCGGTACCCTGCAACTGCAACTCTTCGGTGAACTGCTTGAGATCGTCGCGCGGTTCACCAAGGTCGATCGCATTGCTGTACGTCAGTGGCGTGCCGAGACCCGGCAGAGTAGCCTGGCCAGGAGCTGGAAGCCGGTTGCCGTCCACGTCATGCTGCTGCAGGACCGTGCCGTCGCTGTCGTACGCGTAATCCAACTTCAGCTTCTGGAAGCTGATGATGTTGCGCAGCGTCAACGCATCGCTCAACTCGATGTTGGTCGTGTTGGTGACACCCCAGGTCTTGGTTTTCGAGAACACATCGACACCGAGCGCGGTCTGGCGCGGACCCAGCGCGTCGGCCTGGGCGGCAGCGGCGCGATAGACGTTGCACGAGAACGGCCCGGACGCGGCGAATGGCGTGTCGGAGCAAAGGCCGAGGCCGGCAAGCCCTGTGCCCGTCTGCGCCGATCCGATGTTGAAGCCGCGATTGATGAACCCACTGCCGTTATTGGAGGAGTTCGCGCCATAGATCATCGTGTAGTTGTCGATGGTCTCGGTGGGACGGAAGGTGATGCCTACGCGGCCCGAATACCAGTGTTCGTCATCGCGGCGCTTGTTCCACACCACGTCGCGCGTGAAGCCATCGCGATCATGGAAAGCACCGACGGCGCGGACCAGCAGCTTGTCTTCGATCAGCGGAACGTTGATCGCGCCTTCGATCTCGCGGCGATCATAGTTGCCGATGCGACCCTGGATCCAGCCCGAGAAATCATTGGTCGGCTTCTTCGGCACCAGCAGAACGGCACCGCCGGTGGTGTTGCGGCCGAACAGGGTGCCTTGCGGACCGGACAGGATCTGCAGGTTTTCAAGGTCGACGAAGTTGCCGGGGCCGCCCTGCTGCGACAAGGTGATGCCGGCGGGCAGCGGCACTTCGTTCAGGTAGACGACGACGCCCGGCGAGGCCTGGAACGTCGCGCCTTGGCCACGAATGGTGAACGACTGCGAATCGCGCGAGCCCTGACCGTTCGGACCGACGACCAGCGACGGCACGCTGGCTTGCAGGTCCTGCTCCTTGGCGATGCCCTGCTGCGCGAGGCGATCGGCCGAGAGCGCAGTGATGGAGATCGGCACATCCTGATTACGCTCTTCGCGACGGTTGGCCGTCACCACGATGTCGGCGATGCCGCCCTGGTCCGCTTGCGCGGTGTCTTGCGGGGTGGCCTGAGCCATCGCGGTGGCGGGCAGCAATCCCACGAGACCCGCAAGCATAGTGGTTGCGCACAGCGTCAGCCGCTGGCGCTGCCTGATTTCAGAAAACATTTAGAGGACTCTCCTACTCATATGATCTTCGTGACGGAATTTTTCCTGTCACTGGAAAATCCTCTCCCACTCACTCATTTTGTTCTTTGTATTCTGGCAAGCCCGCTTCTTGCGATGCCCTTTACTTCAAGCCACCCAGGTAAAAGCGCCTGATCAGGGCGCCATCCAGTGGCCTCCATTCACATCCAGCGAAGCGCCGGTGACGACACGCGAATAGTCGGACACCAGCATCAGCACGGCACGGGCGCAATCGTCCTCGGGCGGTATCTTGCCGATCGGAATGTCCTTGGTAATTCCGGCGATGACATCGTCGCGCGTCAGGCCTGCATCGACCTGGGACTGAATGTGCCCCTCCACGGGAGCACCGTGAATCCACCCCATGCGGCACGTATTCACCCGAATGCCGTATTGTCCAAGATCTGCCGCCATGTACTTGCTGAGGGTGTTCAGCGCGCCCTTGGCTACCGCATAGCCCAGCTCCATGCCGTGATCGCCGCCGAAAGGCCGAACCGTCGCCATGGTCGAGACGTTCACGACCGCGCCGCCATCGCGAAGCATGGGGATGCAGGCGCGCGTCAGGCGCAAGGCACCCAGGCAGTTCACGTCGAAGCCGCGGGTCATGTCGGCGGGATCGGTGTTCTGGATGACGCTCCAGTCACCGTGATAATAGGCGCTGTTGATCAGGCCATCGATACGGCCGCCGAACTCGGACGCGGCCCGCTCTGCCAAGGCAGTGCATTGCGCTTCGTCCGAGACATCGCAAGGAACGGCGATAGCCTTGCCGCCTTGAGCCACGATCTCATCGCGAACGGTGTTCAGGAATTCGAGGTTGCGCGCGGCGAGTACCACCGATGCGCCTTCTGCCGCAGCGATCCGGGCGAGCGCCTGGCCCATACCGGGGCCGACACCGCTCACGACTACAACCTTGTTCTTCAGCAGCACAAAGCCTCTCCCTGATAGCCGCCGTTCGCGGAGGAGCTTGCGGGTAAATCCGGCAAGCCTGACAGATCGACCTTGCGCTGAGCGCTTCGGCCTCCGTTCTTGATTGCCCGCATAGGCCAGGGATTTTCACACAGCAATATGTAAATACGGCTGAGCGAACATATCAGATGCGTAGGCCGGGTAGCTCGGTGCTACGCAAGTTCCTGAAGGGCATTGAGGAAGGAGAGGAGCCGGTTTTCGTCTATGCCCAGTCCGCGACCGCAGAACAACATTGCTTCACGTACGACCTGCGAGTCGTCACCCTCGTAGGGGATCACGGTCTGCTCGTGGCAGCGGGCCATCATCAGCATCGTTCCGACGTGCTCGAGAAACGCCGCTGCGTTCACCGCGGAAATCGGTGAGCCGGTCAGACCGCCATCCTCCCGAGCCGCAGCGAGCGCACGCTTGAGACCATCGAGCGAAAGCCGCAGTGCCCGTCGATAGATCAGCCGGGCATATCCCCCGTCGGCCGCAAGACTGCCGATCACCATACGCATGCCATCCGCATTGAAAGCCTGAGCCCCGCCCATGGCATGCACGATCAGCCGGTGTACGATCTCGAGAAGGCCTTCGGTGCTTGCCTCGGTGGTGCCGATCTTGCGGAAGTTATCGTTCTGGTCTTGGATCAACCCGCGCAGCACGGCGCGATAGATGTGCGTCTTGGTCGGAAAGTGCCGGAACAGCAGCGCTTCGGACACACCGGCGGCCTGAGCGATCTGCTGGGTACGCGCGCCCTCCAGCCCGTATCGCGCAAAGACCTGCCTTGCAGCAAGGATGATCGAAGCTCGGCGATCGGCACTGGACAGGCGTGTGGTCGTCATCGGGTGCAAGGCTTCCGGGATTCTTATCATCCGCGAGTTCAGGATCGCCAAGCGGTCTGATGGTTTAGAGAGCCCTGGCGACATACACAAGTCGAGCAAGCTCCCGTGAAAAACACGCGATGATGTAATTGTCAGGTGCTTTGTCAGAGGGCATGAAGCGGCGGCAAACACAGCCATGGAGAGCGACGATGACGAGCAAGGCGCATTTCAGTTTCACCAAGTTGATCGTGCAGGATCTCGAAGCCATGGCCACTTTTTACAAGGACGTGACGGGCCTTGAGGAAACCGGCCGAGTGCAGAGCGCCGTCGGCGATCGTAAGATCGACGAGATCCTGTTCGCGCCGACCGGCCAGGGCGGCGCTACCTTCGTGCTTTTCAAGTTCCTCGACCGCACGGCACCTGCGAGCGAGGAAGTGATTCTCGGATTCATAACCGACGATCTCGCTGCGTTTGTGGAGCGTACCAGGGCTGCGGGCGGTGCGATCGTCACAGACATCAAGTCGCAGCCCCAGCATGGCGTGAAGGTGGCTTTCGTCACCGATCCGGAAGGTCACCTGATCGAGGTGGTCGAGCTGCTCTCCGCCTGATCCGCTGCGGGTAGGGGACAGATGTCTTCCGATCCCCAATAGGCCTTCAGGCTGGTGATTCGTGCTTGCGCATCGAACGTGCAGACGTCGAGCGAGCGGATCATCAGCCTGGGTCCGTCAGGCGGCTGGAATGTGACTTCGAACATCAATGCGGCCGCATTCGCGTGGGATCCGCGGATCGGTGCGACGGGCATGATCCGTGTGTTGAAGCGTACGGTATCCTCGAACCAGGCGACAATCTGCGCGCCCGTTTTTGGCGGCGTGCCAAGCGGGTCTTCGATGGTCGCGTCTGGCGCGAACAGCGCGACGACACCGTCGCAATCGCCGGCATTGATCCTTTCCACGTAGGCTTCGAGCGCAGCCTTCATTGCGGCTTGGCTCGGCGGAAAAGGCGCACCTTCCCCTTCGGAATGCCTGTTCAACCTATTGCCTCCTACAACCTGCCGCAACATGCACGCTGCGCAACTCCATACTGGGCAAGAAGCGCATCCCTCAACCGTTGGACGCGCACTCTGACGATTTGCGTAGGCGATTTGCGTGGTGTATGTGTCGTTCAGTGACTGCCGGGGGTGAGCCAGTGGTAATTCCACGCCTCGCATGCTATATGCCACGGCAAGCAAGAGGATGTTACGAGAATGGCAAAGTCGTCCGACTATCGTTTGGGTGAGTTTGAGTACCCCCGTGGCTGGTTCATGGTGGGCGAAAGCGCCCAGGCAACATCGACACCGATCGCAATGCGGTACTTCGGCGAAGAGCTCGTGATGTATCGCGGCGAAAGCGGGAGCGTCTACGTGGTAGAGGCCTACTGCCCGCACATGGGCGCTCACCTGGCCAAGAACAGCACGTCCTACATCGTTCGTGATGGCGAGCAGGTGGAAGGCGATTCGATTCGCTGCCCGTTCCATGGCTGGCAGTACGGGCCGGACGGTGCGTGCAAGAACATCCCCTACTCCGATTTCAAGCCCAAGGCGGCCAAGCTCAGGACGTTCCCTACTGTGGAGCGCGCCGGAACCGTGTGGATGTGGTATGATCCGGAAGGGCTTGAGCCCAACTTCGACCTGCCGGAGTTCGGCGGCCACTTCGATGCGCCCGGTTGGGTAAACTGGAAGATCGACTTCATGGGCGATCTCGATGTCCATCCGATCGAAGTCGTCGACAACATGGCTGATTTCGGCCACTTCGTGCCTATCCATGGCGCCAAGGACTTCGTTTACTTTGCCAATGAGTTCAAGGATCACATCGTCCACCAGTACTATGCGGCCGGCCACCGCACGCTGACGCTCAATCCGGAAGACGTGCTCACGCTGGATACCTGGTACACGGGGCCATCGATCCTCCAGTCGGAGATGGAAGGAACGTTCAACTCCTTCATCATGATCACGCACACGCCGATCGAGGATGGCAAGATCCGCGTTTGGCATGGCCTGATGGTCCAGGTGAACGACGGCAGCGCGCCGGTCACCGACGAACTGCGAGCCGCCGCGTTGGAGTACCAGGAGGGAAGCCGCCTGGCGTTCGCACAGGATGTCGAAATCTGGCAGAACAAGCGCGCGTGCATTAACCCGATGGTGGTTCCGAACGACGGCCCCTATGGCAAGGTGCGGCAGTGGTATAAGCAGTTCTACAATCCGCGCGAAAAGGCGTCTGACATGCATAAGCGCGGCAATGGCCTGCATGTGACGCTGGACAAGCGATCCTCAAGCGTCGCGGCCTGAAGGGAGAAAACAAGACATGGGGAGGAGTGAACGCCCGGTGGCCGTGGTCACCGGAGCCAGCAGAGGTGCGGGCCGTGGAATCGCGGCCGCGCTCGGTGAACAGGGTTATCGCGTCTATGTGACCGGCCGCACCGTGCGCGAAGGTGACGCGGACTTGCCCGGCACGATCGGCGCGACGGCGGCACAGGTCGATGTCGCCGGCGGGGAAGGCATTGCCGTGCAGTGCGACCATGCCGACGACGGGCAAGTGGCCGCACTGTTCGCACGTGTGGCAGACGAGTGCGGTGGCCGGCTCGATATCCTGGTCAACAACGTCACCGCGCTGCACGACGATCTGGTGAAGCCCGGCCCTTTCTGGGAGAAGTCGCTTGGCCTAGTCGACATCCTGGATGTCGGTCTCCGCTCGCACTACGTTGCAAGCTGGCATGCGGCACGGCTGATGGTGCCAAACGGCGACGGCCTGATCGCGTTCACCTCCTCGTTCGGCTCGCACTGCTACATGCACGGTGCGGCTTACGGTGCGCAGAAGGCGGGCGTGGACAAGTTCGCGGCGGATATGGCTGTCGATCTGCGCGGCACCGGTGTCGCGGCCATTTCGCTCTGGATGGGCCCGCTCAAGACCGAACGCAGCGCGCGCACAGTGCAGGAGCATCCTGAAACCTACGCCGAGATCATGAAGCTGGCGGAGTCGCCTGAGTTCAATGGCCGCGCCATCCTGGCGATCCACGACGATCCCGAACGTGAGGCGATCAGCGGACAGACGCTGATAACCGCCGAAGTGGCGGTCAAGTGCGGCTTCACCGATTTCGACGGTCATCAACCGCCGTCGTACCGCGGGCAGTTGGGCGAGCCGCGTATCGCCCATCCGGCGATCATCACCTGATGGCGGGCACAGTGGAACTGGGCCGCCGCTTTGCCGGCAAGTCCGTTATCGTCACCGGTGGTGCGTCCGGGATCGGCCGCGCCACGGCCGTGCGCATCGCCGCCGAAGGTGGGCGCGTGCTCGCGCTCGACCTCAACGAAGCGGCACTTCGCGAGCTTGCCAACCAACAGCCGCACATCGCCGTACGAAAGGCGTCGGCTTCGAACGAAGACGATGCCCGTGCCGTGGTGGCGGACTGGGTCGACGAGGCCGGAGGGCTCGATGTGCTGGTCAACATGGCCGGCATCATCCGCTCGGGCCATGCGGACCAGATGAGCCTCGACGAGTTCATGGCCTGCGTGACCGTCAATCTGGGAAGCACGTTCCTGATGTGTCGCGAGGCGCTGCCGCATCTGGAGCGCACACGTGGCAACATCGTGAACGCGGCCTCCACGTCGAGCCATTTCGGCCATCCGTTCCTGTCCGGCTATGCGGCCAGCAAGGGCGCCGTGTCCGCGTTCACCCAAAGCCTTGCCTGGGAGTACGTGAAGCGCGGTGTGCGGGTGAACGCCGTAGCGCCGGGCGGCATCACTACGCCGCTCGCCAGCAGCGTGCAGACTGGCATGGTCGAAGGCGCCGACTGGGAGCTATACAATCACCTGAGCCCCATTAACGGCTTCTCTCCTCCCGAGTCGATCGCCGGCGTCATCGCCATGCTGGCAAGCGCGGACGGGGCGCACATGAACGGCGCAATCGTGCGGGTCGATGGCGGCGTTCACGCCTGAACGTCGGCGGGGACGCTTGCGTTCTCCAGCGACGATATGAAGCGCGCCAGAAGGCTCTTCTGGCGCGCCACCATGTCAGGGTCGGTAGGATCCGCTCCCGAAAGACCGCTGACGAGCGGCGCGGCCCAGAAGTACCCGAACATCACGTTGAAAACGGCCACGATATGCAGCGTCAGGTCGGCGGAGGCGACATCGTGTTCCGTGGCGCGCGTGATCCGGCGGCCATAATCCGCAAGCCGATTGACCCACTCCATGCCGATCTCATCCCGCGCGGAAGGGGGCGACAGGATGGAGCGGATCAGCAGCTTGGGGACGTTGGGGTGCCGCGCCATGACATCGATTAGCCGGCCGGTAAGTTGATGGAAGGACGCATCGCTTGCCGGCCGGTCGATGGTCGCTTCCATCTCGTCGGCGAGCGGCTGCAGCGCGCGCGCGAGGACCTGGCAGTACAAGTCATCCTTGCTGGCGAAGTGCTTGTAGAGCCCAGGCTGCCGGATGTCCGCCGCCGCCGCAATATCGCGCAGGGCCGTGGCATCGTATCCCTTGTGCGCGAACAGAGCCTCGGCCGCGTCCAGCAACCGCTCGGCGGTGCGCTCTCCCTTGCTCAGCGGCGGTGCCAGTACCGGTTCGTCACTCATCGCACGGGCTTGCCAAAAAATCTTGGCTTGGCCAAGCGGTTATAGCGTGATAACTTTTCTGAGTTGAAGGGCCGAGTGGGCGGGAAATCCGCGCGTCAGTTTCTCGGCACCCTGAGAGGAGAAGTTCATGTCCGACCTCGATCGCCGGCGTTATCTGTCGAACATTCTGCAGCCCGTCTCGCCTCCGCGTGAGATCGACAACGTCTACACCGATGAACAACTGCGTCGTCTGCTGAACGTGGTCCACGATCGCGGCGAGTGGAGGCTGATCATCGCCCAGCACTTCGCCAACGCCGAAGCGCTTCTGGCAACGTTTGCCGGCGGTTTCCCGGACGATTTCACGCCGACGCTGGACATGTTCCTGACGCCTACATTTCGCGGCTTTTACGGCAATTACTCGACGAGCCTTTATCCAGAAATCAGCGACCTGTTCTACAACCAGACTTTCATTGAACATGCGAAGTCCTACTGGAACGCAGAATATGCCAAGCCGCAAATGATGTTGTTCAACATCAACGGTCCTTGCGGCAACAACGACCCAGGCCACCTGGATGCGCCCAGTTTCCGGGGTGTTCGCTATGAGAACTCGCCGACGTGGCTGTGCTCGGTCATGGGCCGCTCGGGCCTGTTCCAAGACTACCTCATCAAGATGGCTCAGGTCATCACCTGGTTCAGCCACGATCCAGCCAGCGGCTTCACCTACTGGCCCAAGGGCCCCTTGGAAAGCCCGACGCGCTTGCAGTCTCCCATCTATAACCGCGGCGTCGTCGTGCAGAACGAGATGCTGGTGCACCGGGGCGAGGCGAACGGGCCGATCGAGCGTCAGCGCCCCGCGGGCCTCGGCTTCGACAGCGTGTTCACTGGCGAGGCTGGCGATCCTGACGGCTGGATCGTAAAGACCGGCGATGACGTGATCGAGCGTTATCGCACCGAAGATCTGCGCTTCCTGGTGCACTGGTCGGCAGAGGTGTTCGAAGATTTTGACGAGTTGAAGAAGAACATGGATGGTTCAGACAACCTGACTTACGATCGTGTCTTCGAAACGCTGCTCGCCGATGTCCGTTCGCGGGGTATCGAAATCGAGACCCCGACCGATCCGTTGCGCGACCCTGCCTTCATCAAGGCGTTGAACAACGCCTACGATTACGGTGGCCCCGCAGAGTATCCGGCCGAGGCACCTCGCGGCGGAGTATACGCAGAAGCGGCCTGATCTTAGGCGACATACGCGAGGGCTGCGCACGCTGTTGCGCAGCCCTTTTGCGTGCTGCGGTACATACACGTGCGTACGTGATGCCTCGATTACATCGCGCTGGTAAAGCTAGCTGTTTTGGTCAATCGGCACGGCCCGCGTCGGCCAACGTCCGATGTACTCTGCCTATTTGCGCTTGCGGGGTTGCTCGGACAGAAGGTGGCGGGGCGATGCGCCGCCCATGTTGCTTATCGAGGAAGCCTTGCGGATCACGCTGCGTCAGATTGCGGTTTTTGAAGCGATTGCCCGTACCGGCAGCATTGCGGCAGCCGCCGTCGAAATCGGCGTCAGCCCTTCGGCCGCAAGCATGTCGCTGAAAGAGTTCGAAACGCACTTAGGCATGCGTTTGTTTGAACGCGCGCGCCGGCGCATGCTGCTGTCGGACGAGGGACGGCCGATGCTGGAAGCAGCCAAGGAAATCCTCGTTCGGGTGACGGACATGGAGGCGGGCTCGCTGCCTGAGGACATGCGCGGCCGCTTGCGGGTGGGAGCGGTGGCGCCGGTGGGGAACTACGTCTTGCCGCAATTGTGCGCGGCATTCATGCAGCGGCACCCCAACGTACGGATCGAGCTGCGGGTCCTGCCGTCCCAGGACGCGATGGAGGCGGTGCGCAACATGTCCATCGACATCGCCTTCGTCGGAGCCCCGGTGAACTCCAGCTATCTCGCGGCCCAACCTTGGCTGCGCGATGGCCTCACCGTCTGCGCAGCGCCCCACCACCCGCGTGCCTCCGCCGGTGAACAACCGCTCGGCGTGCTGGCGGGAGAAGCCTGGCTGTTGGAGAAAACGCAGTCGAGCGACCGGATATCGTTCACGGTGGAAGCGCTGAAGTCGCTCAATTCGCTCAACATTGTGCTGGAAACCGATAGCGTCGAGGCGATCAAGCGGGCGGTGCGGGACGGCGCCGGGCTGGCCTGCCTGTCCCGCTTTGCAATCGAGGAGGAACTCGCCCGGGGCGAGCTGGTCGAG
>JAAIGE0100667174.1_pt1 | contig 11507 bp, 9 predicted proteins | sample 6487951 | NCBI WGS metagenome assembly JAAIGE01 (sample SAMN13974128, study PRJNA590717) | phyllosphere metagenome | biome: tomato field; feature: multiple bacterial spot infested tomato fields; material: tomato leaves; isolation source: leaves from tomato fields | host: Solanum lycopersicum ... | reverse complement strand
TTTCTGAAGTGAGCATTGCGAAGAAAGTTGTTATCAAACTGAGGTCGGCCATTGAACTTATAATCATCACCGGATATACGGGCTAACGTCAACGCGGCTCTACCACTAAAGCGGGGCGTAAAATGACGCGTATAGTTACCCGTTATGTTCCAACGCATCATACCAAAGACGGTATTGATAGGATCTTTAAGCGGAGCAAGCTCACCGAAATAAGTAGAAGTACCAATGCCAAAAGCTACACTGGAATAGGGCTCAAATTGAGGTTTGCGGGCTCTTGCGTAATTTTTACTAAGTCTAAACTGAGCTTGGGAATATCCCAATCCTAATAGGTAGAGTGTACTGATTAATAATAGTCTTTTTCTCATATGACAGATCAATATGAATCACTAAAGGTATTCGTCTAACGACAGCCAGTGAAAATTGGTATGTTGAGGAGTAGAATACTTTGGTGGTTGAAGGTGAGTTGGAAGGATTAATTACGGATATCTAAGCCCCAGTTCAGTTTATTACGCAGCGTTTCCAGAAACGTGTCTCCTTTTACTTTCACTAAATGAGCACTAAAGCGTTCTCTTCTGACGCAGTAACGTACGGAATCATCGACTACTTTGGATCGGGAATCCAGGGAAATTAAGCAACTTTTACTACGACTTTCCACGGTGACCTCAATTCGGCTGCCATCGTTGACCACAATAGGCCGGACGTTTAAGTTGTGCGGACTAATTGGAGCAATAATGAAATTGTTTGTACGCGGTAATACGACCGGCCCGCCCACACTGAGGCAATAACCCGTCGAGCCCGTAGGCGTGGAAATAACCAGCCCGTCGGCCCAGTACGAATTAAGAAATTCTCCATCGAGCCAGGTATGTACCACAATCATCGATGAACGATCCGTTTTGGTGACCACGAAGTCGTTCAGTCCGAAATTAGTACCTTCAAAAACGTCCCGATCATTTTCGACGTGGAGGAGTACGCGTTCGTCGATCGAAAATTTACCGTTTTCCAGCCAATCCAGCGTCTGGGTAATTTCGTCTGGATTGATGGTGGCCAGAAAACCCAGTCGCCCCGTATTGACGCCAACGATGGGTAAGGTACGTTCGCCGACGTGCGTAACCGTTTCGAGTAAGGTACCGTCGCCGCCGATGCTAAAAACAAAATCGGCGTCAAACAAATCCTGACGACTGCGATAGGTTGCGGTAAACGGATGGTTGATAGCCGCTTCCTGAATGTTTTGGCGATAGTCTTCGTGAATCTGTACTTCCGCTCCCCGGCGGGCCAGTTCACCCAATAAAGCCTGAATGGCAGGTCTGGTCTGTTCCGTCAGCGGACGGCCATTAAGAGCAATTTTCATGAAACAGATGCTTTAAGCCGTAACTCGAGGGAAGGCATTCGGTACTATAACCCCAGAGCAGGACTAAAGTTTTGGGCGATGGTATTGTTCAATTTCCCGGTAGGCCTGATCAAATTCATAGCCATCCCGAACTTGTTGAACCAGTCGTTGCAGGCCTGCCTGTCCAACCAGTCCTAACCAACGCGATACTTCTTTGCCGGAAGTAACGTAGGATTGAGCCGTTCGGCTGGCATCAGCCTGTCCCCGTTGTGTACCAAAAAAACCATTCAAGGTTACAATATCCTGTAAATGCGGAGCCGTCTTGCCGTGATTGGTGAGTATATCCCATTCTTGCACATAGCCGTTGTAACGGCGGGTCAGGTCGGGATCTGAATAGCGGTAATCGACCATGAGGGCCACGCCTTCGTCGAACCACTGCGGCAGGGAAGATTTGGCTTTCATCCAGCCTAAACGGGCAAATAATTCATCGTGGCACATTTCGTGAGCAATCACGTCCACGTTCAGACCATCCGGATTGAGCACAATCCAGGAACCCGTGGGTGTACCGAGGCTACAGCCCGCCCCTTCGTAGAGCAAACAGAATTTCTGATATTCTTCCCGATTGGAGCAGAAAATAATGGTGGCCTCACCCCGTTGCTCTCCCCAGAATCCACTGACCCGTTTACGAGCCTGACCAATGAAATGAAGCAACGAATCACGACGTTGCGTATTGATCTGATCGCTGGCGTATACGGCAGGGGCAATTTTAGAAAAACCACGGAAGCGTACGGTTTGACAAGCCCAAATGGGTGGAAACCAGAGGTAATAGGCCGCAAGTAGAAAAATACCGAATAGTAAAATATTGACAATCAGTCGCTTACCGCTCCAACGTATCATAGTTTAACCTCGCCCTTCAATGGTCAGCCGGGCTAGCGTTTTCGTCAAAATTATAACGATACACCCGGATTCCCACCATGAAAAAATGTTTTTAATACGAAAGCCGACCGTAGCTTTTACTACAAGCGACTGAAAAAGAAGCCCGTACCCTTCAGGACTTTTCCTGGCTGACTGCTCTCGGGTATGTACGGAAATTTGGGTAGTACCGACTGAAAGAAACAAAAAATCAATCACTGACAACGATTTCCAATGATTGATTTTGAGTAAGTTACGAGAGCCGTTTCAAGACCTCAAACAGTTCGGCCTGCGTCGAGAGCGTTTTATCTTTGGCGTACCAGGTATGCAGTTGCGTACTGAGTTCATCGAAGGGCACATTAGCTTCCTTGAGCGACCAGTATAAATCCTGGGCAGGAGTGGGCCGGGGACCCCATTCAGCTACTTCTTCGAGTGTGTCGGCTTCGAGAATAACCAGTTTTGGAATGGCCCGGCCACCTTTGGTCAAGTGAGCGTCAATCAAATCCAGGTTGGTATCCCGTAGCACGTACCGGGTCTGGATTTTGCCCTGCGAAGCTTCGGCAATCCGTTCGAGTACGGGAACGATCTGGGCTGCATCGCCGCACCAGCCCTCCGTAATGATGAGCCAGTAGTAATCCTTAGGATTAGTCCCAATGGCCGCCAGAATTTCGGGCATAAGAACGGTGGTCTTGTCCAGCCGCTGCATCCGTTGTACATTGAGCTGTGTAAATCTGGTTAGCATTTCCGACTGCTTGGGTCCCGTAGTTTTACCTTCAGTCAGTAATTCATCGATCAGTTGCCGGTAAGCGGAATAAGTATAGGCAGATACAAGACGCTGGGAAGAAATAAGGGGAGAAGTTTCCATAAAAAAGTAAAGAAATTTTTACCGCAACGGTTACCCGATTGGGTTAGTTCAACCACCTGTGAAACGAAATAAACATCCAATTACGCCATGATTGAGTACAACACAGAAAAAAAAATTTCCGCTGAAACGTTTATCGATCTGCTGACCCGCTCAACATTGGGCGAACGCCGACCCGTTGCCGATACCGAGCGAATGCAACGCATGCTGGATGCGGCCAATATTCTAGTCACCGCATGGGATGGAGCTCAATTGGTGGGCGTATCACGGGCCCTGAGTGACTTCAGTTTCTGTACGTACCTGGCCGATCTGGCCGTGGATGAAGCGTACCAGCACCAGGGGATTGGCCGTCGATTGGTAGAACTGACACACGAAGTAGCTGGGCCCATGACCACCCTGATTTTGCTGGCCGCCCCGAAAGCCATTGCCTATTATCCCAAGATTGGAATGAAACCCAGCGAAGTTTGTTTTACGCTGGATCGGCAGAAGTAAAATTTTCACCGGAAGCAAATGCTCCCTACCTTTTCATTTTAAGCACTGTTGCTTTCTCTCATGCGAAGCCTGTTTGTGATTCTTGTCGGTATTCTAGCGGGAGCTTTTACTGATAAACCAGCGTATCTTATTTACAATCAGCAGTTAAAACCTTCAAGCTACGAGGCCCTGCTTCAGCAGGCGGCTAGTGCGGATGTCATCCTGTTCGGTGAACTCCATAACAATCCCATCAGTCACTGGCTGCAACTCGAATTAACGAAAGATTTGTATGAACGGAAAAAGCAGCAACTCGTTCTGGGAGCGGAGATGTTTGAAGCCGACAATCAGCTGGTACTGACCGAATACGGGCAGAAAAAAATAACCATGCAGCAACTCGAAGCCGAAGCCAAGGTCTGGCCTAATTTCCGGACGGACTATAAACCGCTGGTGGATTTTGCCCAGAGCGAATCCATTCCCTTCGTAGCTACTAATATTCCCCGGCGTTATGCCAGTATTGTGGCTAAAAAGGGACTGGAGGAGTTAACCCGTCTTAGTCCTGAAGCTCAGCAGGCCATTGCTCCCTTGCCCGTCACCGTTGATTTAACCCTGCCGGGTTACGCCGATATGCTGAAAATGGGCGGTATGCATAGTTCAGCCAGTTCCGCAGCCGCCGAAAATATGGCTAAAGCTCAGGCGATCAAGGATGCGACGATGGCTCACTTCATTCTGAAAAACTGGAAGAAGGGGCAAACCTTTCTGCATTTCAACGGCAGTTACCACAGTCAGAACTTCGAAGGCATTTACTGGTATCTTAAAAAAGCGAATCCGGATTTACGCATCATAACGATCGCTACGGTAGAAGAAGCCAACCTGGCCGCACCCACGGAAGCCAAGCCCGAACTGGCACATTTTATTTTAGTAGTACCTGAGACCATGACGAAAACCCATTGAAAAGTAAAGACGACGAAAGCCATGCAGGATATAGAACCTTTTTACGGCTGGGAGAAATATTACATCGCCGCCGAAGATCCGCAGTCTCCCTTTTTTGAACGGGAGTACAATTATCAGCAGTACGAAAATACCGTTTATGATTATTACATACATCCTAACTGGGATGACATCGGTTCTGAAACTTTATACTGCAAAATCCTGTACGCAGATTATGACCTGAACTTTACGATCATTGAATTGCTGGGCGAATGGAACGATACCCTCCACAATGACATCATGCATTTAAAACGTAATGTGATTGATCAGCAGTTATCGCAGGGAATCAGTAAGTTCATTTTGATTGGTGAAAATGTGTTCAATTTTCACGGGAGTACCGACGATGACTATTACGCCGAATGGTTTGAAGAAGTAGGGGACGGCTGGATTACTGCTTTGAACTTCCGGGATTTTGTAGAAGATGAATTCACAAAATACCACTTAGACTATTACATCAATTACGGCGGCACGCTGGAGGAAATTCCCAACTGGCGTACCCTGAAACCCCGGCTTTTCTTTGAAGGCGTTCAGCGGCTGATCATGCGTAGGCTAGGTTCCTGAGGGCTTAAACGATTACCAACAAAAAACCTCCTGATTTTCGGGAGGTTTTTTGTTGGTAATCTATGGTTGGAAGGAAATTCCTAGATCAGCCGTTCTTTGGTTGCCTTTTCGATGGCTTCGGCTTTAGAGTGTACTTCCAGCTTCCAGTAAATATTCTTGATGTGCGTACGAATGGTTTCTTTATCCACAAAAAGTTCGTCGGCAATCGTAGAGTAGCTTTTGCCTTTGGCTAACAGTTCAAGCACTTCGGTTTCCCGCGAAGTAAGGGGCGAATTACGGTTTTTCTGAAAGGATTGCACCACCATACGGGCGACGTTGGTGCTCATCGGAGCCCCGCCGTTCTGAATCTCCTGAATGGCTTCCAGTAAGCGATTGGGCGGCATGTTTTTCGTCAGATAGCCACCTGCACCGGCACACAAAGCTTTGAATACCAGGTCGTCGTTTTCGTAAACAGTAATGACAATGATATTGGTCTGGGGCCGTGCTTTCTTAATTCGGCTGATGCCTTCAATACCGTTCATGCCCGGTAATTCAATGTCCATCAAAACAACATCGGGAGCATCCTGATTCAGGTGCGGGAGGGCTTCTTCACAGGAAGCATAGGTATTGACAATGTGAAAACCTGAAGTGCCGTCAATGAGTAGGGCAAAACCTTCACGTATGACCGAATCGTCTTCGACAATACAGACATTTATTATTTCAGGAGCAGACAAAACTAGATTCATGGCTTTTAAAAGTACAATAAAGACACATTTTGGTCGATAGGCGTTGCATGAGTAAGAAAAAAAACAGGGATTTATGTAGACTCAGTATACTTTTTCTGAGGCAAACGAATGCGGACGCTGACAACGGTACCCTGAGACGGAACACTTTCAATGGTCACCAGGCCCTCAAACTTACGAGCCCGGCTTTCCATATTAAGCAGTCCGTTACCCTTGCGTCGTTTACTGGCGTCAAATCCCTGTCCGTTGTCGATCCAGCGAATGGTGGCCTCTTCGCCCTGGCGTTCAAAAGCCAGGAACGTTTGCGTAGCCTGAGCGTGTTTGAGGGTGTTGCTGATGGCTTCCTTGAACAAAAAGATCAGGTGGCGACTCATCCCCATCGGTAAGACGTAATTACGTAAAGACTCTTCTAAACCGCTGATGTCAAATCGGATGCCGGTTTTATCAAGTACGTCATCACCGAAATCCTTGAGTCGAATGGCTATTTCGTAGAGATTATCGTGATCAGGATTAATGGCCCAGATGAAATCTTTGGTTCCCTGATACATCCGGTTGGCATTATCGCTAATCTTGGTAAGCAGCGGTAGCACCTCCGCCGAAGGCTCCGGTAGACGGGCTTTAATGATTTCGGTAAGCATCGAAATACGGGTGATGGTATTTCCGAATTCATCGTGTAAATCCTGGGCAGCAAGCTTGCGGACGCGTTCGTTTTCGGCCAGTTTAACTTTTTCCAGCTCCAGCAAGTGAGCCACCTGCTTCCGAACCCGGTAACCATAGATGAGCCGTGCCGTGCCACCCACTACAAGCAGGCAAATGGCATAGAACCACCACCGTTGCCAGAAGGGCGGCACCACGACAATCGGAATCTGTAACATTTGCGAATCGTTCCAGAGGCCGTCGGCGTTGGAAGCTTTTACCTTGAGGGTATATTTTCCCGGACTCAGGTTGGAAAAACTGATGTAGCGACGGGTACCGCTGAAATTCCAGTTGGTATGAAATCCTTCGAGCAGATAGGCATACTGATTTTTCTGCGGACTGCTGTAGTCGAGTGTATTGTACACAAAGGAAAAAAAGTTCTCCTTGGCCTGAATCGTCAGCTGATGGTCATGAGCAAGCAGGCTGTCGAAGGCAAAGAGCTTTTCAAATTTTCGAAACGACGTCAGTACGACCGGAGGCGTAAAGCGACTTTCGGTAAGTTCCTGCGGATTAAAGCTGACGAGTAAACCAATACCGCCGAAGAAAAATGTTCCGTCAGCACTGCGGTGAAAAGCCCCGTTGTTGAATTCATTCGCCATCAAGCCATCCCGGCTGGTGTAGTTTCGGAACGTTTGCGTGCGGGGATCAAAGCGGGAAAGACCCCGGTTGGTACTCATCCAGAAGCGACCTTCCTCATCTTCCAGCATCCCATACACCACGTGATTGGCCAGGCCTTCCTGCTCCGTAAAGTGTTCAAAGTGGGGGTGGCCATCCCTGAAAAACAGACGGCTGAGGCCTTTGCTGCTGGCAATCCAGAGTTGTCCCTTGCGATCGCGGTGCAAATCGTAGATTTCGTTACTCAGCAGACTTTCCGGGTCGTCGGTCTGGTTGTAATAGGAGGTAATGCGGCCGTTGGTATCGATCCGGTTGAGTCCTCCCGACGTTCCTACCCAAAGCGTACCGTCGGGCATCTCCTGAATGGCCTCAATGGTTGAACCAGGCCCTTTGGAACTAAAATCAAACCGCGTGAGCTGGCCAGTCGTACTACGCTTGTACAGGGCTTTTCCCGTACCAATCCATAACTGATGGTGCTGGTCCTCGTAGAGTTTACTAACCATCGGAAACTCCCGGTGAGCCGGATCGCTGACAAATTGACGTCCATTCCAGTAGTAGAGGCCTTTACTACTACCTACCCAAAGCGTACCCTTATAATCTTCCAGGATGGTGTGAATCCGCTCACCCAGCAGTTTCTCACTAAACTGCTGACTTTCCAGCGTATTCCGATTGATACAGAATAAGCCCCGATACGTACCGGCCCAGAGGTTATTATGGCGGTCGGTGTATAGCGAAAAGAATGATTGCGAAGAACCCGGTGGCGTAATCAGGTCTTCCCAGTGCTGAAAACTATTCTTGGCATGACTAAAAACCTGAATCCCCGCATCGCGTGTGCCTAGCCAGATCACATCTTCTTTGGGGTCTGGTCCCTGGTATAGCGAAGAAATTACATTGCTTTGCAGCCCTCTTTTGGCATTTCCCGTCCAGTGAGAAAGAAGCGGCAGGGCGGAATTGTGCAGGTCATACCGATAAATACCTTCATTCCGTACGGACACCCACAAAACGGATTCATGACTCGCCAGCAGAGCCAGTATGGGTTGCTTCGTAGGTCGAAACAGTAGGGCGGGACTGGGCTTTTGGGTGGTAAGCTGATGCAATCCTGCTTCAGAACCAATCCAGAGACGATGCTGCGAATCCTGAACGATACTGTACACCGGGGTATGCGGTAACGACCAGGGAATGACCCGCCGGATGCCCTTCTCAACGGGACTGATGCGGTATAAACCCTGATTGGTTCCGGCCCAGAGAAAACCCTGAGCATCCTGAAAGAGCGTATAAATGACGCGGTCTTTGAGCAGGTAATCCGAAGAACGTACTAACTTCTGAAAGTCGAGCTTAGGGCTGGCCGTGCTGGCCATCCGAAACAGGCCATCGGGCGTGCCAATCCAGAGCGAGCCATCGCGGTCTTCGAGGAGCGTCTGAACGGTAAGTTTATAAGAAGTACCATATCGGGTAATGATACCATTCACCCGGTCAAAGCGATTGAGGCCCTGACGTGTACCTACCCAGAGCTGTCCCCGCCGATCTTCGCAAAGCGACAGAATGAATTCATTCGACAGACTATTGACTTGAAACGGCTGATGCTGGTAGGTAACAAACTGATGCCCATCGAAACGATTCAGACCATTTTGGGTACCCAGCCAGATGTACCCCCGCTGATCCTTCAGTATACAGTTGACACCACTTTGAGAAAGCCCTTCTTCCAGCGAATACTGGTCCAGAAAAACTGAATGGGATTGACCAAATCCGAAGCAGGCCCAAAAGCAGGCAAGACACAGAAAAAAGACTTTAATCATGGCTGAAGGGCACGTTTCGTGCAAAAACAAAGGTAAAACACGCAAATTTTGCAAGAAACCCCCCAATATGTGGGATTTTATGGGAGGGATAGGTTTTTTAATTTTGGGCCGTAGAATTTTTACAAAGTTTTGGTTAAGGGAAAAAAACAGTTCTGTCTTGCGGAGCTGTTTTTTAGTTTTAAGGCTTCGGGAAAATCAACCCACAAGTAGCCAGAATTCCGCCTTTCGAAGTACGCCCTTTGCCACTCATCTACACCTGCAAAGGCCCTTTACATTCTGGGGTATTCTTCACTAATTTTGGCAAATTCGTCTCTTCACTTTATTCCCGTTTGTATGAGAATACTATTGGTACTGCTCTGTATGCCCTTTTTCCTGTGGGCACAAAATGAAAAAATTACCGTTACTGACCTGACCCGTATTAAATCGGCTTCGTCGGTAAGTCTTTCGCCCGATGGCAAACGGGCAGTATACGCCGTGCAAACCACCGAACCGGATGCTGAAAAGAAATGGGAATACGTCTACCGGACGCACCTCTGGCTGACGGATTTCAAAAACCCATCTCGCCAACTGACCCAGGGCGAAGAAAGCGTGAGCCGGGCCATCTGGAAGGATGACAAAACCTTGCTGTTTACGCGTCCGGTGAAAGGAAAATCGCAATTATTTCAACTTTCACTGGAAGGAGGGGAACCCCGCCAGCTAACCGACTGGAAATACGGGATTGGAAACCCGATCTTGTCTCGCGATGGATCAAAAATCGTTTTTTCGGTAGGATTAAGTTTAACGGAATTACTGAAAGACAGTTTGTTCAACCCATCCAAAGCAATACCCGAATGGTCGTTTGAAAAGCCGGGCTTCAAGGACAATGCCTTTTTGAAAAGTGATTCGAAAGTAAAACCCAACCCGGATGGCTCACTGGCTGAAATTCGGGCTTTTCTCAACCAGGATGTATTGGATAAAAAAGCGAAAGTCATCAACCGACTCAATTTTCAGGGAGAAGCTACGACTCAGCCCGAACTTAACTTCAGTCACATTTGCGTGCTGGAATTGAAGGAAGGAGCCACGCCGAAAGTCCTGACCACCGGCTTTAAGTCGTTTCAGGCTTCCGCCTGGAGTCCCGACGGTAAATTCCTGTACGTAACCACGGGTCAGCAAGCCAACGCTCATCCCGACCGCGAACAAACCAGCAAGGTCATCCGGCTGACGCCGGAGAACGGCCAGATGCAGGACGTTTTTCAGGCCGAAAACCAGCGGGCCTTTGCTCCACTGCCTTCCTGGGATGGACAGCGAATCGCCCTGCTGACAAGTCCTTCCGAAGGCGTCAATTTCCCCAAGCTTACAATACTTACTACGGGTGGCTCTGCAAAGCTGGTAACGGTTGATTTGGATCGCTCGGTATCGAACCTGTCCTGGTCGAAAGATTCCAAATATCTGTATTTCAGTGCCCAGTCCAATGGGGGCCAACCGCTGTACCGCTGGAACGTAGCGACGCAAAAGGTCGAACAACTCTCGGATTACGATTCGGGTATGCTGGATTTTGACGTGTCAGCGGATAAACTTGTATTCGTAAAAACGCAGGTCTCCGCTCCGAATGAGGTGTACTGGATTTCGCTGGCGAAAGCGGCTAAAAAAGGTAAAGCTTCGGATCTGACGCTGGCCGAGTTAAAAACGGCCATTCAGGGAGCTAAGCCTTTTACCTCTCTCAATGATTGGGTAGCGAAGAAAACCCTGAGTATGCCCGAAAAACGGACGTTCCAGAACGAAAAAGGCCAGACGGTGGAGTACTGGATTATGAAACCCGCGAACGTACAGGCCGGTAAGAAATATCCGCTGTTGCTGAATATGCACGGCGGACCGACTGCTATGTGGGGGCCGGGCGAGGCTAGTATGTGGCACGAGTTTCAGTATTTCTGCTCGCAGGGCTATGGCGTAGTGTATGCCAACCCGCGTGGTTCGGGTGGGTATGGATTGGACTTTCAGCGGGGTAACATCAAGGACTGGGGTACCGGGCCGGCTGCGGACGTACTGCGGGCGGCGACTGAAGCAGCAAAAGAAAGCTGGGCCGACACGGCTCGTCAAGTGATTACGGGCGGTAGTTATGCGGGTTATCTGACGGCCTGGATTGTTGGGCATGATCACCGCTTCAAAGCGGCCTTCTCGCAACGGGGGGTGTATGATTTGACCACTTTTCTGGGGGAAGGCAATGCCTGGCGACTGGTACCTAACTATTTCCAGTATCCCTGGCTCGACAAAACCGATCGCGTGCTGGAAGCCAACTCGCCCTATACGTTCGTCGATCAGATCCGGACGCCATTGTTAATCAAACACGGTGAAAACGATTTACGTACGGGAGTCATTCAATCGGAAATGATGTACAAATCCATGAAAATTATGGGCAAAGAAGTCGAGTACGTACGCATGCCCGGTGGTACGCACGAGCTAAGCCGGAGCGGGAACGTTCGGCAGCGGATTGATCGGATGCTACGGATTTATGAATTTTTCGAACGTTACGTCGGAACGAAGTAAGAAGCTAAATCCCTGACCCTAAGTGGTCGGGGATT
>JAAIGE0100736601.1_pt1 | contig 11511 bp, 12 predicted proteins | sample 6487951 | NCBI WGS metagenome assembly JAAIGE01 (sample SAMN13974128, study PRJNA590717) | phyllosphere metagenome | biome: tomato field; feature: multiple bacterial spot infested tomato fields; material: tomato leaves; isolation source: leaves from tomato fields | host: Solanum lycopersicum ... | reverse complement strand
CCGACAGCATCAGAAGTGCGCTGACAGGCAGGATAAATCGGTTCATTGGTCTTGATAGCTTTTGTGGTAAGTTCATTTAAGCAGCACGTAATAATTGCCCTTCAGGGTAGCTTTCTGCTGCGTGATTTTGCGCTGCAACAGACCACGCGCTCCAGACAGGCCTGACTGCGCGGCCGAGATCCCAGCCATTGTAGCCGCTGCCCGGGCACTACCCGTGGCTGCTCCGCTGAGGTTGTAGTTTACGCCAGCCAGGGTTTGTCCCAGCGCCTGCTTTCCTTCCTGCGCGGCCAGTACGTTCGGGACGAAGACACCCGGCATACCATCCATGTCGTGTACGTTCAGCTTAATCGGGAAAATGCGGCCTTCATATTGCAGACTGGTCAGCGCAATACCGACGCGCTCGGTGCCGAAACTGCCGATGCCATACACGAGCGTATTAGCCGGAACACGAACGCCCCGGACCGTTACCGGTTCCAGCAACCGGAGCTGCACACGCCCCCCATCGGCGATCTGCTGATCCTGATGAATAACCGCCCGTATCGTGCCCAGATCGTCCGTGAGGGCGGCTTCCTGCTGCTCTTTCTGGCTGGATGAATACAGGCCGTAAAACCCATTGAATCGCTGACTGGCGGATGCACCCAGTGTCGACACTACGGCCCCAGACTCGGCCTTGCGTGGCCGCTCACCTTCGCGGGCTGCTGCTGCCTTCGCTTCCTTATCCCGTTTGTATTCCGTAAGCAGGGTCAGCAGGCGCTGTCGTTCATCAACCTGTTTCTGCACATCGCGTGGGTGGACAGGCTCGTCGTCAACATCATCCGACAATGGCGAGTCCGGATAAGCCGGGCCGGATCGGGTCCGCTGCCGGGACGCTGCCCGGGCCGTCAAATCCCGCCGGGTCCGTTGAGGAGTCGGGTCGTACAGTGAATCCATAGCGGCCAGTGCCGGGTCCATCGGCTCGGTGTGTTGCCGGGTTTTGTACAGGTACGGATCAAGTGTTGTTGGCATTCCTGTTGCAGGAGCCGACGACTGAATCGGAGCAGTTGTCGGATTGGTCACCCCTGTCTGCATACCATTGACAATCGGTCGATCAGCGGTCATGCTGCGCTGTTCGGCGGCCTGTAGTTCAAGTTTCGATTTGGGAACACTGTCGGTCTGAGCATTGGGAATACTGGTATTTACATTGTTGATGAGCGGCTGCTGCGGCCCTTTTGTGCCTGCCACAAGGAAATACCCGGTCGACCCCAGCGCCAGTAGCAGTACGGGTGCGGTCATCCAGAATCGTTTGTCATTCAGTACATCTTGGAACGACCTGCGCGGAACAACGTTGGTAGTTGTAGTGCCTGACACCGGCAGTTCATCAACGTCGCTGTCGGATTGAATCGGATCGGTTTGGTTCATGAGCTTGAGCAGGTCGTTTTTGGTTAACTGATGGAGAAATGCGGGCGGCTGAGCGAAACGTCAGGGGTAATACAGGCGGATGATTGAGGTTCGACCGGATTGACCAGAAACCCAGTAGCTGTATCAAAAAAAGGGTTGCCAGCACATGAATTTTCTGCTGCCGGACAGGGCGCGCCTGCCAGCGGTGAATGTGGTGACTTACTATCCTTCGCCAGCGTCGCGGGTAACCCGGTCTGAGTAAGAAAACTGGTGTCGGTCGGTTCATAGCTGATGCTGCTGATCGGTGCGAGGTACGGTTTCGACGTCCTGATTTTGCATCACTTTAAATCGCTCGATCATGAAGCCGTGCGGATTGTTGTCCGTTCGGGCCACATCGATGAGGTAGCACTCCGTGACCAGCTTACGGATTGTAATGCTGTTAGCCCGGATCAGTAGCTGCCGGCCGCTGGTAACGACCCGGTAGGGCGACACAGAAAAATCAACCTTGATCGTATCAATCTCGACCTTCTGGTGTACGTTGCCCTGAATCAACTGCCCGTAATACCCGGCTTCCTGTAAATCCTGGTACAGCCGTACTACGGAGCGGTCACCCAGATACGTGGCTTCGCGGATATTCCCTTCCACCTGCTTCTCATCGGGTTCGAGCGTGAAAAACAGCCGGTGGAACGTCTTAACGTGATCTTTGGCTTCAGCCGGGCGGTTGATGTTCTGCTCCTGTGCCAGCGCGACCATGATCGATTTACCGTTGTCAAGCACGTACACTTTCTGCCGACTGGCCGACACTTCGGCGAAAGCCCAGTACGCAATGCCCAGCGCGAATGCCAGACTGCCGATAATGGTGATGATGGCAACCCAGCGAACCAGCCGGAACGACGTTTCCAGATTGGTCAGGTAGCGAAATTGTCCGTTCATAGTCAGATGTTGTTTGTGGCGGGTTGAGCGTTGGAGGATGAAAAAGCACCGGCTGCGGTGCGGCCGAGCGATGCGGCTCCGGCCCCGGCTGCCTGCCCGGTGGCGGCTCCGGCCAGCATGGTCGTCGGTTGCGTGGCCGACCCGATGGCATCCCCTACCCCGGTCGATTCGATGACGTACGATGCCAGTTTTGGAATAGATAAGTAGGCTCCGGCACCGATGAAATAAAAGATAATCAGCCCCCAGTCGGCCGATCCCATTCCCGTATTTCCCGCCCGCAACTGTTCGTCAAAAACGGCGAGGTCCTGGTTGAGCATTGACACGTGAATCGTTTCCAGAATCGCCCCCAGAATGTTTACCAGCGGGATGTAGAGCAGAATGTGAATCATGCGAGAAAACCAGGCGGCCAGCCCCGGATAGAACCAGTCGAACATGGCCAGCCCGAACGTGATAGGTCCCGTCAATGCCAGCACAATCAGGAAAAACGTGCTGATCAGTTTGATGTAGATAGCCGACAGGTCGTAGAAGATTTCGCCGAGCCAGCTCAGAAACTGGTCGAAATAATACTGCATCACTCCACTGACGGCATTGCCCACGAGGCGGTTGCCAGTACCGGTGGTTCCAAAAACCGTTCGAACGACGTCCCAGGTGCCGATTTCGCCATCCTCACCGGGCGGTATCAGGATCTTGTCCCAGTTGTCTTTGACCTTCGCCTTCTTGAGTTGATTCAGCCGCTCCACTTCGGCTTTCTGACTGGCTACCATCGTGCTTGTTCCTTTGTCGAGTAATTGCCCAATCTCCACGATGAATTTGACGATGAAGGGGTAGAAGAGTAGGCAGATCGCCAGTGCAAACGGGCGGAGCAACGGATAGATGTCGAACGGTTCGGCGCGGGACCAGTGCCCCCAGATCCGGTAGAAGATGTAAAACAGCGAACCGATGAAGCCAATGGCTTGCCCAAAGTCTACCAGTGTGCCAAAACTGTCGGCGAAGCGATCAAACACTTCGTCGATTGACGCTTCCAGAACCGGGGCTACCAACAATAATGCGTGCATAGAGAAGAGAATTATCGATATGACTGCGTTCGGAGATTGGCCCTCTGATAGGTCCGTCGGTTCCGTTTGTATTTGTAATAATCAAGGCCCTGCGAGGTGATCCTGTCCATGGCAAGCAGAGTCGTGCGACGGGCTTTGCTTTCGCGATCTACTTCGCGGAGCAGCCGCAGCCGGTCGGCGGGCGACAGATACGCCGTTTGCCCCTGTTTATCGATGAGCGCGAGTTTAGCCCGGAGTGCTTTATCATCGACCAGTAGGTTCGAGCGAGCCGATGCCAGTACCGTCCAGCCAATGTCATCGTTTGGGTAATTGGCGTCGATCTCCTCCTTCATTAGCCGGGCGTTTGCGGGATCGGTGATCGTGATCGCAACAGGCAGACCGTCGGTCCACAAGGCTTCGACGGATTTATCGACTGCCTTACGCTGAGTACCACGCAGTACGTCGATAGGTGCCTTCGTCATTGCCTGCTGGTAAGCGTATTTCACTTTAAAATCCTGATAGCGGATCTTGTTGATACGCTGTTGACCGTCTTGCCAGGTCTGTTTTAGTTTTTGAATTGCCTTTGCCAGACTCTTATTTTTCTGCCGCTGGTACTCTTCCATAATTTCCGTGGCGATAGGCGCGTAGACGGTTGCGTCGGCGACACCTTTCATCAGTTCGTCCATTATCTTTTCTTTCATCAGCGCACCGACATCAATACCCGCGTCTTTCAGTCCAGCCATGATATCGTTCTCGGAAATCTGTAGCAATTGATCGATTTCAGACTGAATCAGGTCGATGCCCCGGTTGCCTGCCGGAAGAGTGTTAGCTGCGGGCATTTGTGCGCAGGCAGTTCCTGTGACCATACAAAGCCACAGACTGCACGTAAGCCATCTGTTCATCGGGTCTGATAAGTTGTAGGACGGGTACTGATCGTCCGGTTCAGTGAAGAATTGGCCCGGTAGAGCTGCTGCCGGTACGCATTTTGGGCAATCTCACGGGAGCGATACTGGTACGTGGCCCGGATTAGATTCAGCGTCTGATTAATTCGCTTGATGCGATCATACAGGTCTGTACGGACCAGATTTAGCGCTGATAACCGCTCTCCCTCCGACATCCATACCGGTTTGCCGCCGAGATTCACGACGGTTTTTACCTCGGCTACCAGATCGCCTGTATCGGCTACCTCATCAAGCGCCTGCCGCATGGCCGAGGCTTCATTGGCGGTAAAGGCCGGCGTGGCCAGAAACCGGTCAGCCGCTTTTCGGCTGGCTTGAATTGCCCCCGTCAGTTGGTTTAGGTTCAGCTCCCGGTAGTACGTAGCAAAGGCCGGTGACAATTCGGTATGTGCCTTCTTCCAGGCGTAATCGACTTTGTAGTTCTGGTACTCGATCTTCTGCTGTTTCGACAGGCCATCCTTCACCATCGACTGGAGCGATTTGACGGCTGAGATCGGTGATACGTCGAGTAGTTGACCAATAGCGTTACCCAGCAGTTCGGTCAGCTCATCCTGAATCCCCTGCATGATTGAGTTTTCCGTCTCGCCGATGATGTTCTCGATTTCGCCGGTCAGATCGTCGCCCAGACTGCTCAGTGCAGGCGCACCAGGACTGGTCGTGTCGGCAAGGGAATGGGATCTAAAAAAGACGAGCGCAGGACGTATGGTGCCGGCCTGTGCCTGCGTAATCCAGCCAGCCAGACACAGTCCAGCCAGAAGCAGTCGATTTATTGGCTGCATCAGGTAATGAAAAAAGTGTTCTCGGATTTAGCGACTTGCTGGAATGCCGGTTCTGATCTCGTCGGCGAAGTCGCGCAGGGCCAGATCGTAGTTTCCGTCGTGAGCTTTTACCATCCGTTCGAGTCGCAGTTTCTCGCGCTGCTCAGTCGAATAGGCCAAGTACTCTTCGGTCGACACTTCGACGCCATATACTTTAGATTCCTGACCGCCCCAGGAGATGAATACCTCCTTGTATTTGCGTTTGGGGTCGAGGTCAAGGTTCAGGGAGAGGCACAGGTCTTTGTCTTTGTCAGACAATGCCAGCAACTCCTTTACGTGCGAAAACTTGTTGCGATACTTGCGCTGGTCGAGCAGAATTTTCGTGTCGGCGTTGTTTATAATCGAGTCCTTCACAATCTTGTTGCCGATAATGTCATCAACCTCCTGCGTTACGATCCAGGCTTCACCGAAGAACTTGCGAACCGTTTTGTAGAGATATTTGATATACTCCGCCATGCCATCTTTCATAATGGCTTTCCACGCTTCTTCAATCAGGATGATTTTTCGCACTCCGCCCAGTTTCCGCATCTTGGAGATGAACGTGTCCATAATAATGATCGTGACGACGGGAAACAGGATCGGGTGATCCTTGATGTTGTCCAGCTCGAAGACAATGAACTGCCGGTTTAACAGATCTAGATTTTCCCGGCTGTTGAGCAACGCTTCGTATTCCCCGCCCCGGTAGAATGGCCGTAGCACGTAGATGAAATTGTCGTAATCGAAATAGCCGATCTGCACCCGGTGCTCCTCCAGATAACGCGGGAAATCAGTCTGCATGAATTCATAGAACGAATTGAAGCAGGCGAATACATCCGGGTTGTCAGGGAGATACCGCTCAAAGTACTGCGTCACCGCATCCGACAGGGCCGTGTATTCCGACATGGTTTGCCGTTCGTCACTGCGTTTCCAGAGCGTTTGAAGTAATACTTTAATGGCCTCCTTTTTCTCCACATCGGGCATGACCCGGTTCTCAATAAAAAAGGGGTTGAAGTTGATCGGTTCATCTTCTGAGTAAGTTAGGTAAAGCCCACCCAGCATATCACACAGACCCCGGTACGAGTGTCCTACGTCGACGATAACCGCGTGACTCCCCTGCACGTGGTAGCTGCGCAGGGCATGGTTGGTGAAAAACGACTTTCCGCTACCCGACGGTCCCAGGATAAACTTGTTTCGGTTTGTAACCCAGCCCCGGTCCATCGGCTGGTCTGACAAGTCAACCAGTAGTGGTTTACCGCTCATCCGCTCCACCAGTTTCACGCCGTAGGGTGATACCGAATCGTAGTAGTTCGTTTCCTGATTCAGCAGGCAGACCGACTGCGGTACAAACGACCAGTATTTGTCCTCGCTTGGTAGATCGGCTGCGTTGCCCGGAATGCCCGCCCAGAACAGTCCAAGCGCATCCTTCGTGTTTTCGCGTGGCCGAACACCCAACCGGGCAATGGCCGATGAAACCATGTTACGCAGTATCGGTAACCGACTTTTGTCTTCTGTCCAGACCTGAATGTTAAAGTGCGACCGGACGGGCGTAAAGCCTGACTCTGCTGCGTAGCTCAGGTATTGGTTGAGCAGCATAGCATTGACTTCGTTGTCCTTTCCAAAGTTGGTTAACGACCGCATCTGCATGGCCCGTTGCTCCAGCTTTGGAAAAGTCGCCTGCTTGTCTTCAATGAAGATGTACTGGTTATAGATGTGATTGCAGGGCAGCATCAGCGATACCGGTGCCGCAAAACTTACCGATACGTTCGAACGCTCAGTCGACAGGGCTTCGACGCGGTTGTTGGTGTACACCCACTCCGGCAGATCGTCGATGTCGGAGATTGTGTAGAATTTCGTGTATTTGCCACCCACCTTCAGTACCTCGTCCATTTCCAGATCCGCCAGCGTTACTACTTCATCCCGCAGCGACAGACTCATGTACCGCTCAAGCAGGCCCGGAGTGGACGCTCCAGCAGTGGATGCTGCCGGAGTGGATGCTTCCCCAATGGACGCTCCGGTATGCTTGTCTGTACCGGCCAGTTCATCCGCTCCCAGCCGCCGGAGACTTATCAGTCGGCTGCTTTCCAGAATGGAGACGAACTGTTCGATGCAGTTGAAGAACTCATCGACCTTGCGTTTGTCGCCAACTTCTTTGGGTACCAGCCGCCCCCGTGCGAGCGACGTTTTTACGGCACTGACATCCCGCCGTTCCGGGTGCGTCTTTGTCAGATACAGATAACACTGGTGATGTAGATAAGGCCGTTCGTTGAAATGACGATCACTGGCCCGGTCTAGAAACGTACGTGACTTTTCCGTTGACTGACCATCTGTTGGCTGATAAGTCTCTTCAATGAAATAATCCTGCTTGTGAACGATGGTGTAACTTGGTAAAACGCCTAACGCTTTAGTCCATACGTTGCAAAGTGTTATGTAATCCCCCTGCTCGACGCGCCCCTCCCCTACCCCATCGAAACTGGCGTTTAGCGTGAAGATTTCGGGTAGATTAATCGCGAAGCAAACCGTTAGATCACCGTGTGCTGAAATCAGACAATCCTGCTCGATGGCGCGTATCGGAAACACGTCGTGAATAGCCCGCACGCCCGTCCTGTTATTTTTTGGCTGCATATCGAAGTTGTTTATACACCGCTGAACTTCTTACCAAAATCAATTTAGGTTGCCGGGCTCTTCCCTGCGTCCGCACCATACCTCGTTCGCCGTGTTCGCGGGAAAGCCGTACCAACTGACCATAGAGGATTACGATGCTCAGCATGTACACGCCGTAGCAATACAGGCCCGGCCATCCAGTAATGAGCATGATAAACGTGCTCACGAGGAGCAGGCCGACCGCTGCTGCGGCTAGGAACAGCAGGAAATTCATTCCACGGATACCAAGCACTTGTGGAGGGCGATCAACCCCCTTGTTGACTCGAAACATATTACCCGCCAAAAACCGATGTGAGCGTCACTACGACCAGTCCTGCGAAGATGAGAGCACCGAACCACGACGCGGCAGCTTTTTTCGTGTCTGGGTCTCCATTTGTCCATTTTGAATAGACCGAAATACCTCCGACCAGCCCCATGATTGCGCATATGGCATACATCAGATTGGCAACCACCGTGAAAGCCCCTTTAACCTGTGTAGCTGCTGTGCTCAGCCCCTGTGTACTTAATCCCTGCGCTGTAGCCGCCTGTGCGATACTTAGCCCCATTATAAATAGCGCGCAGATTCGGGCCGCGCTACGCCCCTTCGACCAGTTTGATTGGGTTTGCATAGTATAGCAATTATAAATGAATGCTTTTTAAATAATATTCATTTCAAAAGTATGTACAATTAAATGAAATACATTTAGTAGTGGTCAAAATTTTTACGCACTCAAACTTTCAATCTGATCGAAAATAGCCCCGTAATCAGGCTGGCTTGGCTGTTTGTGCTGCAGAAATAGCCAATCGAGTGACTGATCGTTTTCGAGCTGATACGTGTCGATAAGTATACTGAGTTCCTGTTTCATGAATATACTGTCGGCGGCCCGGCGTTTAGTAAGCTGCGTCATTTTCCGCTGCACGGTTCGAACCCGTTTCACGTACTCGGTCAATGTTGTAACAGGCTCTGTGTTCATTGTCGCAGTGTCATCTGAGTCAGTTAATACGATGGCCTCATCATCCAGCCAGTTACAGGTCTCAGGCACCAGATCCGTTTCGTCCGGGTAGTCAGACTCCGTGATTTGCATCAATGTAGTCGTCGGCTCAGTCAGCGGTTGTTCATCCGACTCCGTATCTGCTACGGCTTCCTTCGTTTCTATCGACTGCGATTCCGTTGGGCGGAACCCTGCCAGCAAGCGATCGAAGTCGGTTTTCGATTGGCCTATGCCAGTAGCTGATGATTCATCGGCGGTGGGCTGTTTCGGATTGACTTCCGATTGGTCATTGACTAGTCTCCCACCCCACCAGCCATAGTCTTTCCCAAGACGGTATCCCTGCCAGCCCGACAGAGCCAGCAGGGATGCACTTATCCATAGTGTTATCATTCGTGTAGTTCAGCTTCTTTCTGGAGCAACGTAGTCCGTATAGACTCTATTTCAACTTTGTTATCAGCAAAATGCTGCCGGAAGATGTGCTCCATGATTTCCTGCATCGATACCTTACTGCCTGTCAGACTGGCGTACCGTTGCAGCAGTGAGATAATTGAGTGAGAACGCTTGGAGATGTAAGCTACTTTCGTGGGGCGCTCAAAACCGCTGATCGGCTCCAAGTACGTCGCCGAGTACTTTGTCACCTTTTTCGCTGCTGTGTCGGGCGTAGCTTTTACGCTTTTCACAGGAGGCTCTTCAACTGCTGCCGCTTGTGTCTCAGCCGGTGCTTCTGCCAGCGTGACACTTGGCTCCTGAACTAACGGGACAGCTAATTCAGCGGGAGCCTCTTTCGCAGCTTGGGCTGGCACGTTGTTCGGCTGGTCCGATGCCTGTTCGGTTTGATCATCCGCATTCCAGCCGTAGTTCTCCTGAAGCTTGCTCAGATCAGAGGATGACGTAGCCATGCTGGCCATAGCCCGCAGAGAAGCGTCGTCGAGCGTCTTTTTTTGTTTTGCCATGATGTTACCCTACAGGTTGCGTGATGTGAAGTTCCTTGTTCAGTTCGTTGACCAGACTTTTTACTTTGTCCGTCGGGAACAGCGTCGACCGCTCCCGCTTCCAGGTTACGGAGTCATTGACCCGGTAATTAAGTATCCTGACGTTACCACGCTCCTTGACAATATTCTCGATGCCGTCCAGTAAAGCCGGGTTTTCTGATTTCTTGTATTTGTTCCAGAGCATTAATAGTTTGTAGGTTGCTCCTTTGGCTTCCCGGAAGCGGTCGAACAGGTCAAGAGTCTGTAAACCTGCCGTGAACGTCATTTTGTCCGCTTCCATGGGCAGAATGACGTAATCCAGCTGCGACGCAACCCGGTCGAAGCCTTTGACGTTCATCGTACCAGGCATGTCGATGAACACTAGTTCGTCTTCTCCCCTATTCTTCAGGTCATCCAGAAATACGGATAGTTCCTCCAGCGATCCCTTATATACCTTATACATGTCCCGGTTCATCTCCGGATACAGGGTCACATACAGGCTCTGAATTTCTTCGTCATTCTGAATGCTGATCAGTTCTGACCTACGCGTTGCATCAAACGAGTGCTGCGGGAAGTCGGCGTCAATGACTGTGACGGGTTTGCCTACAGTCACGTGATAATAGGTTGCTAGCAGCATTGTCAGGGTTGTCTTACCGACCCCCCCCTTCTGTGTACACACGGAGATGAGTTTTGCCATTCTAGGTGCTTGTTTCGTGCAATATGCAACAATAATGAAAATACTTAATAAGGAAACTAGTAAGAGTAATACTTATTAAAATAATACCAGCTCTACTTAATAAGTACAATTTATAAATACTTATCAAATACATTATTATTTAAATATTTATAATAATAAATAAAATACTTAAAACAATAAAATAATAAATACGTAACTTAATAAAGCAATAAAGCAATAAAGCAATAAAGCAATAAAGCAATATTATGTATATATAAGTTTATAATTTTATGATAAGATTACATTGGTCTGCATATTCATCTTGCGAAAGAGCAAGTAGTGTTATGATATTATAATTTTATGATAACATCATAAAATTAATGTGCTGATGGATAGACAGATATGAAAGAAAATACAAGTGTAATTATTTAAGAGAGGAGGGTGACGTTAAAAACTTCAGTGTAGTAGTCTCCCTCGGTAAAAGCTGCCCTGTCCCAATACCATAGCCTTACTTTTTCTAAGGATGATTACCTTTGACACTGGAACACTGTGCTACTTAAAGTTACCGTTGCATGATTGCATGTAGGTAGGCAAGATGTGTTTTGCTACCCGCAAAACCCCTGCTTTCGTTCTCACGGCGAAAGATTGATTCAAGAAACGACCTGCTGTTAAGTGGGCATACGGGGGGATACATGAATAACAATCGAAGGGGCGGACGACCAAACAAAGAACCAAATGATCTGGCTTCGGAGAAAATCAACTGTTGGGTAAGTAAGTCAGAATTAAAATACCTGAAAGCAACCTACGAACAGGCAAAAGCTGGTAGAAAGCTGAGTTTCTCGATCTTTCTGAAGGACATATTGTTGGGCAAAAAGCAATCCGCGAACATCCGACCGAGCGAACTTTTGTTTACAATAATTCTACAGCTACAGGCATGTGATCGGCAGCTGGATGAACTCAAAAAGGCACTTGAAGAAACAGAAAATCATGCGTGCCATCAGCAAATTCAGGTAAGAATAGATGAAGAAATGACCGTTATTCGAAAAACAATAACCAGCATCACAACATGGTTATACGAATCCTGACGGGCAAGGACGTGGCTGGAGCTGTGCGCTACAACGAACAGAAAGTG
>JAAIGE0100816956.1_pt1 | contig 11524 bp, 10 predicted proteins | sample 6487951 | NCBI WGS metagenome assembly JAAIGE01 (sample SAMN13974128, study PRJNA590717) | phyllosphere metagenome | biome: tomato field; feature: multiple bacterial spot infested tomato fields; material: tomato leaves; isolation source: leaves from tomato fields | host: Solanum lycopersicum ... | reverse complement strand
TGCCCAATAGGGCCTTGGGATCGATGCTTTCGCTTTCGCTGAGCATTTCCACATCGAGGCTGAAGAGCTGGCTGATGTTTTCCTGGCCGCGCAATTCACGGAAATGCAGCTGCTCGCCCAATGGCGTGTGTATGGTGACTCGGCGTGTCATAGTGCGCGCCGCCCTGGGGGCGGCCTCCCTGCTCTTGGTGAGCGGGGATCATAGACAAGCCGATGGCCATAGGGCAATCAAATGAGGGGTCGGAAATATCCTGGATATGTAAGCAATTGCCTTATCTGGGATGCAAGGTGGTGTTTATTTGGAAAATCATCGATATCGGAATACCCCGATGCAGGCGTTTTGAGAGTCCCTGCTTACAGTGCGTTCTAGCAATACCAGGCCTCTTAGGGCAGAGCAAGCAGGATTGCAATGTGATATGCACTATCTTGGTGCATTTTTGATGATGCGCCATGTGAGTGCCCGCTATCGCCGCATCGGTGCACATTTTTTGCACAAAGCCGGTGCATCGCTGTGTGTTGCAGCGCCGCATTGGGGAGCCGGAAAGGCGCACGCCCCGGCATCAAAAGACTGGCACGGTCCGTGCTTAACCCGGTTGTCACGAAATTTTTCAAACCGGAGGATCCCATGTCCCGTGCCAGCCTCAAGTCGCTCGCCATCGCCTGTGTCGCCATCGCTCCGCTCTGGGCCCACGCCCAGCTCACGGCCAATGTGTCCCTGACGACGAACTACAAGTTCCGCGGACAGGACCAGGACACGGGACGCAACAAGGCCGTCAAGCCTGCCCTGCAAGGCGGTTTCGACTACACCTTCGGCGACAGCGGCTGGTACATCGGCAACTGGAACTCCAGCGTGGACTGGCTCCCCCGCAATTCGCTGGAAACCGATTTCTACGGCGGCTACAAGTTCAAGGCCGGCGAGGTGGACCTGGACTTCGGCGCGCTGCAGTACCTGTACTCGGGCAATTCCAGTGGCAACACCACTGAGCTGTATGGCGCGGCCACCTATGGACCGTTCACGGCCAAGTACTCGCACACCGTGTCCAAGGACTACTTCGGCTGGGCCGGCGAGAAGGCCGGCTCGGGACTGTCGGGCCGCAACACCGGCTACCTGTGGCTGGGCTTCACCCAGGAAGTGATACCCAAGGTGACGGTCAAGGCATCGCTGGGCTTCACCCGCTTTGCCAGCGACATCAAGGGCCTGGGCGTGCCCAACTATATGGACTACAGCGTGGGCGGTGCCTACGATTTCGGCGACGGCGTGTCGCTGGGCGCGGCCGTGACGGGTGCGAACAAGAAGTCGTACTTCGGTGACGTCAACAAGGCGCGCCTGATCGTGACGCTGACCAAGACCCTGTAACCGGACCTGAGGAGCAAAGCATCATGAAACTGGTGACCGCCATCATCAAGCCCTTCAAGCTCGACGAGGTGCGCGAGGCGCTCTCCGACATCGGCGTGCAGGGCATCACCGTGACCGAAGTCAAGGGCTTCGGCCGCCAAAAGGGCCATACCGAGCTGTATCGCGGCGCGGAATACGTGGTCGATTTCCTGCCCAAGCTGCGCCTGGAGGCCGCCGTGCCCGACGCGCTGGTGGACCAGGTGATCGATGCCATCGAGGCCGCTGCGCGCACCGGCAAGATCGGTGACGGCAAGATCTTCGTGCTGCCCATCGAGCAGGCCGTCCGCATCCGTACCGGCGAGACCGGCGACAGCGCACTGTGAGTTTCAACCCCTCGTTTCCCGAAAGACTGCCATGACCAAACGACTTCTTTCCATGGGCCTGGGGCTGGGCCTGCTGGCCGCAGGCGCCGCTGCCCTGGCACAGGAGCCCGCCGCCGCTGCAGCCGTTGCCGATGCAGCCGCTGCAGCAGCCCCCGCCGCCGCGGCCGCAGCCGAGGCGCCGGCCCCCGCACTCAGCGCCGGTGACACGGCCTGGATGCTGACCTCGACCATGCTGGTGATCCTGATGGTGATCCCGGGCCTGGCACTGTTCTACGGCGGCCTGGTGCGCACGAAGAACATGCTGTCCGTGCTCTGCCAGGTGTTCGTGATCTTCTCGCTGATCACGCTGCTGTGGGCCGTCTACGGCTACTCGCTGACCTTTGCCGGCGAAGGCAACTTCTTCGGCGGCTTCAGCAAGATCTTCCTCAAGGGCATTGCACCCGACACGCTGGCCGGCGCGCTGCCGACCATTCCCGAGTACGTGTTCGTGGCCTTCCAGTCCACGTTCGCCGCCATCACCGTGGCCCTGATCGTCGGCGCCTTCGCCGAGCGCATCAAGTTCTCGGCCGTGATCCTGTTCTCGGTGCTGTGGTTCACCTTCAGCTACATCCCCATGGCCCACATGGTCTGGGGTGGCGGCCTGCTGGGCAAGGACGGCGCGCTGGACTTCGCCGGCGGCACCGTGGTGCACATCAACGCCGGTATCGCCGGTCTGGTGGGCTCCTACATGCTGGGCAAGCGCATCGGCTTCGGCCGCGAGGCACTGCCTCCGCACAGCCTGACGCTGACCATGGTCGGTGCCTCGCTGCTGTGGGTGGGCTGGTTCGGCTTCAACGCCGGCTCGGCAGGTGCTGCCAACGGCATTGCCGGCCTGGCCTTCATCAACACCATCGTCGCCACGGGCGCCGCCACCATCTCCTGGCTGGCTGCCGAAGCCCTGCACAAGGGCAAGGCCTCGATGCTGGGCGCCGCCTCGGGCGCCGTGGGCGGCCTGGTGGTCATCACCCCGGCGGCCGGCCTCGTGGGCCCCATGGGCGCCATCGTCATGGGTCTGATCGCCGGTCCCGTCTGCCTGTGGGGTGTGTCGGGCCTCAAGAAGCTGCTCAAGGTCGATGACGTCTGCGACGTGTTCGGCGTGCACGGTGTGGGCGGCATCCTGGGTGCCATCCTGACCGGCGTGTTCTGCGCCTCCAGCCTGGGCGGCATCGAGCCCGCAGACTTCAACATGGGCCATCAAGTGTGGGTGCAGGTCAAGAGCGTGCTGCTGACCATCGTCTGGTCCGGCGTGGTGGCTGGCATCTCCTACAAGATCTGCGACCTGGTCGTCGGCCTGCGCGTCAGCGAAGAGTCCGAACGCCAGGGTCTGGACATCACCACGCACGGCGAGGTGGCGTACTACCGCTGATCGGTTTCCAGAGAGTTCATTGCGGATTGGCCTCGGTGCTTGCACCGGGGCCTTTTTTGCTTTGGAGCCGCTGCAGAGATGGCGTCTTTGCTTTTTCGTCCCGGCTGTTTTGCGCCGCCCGCAGAACTTCAAGCGCACCGTTCAAAAAATTCACGGGTCCGCACCGAGGCGCAAAAGGGCCCAGCCGCTACGATGCAGGCCATGGATTCAGCCCAAAGCCACCTCCTCCAGATCGCCCAGCGCGTGCGCGCTGCTGCGGCCGACGCCACGCCGCTGCGCATACGCGGCGGCGGCACCAAGGATTTTCACGGCCTGGCCCTGCAGGGCGAGCTGCTGGACACGCGGGCGCTGGCCGGCGTGGTCAGCTATGAGCCCAGCGAGCTGGTCGTGACCGTGCGCGCCGGCACGCCGCTGGCCGAGGTCGAGGCCCTGCTGGCCGCACAGGGGCAGTGCCTGGCCTTCGAGCCTCCGCATTTCGATGGCCAAGACGCAGGCCGCGCCACCGTGGGCGGCATGGTGGCGGCCGGCCTGTCCGGGCCTTCGCGTGCCAGCGTGGGCGCCGTGCGCGACTTCGTGCTGGGGCTGGAGATGATCAACGGCCAGGGAGAGCTGCTGCGCTACGGCGGGCAGGTCATGAAGAACGTGGCGGGCTACGACGTCTCGCGGCTGATGGCGGGCTCCTGGGGCGCGCTGGGCCTGATCACCGAGGTCAGCCTCAAGGTGCTGCCCGTGGCGCCTGCCGAGGCCACGCTGCGCTTCGAATGCACTCAGCAGCAGGCGCTGGACTGGCTCAATGCCTGGGGCGGGCAGCCGCTGCCGCTCAATGCCAGTTGCTGGCTGCAGGAAGACGGCGCAGCCCAGGGCGTGCTGTACCTGCGCCTGCGCGGCGCGCGTGCCGCCGTGCAGGCGGCCTGCGAGCGCCTGGGTGGCGAGCGCATGCACAGTGCTGCGGCCGACTGGCAGGCCTGCCGCGAGCAGCAGCTGCCCTGGTTCACCGCACGCGCGCCGGGCCATGCGCTGTGGCGCCTGTCCGTGCCGCAGACGGCTCCGGCCCTGGCGCTGCCGGACGGCTGCACGGGGCCGCTGATCGAATGGCACGGCGCACTGCGCTGGGTACAGGCGCCGCGTGCGCTGGGCCATGCGCTGCGCGCGCTGGCAAAAGCAGCGGGCGGATCGGCCACCTTGTTCCGCTCCGATGCCGCAGAACAGCCCGGCGCCGAGCCCGATTTCGACGCCCAGGCGGCCGATGCCACGGCCGCGCTGCATGCGCGGCTCAAGCAGGCCTTCGATCCTGCGGGCATCTTCAACCGCGGCCGGTTGGCCGCCGCCTGGTAGGCCGGGCCAACGCCTGGCTCCGCCCATGCGCATGCGCCACCACCTGCACCTGCTCACGGACCGGCACCGCACGGTGGCCAGCAACCGCACGCTGGGCCTGCTGCTGGCCTTCAACGCGGGTGCGGTGAATGCGGGCGGCTTTTTGCTGGTGCACTCCTATACCTCGCACATGACGGGCTTTGTCTCGCTGCTGGCCGACAACCTCGTGCTGGGCAATACGGCGCTGGTGCTCAGTGCCTGCGGCGCGCTGCTGGCCTTTCTGTGCGGCGCGGCCGCGACGTCGCTGCTGGTCAACTGGGCGCGCCACCACCGGCTGCGCAGCAGCTATGCGCTGCCGCTGCTGCTGGAAGCCGCGCTGATGCTGCTCTTCGGCGTGCTGGGCGCGGCCATGCTGGCCTGGCCCACGCCGTTCGCCGTGCCGCTGGCCGTGCTGCTGCTGTCCTTCATCATGGGATTGCAGAACGCCACGGTGACCAAGATGTCGTCCTCGCAGATCCGCACCACGCACATGACGGGCGTGATCACCGACCTGGGCATGGAGCTGGGCCGCGCGCTCTACTGGAACCGCCATGGCAGCCCGCCCGAGCACCGGGTCCACGCCAACCATGTGCGGCTGCGGCTGTTCGCAGGGCTGCTGTCCATGTTCCTGCTGGGCGGCATTGCGGGTGCGCTGGGTTTCCGGCACCTGGGCTTTGTGTTCGTCGTGCCGCTGGCCGTGGTGCTGTGCCTGCTGTCCCTGCCGCCGCTGTGGGCCGACCGTGCGCGGCTGCCCCTGCTGCTGGGCCGGCGGGCCGCGCCTCGCGCGTGACCGCCGCGTCCGGCTGCCGTGCCTGACCGTTCCCCGATACCCATACAACAAGAGCCCCACCATGCAGACCCAACTCGCTCCCCAGTACCGCGCCACGCCCGAGGGCCAGGAGGCCGAAGCCATTCTGCGCAAGTGCGTGCACTGCGGCTTTTGCACGGCCACCTGCCCGACCTACCAATTGCTGGGCGACGAGCTGGACGGGCCGCGTGGCCGCATCTACCTGATCAAGCAGGTACTGGAGGGCGAGACGCCCACGCGCGCCACCCAGCAGCACCTGGACCGCTGCCTGACCTGCCGCAACTGCGAAAGTACCTGCCCCAGCGGCGTGCAGTACGGCCACCTGGTGGACATAGGCCGCAAGATCGTCGAGGAACAGGTGCCGCGCCCCTTCGGCGAGCGCGCCAGGCGCTGGGCGCTCAAGGAGGGGCTGAACTCGCCGCTGTTCGCCCCGGCCCTGAAGCTGGGCCAGGCCGTGCGCGGCCTGCTGCCCGAAGTCCTGGCCGAGAAAGTGCCCCAGCCCCAGGATGCGGGCGCCTGGCCCGTGCGCGAGCATGCGCGCAAGGTGCTGCTGCTGGCCGGATGCGTGCAGCCGGCCATGATGCCGCGCATCAACTTCGCCACCGCGCGCGTGCTGGATGCGGCCGGCATACAGACCGTGATCGCGCCCAAGGCCGGTTGCTGCGGCGCCGTGAAATTCCACCTCAACGACCAGGAAGGCGGCAAGGCGCAGATGCGCGCCAATATCGACGCCTGGTGGCCGCAGGTGGACAGCGGCGCGGTGGAGGCCATTGTCATGAATGCCTCGGGCTGCGGCGTCACCGTCAAGGAATACGGCCATCTGCTCAAGGACGATGCGCAGTACGCGGACAAGGCAGCCCGCATCAGCGCCCTCACGCGCGACCTGAGCGAGCTGCTGCCTGAGCTCCTGCCCGAGCTGGCCGAGCGCCTGCAGGGCAGGGTGCGCGCACCGGCCGCGCCCATGGCCTACCACCCGCCCTGCACGCTGCAGCACGGACAAAAGCTGCGCGGCGGCGTGGAAACCCATCTGGCCAGGCTGGGCTTCGAGCTGCGCGTGGCGCGCACCGAGTCGCACCTGTGCTGCGGCTCGGCGGGAACCTACTCGGTGCTGCAGCCTGAACTCTCGCACCAGTTGCGCGACCGCAAGATCGGTGCGCTGACCGAAGGCTTCGATGCCCGGCGGCCCGCCGCCATCCTCTCGGCCAACATGGGCTGCATCGTCCACCTGCAAAACGGCACGGACCTGCCCGTGCGCCACTGGATCGAGGTGCTGGACGAGGCCCTGCTGGCCTGAGACCCGCCGCGTACCGACTGCGCATCTGTGCCTCCAGCGCGACGCCGTGGGGCCTATGCCCGCGCAAGACTTTGCAATGCTGGCATGATGCGGGGTTTCGTTTTCTCCAAGCCCACGTGCTCCGCCATGACTGAATCCGTGTCTGAACCGCAAGAACAGAGCGCCGCGCTGCCGGCGGACGCCGCTGCCGGCACCGAGCCGCAGGCTGCAGCCAGCGCCGATGGCCAGGGCCGCAAGCGCTCGCGCCGTGGCGGACGTGGCCGCAACAAGGGCAAGGCCACCGAGCCTGCCGCCGACGCCGCATCCGGCACGGCCGCCAGTGCCGAGGCCAACGCTTCCAGGCCCGTGCGCACCCAGCACCCGCTGCTGGCGCAACTGGCCCAATGGCATCCGAACCTGTTCGGCGAGCAGCCGCTGCCGCTCAAGCGCGGCATCTTCGAAGACCTGCTGGCCGCCCATCCTGAAGCCATTGACCGCGACCAGCTCAAGCTGGCCCTGTCCCAGCACACGCGCTCGAGCCGCTACCTCACCGTGGTGGCCAGCGGCCAGGCCCGGCATGACCTGCAGGGCCAGTCGGTCGAGGCCATGGCGCCCGAGCATGTGCACCATGCGCTGATCGAAGTCTTCCGCCGCCGCCAGCACCGCTCGCCCGAAGATCTGGCGCCCAAGCTGCGCAACCGCATCATCGCGGCCTACGAGGCATCGGGCCTGTCGCGCGACGACTACGCGGCGCGCGTGCAAGGCCGTGACGAGGCCACCAACACCCTGGTGGCCGAGGCACTGGCCGAGGCCGATGCGCGCACCGCACGCGACGAGGCGCTGCTGCGCGCCTTCGAGGCCAGCGGCCAGACCTCAGAAGCCGGCTTTGCCGACATGTACGGCATGAACCCGCGCCAGGTGGCGCAGCAGCTGGAACGCGCCCGCCGCCGCCTGCAGACGCAGGCGGCCTGAGGCACAAGGACCGGCGCCAAAGACCGGCAGCACCGCCTGCCGGCACACTCCACCGCCGCGTGCCCGGCAAGGGCCGCGCCGGTGCACCTGCCCTGGATCACAGGCGGCATCTCTGCAGCGGACCCTTCCGCCAGCACGCAGATGCCCACCAGGGGCGGGCCCGGGGATGAACTGTTTCACGGACGCCGCTGCACCCGGCCACGGGGCGGCGGCGCCTTGCCGTGCGCGCTCGTTCCGGGAAATGAACACGGCGCGCAAGGCACTTCAAAGCAAAAAAGCAAAAGGAGACTTGCGATGTGGCTGGGTTTGTCGTTGTTCTACGTGGGCGCCGTGCTGTGCCTGAACGGCCTGTGGATGCTGGGGCGCATCGCCGACCGGGAGATCTGGGTCATCAACGTGTTCGCGGGCCTGGTCTCGCTGATCATCGGCCTGGCCTCCGCCTTCGGGCCCGAGCCCGATGCGGCTTCGGTCAAGACCGGCGCGCTGACCCTGCTGTTCGCCTTCACCTACCTGTGGGTGGCCATCAACCGCTTCACGGGCGCCGATGGCCGGGGCCTGGGCTGGTTCAGCCTGTTCGTGGCCATCACCGCCGTGCCCGTGGCCATTGACACCCTGCTGGGCGCGCGCACCGCCATCGACTGGTGGATGGCGGCCAACTGGGCGGCCTGGGCCGTGCTGTGGGCCATGTTCTTCGTGCTGCTGGCCCTGGGCCGCAACATCGGCCGCGTGACGGGCGCCCTGTGCATTGCGCAGGGCGTGCTCACAGGCTGGCTGCCTGGCTACCTGCTGCTGGCCGGGCAGCTCACGGGCTGATTGCGCAGCGTGAGTACGGGCGGGGCGTCAAGCCCCCCGCCGCCGTGCATGCGCCAGTGCAGACAGCAGCGCGGCCGCGATGATGCAGGCGCCGCCCAGCAGCGTGCGCGGCGTCAGCACCTCGCCTGCAATCAACACCGAGGAGACGCTGGCAAACACCACCTCGGCCAGCATGACCACGGCGGTCACGCCGGCCGGCAGGCGCGCGGCGCCGAACTGCAGCGCCCAGTTGCCCAGCATCAGCAGCACGGCCAGGCCGGCGGCAATCAGCATCCAGCCGGCCTGCGGCGCAGGCATGGGCGGCACCAGCCCCACGCTGCTGCCCGCGAAGGCGCTGGCCAGCCCCATGGCCATGCAGCCGCTGAACATGGCCAGCATGCGCGCCTGCGCCGGCACGGCCTGCAGGCGGCGCAGCAGCACGTTGGTCAGCGCAAAGGTGAAGCCGCCGAACAGTGCCAGGCCGTCGGCCAGCGACAGACCGCGCAGCAGCCCGGGCGAGCCGCCGCTGAATGTGCCCTCGGGCACCAGCACCAGCGCCACCCCGCCAAAGGCCAGCAGCAGCCGCGTCAGCGCGGCCGGCGTGGGCCGCTCGCCCAGGATCTTCCAGGCCAGCAGCACGGACCACGCCGGCATCAGATAGAACAGCAGCACCACGCGCACCACATCGCCAATGGTCACGGCCCAGTTGAATGCGATGTTGTTGCTGCCCGCGCAGGCGCCCAGCAGGATCAGCGCCGGGTACTGCAGCGCCTGGCGCAGGCTGGCCGGGCGCAGCGCCACCAGCCCCGCCAGCACCAGGGCATACATCAGCGCCGTGGCCCACAGCGGATGCAGGCCAGCCTCGTGCATGGCGCGAAACGGCCACCAGGCCAGACCCCAGACCAGGGTGTTGAACAGCAGGGCGAGAACGGGCAGCGGGCTATGCATAAAACCACGAAAAAGTGCCCGGTCAGGCAAAGCCCGCACCGAACACAATACGAGAAGACCATTTAGACCAGGCCTATCAATCGATAGCGCCCTATGGAACTGGCGAGGCCCAAAGCGAGAGACACCGAGCCAGGGCCGCCCCGCCGCGAGGGTGTCGTCCCCCCTGGGGGAAGGCGCGAAGCGCCTCAGGGGGTAGTCTCAATGACAATCCTTGCGGGCAATCACCAGCAGGCGCTCGACTTCCTCGGGATGGTTGCGCACGTTGCTGACGTGCCAGCGGCCGATCAGCCACATGATGCCGGCCACCACCAGGCCGAACACCGTGATGGCGCCGAAAGCCGACAGTCCGAACTTGGTGGACAGCGCATAGAAGGCGCCCAGCGCCAGGATGCAGGCCTGCTCGTTGAAGTTCTGCACGGCAATCGAGCGGCCCGCTCCCATGAGGTTGTGGCCGCGGTGCTGCAGCAGCGCATTCATGGGCACGACCAGGAAGCCGCCCAGGCCGCCCAGCAGGATCAGGAAGGGAATGGCCACCCACACGCTCTTGATGAAGATCATGGCGATCACCAGCAGGCCCATGGTGATGCCCAGCGGAATCACGCGCGTGGCGTTGTCCAGCCGCATGCGCATGGACGCGAGGATGGCGCCTGCGGCCGTGCCGATGGCCACCACGCCCACCAGGGCCGATGCCTGGGAGGTGCCGTAGCCCAGGGCCGCCGCGCCCCAGGCCAGCACGATGTAGCGCAGGTTGCCCGACACGCCCCAGAACAGCGTGGTCGTGGACAGCGAGATCTGGCCCAACTTGTCCCCCCACAGCCGCTGGCTGCAGGTCCAGAAGTCGGGCAGCAGGGCCAGGGTGTTGGCCAGCAGGCTCTTGCTGGGGTCCTGGCGCAGCGGGCGCAGGATGGTGTCGGTCAGCGGAATGCGCAGGTTGAACCAGGCGGCCAGCGCATAGACGCCGACCAGCACGGCAATCGCCGCTTCGGCGGCCGTGTCCACGCCCGTGTCCAGCAGCGGCAGGTCAAAGTCCAGCAGATGGGCCGAGATGCCCGGGCTCAGCAACTGCCCGCCCACGAGCACGCCCAGGATGATGGAGGTGATGGTCAGCCCCTCGATCCAGCCATTGGCCTTGACCAGCTGGGAGGCGGGCAGCAATTCGGTGAGGATGCCGTACTTGGCCGGCGAGTAGGCCGCTGCGCCCAGGCCCACCACGGCGTAGGCCAGCAGCGGGTGGTTGCCGAACAGCATCATCAGGCAGCCCACGATCTTGATCGCATTGCTGATGAACATCACACGCCCCTTGGGCAGGGCGTCGGCAAAGGCGCCGACGAAGGGGGCCAGGATCACGTAGAACAGCGCGAACATGGGCACCAGGGCGGCGCGCTGCCACTCGGGGGCGCCATTGGTGCGCAGCAGTTCCACGGCGGTCACGAACAGGGCGTTGTCTGCCAGCGAGCTGAAGAACTGCGCTGACATGATGGTGTAGAAACCGCGCTTCATGGATAGGCAGATGGGGTCAGCTGCAGGGCTGCTGACCGGTTAAATAAGGACCCCGTGGCAAGTGACTGGCGGTTATATCACGCGGCCTTTGGCTGGCAGTGCCAGAATCCCAAGCTTCTGACTGAGTGAAAACCATGCCGCGTCCCATTCTTGCCACCATCCATTCCGCCGCGCTTCGCCACAACCTGGAGCGGGTGCGGCAGGCGGTCCCCGATGCCAAATTGTGGGCCGTGGTCAAAGCCAACGCCTATGGCCACGGTATCGAGAACGTGTTCGAGGCCCTGCGCGGCGCCGACGGCTTCGCCATGCTGGACCTGGCCGAGGCCGAACGCGTGCGCCAGCTGGGCTGGCGCGGCCCCATCCTGCTGCTGGAAGGGGTCTTCGAGCCGCGCGACCTGGAGCTGTGCTCGCGCCTGTCCATCTGGCATGCCGTGCACTGCGACGCCCAGATCGACTGGCTGGCCGCGCACAAGACGCAGAACGGCCACCGCGTCTTCCTCAAGATGAACTCCGGCATGAACCGCCTGGGCTTCACGCCCGAGCGATACCGCGCGGCCTGGGCCCGGCTGAACGCCTTGCCCCAGGTGGAGGAAATCTCGTTCATGACCCATTTCAGCGATGCCGACGCAGGGGCCGGACAGCCCGGAATCTCGGCACAGCTGCAGCGCTTTCATGACGCCACGCGCGACCTGCCCGGCGAGCGCAGCGTGGGCAACAGCGCAGCCACGCTGCGCCAGGGCGACGACGCGCTGGT
>JAAIGE0101280135.1_pt1 | contig 11527 bp, 10 predicted proteins | sample 6487951 | NCBI WGS metagenome assembly JAAIGE01 (sample SAMN13974128, study PRJNA590717) | phyllosphere metagenome | biome: tomato field; feature: multiple bacterial spot infested tomato fields; material: tomato leaves; isolation source: leaves from tomato fields | host: Solanum lycopersicum ... | reverse complement strand
GGTTTTCAGCAACCCGGTACTGAGAAGTGCTTATGATATCTGGGTGGAGCTTGATGTTTTCGGCGTTCCGTATGCCGCCAATACACAGGTGGCAGGATGTGCCAACAGGAATGATGTCTTTGCAGGCACATTGACTTTTGTGACCTCCAATGACCCGTCTGTCAGCAATACCTATAATACCATACTGCCGCTGCTTGATTCCAGTACGCTTAATAATTATAACAATACGGATGTCACCGGGCAGACCGTGCGTTTGGTTAATTTCAACCTTGCACAGGCAGCAGGCAATCCTAAATTTTTTATTGTTTCCAGTCCGCATGGGGCAGGCACTAACGGCGAGGAATATGTACGCAGGCAAAACATTGTTTCTTTAGATAATGCGCAGGTAATGACCTTTACGCCGGGCGGTAAATCCTGTGAGCCGTACAGGATGTACAATACACAGCCAAACGGGATCTATGGATATAATGCCCAAAATGCAGCATGGTGGACCAGCTGGAACAACTGGTGCCCGGGAGATTCCGTGCCGATCCGGAGCTTTTCTGTAGCTTCCCTGTCTGCCGGGAACCATACGCTTAAATATGAAGTGCCTACAGCGGTATTTTACGGGCAGAGTGGTGAGGTTGTACTCTCCATGTATATGCAGAGCCAGAACCAGCTTTTATCTGTGAAGGATATTTCTACCACCGATGTTTCTGTTTATCCTAATCCTACCACTGATTATGTAATGATTAAAGGAGAAAAGAAAGTGAAGCATGTTACGGTTTTATCCATTGACGGACGGAAACTTGCAGAAACGGATCAGCCGAAAATTGATCTTGGCGCTTATCCTGCAGGAACTTATCTGCTGAACATTTCTTTGGAAGGCGGAATTGAGTTCAGCCATAAAGTACTTAAAAAATAGTTATGGCAATTCCTGAAATGTTGTCTGCAGCTTATTAATATTGTTTATAAAGAACTTTTATCAAACGGGATGCATTACTGTATCCCGTTATTAATTTTTATACTTTTCCTTAAGAATTATAAATGAAAAAAATACTTTTTGTCATCTGTTTTTACCTGTCTGTATGCCCTGTTTTTTCACAGGATCTCTCGTTTATTTATGAGATGAAATACAGGCCGAATTCAGATAAAGCATATTTTAAGAATGAACTTTTCCATCTTGATGTTACGGATAAGGAATCAGTTTTCCGTTCAGAATATGAAAGGCATTCGGATTCTTTGATCCAAAAAACAGGATATGGATTAGGATTTAAAATATTTTATAATCACCAGTATTATACCCAGAAAAAAATAGAAGAGAGAAAAGTCAGTAAAATTATTTCTACCCCGATTTTCAGCGATATTTATTCTTTGCCGATAGAACAACCGGATTGGAAAATTACGGATGATCAGTTAAAAATAGGTGATTTTAACTGCCAGAAAGCGGAACTGAAATACGGAGGAAAAGAATGGTCAGCCTGGTTTACCCAGGAAATTCTTCTGCAGGAGGGGCCCTATGTTTTCAGCGGACTACCCGGTTTGATTGTCAAAATTTCAGATACAGCCCATGATTTTAATTTTGAACTCGTCAGAATCAAAAAGAATCTGAACCGGATTCCTCACCTTAAACCCAAAAGAGAAATTACCTGGGATACATTTGCAAAACTACAGAAGGATTTTTATAAAGATCCTTATGCAGAAGTAAAGTCGGGGAATATAGGCTATGTAAATGCCAATGAAAAAGGGGAGAAGATTGATATCAGCATGAAGAAAATGACCGAGAGCATGCAGAAAAACATCAGGGAAAATAATAATGCTGTTGAATCGGATAAAATAATATCATACGACTGAATGTTTTGTATAAAAAAAGAGTATTCCTGTCAGGTTTTAACCCTTTAGAAATACCCCTTATCAGATTATTTTTAAAGACTCTTTAATCGAAATTCTGCAGTTCAACCAGCTTATGGTACATACCTCTTTTGGCAATCAGCTCATGGTGGGTTCCTTGTTCTACAATATTCCCTTTTTCCATCACTACAATCCAGTCGGCTTTCTGGATGGTGGACAGCCGGTGGGCAATCACTAAAGAAGTCCTGTTCTCCATCATCTTCTCCAGGGCATCCTGGACAAATCGTTCAGATTCCGTATCAAGGGCAGACGTTGCTTCATCCAGGATCATGATCGGAGGGTTTTTCAGTACTGCCCTCGCAATGGAGATCCTCTGCTTCTGGCCGCCGGACAGTTTACCGCCCGCGTCTCCGATATTGGTATCGTACTGGTTGGGAAGGTCCATGATAAAATCGTGGGCATTTGCCACTCTAGCCGCAGCCTGGATCTCTTCCAGCGGCGCATTCGGTTTACCCAGTGAAATATTGTTCCTGATGGTATCATTGAACAGGATATTGTCCTGCGTTACCAACCCGAACAGCTTCCTGTAATTGGAGAGTTTTATATTCTTTATATTTTCGCCGTCTACCATGATCTCACCGGCATTTACGTCGTAGAAACGGGTGATCAGATTGGTTATCGTACTCTTTCCGCTGCCGCTCTGGCCCACCAGGGCAACCGTCTTACCTTTGGGGATAGACAGGGAGAAATTTTTAAGGATGTCTCTTTCCTCGTATCCGAACGTAATATTTTTAAATTCAACGTTTTTCTCAAACCCTTTGATTTCCTTGGCATCTTTCAGTTCTTTGATATGGTAATCTGCATCCAGGATTTCAAAAATCCTTTTGGCGGAAACTTCGCCCTTCTGAAGATTGGATATAGAAGAGGATAAAGCTTTTAAAGGCTGTAAAATGGTGTAAAATAAAGCAATGTAGGTGATGAATTCACTTCCGGACAGGCCTTTTCCCTGGATGGCAAGCCGCCCGCCGAAATACACGATCATGCCTATGGTAATCGCTCCCAGGAGCTCGCTTACAGGGGAAGCAAGGGCTTTCTTCTTAAACAGGCGCAAAGAAAGGTGCCGTATTTTATTAAGGACATCATCAAACCGTTTTTTAATCTGCGGGGAAGCATCAAAAATTTTAATGATCTTTAAACCAACCAGCGTTTCATCCACAAAAGAATACATTTTCCCAAGCTCATTCTGGGCTTCTCCGGTATCCTTCTTCAGGCTTTTCCCGATTATGGAAATCAAGGTACCCATGATCGGGAAAACAACCAGCGTAAAAATCGTAAGCTGGAAATTGGAATACAGAAGGTACCCCATCGTAATAATGATAACGATAGGTGAACGGATAATGTCAATTAAGCTGTTTAAAATATTGGATTCGACTTCACCCACATCCGATGTGATCCTTGCGAAGACATCTCCTTTTCTGGAATTGGTGAAAAAAGATACCGGAAGTTCCAAAATCTTGTCATGCAGCTTGATCCTGAAATCCCTGGAAACACCGGTTCTGGAAAATGTAAGGTAAAATTCTGATAAATAACTGAAAATGTTCCTCAGAAAAAACATCGAGATAAATAAAATACAGGTAATCAGAAGGATATATTCCGGGCCTTTTTCAATCTGCAGCTGCTGGATGGTATAATTAAAAGTATTTTTAAGAAATGTGCCGGCACCTGAAATCCCTTCATAAACGGGTTTGGATTCGATTTTTTTAGTTTCTTTATCAAAAAGGATATTCAAAACAGGCATGAAGAAAAGCATGGCAACAATGTTGAATAAAGCGTAAAGAATATTAAAGAAAATACCGGCTGCGATCGATTTTTTATAAGGTAATATGTTGTCTATCGCTCGTTTATAATAACTCATTAAATTTTAGATTAATCAGACAAAAGTAAGGAAAATTAATAGATCAGACGTTTCTAATCCAGTTTTACTTTATCATTGTACTTCGGTGCAAAATTCTTTGGCGTCAATTTTTCCAGCGTTTTCCCGAAATTGTTGATGATCTGCGTCATGTTGGCAAAATCCACGATATTCACATCATCGCTTTCATCATGGTAATGGGTTGCATTCGTCATATCAACCGTTGAAAAAGAGTGGGCGATGATTTTCTTTTTGACAAAGCTTACATTGTCCGAACGGTAGAACAATTGCTGGGCAGCATAAGGATCAGGATTGATTTTCAGGCCGTTGGCGGCATTTTGGTTAAACAGTTCATCCAGGTCGGAAAATCCGTCACCGGTCATGAACAGGGCATTCTTCCCGAAAGCCGATTCTGTTGCCACCATTTCAAAATTAAAAAGGGCAGTCATATTGTTATAGATCTTGTCTAGATTCTGATCTTTAGAGATTGCTCTTGATCCCAGCATTCCTTTTTCTTCTCCGTTAAAAGCCATGAATACCATAGAAAACTCAGGCTGTTTATTCCTGAAATAATCGGCGATTCCGGTAAGCGTGGTAATCCCGCTGGCATCATCATCGGCTCCGTTGTAAATATGGTCGCCGCTTTTTTTGCTTGTCCCGATATGGTCAAAATGCCCTGAAAACCCCAGGAATTTATCTGTTTTCCCTTTTTTGATCCCGCAGACGTTATATGCGGTTTTCCCTTTGTAATCAAACGGTACCAGATAAGAATTTCCGGTACAGTATTCCAGGTTGTTTTCCTTAAAAAGCGCAGCAATATAATTGGCGGCATTGTCATTTTCCGGAGTCCCGATTTCACGGCCTTTCATTTCATCGGAAGCCAGTGTTGAAAGTACGGTTTTGATCCGGTCTTCACGAACCTGCTGTGAGAAAGCAAATACGGAGAAAAAGGAGAAAGTAAGGTAGGTAAGTTTTTTCATGTGAATAATTTATAAATAATCTGTCGCATCTTTAACGGAAATGTTGCATTGAATCTTATAATTAATTTTATAATATCCTTTAACCGCCGTTGCCAGCCTTACGATCATAATGTGCAATAAAAAAACAGCTCCCAATAAAGAAGCTGTTATCACTCAAAAAATCGTTGTAAGGCTATCGGAGTCTGTCTACAGATTTTACGAGCCTCTCATCTTTTTTAATGTATAGGTTTGCAATGCACAAACAAATCACCGCAATCAATGGGAAAACCGGCTCAATACCCTTCTCAGGAAAATCAATTCCTCCGGATAAGTTAAGCAGCCAATACACCAATACACCAATCAACAAAACGTTTATAATAATGCTGATGTTATTCAGCAAAATCTGTCTTTTTCTGTTGTTGTAACTGAATACGCTCAGCAATCCAATCAAAACAAGTGCTACACAGGCAATAGTTATGGCAGGAAACTGATCAGAAATAATCACATCCTGCCCTGCGACAAACAGGAATACGGCAGCCAGAACTGCCAAAAAAATCCATATGGTCTGTATTCTTTGTAACATTGAATATTTAATCTAGGCAAAAGTAGCATAAATTTTGCACAATTCAAAAATAAGTGTAGATTTGCATTATACAATGTACTTGAAAATAAAAGTCACCGGACTTACTTTTCTTACTCACAATTAATTACATTTTTTTACATACATATGTTTAACATTGAAACGTTAAGGTCAAAATCCGTAACGGAACTGACTAAAATCTTAAAGGATTTAGGCGTTAAAGTTGCAAGAAACAGCAATGAGAATGATAAAATCTTTGCGGTTCTTGACTTTCAGGCTTCAAATCCCAAGGTTGCCAAAGATTATTTCAGCGCAACCGAAACCAGTAACAGTACTGAGGAAGTTCCGGCAGAAAAACCTGTGAAAGCCCCTGCTAAAAAAGCAGCTCCCCGAAAAACGGCTCCCCGGCCAAAAGCAGAAACGAAAGTTCCGGCAGAGCAGAAAACGGAGACAGAAGAAAAAGCAGAGGAAGTAAAAGAACCTGCTGCTGAAGCGCCGGCAGCAGAGGATATAAAAGCAGAGCCTGCTGCAGCTGCAGAAGATTCAGCAGCGGCTGCCAAGAGGAAAAGGAAAAGAGTTTCTCCTCCAAATACAGGAAACCCTGAAGCTCCGCAAGAGAAAACAGAAGCTCCTAAAAATACAGAATCCCGGGAACCTGCTCCTGCAGAAGAAAAGCCGAACACTCCTCCCCAGTCCCAGGTAAGGCCTCAAAGAGCGCAACACAACAATCCGCACAACAACGGAAACCAGAACAGGAACCAAAATCCAAATCAGAACCAGAACCAAAATCCGAATCAGAATAAGCAGCAACAGCAGCAACATACTGAAAGAAGTGAGGAACAAAATCAGAACCCAAACCAGAATCAGAATCAAAACCAGCATCAGGAACAGAAAAAAGAGTTCAGTTTCGATGGAATGGTGAGTATTGAAGGTGTTTTGGAAATTTTACCTGATAATTATGGATTTTTACGTTCATCAGATTTCAGTTATATCTCTTCACCTGATGACGTGTACGTTTCCACGGCACAAATCAGGAATTACAGTCTTAAAACCGGAGATACGGTAAGAGGAATTGTAAGATTGCCTAAAGAAGGTGAGAAATACTTTTCTTTACTGAAGCCTACGGAAGTCAACGGGCGGGACCTGGCATTTATCAAAGACCGTGTGGCTTTTGAATATCTGACACCGCTTTTCCCTGAAGAAAAATTTAACCTGACAGGAAATAACGCTACCATGTCAACCAGAATCGTTGACCTGATAGCACCGATAGGAAAAGGCCAGAGAGCCATGATCGTAGCCCAGCCTAAAACGGGTAAGACCATGCTGCTGAAAGACATCGCCAATTCTATTGCAGCCAACCACCCTGAAGTATATATGATGGTACTTCTTATCGATGAACGCCCTGAGGAGGTTACCGATATGGAAAGAAGCGTTAATGCAGAGGTTATAGCCTCTACCTTTGACGAAGCAGCAGACAAGCACGTAAAAGTAGCCAACCTTGTGCTGGCAAAAGCCCAGAGGATGGTAGAATGCGGCCATGATGTGGTGATTCTGCTGGACTCTATTACAAGATTGGCAAGAGCTTACAATACCGTAACTCCTGCATCGGGGAAAGTACTTTCCGGTGGTGTAGATGCCAACGCACTTCACAAACCGAAAAGGTTCTTCGGGGCAGCAAGAAAAATTGAAGGAGGCGGATCCCTGACGATCATTGCAACTGCTCTTATCGATACGGGCTCTAAAATGGACGAAGTGATCTTTGAAGAATTTAAGGGAACGGGTAACATGGAACTTCAGCTAGACCGTAAGATTGCCAACAGGAGGATTTATCCTGCAATTGACCTTGTGGCTTCCAGTACGCGTAGAGACGATCTTCTTTTAGATGAAGTGACTTCCCAGCGGATGTGGATTTTAAGAAAATACCTTTCTGAAATGAATCCTATTGAAGCCATGGAATTTGTAAATAAAAACATCCGGGGGACACTCAATAACGAAGAGTTCCTGATGTCTATGAATAAATAATTGATTTAATTTTGTTAAATAAAAGCGCGGACTTACGAGTCCGCGCTTTTCGTTGGAAAGATTTTTCGCAGTGTACTGAAGCTTTTTCTGAAAATGACTTCAGTGCTAGCATAAACAGATTTGATACTACTTTCTTATTTCAGAATGAATTCCCCAACATACTTAATTCTTCTATGTTAAAGATTTATTAAAATAATGCACAATCTTTGAGTTTCGGCCAAAATATGGCTAAATTTGAGTAATAACATTAAAAATAAAATTATGTCATTCGAACTACCAAAATTAGGATATGCCTACGATGCATTAGAGCCGACAATAGATGCAAAAACAATGGAAATCCACCATACAAAACACCATCAGGCTTATATCGACAATTTAAATAAAGCCATTGAAGGAACGGAATTAGAAGGAAAAACAATTGAAGAGATCTGCCAGTCCGGTACTGATAAGCCTGCTGTAAGAAATAACGGAGGAGGTCATTTCAACCACTCTCTGTTCTGGGAAATCCTGACGCCGGGCGGAAGCAAAGAACCTGTAGGAAATGTAAAAACAGCTCTTGAAAATTACGGAGGACTTGAAAAGTTCAAAACTGATTTCTCTGAGGCTGCCAAAACAAGATTCGGTTCAGGATGGGCATGGCTCGTAAAAAACAGCGACGGTTCCGTTGCCGTAACATCTACGCCAAACCAGGATAACCCGCTGATGCCTGTAGCCGATGCAAAAGGAACGCCTGTTTTAGGCCTTGATGTTTGGGAACACGCTTACTACTTAAGCTATCAGAACAGAAGACCTGATTATGTAGCTGCATTTTTCGATGTGGTAAACTGGGATAAAGTAGAGAAGTTATTCAACAAGTAGTAGTTTTAAAACTGCATATTCTATAATGAATTAATAATGACCTCCGATATGTAAATATCAGAGGTCATTGCTATTAAGTTTATTACTGATTTTTTTCAAGTTGTAATTTCAACCTCTTTATCTCTTCTTGTAATTGGTTTATCAAATGATCTTTCTGTAAAATTAAATTATTATATAAATCCTTTATTTCTACTGCAGTTTCTCTGTTTTCTGTATGCAAGTTCTGTACATAACCATAACCACTCCCATTAGAAGCATAGTCGCCACTAATATTAAAAATTAAAGATTTATCAAGTTCCAAAAGTTCTAAAATCTCTTCAGGTTTAATTCCTAGTGCATCTGGTAAAAGCTTAAGCTTATCAATTTCTAAGTCTCTTTCTCCTTTTTCAACTCTTCCGTATGTTGTAATATCCATATTTAATCTGTTTGCTACTTCTTGCTTTGAAAGTTTTTTTTCCATACGCAACCTTAAAAGTTTGTCTGCTAACTTTGTATTTGGCATAATTAAATTGTGTTTTTATTTGTTCAAATGTGATTGCAATTTATTCATATTTGAATAATAAAAAAAATATCTTTAATATATTTTTGTATCACACAATACTATTAATTTTATTTACAACAAACTTTAAATTCACATTATGAAAAATTTTTTTATTGAGACAAACAAACTTATCAAAGGTTTAAAATTTTTATTTCTATTTACCATTTCTTTATCTTTAATTTCTTTTGTGGTTCAATCTTGCCAAAGAGAGCAGTATGAAAATAGTGAAAGTGGAATAGCAAATGCAAAATTTACAGATGCATTAAAAGGATATAAACATTCTATAGGAAATATATCTTTTCCTAAAAGTAGTTATTCAACAAATCGTTTATATTCTGGTAATAATCAAATAACAACATATATAGATTTTCCATCTAATGTTTCATTGGAAACAATTAATTTTTATCAAAATGTAAATTCTATTGATGATTTAGCTATTCTAATTGATAATCATAATGGAACTTTACAATATGAGCCTACTGAAACTAATTCCAACTATCCAATCAATCTGCCTTTAGAGGCTATTGCTAATAGTTTAGATCCATTAGTTCAACAATCAAAAGAATATTTGTATACTAAGGGATTTAGTGAACAAGACATTCAACAAATGATAGCAGAAGAAAATGCAGAAGAAACGGATTTGATCCCTTTAGTAATGGCAGTAACACAGGCAGAAAGCGGACAGTTAGTTGCAAATACTAATTTTAGTTTTTTACCAGTAAATACAGCTTATGCTAAAGTTAACTGGAATCAGGTTGGACATTGTGCAATGCATGCATTGGGCGTGGATATTTTATTTTCTCTTGGTGCATCAAGTGCAACAGTTTGGAGTACTTTTGCTATAAAGTCAGCTTTTAAAACAGTAGCAAAAAGAATGTTAGGGCCAATTGGTGTAGCAATTGCCGTTGTTGATTTTGGATTTTGTATAAATGGTGTCGAACTTTAAAAATATTATTAATGAACATTATATTACATTCTTTTGCGGTTATTGCATTAATTATTAGAATAAGCTTTCTATATAAAGCAATAAAATATGATAAATCAAAAATTAAATTTGAAATATTATTAATGATGTTAATAATTATAGTTTGGGTATCTATTTACTACTTATTGCCATTGTCTAAAACGTAAATAATTTATTAGAATAGATATAATGTTTCATAGTATAATTCATTATTAAAATTAAAAAGGTTCAGCGCAATGCTGAACCTTTTTAATATCGGGTCGTATCACTTCCGGAAAGCCCGTTCATTCTTAAGCCGTATTTCCAGTTCACATAGGCAAAAACCTGGTACAGCTTATATTCGAATTTCATACCGTAATTTTCTCTCGGATTATAATCTATGGATGATTCGATTACATTCCTGTACCGTCCGGAGGAATAATAAGAATTCCATTCGGTGACCAACAGTGTATTTCTGCTTTTCAGAAAAGATTCGGAATACTGGCTTACCGGTTTGGCAACTGCATTCAGGAAATAATCAAACTGGGTATCAATAACAGTAAGGTCCCATTCGCCGTCTTCGTTTTTTGAAGGCTTCATCTCGGATTTCTCCTGGTCAGCTTTAGGAACAGGAGCTGTCTGTGCCATACAGCTGAAGGGTAAAAAGGAAACCATCAGCAATAAAATTAATTTTTTCATAATCATAAAGTTATAAAAAAAGCACTCCATAAAGTGCTTTTTTTCAGGGTTCTTTCTGCAGAACGAATGCCGGAAAGTGGTCACTGTAACTTCAACTCCAAATCAGGACAATTGTAATACCCGTAGCAGACATGAAAGGAAATCAGTTTTAGGACCTCCGTTATTCAACAATAATTTTTACTGTTTATAGAATAAAAATTATTTTACGATAACTTTTTTAGTAATCTGTTTATTTGATGTATTTATCTTTAAAATGTAGATAGCTTTAGGTAAGCTTTGTACATTTATTTGAGAAGAATTTCCTTTTAAAATGCTTCTTAAAGAAATATCAAATAATTCCCAAGAAATAATTTTCTCCTTTCCTGAATCAATATTAATAAAGTCAGATGTAGGATTTGGAGATATTTTTAAATCATTTAAGATTAAATTTTCACTTCTTTCGATTTTATCCAAGTCTAATATCATTTCTATTTGAGATGGATTCTTAGATTGGGAATTAAGGCTTTTTTCTCTACATGAAGCTATAAATGCATGATAATTTGCTCCATTTAGAATTTGAGTTCCAGGCAATAAGTTAACACTTTCACCTGCTTTCATAGTGATATTATAGCGATATGTTATAATATATTTATCTTTAGTTGTTATTTTCTTTCCTACTTCATAATCAAAATTAAAGTTGGGTTCGGAAGTTAATGTCAAACTGTCTATACAAGGATAATAAGTCCCAGATTTACCATCACTTATTGGTATCAGTTGAGGCAATCCATATTTACTTAAATGTTGTCCTGATCCTAAATTTATTGCGTTTTGTGTAACACTCATACTTGAACCATAGATATTTGGGTTATTTATAGTCCCTAAAAAATTACTGTTATTTTTGGTAATATAAATAGCACCATTTTTATTTCTCTGGATAGCGGTATAAGGATCTGATCCAGATCCTGTAAAAATTTGTAAAGAATTAACGTTACCTGTAGTTGAGGTCTGCAAATTGACTGCAAATATTGAAATATTTCCCAAAAATAAAACTGATCCATTTTGGTTAAATTCAGGCAAATAAGCCATAATGGAGTTTACATTAAGAGAATAGCTGTTGTTGATTGAGCCTGTAGTAGCATTAAAAGACATAACTCTGTTAATACTTTGAGTATTATTTCCTAAATTATTATTATCTGCCCAGTGT
>JAAIGE0100882818.1_pt1 | contig 11531 bp, 17 predicted proteins | sample 6487951 | NCBI WGS metagenome assembly JAAIGE01 (sample SAMN13974128, study PRJNA590717) | phyllosphere metagenome | biome: tomato field; feature: multiple bacterial spot infested tomato fields; material: tomato leaves; isolation source: leaves from tomato fields | host: Solanum lycopersicum ... | reverse complement strand
GACGGCCAACGGCGACGGTCAACCGTGGATCGCAGACATGTATGACCTTCGCTGAGACGCGGTGTGAGGCTGCGCCCCCGCATTTGGCTCAACGCAGGGCGGTCAGAGCAACCTTTCACGCTGCTTGAGCCTTACCAAGGTTGTGCTGTGCGTTGGGGGCCTGACGGGCAGATTGCGATGATGCTGGGCTTAAGCGGAGCGGCTGAACTTTGATCGCATCGCCGACGTGCTTTCGGGCGGAAAACTGCCATATGTCCCGGCCGCGTGTCCCGGAATGTCCGGTCGCCGATGCCCCAATCGCAAAATAGAGCATTTGTGCTTAGGACACCTCCCGAAACGCTTGAAAGCCGGGGCTCTACGCCCGCCGCGACAAAGGCCACCCCTAAGGAAGGACCCGTAGCCAATAGGAGACGGCGCTGAGCCGCTGGCTTGCCCCCGGCCGCAGCGCACGGCCTTCGATCTTGGGGATGAGGTCGCCGTTAGAGTGCGGCCCTAAACGCGATGGTCGTAGCCGATCGCCTAGCTGACGCGTTACCTTCTACGACACGAGAGGATCGACCATGAGCGACCGCAAGCCAATGCCCGTCTCGGGCGGGGATGAAATGAAGGGCGCCCCGGATGGCGTGAACACCGATCCCAGCGGCCGGAGCAAGGAAGGTGAAAGCGGTGGTGGCAGCTACCCGAACGGCCGCGAGGAAGGCGATGATCGAAGCAGCGGCTTTCCTAAGCACGGCGGTCAATCCAACATTGGCTATCACGGCGGCGGACAGGCTGGTCAGGACGGTAACGCCAACCCGAACGCGGCGGCGGAAGGCGACGACGACTTCAGCGATCAGGGTGAAACCGGACCGAAGCCGGGACCACGTGGACCCAATCAGGACGATGACGGATCACGCGTCCGTACTGAAGTCATGCAGGGGCGCACGATCAAGGTTGAGGACACGTCTGGGATCGCCGCGGCCGAGGCATCGGGGATGACAAGGGCTGAAGGGCAGCATGCGTCGGATGAGGAGGCGCCAGGTTCTGGATGATCCTCCAAACCCAATCAAGGCAACCCGCAGTTTTATGTACCTTATGCTGGTCGCCATAACTACGTTGGCTATCGCTGTCGCAACAGGGTTCGCTGGAACAATATGACTTAAATAAATTGTGCGTGGCACCCGCGAGCGCCACGCACATTGAGTTACTCGACCTTGCTGTCGCGTGCGTCGCCCTTGAGATCGTCAGAGGTCAAATCCTCCTGACGCTTCCCCAGAATGTCACGATCTTTGCCGTTATTTCCTGCGTCATTTTGGCCGCCTTCAGCAGCCTTTTCTTTGTCCGCCATCGTAACGCCCTCCTTGGTTTGCGCAGGCAACATGCAAAAGATCGTTGCGCGTTTAACTGATCCTTTGCAGTCGGTCACTGTTCGCTGCGACCTTATGACGATAGTGCGCGAGATATACCTGGGTGGCAGCAAGCGGAGACAGGTCGATGCCTTCTGCCAAGTACCGCGCCTGAAGTTCGAGGGCCGCCAAGGTCTTTTCCCGCACCATCAATTCGACCTCCGCCGCCGCGTCAACACCGCCTGCGGCGATGCGAAGCATTCGGTGCAACATCACCGAAGCGGCCTCAACGCCTAGCAGCCATTGATCGAGGCTGGCGTTTGTCCACGCCTGTACATTCTTCTGGTTCATACGCGCTCTCGATGATCGCCCGTGCTTACGCAGGCAACCTTGCCCGACGAATGTCGCAACGCCTCGCCGGCGTCTCGCTCTGTGACGTACAGCACGTCAGCCCAGCGCTGTTGAGCGTCGGACCACAAGCTCCAGCGTCCGGCATGCTCGCCATCAGTGATGCGTGCCACGCTGAGCGTCGAACCCATCACGCGCGATAACCCGCCATCGTCGATGAAAACGGTGTGATGGCAACGATCGCAGCGGCTACTGCGTCATAACCTTCTGCGCCGCTTGCTGCGATCGCAAGTGGCCGACCATCAAGCTGATCGTTGTGGCCGTTGAGGAAGGCTTGAGCGCCTTTCAGCCCAAGGGCCGCCACCGCAACCCTCAGGATCGATCCCTCTCGGACAGCCGCCTCGCGGGAGATCTGCGGCTGGCTGGACATTGATCGAAAATACCGACGTGGCTTCACAGGCGCATGCGGAATTGCAGCGTCTCTCACGACGAGCGCACCAACGTAGGATGATCGACCCCCAGGGAGAGCTGCTTGGTTGCGATCAGGGCCGCATACCCGGCGGCTCGCCCGGCGTGGGAGATCCGAGCCTCGACAGATGAGGCGTGGTTGGCCTGCGTGATCGACACTTGATGGACGCGATAAAGCTCGTTCATGTCCATGACCCGGCTCCTTGCTAGCAAGCGGGAGCGCTGGGTCTCTCAGCTGACTGCGCTCGCAATTCGGAAGCAATCAGTAGAAGTTATATGGGGAGGCGTGATGCACTGTGCAACCAACGGACCGTGCCGATGACTCAAGTCGGCTAGCGGAAAGTACATGCCCACAGGGCGCTGGCTAACTCGAGAGCGACGATCCCGGTTTCTTAGCGATCCATATGACATGAGGAGCATCGTCCTCGTGGCCACCGCCGTTCATGACGGTCGTCTCGACAGCAAAACCGGCCGACCGCAAGCGCTTTGAAAAATCTTCATCGGGGTAGGACGACCACACAGCAAGAACGCCGCCGGGCGCGAGCGCTGCGCAGGTCGCCCGCAGTCCCCAATCGCAATAAAGCCGGTCGTTTGCGAGTTGGATCAGGCCATCAGGCCCGTTGTCGACGTCCAACAGGATCGCATCATACCCTTCGATAGTCGCCGTGATCATGTCGTGAACGTCTGCGATAGCGATTGTGGTATGCGAATGCTCGATTGACCCTTGGAAGATTCCGGCGAGCGGACCCCGCGCCCAAGCGACGACCTGCGGCACCAACTCCGCGACGATGATCGTCGCGGGCGCTGGGAAGGCGGCTTGTGCAGCCGCGAGCGTGAAGCCCATTCCCAACCCGCCGATCAGCAATCGCTGTGCAGGTCGCCCCAGCCGCTCAGCGACGAGCGTGGCCAATGCCTTTTCTGACCGAAAGGCCCAGCTACCCATGAGTTGCTCTTCCCCATAAAGGATCTCGAACCCATCATTGTGCTGATAAAGCTGAAGGCGCCCGCCGCCTGGAATGTCCGCCGTGTCCAGCAGGACACCCCATGGCTCTTGCGGGATCAATTGGGACGCACGGACCGATGCTACTTCGCTCAAGCGCGGTGTCCCATTGTTGGTTTGGCTGTCATCGGCGCTGGCGCTTCCATAAGTCATGCAAAGGAGACACGGCTGCTGATGGCCGTGCCCTTCACTGGTGTTAAGCAGATTGAAGATTGACTGCGCTGGTCTTCCCGCGTTTGTCGGTTTCCAGCTCGTACGAGATACGTTGATCACGATCGAGCGTGCGCATGCCCGCACCCTCCACAGCAGAGATGTGCACGAAGGCGTCCCCGCTACCATCCTCGGGAGCGATAAAGCCGTAGCCTTTTTCAACATTGAAGAATTTAACGACACCGGTGATCATGCGAGCTTCCTTGGCACTGCGCGTATCTCATCACCCCCGCTTTTGGGGCGTGACTTAATTACATTGATGGATGAGGAGTAAACTTTGAACTTTAGCGCTAGGCGCGTCTAGTCTTATTTGGAGTATCAATCAGACCGCTAAAGACGTGGCCATACCGCGAGCGTGGCTCACCAAGTTGCGGCTGCAATTGCAGCGAGCTGAAGTACGTGCCGTCGGTCCTATCGAAGCGGAGTCACCAAAGGCGTACGGCGCACCGTTCCTTCGATAATCTTACCCACGAAGATTTTCCGCATCGTGTCAGCCCCGTCCGGGCGCGATAAGACCACGCGTGTTCCACCGGATACGAGAGCCTCTATCGCGCTCACGTCAACTTGCTGGCTCTTGCATTTAGCCAGAACGGTTGCCACCGTCTCCTTGACGTTTATGGCTCTGGACATCGTAGCTCCTCATCAAAGCGGGAGCACATGTCTCTCTGCCAGGGCAATGCTAAGAATGTAAGACCCGGTTGGGCTGCCTTAATGACGCTGTTCGCCTTGGTCAAGGGAGGAATATACCGCCTTAAAGAACGCGAATCTAACACTGCGTGACTGCCGACAACCGCACACGAAAACTTTTCCTGAAGTGCTGCGGCCTGGCACATCGGCGGGATTGAAGCGCGACAACCACCTACTATATTGCTCACTATCATTGGCACGGCGACGTAAGCGCCAATGGCTGAGAGACTGGCGCTCCCGCTTACGATGGAGGCGCTGTCATGAGCCTTAAGGATCTCTATCTTCGTCAGCGCATCTCAGCAGCAGCCGCAGCCACGGCTACTTCGCCTGAAGCTCGGCTTGCACACCGGCGATTGGCTGCTGGCTATGCAAGCCGTATAGCCGATTATGACTCGCTGAACGAGGAACGGTACTCGTCCGCCGCATCGAAGCGCACCTCGCCAGTGCTTGTTGATGGAGTCCCTTTGGACAGCAGTCGGGGCAAAGCCGGTCAATGACCTGGCTGTGGATAGTGGTCACCGCAATCTGGGGTGCTCCACTTGTCGCCGCCGGCATCCTCATGACCGGCTCGTTCATTTCGAGGCCCCTCGGAACCTGGCTGCACCGGCATCTGATCGGATAATGAGCGAAGCCTTGGCATTAAAAAGACGCTGGACGCAGACCGATATAAGTCAGCTTCGTCGAGAAGTCGCGGATGGGGCGACTATTGATGCGCTGTCGACCAGCCTTTCCCGGGACCCTCTTGACGTGTTCCGCATGGCGGATCGGCTTAACGTCGTGATCATGGTTGCGCCCGTGAGCAAATCAACATCATCTGGGATGATTAGGCCCAGCCACGATGAAACGTAAGTCTCGGACACCCGCATAAGCATAATCGCTCTTCTATCGGAGGGCTGCCTGCATGCTTCCATGCCGTACTGCCGCCAGTAGCGATCCCAGCGAGTAGCAGCCCCGGCCGCCACCGCCGCACACGACAGTGATCGACCATCCGGCAGCGTGCAGCGGGCGACCATTCGCTTGTAGCTGGTGCCCACCGGCTGGCAGGTGAGCTGCTTGCCGAGCGTCAGCCGCTCCATGATTTGCTGGCTGCGCTTCTGAAGTCCGGGCGAACGGCGGGAAAGCTGACTGGCGGGCGGCGGCTGAAGCGCTAGATCTCCGCCAAGTCGAACGCACTAACGTCATGGGGGCCGTTGCGCGCTGCCCTGCCGCCCTCCAAGGCCGCAGCCGCGCGATCAGTTTCTTCAGCGAGCCTACGAATGATGTCGCGGTCAGCCTTGCTGTTCAGGCCTTCCGCCACCCGGCGCAAGCGAGCCGCCTCTTGTCGGAGACGAAAGGCCTCACTCGCTTGCTGTTGATCCGCCACCTCGCGCGCTCCCGTTTTATGAGCGGTCCATGATGGTGGTGTAACTAAGCAGCATCACCCACTTAGGCTAACGACCCTGCCCTGATAATCAGGCGGTTCGTCGGGTTTGCCCCGTGCTACCGATTTGGCACCACTGTCGGTCCTGACGGCTAGCGCTGAAACCGCGCATCCATTCGGCACGCTCTTGCGTGACGAGTGCCGTACGATATGGGCAATCAGCCATTGACGACCCTTGTAGCGCGCCCGCCCGCACGCCTTCAGCATAAGCATTCTGCACTGTAGAAAATCCCTGCGACTCACGGCCTCTCTATCGGAGGCTGCCAATGTCCTACATTGGTTACAGGTTCGTGGTTAACAGAAATTAGGACGCGCATGCGGCTATCGCTCTTCGCGAGATCGCCCGCGAGTAAAATCGCCCGGCACAATGGCCGGGCGAGATCAGGATCCCCACAGGATGGGGCCTGCTACGGTTAACAGCTAAACCCGAAGCGTGGCTTCACTTTTCTGACGAGCAGCTTCGACCCGGCGAGATCGGTTGCCGAGAAGGCGCCAGGCGGCGGCTTCCTGAGCGTATGCGCTGGTCATCACTCCTGTCCCGCGTTCGGATCCAAATCGTCTCGACCAGCTTTAGCCAAATCCTGCGTCTTCGTGTCCGACTCCGACTGCTCGTTCTCGTCCTTGGCATTGCCATCCGCGTCGGCATTGGCACCTTCGCCGCTCCCGGCGCGGCTTTGACCCGTACCTTGCGTCAGATCCTCGGTCGTCGTTCCGCCCGGGTTTTGCTTTTTGATGTCGCCTGACGGGTCGGCACCCTCGTTCGTGTTGGATTGCTGGGCCATTGTGCCCTCCATCGCTGCGTCGCGGGTAATGCGGCAAGCATGGAACGCAGCAGGATCAATAACGGCTCTGTCTTCATGGCTGCTATAAGTTGCCTGCTGGCGTGAGCCCACTTGGAAAACGAGAGCGTTGTGCCCCGAAGGACGGAGATACCTATGACGACTTACCCGTTGAGCGAGGCTGCCACGATCTATGGGGGCGGCATCGGTTCCGACATCCTAGGCAAGGGCACGCTGGCCGAATGCGCCGACATCGTCCGCGGTCTGTCTGACGACGATCGATCGTCGGCTGCGATTAAGATGGATGATCTCCCACTGACGTTTGGGCCCGCCGAGGTCAACGAACTAATGCAGTTTTTCCGGGATGAGGACGAAGGTCTATCCAACAAGGACATCGCCGACATCGCTGGCTCAATCGAGTAATTGCCCAGCCGTTGTGGATCACCTGCATCACTGAGGATCTGCGTTTTGTCCGATAGCCCCTTCATCGACGATCCCGGCGACGTGATGCGGCAGCAAGTCGATCTCGCTGCCGCATCGCCCATCGAAGAGGTCCGGGCGATCCACATACGTGCCGCGGAGCATCAAGCGCACTTGGCGCGGGATTGTAGGTTGCCGATGCAGCCGCGCACCGGCGGACAGCTTCGCGGCTTGTGGCGACGACCTAAAACGGTCCGGCGCTCGCCTTCTTAACGACCGGCCCCGCCTCGTTTTCGTGGCGGATTGCGAACTATCGAGTCGCATCGCTTTTGAAGCACTCGCATCATGGCCCAGGGAGGCACGAGCAGGTGCAGGCAGTGGGGATCTTCAGTGGGTAAAATTGTGGGTAACGCCCTAAATTGCAGACCCTGTTCGAATCCCTCCGTCTCGCCAGCGTATCGTAGAAGTGATTGAGATCGCTCTAATCTTTGCAACGATCACGCCCAACATACCGACCGACATTATGCCGCCGCGCTTATGCGATGTTGCGGGTCGTATGTAGTACGCCCAGACGTCCGGGAGCGATCATCTTCACGTGAGACACGTTGAGGGCGAGGCGATAGCGATGCGCTAATAATCTGGCTGCATTCCCACTCGGTTCAGGCTAGCGGGAACCATTGTCGAACTTTGATCACGGTTGAAGCACGTCGATCATGAGTGAACCGCTGCGAGAAGCAGCGCCCGCAAAGGGCGCGATCGGATTGCACGATGTGGAGCAATATCGCTCCTCGCTCCACAGCTACTTCGTTCGGCGCGTCCGCGACAGGATCGAGGCGGAGGACCTGGTCCAGGATGTGTTTGTCCGCCTGACCCGCCGCGGCGGCCTTAGCGACGTCGCGAACCTGAGCGGCTACATCTTCGAAACGGCGGCGAGCGTTCTTCAGGATCGGGCACGACGGCGCATTGTCCGGGCGGCCGATGAACATGACCCCTTCGACGGCGAATGCCATGCGGGTGAGGATTTCGCCCCCGATCGCGTCCTTGACGGTAGGGAACGTCTGCGTCTGGTCGGCATCGCACTTCTCGAATTGCCGGAGCGGACCCGACATGTGTTCGTGCTCAGGCGGTTGGAAGGCATGCGATACAACGACATTGCATTCAGACTGGGTATCTCGATCAGCGCCGTCGAGAAGCACATGCGGCGCGCCGTGGCCCATCTCACGAAGCGCGTCGGCGGATTATGAGGAGCCGGGCTCCATCGGTCGATGCCGCGCCAAGCACCGCGATAGACGCGGCAGCCTATTGGCGTGTCCGTCACGATCGGGGCGACATGACCGCACCGGATGCGGAACAGCTCGAGCGCTGGCGTGCCGCGTCCCCCGCGCACGAAGCGGCCTGGCAGGCGACCACGTCGCTGTGGGAAGCCCTCGACGATGCCGGGGACGCGCATCTCGATGCCATGCGGGTGGCCGCACAGGCCGCCGGCCGCCGGGAGCGGTTCCGGCCCCGTTCGGTGGCGGCGGCGCTGGCCATCGTCGCGATCCCAGCGGGCCTGCTCGGCCTGGCGCAACTCGGCAGGCATGGGGTCGGGAACCCCGCAACACCTGCGCCGGCCAGTCGTTACGAGACGCACCGTGGGCAGCGCGCGACCATGACGCTGGCCGATGGCACGATCGTCAGCCTCGACAGCGACACCGAACTGGCCGTCACCTTGGACAGGACGGGGCGCCATGTAACGCTGACCCGCGGGCAGGCGCTATTCAAGGTCGCGAAGGATCCGCACCGGCCGTTCGTGGTGCGAGCGCGCGATGGCGCGGTCACCGCACTCGGAACGGTCTTTAACGTGAAGGTCGCGCCGCGCGTGCTCCGCGTGGTCCTCGTGGAGGGGCGTGTGGCGGTGGATACGGGTAACCATCGTAGATCGTCACCGGTCGTGTTGACGCCCGGCCAAGAACTTATGGTCGACCGCAGCGGCACGGTCCAAGTGAGCGCGGGCGATGCCGACGCGGCATTGCTGTGGCTTAAAGGTCTGATTGAATTCAACGACATCACACTCGCGGACGCGATTGAAGAGCTCAACGTGACGTCCGCACGGCCACTACGGCTCGCCGAGCAGCGGCTGGGAACGCTGCGGTTGAGCGGCATCTATCGCACCGGCGCGCCAGACCAATTCGTTGACTCGATAAGTCAGATACTTCCGGTCACCCGCCGCAAGGAACAGGATGGTGTCGTGATCGTGCCCCGGAAAAAAATATCAGATTAATGTACGGCTTTTCGTAGGCGCTGCGTCCTGATCATCGAGAAGGCCGATAACGGTCGATTTCGAGGGGGGATATGATGGTTCATCGCACGCTACGGCATTTGGCGCTGAGCAGCGCGGCCGTGATGGTTTGTGCCGCGATGCCGACGATGGCTCAGTCGCAGAAGGTGGTATCCTTCAACCTGACGGAACAAGATCTCGGGCGCGCGCTGACCCGGCTTGGGCGGCAGGCGGGTGAGCAGATCGTCTTTACGCCGCAGAGTGTCGCCGGACATCTTGCCAACCCGGTGCGCGGCAGCATGACGAGCGTACAGGCGCTGGAGCGGCTCCTGCGCGGCACCGGCCTCAGCGTGCGGCAGGGCGTGAACGGTGAGTTCGTCATCGGCGGATACATGGGCACGGCCGCCGTGACCGGCCAGGATCAGGCTGTTCCTTCCTCTACGCTGGCCCAGGCCGCGCCGGCCGCGGCCGAGGAGCCAGCGAATGACATCGTGGTCACGGGGATCCGCGCGAGCCTCGGACGCGCGCTCGACATCAAGCGCGAGGCACTGGGCGTGGTCGACGCGGTCTCCGCCGAGGACATCGGCAAGTTCCCCGATCAGAACGTCGGTGAATCGCTCGCGCGCATTCCGGGCGTGTCGATCAGCCGTTCCGGTGGCGAGGGCAATACGGTGACCGTCCGCGGCTTCGGTCCCGACTTCAACACGGTGCTGCTGAACGGTCGCGTGCTGGCGACGGACGGCAACGCCCGCGCCTTCGACTTCAGCATCCTGCCGTCGCAACTCGTGTCCGGGCTGGAGGTGTACAAGACCTCGGAGGCGCGCCTTCAGGACGGCGGCATCGGCTCGACGATCAACCTGCGCACCGCGCGCCCGCTCGACCACCGCGGCTTCTTCGTCGCCGGCCAGGTGGGCGGCAATTGGGACAGCAAGACCCGCCGCGCGGCCCCCATCGGCTCGCTGGTCGTCAGCAACACCAACCGCGACAATACGTTCGGCTTGCTCGCCAGCGTGATCTACGACAAGCGTAATGCCCGGACCGACAGGCTGAGCACGGACGGCTGGCTTCGTGCGAACCTCGACTACAACAAGGACGGAGTGGTGGATGCGGCAAACGTCCGCGTTCCGCGCACTCTGGTGCAGCAGCAGATCAATACACGGCGTGAGCGCGTCGGCGGCACGCTGGCGGTCGACTGGCTGCCGACGGACCAGCTGACGATCAAGGCCGACGGCCTGTACTCGCAGTACAAGATCCAAGACGACCAAAACTATTTTGGGCTGTTCAATGATCCCGGCGATATCGTGGCCGCCACCGTGAACGACAACCGCACCGTCACCAAGTTCACGCGCGGCAGTACGGGCGGACTTGCAAGCGACCATATCGTCACCAACAATCCCCGCAATTCCAAGGTCTATGAAGCAGGTGTCAACCTGGAATATCGCCCCGACGACCGGACCACGGTCACGACCGATTTCAGCTATTCGGGTGCGTCGAACAACGTCATCGGAGAGGCCGGCTTCTGGGTTATCGGCACGCGCAACGTGGGGGTCAATCCGACGTTCAACTTGAACGAAGGCGGGTTGCCGTACATGACGAACCTGCTGCCCTCCACCGACACCGGCGCGCTGCGTGCGCATTGCTGCGCCTATAGCGGCAACAAGGTCACCGACAACCTGTACCAGGTGCAGCTGGACGGGAAGCGCGAGTTCGACGGCCTCCTCAAGCGGATCAGCGTCGGCGGCTTTGCGTCGAACCGCAAGAAGGGCGTGGTCGTCAGCAACACGCCCGACGCGATCGTGAACTTCTATCCCGGCTATTTCGCGACCGTCCCGGCCAGCCTCGTCTCGGTCTACGATTCGGGTTCGAACAACTTCCTGGGCAGCTCCAATCTGCCGGGCAGATGGTTGACCTACGACCCGGCCGAGTATGTGAAGTATCTGGTCAGCGATACCGCGATCAACCAGAAGGGAACCTCACCCGCGGCGCTGGCGCAAATCGCGCAGTTCAAGTCGCTGCTGGCGCAGAACGGTGGCGGGTACGGGGCGGTGATCGTCCCGAACGCGACCAGCGCGGTACGCGAGCGGACCTTCGCCTTCTACGCGCAGGCCGATTTCGGCGGCGAGATCGCCGACATGCCGTGGAAGATGCAATTGGGGGTGCGCTATACCCACACGGATCTGACCGCGACCGGATCGTCGCAGCAGCTGACCAGCATCTACAACAATCCAGGCGATCCGACCGGGTTCGGCTATTCCGTCTCTCCGCCGCTGCCGCGCGAGGTGAAGAACAGCTACGGTTACTTCCTGCCGTCGATGACGATCCAGCTGAACGTGACCGACAAGCTGAAGTTCCGCTTCGCGGAGTCGCGGACCCTGACGCGGCCGTCGTTGGGACAGCTCAACGTCGCCCAGTCGTTCAACATCCGTCCGCCCGGCACCTTCCAGATCAACAGCAGCAACCCGAACCTGAAGCCGTATCTGTCCTGGAACATCGACGCGGGGCTCGACTATTATTTCGACAACGTCAGCTACGTCAGCCTCGCTGGCTTCTACCGGAAGATCGACAATTTCGTCTCGCAGGCGACGCTGCCGACCACGGTGCTGAACTTTCCGTT
>JAAIGE0100632411.1_pt1 | contig 11539 bp, 8 predicted proteins | sample 6487951 | NCBI WGS metagenome assembly JAAIGE01 (sample SAMN13974128, study PRJNA590717) | phyllosphere metagenome | biome: tomato field; feature: multiple bacterial spot infested tomato fields; material: tomato leaves; isolation source: leaves from tomato fields | host: Solanum lycopersicum ... | reverse complement strand
TGCCCTTCGTGATCGTGGCCCTGTTCGGCGGGGCCGTCAGCCTGTCGCGGCGCGTGCCCGAGATCCAGAAGCGTTCCGAACGGGGTTTCGTCGGAACCGCGTCCGAACCAGCGATCGATGCGCGCCAGGGGCGCGAGGAGCTGGTGTTCCAGATCATGCAGTTCGCGTCCGCCCCGCTGATCGCGATCACGGCCTACCAGGTGCTCGACCCCGCGAGCCAGGCCGGCGCCGTGGCGCTCGCCTTCCTGGCCGGCTTCGGCTCGGAAACCATCCTCCTGATGATCCGCGGCGTCGCCAACGGTCTCCACCCCCGGAACGCGCCACCGCACAGTCCGGCCGCGACGCCGGCCCCGTTTGCCGGCCAGGGTGGCGCACTGGCGCTGGCAACCCTGGCGCCAGGCATGGGTGACGCCGGCGTCCCGCCCCTGCGCCTGGGTCTCCAGTCGGGGGATGTTTCGTCCGTCGAGCCGGTGCACATCCGCCTGTGTGTCGACGACGACCTGGAAGCAGGGTCGGCGGCCCTGAGCGTGGATGGCATGCGGGTGGGCGTCCCGGGCGACGGCTGCGTGGAGCTCGCGCTCGCGCCCGGGCGACCATACCGGGTCGAGGCGCACCGCCGGCGCGCCGGGCGCGAGGTCCACGGTGCGCAGACGCTCATCGTGGACGCCGACGATGACGCCCGGCCCTTGCAGCTGGCGCTGGCCTAGTGTCCCGGGAGACGATCATGACGCCTTTCCAAGGTGCCGCCGCGCCGCTGTCGAGCGCCGGGTTCGAACAGGCGAAGCAGTCGCTCGAGGCCGACGCCGAGTCGCTGTGGGCCCTGATCACGGTGGAGACCAGCGGCTTCGGCTTCCTGCCGGACCGGCGGCCGAAGATCCTGTTCGAACGCCACGTGTTCCTCCGCCGCACCGGCGGCAGGTACGATGCGCATGCCGACATCAGCGCACCGACGGTCGGCGGCCACCTCGGCGGCGGCGCCGAGTACGGACGCCTGGAGCGGGCCATGCGGCTGGACCGCCAGGCCGCGTTCGACAGCGCCTCGTGGGGACTCGGGCAGGTCATGGGCTACCACGCGACCCATCTCGGTTATCCGAGCACCGAGGAGATGGTGGCGCGCTTTCGCGAGGGCGAAGACGAACAGCCGGCGGCGGCGCAGCGCTTCATCAGCGCCAATCCCCCCTTGCGCCAGGCTTTCGCGCAAAAGAAATGGTCTTGCGTGGCCTTCTTCTACAACGGCGCGGCCTATGCCAGGCATGGCTACGACCGCCGGCTCGAGCACTTCCACGACCTGTACGAGCTCAAGGGAACGCCGAGCATCACGGTGCGCATGGCGCAGGCCTGGCTGACCTATCTCGGCTACCGGCCGCGCGGCATCGACGGCATCCTTGGTCCGGGCACCGAGATGGCCGTGATCGATTTCCAGAAGGCGCGCGGGTTGCCGGTCACGGCCGAGCCGGACGACGCCACGCTGGAACAGCTGCGGCTGGCCGTCGCCAATGGCGAACAGGCCGGCTAGCCCGCCAGCAGCGCAAACAAAATCAGCACCAGTCCGGCCATCGACACCATCCAGACCAGCGTGCGCAGCACCGGGATGCCGGCCGCGTACAGCGGCACGTAGACGATGCGCGCCAGCAGGTAGAGCCAGCTGCCCCACAGGGTCAGCGTGCCGTGCGTGTCCGAGACGTGGGCGATCAGCACCGCCGCCGCGAACAGCGGCAGGGTCTCGAACAGATTGGCCTGGGCCCGCTGCAGGCGCGCCGTCACCGGGCGTGGCGGCGGCGCGGCGCCGTCGCGCGCGCTGACGTTGTACTTCGCGCCCGTCTCCTGGGTGCGTAGGGTGGAGGGCAGCAGGATCTGGACCAGGGCCAGCACCAGGGTCCAGGCCAGCAGGGTGAGTTCGGTGGTCATCAATCTTCCTTTCCGGTCGGGGCGCTTCGCATTCGATCAGGCCTTTCGATCATACGTCAGCGCATGTAAATGCCCGCTCTGCCTGAGGGCATATGACGGATTTGCAGCGCCGACCACGTTAACCTGCTTGCAAGAAAGAGAATGATCGTTTATTCTAAATAAGAGTAAACGTTCATTCACTTTTTCATCCGCCGACTTTCCGGTCGTCTCTCAGAGGTAGTTCAATGCCATCCTTACATCCTCCCGCCAGGCGCGCCCATGCGTCCCTGCTCCTTGGTTCAGCCCTGCTCGGTTCGGCTCTCTTGTCCGGCTGCGGCAAGTCCGGCGCCGACGAGCAGCAAGCGAACCAGGCCCCGCCGCCGCAAGCCGTCACCGTCGTCACCCTGAAGGCCGAGGACGTCACCCTGACGCGCGAACTGGCCGGACGCGCCACGCCGTCGCTGATCGCGGAAGTGCGGCCGCAGGTGAGCGGCATCGTCAAGGGACGCCTGTTCGAGGAGGGTGGTATGGTGAAGGCCGGCCAGCCGCTGTACCAGCTGGCCGACCTCGAGTACGCGGCCGACGCGGCCAGCGCCCGCGCCGCGCTGGCGCGCGCCGAGGCGACCCTGCGCCAGGCCGAGCTGAGCGCGCGCCGCTCGGGCGAACTGGTCCAGATCGACGCCGTCAGCCGCCAGGACGACGAGAACGCGCAAGCGGCGCTGGCCCAGGCCCGCGCCGACGCCCAGGCGGCGAAGGCGGCGCTCCAGCGCGCTGAGGTGCTGCTCGGCTATGCCCGCATCGTCTCGCCGATCAGCGGCAATATCGGGCGCTCGAGCGTGACCCAGGGCGCGCTGGTCACCGCCAGCCAGCAGCAGCCGCTGGCCCTGGTGCAGCGGCTCGATCCGATGTACGTCGACGTGACCCAGTCCAGCAGCGAACTGCTCGAGCTGCGCCGCGAGATGGAAGCGGGCACCCTGAAACAGGCGAGCGACCTGCCGGTCAGGATCCTGCTCGAGGATGGCACCGCGTATGCGCGCGAAGGCAAGCTGGCCTTCGCCGACATCACGGTCGACCCGACCACCGGCAGCTATACCCTGCGGGTGACGGTGCCGAACCCGGACGGCGTCCTGCTGCCGGGCATGTACGTGCGCGCGCTGGTGGGCAATGGCGTGCGCAGCGCCGCGGTGCTGGTGCCGCAGCAGGGCGTGGCGCGCGACCCGAAAGGCAATGTGTCGGCCATGGTGGTCGGCAAGGACAACAAGGTGGTGCAGCGCCAGCTGGAAGTGAACCGCGCCATCGGCAACCGCTGGCTGGTCGACAAGGGCCTGAACGCCGGCGAGCGCGTCGTGGTCGAGGGCCTGCAGAAGATCGGCCCCGGGGCGACCGTGGCGCCGACCGAGGCGGGCAGCAAGCCCGCTGCCGCCGCCAGCGCCGCTGCCGCGCAGCCGGCGAAGTCGTAAGGGAAGAATCAGATGGCACGTTATTTCATCGATCGGCCCATCTTCGCCTGGGTCATCGCGATCATCATCATGCTGGCCGGCGGCCTCGCCATGGTCAACCTGCCGGTGTCGATGTACCCGACCATCGCGCCGCCGACGGTCGAGATCCAGGCCACCTATCCGGGCGCCTCGGCCAAGGTGGTCGAGGACTCGGTGACCCAGATCATCGAGCAGAACATGAAGGGGCTGGACGGCCTGCTGTACATGTCGTCCAACAGCTCGGCCAACGGCCAGGGCAGCCTGACCTTGACGTTCTCGAACGAGACCGATCCCGACACCGCGCAGGTCCAGGTGCAGAACAAGCTGCAGCTGGCCATGCCGTTGCTGCCGCAGGAAGTGCAGCGCCAGGGCGTCAACGTCAGCAAGGCGGCTTCCGGCTTCCTGCAGGTGCTGGCCTTCGTGTCGGAAGACGGCAGCATGAGCCGCGACGACATCGCCGACTACGTGTCGGCGACCCTGGTCGACCCGCTGAGCCGCGTGCCGGGCATCGGCAACCTGCAGGTCTGGGGCGGCAAGTACGCGATGCGGATCTGGCTCGACCCGGCCAAGCTCGAAACCTTCAACCTGGCCACCACCGACGTGGTGGCCGCGATCCAGGCCCAGAACGCCCAGGTCGCGGTGGGCCAGCTGGGCGGGGCGCCGGCGGTCGAGTTCCAGCAGCTCAACGCCACGATCCAGGCCCAGGACCGGCTGCAGACGCCGGAACAGTTCCGCGAGATCGTCGTGCGCAGCAATCCGGACGGCTCGGCCCTGTTGCTGGGCGACGTCGCGCGGGTCGAGATGGGCGCCGAAACCTATGAGTTCATGACTCACCTGAACGGCAAGGCCGCCACCGGCCTCGCGCTCTCGCTGGCCACCGGCGCCAATGCGCTGGACGCGGCCGAGGGCGTGAACGCCGAAGTCGAGCGCCTGTCGCAATTCTTCCCGCCGGGACTGAAGGCGGTGGTGGCGTTCGACACCACGCCATTTGTGAAAGTGTCGATCGAGGGCGTGGTCAAGACGCTGATCGAAGCGATCGTGCTGGTGTTCCTGGTGATGTACCTGTTCCTGCAAAACTTCCGCGCCACCCTGATCCCGACCATCGCGGTGCCGGTGGTGTTGCTGGGCACCTTCGGCCTGCTGGCCGCGATGGGCTTCTCGGTCAATATGCTGACCATGTTCGCGATGGTGCTGGCGATCGGCCTGCTGGTCGACGACGCCATCGTGGTGGTCGAGAACGTCGAGCGCATCATGTCCGAGGAGGGCCTGAGCCCGAAGGAGGCGGCGCGCAAGTCGATGGACCAGATCACCGGCGCCCTGGTCGGCATCGGCATGGTGCTGTCGGCGGTGTTCGTGCCGATGGCCTTCATGACCGGCTCCACCGGCATCATCTATCGCCAGTTCACGGCCACCATCGTGTCGGCCATGGCGCTGTCGGTGCTGGTCGCGATCGTGCTCACCCCGGCCCTGTGCGCCACCATGCTCAAGCCGGTCGAGAAGGGCCACCACGGTCCCAAGAAGGGATTCTTCGGCTGGTTCAACCGCAAGTTCGACGCCGGCAGCGCGCGCTACCAGCGCGGCGTGAAGGGCATCCTGAATCGAAGCGGTCGCTTCCTCGCCATCTTCGCCCTGCTGGCTGCGGTGATGGGCGTGCTGTTCGTGCGTATGCCGAGCTCCTTCCTGCCGCCCGAGGACCAGGGCGTGCTGCTGGCGATGGTGCAGGCTCCGGTCGGCGCCACCCAGATGCGCACGATGGAATCGATCCGCAAGCTCGAGCACCACTTCATGAACGAGGAAAAGGACAGCGTCGAAACGGTGTTCACGGTGCAGGGCTTCAGCTTCGCCGGCGCCGGCCAGTCGAACGGCCTGGCCTTCATCCGCCTCAAGGATTGGGGCCTGCGCAAGGATGCCGAGATGAGCATCGACGCGATCGCCGGCCGCGCCATGGGCGCCTTCGCCGGGATCCAGGATTCGCTGATCTTCGCCTTCGCCCCGCCGGCCGTTCCCGAGCTGGGCGTGGCGGCCGGTTTCAGCTTCTTCCTGCAGGATAACGCCCAGCAGGGTCACGAGGCGCTGCTCGCGGCGCGCAACCAGTTGCTGGGGGCGGCGGCGAAGAGCGACCTCTTGACCAACGTGCGTCCCAATGGCCAGGAAGACACGCCGCAGCTGCGCGTGATCGTCGACAAGAAGAAGGCGTCCGCGCTGGGCGTGCAGATCGCCGACATCAACTCGACCCTGTCGACCGCCTGGGGCGGCCAATACATCGACGACTTCGTCGACCGCGGCCGGGTCAAGCGCGTCTACGTGCAGGCCGATGCGCAATTCCGCATGACGCCGGAAGACTTCAAGCGCTGGACCGTCCGCGCCGGCAATGGCGAGATGGTGCCGTTCTCGGCCTTCGCCAGCACCCGCTGGGACTATGGCCCCCAGCGCCTGGAGCGCTACGACGGCGTGCCGGCGATGGAAATCCAGGGAGAAGGCCGTCCCGGCGTGAGCTCGGGCGCGGCGATGGAAGAGATCGAGCGCCTGGCGCGCGAGCTTCCGCCCGGCTTCAACGTCGAGTGGACCGCGCTGTCGTACCAGGAACGCCAGGCCGGCGACCAGACCACGATGCTGTACACCTTGTCGCTGCTGGTCGTGTTCCTGTGCCTGGCCGCGCTGTACGAGAGCTGGAGCGTGCCGACCGCGGTGCTGCTGGTGGCGCCGCTGGGCATCCTGGGCACGGTGCTGGCCAATACCCTGCTGGGCATGAACCGCGACGTCTACTTCCAGGTCGCGATGCTCACCACCGTGGGCCTGACCAGCAAGAACGCGATCCTGATCGTGGAATTCGCCAAGGAAAACGTGGAAAAGGGCATGGAGCTAGTGGAAGCGACGATGCACGCCGTGCGCGACCGCCTGCGTCCGATCATCATGACCTCGCTGGCCTTCGGCCTGGGCGTGCTGCCGCTGGCGCTGGCCTCGGGCGCAGGCGCCGGCGCGCAGCGTGCGATCGGCACCGGCGTGGTGGGCGGCATGCTGGTCGGCACCGTGCTGGGCGTGTTCTTCATCCCGCTGTTCTATGTCGTGGTCCAGCGCCTGTTCAAGCGCAAGAAAGCGGTCGATCCCCAACCAGCCACCGGAGCCGTGCAACATGAGCAAGCTTAATCTCTCACCGATCATGCTGGCGCTGTCCCTGGCGCTGGGTGGCTGCGGCATGCTGCAGCCCGAGTTGCCGCAGGCGCAGGCGAACATCCCGTTCGCCTGGCCGGAGGCACCCACGGCCGCTGCGGATGCGGCGCCGGCCGACAGCATCGGCTGGCGCGACTTTTTCGCCGATCCCAGGCTGGTGCGGATCATCGCCACTGCCCTGGAAAACAACCGCGACCTGCGCGAAGCGGCGCTGAACGTGGAACGCACCCGCGCCCAGTACCAGCTGCAGCGCGCCGATCGCCTGCCGTCGGTGGGCATCAGCGTCAGCGGGCAGCGCTATGGCGGGTCGGCGGCGGCCACCGGCGCGACCCCGGACGTCTATACCGCCGGTGTCGGGATCTCGGCCTTCGAGCTGGACCTGTTCGGACGCGTGCGCAACCTGTCCGACGCCGCACTGCAGCAGTATTTCGCCCAGGAGGAAGCGCGCCGCGCCGTGCAGATCAGCCTGGTCGGCGAGATTGCCAGCGTCTACCTGACCCTGGCGGCAGACGTCGCGTCGCAGCGGGCGGCCCAGGCCACCCTCGAGGACCAGGTCGCGCTGTTCGAGTTGATCAAGAAACGCCAGGCGATCGGCGCGGTGTCCGGCCTCGACGTCGAACAGGCGCGCACCACGGTGGAGACGGCGCGCGCCGACGCTGCCCAGTTCGCGGGCCTGGTGGCCACCGGCCGCCATGCGCTGGCCTTGCTGGCCGGCGCGCCGGTCGAAGACACCTTGCTGCCGGACGGCTTCGACCTCGGCGTGTCGGGCCTCTCACCGTTGCCGGTCGGGCTGGCCTCGAACGTGCTGCTGCGCCGCCCCGATGTGCGCCAGGCCGAACACCTGCTGCGCGCGGCCAATGCCAATATCGGCGCCGCGCGCGCCGCCTTCTTCCCGTCGATCAGCCTGACCGGCCTGTACGGCTCGGCCAGCGGCGAGCTCGATGGCCTGTTCGAGTCGGGCACGCGCTTCTGGAGCTTCACCCCCACCGTGAACATCCCGATCTTCCAGGGCGGACGCCTGACGGCGCAGCTGGGGATGGCCACAGCGGATCGCGACATCGCGCTGGCGCGCTACGAGAAATCGATCCAGGCCGGTTTCCGCGACGTGGCGGACGCGCTGGCCCTGACCCGCACGCTGGACGCGCGCCGGGCGGCCAGCCAGGCGCTCCTGGATGCAGCCGAGCGCACCCACCGACTGTCGAAAGAGCGTTATGATCGTGGCCTCGACAGTTACCTGGTCCTGCTCGACGCCCAGCGCACCCTGTATTCGGCACAGCAGGGCCTGATCGCCGCCCAGCTGGCCGAGCAGGACAACCGGATCAGGCTGTATCGGGTACTGGGCGGCGGCTGGAACGAACGGATGGAAGGCAGTTAGCAATATGGAGCAGGAGAGCACGCGAATGCAGTCGACGCGGACGAGCGACCGGGCGCAGGCCCAGAAGGACCGGATCCTGAATGCGGCCGAAAAAGCATTCATCGAGCATGGTTTCCATGCCGCCGGCATGGCGCTGATCGCGGCCGAGGCCGAGATGAGCCCGGGACTGATCTACCGCTACTACCCGGGCAAGCACGACATCATCCTGGCGATCATCGAGCGCCAGCTCGAAGAGAACCGGGCCGGCATTCGCGAGCTCTATCACAGCGGCTTGGACGTGCCGCAGGCGATGTACGAAACCTATACGCATTGGCGCAACGCCGACCCGCGCGAGATGAACGTGGCCCTGTTCGCCGAGACCAGCGCCGAGGCGACCCGCAGCGCCTCGCTGGCCGAGGCGGTCGCGCAGTCCGACCGCGCCGTGCGCGAAGACCTGGAACGCTGGCTGGCGACCCCGCGCTCGGAAGGCGGGGGCGGCGTGCCCGAAGACCAGGTGCGGGTGAACTCGCTGGCGCTGCTGTATTTCATGAACGGACTCGCGATCGCCGCGGTCCGCGATCCCGGCTTCGATCCGGACACCGTCAAGGCCACCATCTTCCACTTCATGAAGGGATTGTTTCCTTCGCTGGTGTGAGCTGGATGGGCGGCCTGGCGCCAAGATAGAGAGACATGGTTCGTAAAACAAAAGAAGAGGCGCTGGAGACGCGCCGCCGCATCCTGGAAGCGGCTATCGCCGTATTCGACAAGCGCAGCTGGAAGGACGTGACCCTGGAAGACGTGGCGAACGCCGCCGGCGTGACGCGCGGCGCCGTCTACTGGCATTTCGCCGGCAAGGAATGCCTGTTCGACGCGGTCTGCAAGGCCACGCCGCTGCCGGCCGAATTGATCGACGCCGGCATCGACGCCTGGTGCGGCGACGATCCGCTGGGCCACTTCCGCGAAGCCTGCCTGGCGGTGCTGGCCGAAGCGGCGTCGCACGACGGTGCGGCCGACGTTTTTTCAGCGCCGTCGAACCGCGAGGAATTGCTCGACCCGGCCGGCAGCCTGTTGCTGCGCCATCGGGCCTCGGTCGAGCGTTCGCGCCAGTCGCTGCAGCGGGTGCTGCGGGCGGCGATCGACAAGGGCCAGTTGCCCAAAACGCTGGACACCGAACTTGGCGCGCGCCTGTTGCACGGCATCGTGGCCGGGCTGCTCGGTGACTGGCTGCTCAATCCGGGCAGCTTCGATCTCGCCGCCGATGGCGAGCGCGCGCTCGACGCGGCGCTCGTCATGCTCCAGGCGCCGTCGCTGCACTAATCGAGCAAGTCCTGGCGCGGCCGCTCCCATTGCGGCACCGGCGCCGGGCACGGCCGGTCCGCCATGTCGGCGTAGGGCAGGGTCGAGAAATTATCGACCCCGGGCGCGCTGAAGCGGATATCGGTCGCCTTGCCGTCGATCAGCGAGGGCACGCGCGCGAAGCGCAGCCAGCCGTCGAAGTGGCAGTTATCCTGCTGCAGCGCGCGCAGCCCAGCCAGGCTGCGGTCTTCCTTGTATTTCCACGACAGCGTGCGCTGCACGGCGCCCGGCTCGCCGCCGAAGCGCGCCGGGCAGGCGGCGACGTCGCTCACGCCTGGCGCCAGGCTCAGTGCGCCGATGCGCACCGCATAGCTGCCGGCGCCGCCGTTGTCGGTGATGGTCGCGAACGACCAGCACAGGGGATTCGAGGGGAAGGCCGACAGCGGCATGTCGAGGATGCGGCTGCCCGGCTCGAGCTGGGCGAGCGCTGACCGGATCTGCTCGCGTGCCAGGTGGCCGGCCACGCCCTGCACCGCGATGAAGCCGAGGCAGGCCACGATCGCGGTGACCAGGCCGGCCGACCCGCCACGGCGCGCCATCACGGCGACGACAGCCGCCACCATCAGCAGGCCAGCCAGCGAACCCCACTGCAGGAAGCCCATATAGGTAAACAGCACCGGTGCGGCCAGGATCAGGGCCGCGAACAGCCAGCGCAGCACACGGTTCGGCACCAGCAAGGCCAGCGCCACCCCGAGCGCGGTCCAGAACACCGGCTCGATGATGAACACCATGTCGCCATACAGCCAGCGCGAGTCGAGCGGGTGGAAGGGGTGCACGCCATACACGTTCAGGAAGTCGAGCGACAGGTGCAGCACCATCCCGAGCGCGGCGGTGGCCAGCACCGCGCGGCGCGCCGTGCGGTCGTCGCGCATCAGGCGCCGCGCCCCCGGCCACAGCAGCCATAGCAGGCCGAGCAGCAGCGCGATCTGGGGCAGGGCATACAGCAGCGTGTGGGTATGGCCGCGATGGTGCAGCAGATAGCCGAGCGGCGGCGCCAGCAAGGGCGTGAGCACCAGGTCCAGGTCGGGGAAATTGCTGGCCAGCGCGCCGGTGGCGAGCAGGACGCGGCGGCGCGTGCGCGCTTTATGAGGATCGGGATGGGCCGGCAGGGCGCGGTCGGCGAGTTCGCCCAGCGCCAGGCCCACCAGGGAGTGAGTGAGATTGTCCATCCCACAAGTTTACCGTGAAAGCAAGATATTGAAGTAAATCAAGATTCTCTTGGTTACATACCACGGTGGACCATCGCATTTTTGATGCAGGTCATATTTTTCGCATTTCCTCGTCGTTAGAATGCAAGAAATTATATTTTCTTACAAGCAATAACAGGAGAGCACAGTGCGCAACAACCAGCCAGTCACCGGGAACGAATACGTGATGGGGGCGGGACAGTCGATCGTCTCGAAGACCGATACCAAGGGTCGCATCACCTACGTCAACCCGAGCTTCGTCGACGTCAGCGGGTTCAGCGAAGGCGAGCTGCTGGGCAAGGCCCACAATATGGTGCGCCATCCCGACATGCCGCCCGAGGCCTTCGCCGACATGTGGGCGACCCTGCAGGCGGGCGACCCCTGGACCGGCCTGGTCAAGAACCGCCGCAAGAACGGCGATTTCTACTGGGTGGTGGCGAACGTGGTGCCGATCCAGGAGCGCGGCCGCGTGACCGGCTATATGTCGGTGCGCACCGCGCCCACCCGCCAGCAGATCGAGCAGGCCGACCGGCTGTACCGCCAGATCCGCGCCGGCGGGGCGCGCGGCCTGGGCATCGTGCGCGGCCAGGTGGTGCGCACCGGCTGGCGCCGGCGCCTGAATCTCCTGGCCGCCCTGCGCGAGCTGCCGCTGCGCCAGCGCCTGGGCTGGATGATGGGGGGCCAGGCCCTGCTGTTGTCCGCGCTCGGGGCGGCCGCAGATGGCCCGGTCTGGCGCGTGCTCGCCGGCGCCGGCGTGCTGGCCTCGCTGGCGGTCTGGTATGAGCTCAACCGCAGTATCGCGCGGCCCCTGCAGGATGCCGTCTCGACCGTCCATGCGCTGGCCGGCGGCGACCTGGCGCGCCCCGTCCCGACGCCCGGCGGCGGGGAGATCGGCCGCCTGCAGCTGGCGCTGCGCCAGCTGAACATCAACCTGACGGCGATCATGGGCGACGTGCGCGACAACGTCAGCTCGATCGAACTTGCCACCCGCGCGATCGCCGCCGGCAATGCCGACCTGGCCAGCCGTACCGAAGCCCAGGCCGCCAGCCTGGAGCAGACCGCGAGCAGCCTGGGTAATATCGCGCGCGCCGCCGGCCGCAATACCG
>JAAIGE0100634600.1_pt1 | contig 11541 bp, 7 predicted proteins | sample 6487951 | NCBI WGS metagenome assembly JAAIGE01 (sample SAMN13974128, study PRJNA590717) | phyllosphere metagenome | biome: tomato field; feature: multiple bacterial spot infested tomato fields; material: tomato leaves; isolation source: leaves from tomato fields | host: Solanum lycopersicum ... | reverse complement strand
CCATACTGCCAATATGTCCAATATGGATGGTAGACGTATCATTAATGGAATAATCATCCTTCTCTAAAAAATGGTAAGGATGATTAATATCTACTAATCGATTATTTAATGAGTGAAATCGCTGTAAAAGAATACTCTTAGATATTTTGGTAAGTAACAAAAACTTAAAATTACTATTATTTGACTTTAGAAGTCTGGCATACAGATTCCCTATAACTTTATCTCTAAATGTCTTTTGATTAAAAATATACTCTACTTCTCCGTGTAAAGTAATAAGTACATTTATATTTCTAGTATCAAAATATTTGAAGTTTAGTAAAGATAAAATAGGACTAGTGCATATGAACAACTCCGTACTGGAAGTACGTTTCATTTCAGATATAATAGTTCTAAGCAAACCTATGTTTTGATATAGATTAGAGAAAAAACTTCTAAGTTTTTTAAAACTCATTTTTATGGTAAACGATAATTTTATTTTTTTATAAATTACATAATCATTATCTTTCGTATCAAGTAATTCCCTAATAAGATCCTGATGATTTTCTTCAGAGTAAAACACAATCTTCTGATCGGGATATAAATATCTAAATAACCGTATAACTGAATAGTTATACATGAGATGTGAATTACCAATAGAGAGTAAATCTACTAAATAGATCATTACTAAAATTTTTCCCGATAGAACGTGTTAGAAAATATAGAATAATATGGAACTAGCAGGTCTGAGGCGGATGTAATGTAATAAATAAGCTTAACGAGCGAATAAGAAAGAATTAGAGATAGCGAAACTTTTTTATTAGAATAAAATTCAAAAACATAACAGATTAACAAAATCTCAAAGGGATAAAAATAAGTAATCATCCTCTGAATGGTTAAAAAATCAGCAACGATGAAATAAATTACATTTCCAAAAACGAAAATATTTAAAAAACCATTATAAGTATTATTTCTAAATTTAATCTTATCTTGGAAATACAGAAAAATAGGAATAACAACACCCCTTTTTACAATGCCAGCAAGAATTTGCTGCGTTTTATTGAACCCATTTCCATAAGTCTTATCACTACCTGCCCTCAAGTAATGATCAGCTTTAGCTGCGACAAGTGAAATGTCACCGGCACCACTTGGCAAAAATTGACTAAAGCTGGTCAAAACAATTGTAGCTGAACCGGCTAATCCGAGAACCACGGATAATACTAAAAAAAATATTTTAGATCTAACACTCCATTTAAGATAATAGATGGGATAAGCTAGTAGATATATAAATGCAGAAACGTGCATCTGCATAGCTATAAAAACTAATAAAATAAAATAGAATGGCTTTTTATTGATAATAAAAGTTGTAGAAATAAAACAAATACTGATAGCTAAAGACTGCCTGACTGGCGTAATATCTGCTAGAAAATTAGACCAATATATAATTAATGCCAAGAATAGGGCATCTGTATATTTATAAAAAAATATACTTTTTAAACTAATAGTTATACAGGCAATAAATAATAAATAGAAAGTAAAATCTTTAGAAAAAATTCTTAAAAAATGTATCATTTTCCCAAATCCTGGATCCATGGCGATATTGAACCATAGTATACTCGGATCATATTGGGTATAGAAAAAATGGTACGCATCCCAGTCACTTCCAGTACGCCATCTTAGTCCACTTAATAATATAAAGAAAATAACGAATGAAGCATAAAGCCACACTTTACGGGATTTAGATACATTATTAGCATCAAGAATCACGCAAAGAGATAAAATAAAAAAAACTAAGTAGTATAGCATTTCAATTAACCAGAAAATTCATAAGAACCTACTATAGAACGTTGGATTAACATATCTACTCAAAGAATCAAACTTTTGTACTTGCTGTGCTTTTTCATCACTACACAGTCAGTTGAATCCAAGCCTTTTTCCAATAAGGCTGTTTATCCTTGCCAATTAACCCTAACAAAACAGTCTGAAGTGAATAAAACAGTTTTGAAAGCTCGGCCTGCATTCTACCGTAACATTTTTTAAAAAACATTTTTCTGCTTTTTGCTATTAATTTTACTTTATCGTAGTTTATCTCTTTATTTTTTTCTCTATATACACTTACTAAATGTATTATTTCTACGGACGGAATTATACTTAATGTGTATCCGTATTTCTTTAATCTAAAGCAAATTTCTGTATCTTCATAATACATAAAAAAATCTTCATCAAAACCTCCAATAGCGTTAAATATATCTTTGCGTATGAACATATCAGCTCCGGTTATATAGTCAACACTCTTGATAGAATTACCTTTGTTCGTAACCCCAGCAGCAATGTGTTTCATGTAGTAATTTTTATATAATAAATAAAAACCTACGGACGAAAATGCTTCCCATACTGACGGAAAATTTCCATATGACATAGTTTCAAAATTCTGACCAGTATACAGAGCTCCTCCACACATCGCAACATTATTATTTTCTTCTTTCTCCATGTAGTTAAAGAAAGTCAATAATGCATTGTCCTGAATATAAGCGTCGGAATTCAACAAAAATATATATTTTCCTTTCGCTATCTTAGCTGCCTGGTTATTTGCTCTACCAAATCCATTATTCACCTCATTATCGATATAAATTACATTAGGAAATTTTAACTTTATACTTTCCAGAGAACCGTCCTTGGAATGATTGTCAACTACTATAATTTCAAAGTTTATATCTACTGTGTATGTATAGATAGATTGAATAGCTTGAATGGTTAACTCTTTAGTACGATAATTAACAATGATTACAGAAACGTCCATAGTTTAATCAGTTTTTAAATATAAGAGTGTCTAACTTTATACATAAATTTGGCCAATAATAAGTAGAGTATACATAGTCTTGTACCGGATCATTGTTAGACTCAATCACTTTATCATTCTGATGTAAAAAATTCAGTATCTCTGCTAATTGTTTATGGTCTCCTATAGAAAATAATTTACCATATTTTTCATTTTTTGTTACATCTCTGGCTGACGTTAAATTAGTAGAAACTACGTAGCATCCTCCTCTCATAGCTTCAAGATATACTAAACCAAAACTTTCCCTTTCAGAAGTTAAAACAAAAATTTTTGACTTATTGTAAATTTTTTCAATAATTCTCCTATCTGATATCCCCCCAGTGATCACTACTCTATTTATAAGATCAGGACTTCTTTCAAAAAATTCTTTCAGATAGTTATGCTGAAAATCTTCATCTACGGGACCCACTAACATTAATTTCCACGTCTCTTTGCCTGCTTCTTCTGTAAATACACGAAATGCTTCACATAATACCTCTACTGCTTTCTCTTTTGCCCCTATTCTACCAACGGTTAGTATAATATTTTCTTTCTCTTCGAAACTCACACGATCATTCCGATTAGTACCGTAAAATCCGTTCGGTAAATATTCTACTGGTCTTGCCCATTTTTGACTTAAATAATCTGAAAGCTCAGTTGTTTCTATAGTTATCAAATCTATTCTATCGATAATTTTTTTTAGAATTTTCATTTTAATACTATCAAATGACAGGGCTTTAATTCTATCATCTGAGTCTAACTTTAAATAGGTTTTACCTTTACCTAAAGTCAAAATTTTAAAACTAATAGACCATAAAAAATTATTAGTACTGAAATGGTAAAACTGAATAACATCAAATTTATTAAAGTTCAACAAAATAAAAATGAACACATCCAGAAAACGCCAGTTAAATACTCTTTTTATAAAAACCTGCCTTACGCCCTTTACTTCTGTATGTATGTACGGATATTCGCCATTCTTGTAGCTTGCAATTGTCGAATCATAGCTACAGTACTTATAAAGAATATAAGGCATCATCCCTACATCTTTTATTAAATGTATATTCTCCAGCTGAGTAAATATTGTTAGAAATCTTTTATTTTTCATCCGCTATCCTTGCTTAACAATTCTACTTCTTATTGCCGAAACTAAAAGCGTCTTTTCCTTGATATTAAAAATAAACGCACACCCTATTAATGAAATTCCTAGTAATAAATTCTTAACCACAAATAAACTAGTAGCAGAATTATGAACATCGGATAAGTCTAAATAATATTTAATACCATAAGCAATGACACCCCATATAGTTATCATAAATAAATATTTAATCAAAGAATGATCAATATCTTTAAATGTTACTTTAAAACTAAGCCTCATTCCCAATCCGGCTATAATATGAGCAGTAAAAAGGGTAAATGGAAATATATATATTCCTAAAGTTTTATAATTCGTAACATTCAATACTATCATCGCAATTTGTGCAATTAAACCCCAGACGGCATACACTTTCCCTCTTTGCATGCAAAGGTGAGCCAGACCGAATACGGTGTACATATAGATACTGATAGAGCTTATGCTGTAGCAAATGGCAAGATTATAGATAACCAACACCTTATCCTTAGATATTCTACCATTTCCTCCATAGAGGATATTAACAATTTCTTCTCCTCCTACGATTATAAAACATATTAACAGGCCTAACACAATCAGACCCAACTGGATATTATTTTTAAGCTCTTGTATAAATTCATTTTCTTTATTATTTACGAACTTTTCAGATAATAGCGGCACTAGTATAGTTGTAAGAACGCTCATCAATGTACTTAATGGAATATCTATAAATTTCCTGGCATAGTCTATACTTGATACTATTCCTACGGCTATTAAACTACCTATACTTTTCTCAATTAATGCATTTAATTGCCCTCCCATATAGGGCACATAGAAAGGTAGAGCGAATAATACATATGGCTTTATGCCCTGTATCTTATTTGCACTAAAGTTAATTCCTACGGGTATTTTACTCTTTTTTATTTGATAAATGAGCAATAAAAACAACACTAATAATGAAAAATAATATGATATAGCCAAAGAATAAATTCCTACGTATGGGGCTATAAAATACAGACATAATACATTAGCAATTGAAGAAGCAAAACCCGCATACTCTGGAACGAAGAAAATATTATACGCATTCAGCACACTAATCAATAGTTGTGTAATCTGATTTATTAATAGGGAAGGAGCCAAAATTTGCAACATCAGCTTAAGTGCTCTCAATTCATTTTCAGAATATAAAGGAGCCAGTATCTGAGACGGAATTTCTGGAAAGAATATGAATAGTAAGAATACAAGAATAGTAACCGCACTAGTAACCAGTAGAAGATCATTAAGCCCTCTGACCGCTACCTCATCTCCTTCCTTTTCCTTTATGAAAATAAACTTAGCTCTAAATGTTTCATTTATCGGTCCCCAGATGGCCAGGTCTATTATTAAGATACAATTGTAGGCCAATATCCAAATATCCCTTTCTATTTTTATTCCAAAAAGTTTGGCCGAAAGGGATAAAGAAACTATTAACACCAGGGCTTTTACTATTCTTAGTGAAAACAGCTTCAATGTTTTGGTTATGGTATTCATGCTAAATTTTAATAGGACCCTTATAACAAACTATACAATCGCCGGCCAGCAAAAAATAGTACTCCCAGGATAAACATTACACCAGCACCAATTAGTATACATTTCGCTAATCCCCACTTACTTATCGGTAAAGGCAGGACTGGCCCATCAATGATTTGAATGATTGGTGTCTGTTTAATTAAGCTTAATTTGGCGGCTTCTAAATTTTTTACAAGCTCTATATACAGTACTGAATTTACCTGTACATCAATTCCTTTTCGTTGTGGTTCTACTTTTAAGATTTGCTGGGCTGGGTTTGCATTTGGAATGGCATCAACATTAGAAGCAGCCTGAAACATTGAACTTCCAAGTTTGGCACTGATTGACTTAAGTTTATTTTCCAGATTTGCAACCTCTTCTTTGTTACGTTTAGTTTTATTATCTACATAGTAATCATTTACATTTTTTACTATTGCGTTAGTAAATTCTTTGGAGAACAATTCATCTTTAGAAGTCACAGAAATAGTAATCATATTTTCTGTTTTAGGAGCTTCCGCTACCTTCAGAACATTATTCCTTATATATCCAATGCAGTTTTCTAAAACTTTATTCTGTGGTATCGATAAGCTGTCTATTTGTTCCTGTTGCCAGCTAACAAATTTGATGTTCCCTGACTTAGATAATTCTGCCAAGTCATCGCCTAACTCTTCATTTTGTAGTAGCCAATCAATTAATAATATATTTTTACTATTTCTTTTAACCTCCGTCAACAGTGTACGTTTAAGCATCAGACGGCTGGAATAGAACCATATTAAATTACTACTACTATATAAACCTTCACTATTACTATTTCCTCCTATGCCCAGGACCGCTAACGCTGATGAGTTTCCGGTATTTTCTCTACTGGATTCATCTAATATAAAAGTACATTCTGCCGTATATTTTGCAGGAGTCGTTTTATAATAAATATATCCTATTAGTATCCCTACGAAGGCCATGATGCCTAAGTAGACTGCTTTACTAAGAAAATATTTTATCCAATCTTTAATTATTGAAATTATATCTTTAAATGAAGAATCCTTTTCTGTGGTGGTTATTTCTTCCATACCTGAATCAGCGTATTCGATGGTTATGATACTGTTATTTCCGCAGCGATAAGGTTCCGAATACAATAGCCGCTAACGAAGCCATGCTGGTTCCTAAGGCAATCCAGGACTGGGCACTCATTCCCTCTTTTCTTTCCCGTTTTTTCGGAACGTACACTTGAGTACCTGGTTTTATAGATGGATAGAATTTTAAGAATAAAAAATGTTTGGTTGCTTTCACTTCTCCGTTAGCATACACTACGTAAGATTTTCGCTTTAAAGCATTCGGTGAGAAGCCCCCGGTATGAGTAATGTAAGATTTGAAATGTGGCTGATCAAAAACGACGCTTTTAGGCATCAGCACTTCTCCATTTACTTTAATCAGCTGATTGATCATCGGCACGATGAGGATATCACTGGTTTGAAGTAATAGATCTCCAATACCTTTGGGAGATCTCATAATCTCTGGTAAATTGATCCCCACGTTTTCTTTTCCACGTTGCAAGGTAGCTCCCTGCAAGTAAGCATAGGCACTAAATCCACCGGCCCGGTTTACCAGATCCGAAATACGCTCATCTTTACGGCTTAATGTAAAATAGCCTGGATTCATTACTTCGCCCTGAATCTGAACCGATCTTTGAACTTCATATCCAGACACAGAGAAAACAGAAACGATATCGAAAGGCTCCAATTTATACTTTGAAGATTCCAGAGTTAAGTTTCTGTCAATCGATAAGGTTATAATTTCGGCCAGTTTCGCATCTTTCGCCTGACGATCGCTGTCTTTAATGCGGCGGGCAATTTCTACCCGTTGCGTATTTGCTCCTTCCGATAACCCTCCAGCCATCAGAATAAGGTCTTCTACCGTCATTCCTTCAGAAAACGGGAAGTTTCCACCCTTACGTACACTTCCATTAACCGTCACGTTATAAGTCTCTCTTAAATCGAAGATGGAAGGGATGGTAACAATGTCTTCTCTTTTAAGCTGCAGCGTATCGTAAATTCCCTGAGCGGCATCTTTAACCTGAAACTGGATGATCTGCGTTTCATTATTCTCGTTCAGGCGTGTAACGTAACCTCTTTCGGCGAAAGCATCCTGCTTCAAGCCATCTGCCTGTTTAATTAATTCGGACAGTTTCAGACCTGATTTCAATTCGAATTGGCCCGGACGATAAATGGCCCCGTTAATCGTGATCCGGTTTTCAAATCGATCCAGAATTTGATCGATAATGTACTTATCGCCTTTCTGAGGGATGTACGTTTTGATATCCTGATTAACAATATCTTTTACTTTTTTTTCAGTATCCGTCAGTTGAACCGCCTTAATGCGAGTAGTATAAGCAGAGTCCGTAAGACCTCCTGCGAAAGTGATGACGTCCTGTAAAGTTTCTCCTTTTTTCACTTCGTAAATACCAGGACGCTTAATTTCGCCTTCGATGGCTACACGTACCTGATACACTGGTATACGGATAATGTCGTCGTCCTGTAAGTATATGTTATTTTCAACATCTGCCCGCTGCAGGATATCATAGATGTCCAGCACTTTGTACACACGGCCGTTTCGAATAACCTCTATTTCCCGGAACGCTCCATTTTTAGTAGGCCCACCCGAGGCATAAAGAGCATTTAGAACGGTTTGAACGGAAGTCATAGGATAAGTTCCCGGCTTTTCTACCTCACCAATGATAGTTACCTGAATGGTTCTGATATTGGTTAAACTGACATCCACATAGGTTCCGTTTCCGATGGCGTAATTATTGGCTCTTAAACGATCTTTAATGAGGTTTGTAGCTTGCTGCAATCGCTTGCCTCCTACGTACACTTTACCCATGCCTGGCAACATCACGAAACCTTCCGGAGTTACTGATACACGCCAGTCTACGAGCGATTTCCCGTACACATTGATTTGTAACTGGTCTCCGGGACCTACGATGTAATTACTGGGTGTAGGTCTGTTTGCATTGATGTCAAACAGATTGGACATGGCAAATATCTGAGAGCCATACAAAGGCAGGCTGACATTGTCGACAGATCTGGGCTGTTCAAATTTAAACTCTTTTCTACCCTTTACCGTATTTACAATATCCTTATTATCAACATCCAGTTGACCTTGTTTTTCTTTTAAAGAACTAATTCTGGTCTTTAGTTTTGCTACTTCTTCAGAGGGCAATCCTCTAGCCAAAACTACTTTCTCCAGCTGATCTTCTGCGATTCCCTCCGCTTTAATCTGATCGATGATCGCCTGAACCTGTTCGTCAGATAAAGCATCTATTTTAATAGAAGATAAGTTTTCTTGATTAACAACCTGTGCGTAAGAATTTTGCCCATTAGCCAGTAGTACCATCAATGCCAATACTACAGAATGAACGAGTAATTTTAACTTCATTTTACAATGATTCAGTTAAGTATGTAAGTTAAGTGGTGTCTGGTGGTTGCTTGAGTATGCAAGGGAACCCAGGAAGTGTACTGGATCAGGAATTTCTCTGACAATTGATCGCCGTTCGTAAAAGAGATCCTGAATAATGGAAGAGGCAAAAGGGAAATTCTGACTTCATTCGGTTCTCTTCACAATTAAAGATAGCAGTTACCCTCGCATGAGTAGATATTGAGTAGTTTAAGTTGCTGTTAATTTTACTGTTACTACCTTAACAACTTCTTCCAAATCATTGACCTACTGCACGTTACTTTCAAAATGAGTCAGTTCATTATTGAGTAAAAATATGCATAATTTTTATAGCGGGTTGGTAAAATACCTACTAAACGCCTACAAAGTTAACCTATTACATGAAACTACTACAAAAATTGTTTGAGCCGATGCAGAAACTTGCCATAATGAAAAGACAAAGGAACTCTTAATCCGTGAATTGTCCAAGCCTTCATGTTCAATCGATGTTGATCAATGATATTTTTAACACTTCGATTTGATTCTCCCCCGATTCGCATATGAACCAGGCAATCATCAATCCAGTAAGTTGGCAATTGATGAACCTTCATGGCTCTGAATGTCAGCTCATAATCCGCTCCCAGCCGGAAGTTCATATCGATGTAGCCAATCTTTTCGTAGAGCGACCGACGGGCAAAAAAGGTGGGATGCGGTGGCATTTCGCCGTATTCGAAGAAGGTCTGATCGTAGGCTCTCGACTTCCAGTCCCGGATTACTTTCGTCAGGGAAACGTCCATGTATTTCAGGTTGCCGTACACCGCTTCAGCCGAAGGATTAACGGCAAAGGCTGACATGACTTTACTTAACACTTCACCGTGGGCATATACGTCGTCGGAATTCAGGATACCAATCACCTCCCCCGTTGCCCGTTTGAGACCTTTATTCATGGCATCCCAGATGCCTTTGTCGGGTTCGCTTATGACCTGAGTAATCCGGTCTTTGTAAGGTTCGATCCGGGCCAGGGTATCATCTTTGGAAGCCCCGTCTATGATGATGTATTCTACGGATGGATAATCCTGCGATAAAACGGAGCGAACTGTATCTTCTATCGTAGCCGCACCGTTGTAAACAACCGTTATAATAGAAATTTTAGGAAGAGCCGACATAAAGAAGCAAGGTTCGTAGTCTCTGGACTAGCTTAAATAAACTTAAGTTTCCGGGCCGCAAAGGCACACATTTGTAACAGTATGAACCCATGCTTAAACCGGGAGATATTAGTATCTCCGTAGGTTCGCTCGCGGTAGCGAATGGGTACTTCTACAATCTTCAGGTTGAGTTTGAACGCCCCGAAGATGAGATCAAAGTCACCAAAAGGATCAAAATCGCCGAAGAATTTCCGATTTTCAATCAATCGATAATAATCCGTTCTGAAGATAACCTTTGTGCCGCACAGGGTGTCCTTGAAGGGCCGTTCCAGCAACCAGGAGAATAAGAGACTAAAGAATTTATTACCCAAAAGGTTTAGAAAACGCATGGCTTTCTTTTCCATCGGATAGACCAGTCGTGAACCATTAACGAAATCGCCCTTGCCGGAAGCAATGGCATTGTAAAATTTGGGCAAGTCTTCGGGCGGAACGGTCAGGTCGGCATCTAGAATCATCAGAATATCACCCGTAGCCACAGCAAATCCATTTCGAACGGCATTACCTTTGCCTTTTCCATCCTGCTGCAGGATCTTGATATCAAACTGGTCTTTGTATTGCTCCGCAATTCGCTGAATCGTGGCCCAGGTATCGTCCGTTGAATTTCCTTCGACAAAAATGATTTCCTGGTGCTTGCCAAATTTGGGCATCCGAAGCAGGGCATTTTCTATATTGCCACTCTCATTCCGGGCCGGAATAACAATACTTGTGGAAAAGCGATTCTCCCAGTCTTCTACTTCTTTCTGTAGTTTAGCGAAGCTGTACTGGTTAATGGACAAATGCCGGATGATGGGCATTTTAGCCAGGTACTTATTCAGAAAAGTCGAAATCAACGGAATGTAGAAAGGGCATAACATGCGTAAGCTGTTACGATAGACGTCAAACCCCGCTAATTCCAGCAGGTTATCCACGTCCATGCGGGAAAGCCAGTTCTGGCGAGGTGCTTTACGCTTCATTCCTATCCATTCAGCAAATTTCAGGAAGGGCTCCCAAAGGAAATTGTAATAATTGACAATCACCTTGGTCCGTTCGTGGCATAGCGGGCGTAAAGTTTCAAACAGGGCCTGTACATCATCAACGTACCCGATCAGGTTTGACAGAATGATCAGATCGTACGTTTCCTGTAACGCTATCTGCTGGGCGGGCATTACTTCAAAGCGTACGTCAGGAAATTGCTGACGGGCGACGCGAATCATGCCTTGACTGAAATCAATCCCGGTTTTACGGTTTCCTCTAATCTGACCAATCAGCTCTCCCGTGCCGCAACCCAGCTCCAGTACCGATAAATCTTCGTGAGCGAAGTAATTACAATAGTTGGTAATCTCGTCCCAGTAATACTTCTTTTTACGACGGTAAGCCGCCTGGTCGGGGGCTATCCGCTCAAAGTAATCCAGATGAATAAATGGTTCCTGATTCAAAAGCTGACCTGATTCTTGCATAGGGGTAATACTCGAATG
>JAAIGE0100474619.1_pt1 | contig 11541 bp, 6 predicted proteins | sample 6487951 | NCBI WGS metagenome assembly JAAIGE01 (sample SAMN13974128, study PRJNA590717) | phyllosphere metagenome | biome: tomato field; feature: multiple bacterial spot infested tomato fields; material: tomato leaves; isolation source: leaves from tomato fields | host: Solanum lycopersicum ... | reverse complement strand
TTGAAGATAACATTCGCAAAGTTCCGTTCCTGAACCTGGTTAAACGCTGCAAAAATGCATTCGAAGCTCAGGAAATCATGCAGCAACAGCAGATTGACCTGTTGTTTTTAGACATCCAGATGCCCGGCATCAGCGGGGTTCAGTTTGTTCAGAGCCTGAAGAATTCACCTATGGTAATTTTTGTGACGGCTTACGAAGAATTCGCCCTGGAAGGTTTCAATCTGGACGTTATTGATTACTTACTCAAACCCGTCTCTTTTGAGCGTTTTCTGAAAGCCGTCAATAAATCCTACGAGCTATATAATCTTAAAAATCAGGAAGTTGCCCTGCCGCCTGCTGCTGAGACTCCCTCAGCTCCTCAGGAATATTTATTCGTTAATGCGGACTATTCACTGGTGAAAATCCGCATTTCCGATATTCTTTACGTGGAAGGGTTAAAGGATTACGTAAAAATTTACCTGGAGGGACAGCCTCGTCCGGTCATTACCCGTTTGACCATGAAAGCCATGGAAGAAAAACTGCCGAGCGGACCATTCCTACGCGTTCATAAATCATTCATTATTGCCTTCGATAAAATTGAATCCATTCGCAACCTGCGGATTAAAATTGGGCAGGTTCATATCCCCATCAGTGAGTCCTACGGTGAAGCTTTGTTCAAAGCCATTAACGCCGGAAAAGTAGAATAGGAACCAGGCTTTTGAAGTGTCTTATCTCGCTTTTAATCGGTATGATCGGCAAAAAATCGAAAGCAGTATATTTCTATTCACTAGGAAAATATCTTTCCGGTTATTTGATTAAAAGTTCTGCGGACTGATTCTAGTCAGTCGCTCCTTTGAGAAGACTATTTTTCTGATTTTCATAGAAAATGAATCGCTACGGCGAAGATTCTTTAAGAAATCCCCTTGTGGGTAGTTTAAGTTTTGGGGTGAGAGCAACCGTCGTTTCATTGAAGCGACGGTTCTTTATTTAAATCCTTTCCGTGTATTTTGCGAAGAAATCAGCCTTCGCCGTCATGTCTTTTTACGCAAACAAAGTGGTCTGGATTACGGGTGCTTCTTCCGGAATTGGCGAAGCTCTGGCTCAAAGGCTGGCCCGTGAAGGCTGCCGGCTGGTGCTTTCGGCCCGGCGGGAGCCGGAACTCAGGCGAGTAGCCCAGGCGTTAAGCTGTCCCGAAGAAAACGTATGGGTTCTTCCGCTCGACATGACTGCGATCGATTCCTTTCCTGAGGCGGTTACGCGTGTTCTTCAAAAATTTGGTCGCCTCGACATCCTGATTCAAAACGCGGGTATCAGTCAGCGAGGTTCGGCCCTGGAAACTCCACTGGACATTGACCGGCGATTAATGGAAGTAAATTTCTTCGGTGTCATTGCCTTAACCAAGGCCGTGTTACCTGTGTTACTTCAGCAACGTACAGGGATCATCGTTCCCATTTGCAGCATGGCAGGTTATGTGGCTACGCCGGAACGCACCGCTTACGCCGCCTCTAAATTTGCCATCCGAGGGTTCTTTGATGCCCTTCGGGCCGAAATCTGGCAGCAAGGCTTGTGGGTGACACTGGTTTGTCCCGGTTACATTCGCACTTCGCTTTCATTCAATGCTCTAAATGCCCAGGGAAAGGCTCATAATCAGATGGATGCCAGTCAATCCAAAGGCCTTTTTGCCGATACCTGTGCCCTGAAGATTATAAAATCGGTCCGGAAAGGGAAACGAGAAGTATGGATTGGGGGCTTCAAGGAACTAGCCGGAGCCTACCTGAAACGATACGCTCCTGGTCTGCTGTGGCGGTTCATTCGGAAGTATCGGTAACCCACTGATGACGGATAACTAATTGACAGACTTCTAAATTCTTACTCAAACGACGGGCTCAAAAGGCTAGTCGTTTTTTTGTATACCTCTGACTGCCTTATCATTATTCCGATTTAGTTGATTAATTGCTAACATAAACGAGTTAGGTAAAATAACCTAATACAATAGACGTTATTACTCAACCCACATTGAGGGATATGAAGGCTCTGGAATTTGCGGTCTTTCGAAAAGATAGCTACCGTTAAATAAAAACCTTTGCGTACTGAAATTTTAATCGTCAGCTTCAATTTCCTTGGAATTCCTTCTTTTTTGCCAATAATTAGCCCCCAATGCCGCTATTAGGATATTTCTAAAAATAGGTTGCTCTTCTTCTGGTCTTATTAAAATCTTTCAGTACCAATTTTTGTCCAAATAAAATTTTGCTATTTAATTAAAACGACTACTTTTGTAGCCCGTTTTATAAACAGGTAAGAGGTAAAGATTTTTATTGAGACTTTTTACTTATGTTTGTGAAAGTCATTTAAGTATTTTTCACACCAACTTCATCATTTTATAAAGCCTATGCAAGATCTATCCTTTCTTCATTTACGATCTGTCCTTTTTTTCAGCGATTGTCTTTTGCTGGCTTAATACAAACTTCGATCTCCCGGAGTTTCCAAGGATTTTACGCGTACCCAATTCGTTTTTTTATTCTTAACCAACTATTCATCCACAAATCATGAAGAAACTTTTATTCTTCACGTTCCTGCTGCTTTTCGGGTGGACGGCCCAGGCTCAGGATCGCGTTGTGACTGGAAAAGTAACTTCCAGTGATGACGGTTCACCAATTCCCGGCGTGAGCATTGTCGTGAAAGGGACCACCAAAGGTACTACCACCGACGCAAGCGGGAACTATCGTCTAACCCTTTCTGGCAATGCTACTTCACTGGTGTTCAGCTCGGTTGGCCTGACTAAAGTAGAAGAAGCCATTAATGGGAGAACAGTAATCGATGTAGTCTTGTCTACGGCATCAGAATCCCTCAATGAAGTGGTAGTAACCGCACAGGGGATTGAGCGTGATACGCGTTCGCTGGGGTATGCTACACAAAATGTAAATGGCAGTGCTCTGGCCCAACGCTCTGAGCCTAACGTACTTAATACCTTACAGGGTAAAGTAGCCGGGGTAAACATCACGAGTTCATCGGGTGCTCCTGGTTCATCAACGAACATCAATATCAGAGGGATTACTTCCTTTAATGGTAATAACCAGCCCCTTATCGTTGTAGACGGTATCATTTTCAATAATGATGTCAATGAATCAGCGGAAAAAAACACACTTTTTGGAGCTCAGCCTTCCAGCCGTCTTTCCGATATCAGTCCTGAAAGCATCGAATCAATTAACGTACTGAAAGGCCCTGCGGCTTCAGTACTGTATGGTTCTCGTGCATCTGCCGGGGTTATTGTTATTACGACAAAAAGCGGGAAAGGTCTGAACGGCAAAACAGAAGTAACTTTCAATTCTTCTGTCAACTGGCAAAATGTAGCGTATCTACCTAAATTTCAGAATAGATACGGTCAGGGTACACAGAACAACTACGTAAATAACAGCACCAACTCCTGGGGTCCTGCGTTCGGAACTCCCGGTTTTGAAACGGTAGTTACTCCACAAGGAGAGACTGTTCCTTATCAGGCGTATCCTAATAACATTCGTGATTTCTACAAAACAGGAACCATTTTCCAGAATGCTCTGAACATTGCGGGTGGTGACCAAAACAACAATTTTGCCGCTACTATCTCCAGTACTATTCAGAATGGTATTGTTCGTCACAGCGGATTTGATCGTCACAGTGTTCAGGTAGGAGGTAATTCCAAATTAAAAAATGGAATAAAATTAGGTGGAACGATTACGTATGTAAAAACGGTACAGAAAGGTACCCCTATGGGTAACGGAGGTAGTGCTTTCGGACAGATTACTCGTATTCCTCGTAGCTTTGACCTGATGGGTCGTCCTTATAAAGATGCCTCTGGTAATAGTATTTACTTTGTCAATGGTCAGAATCACCCACTGTGGAGCTTAGATAATGAGTTTTACAATAGTAACATTGATCGGGTTTTCGGTAACCTGTCGGTAGGGTATGACATTACGAGTTGGTTGAATGTTAGCTACCGAGTAACGGCTGACACCTATACTGATAACAACCGACAAGTGCAGAGAATTGGAGCCGCTCGTAATCCTCTGGGCAGAATCAATGAAAACGAAAGCTTCCATGCAGAATTAAATGGAGATCTTCTGATCAATGCCAACAAGAAAGATTTGTTTGTGCAGGGTTTGAATGCTACTCTTTTACTGGGTCAAAACTTAAATCAACGGTCTTATAAAGAGGCGGGTGTCATTGCAGAGTCACTAACCATCCCTGGTTTTGATAATGTGAGCAATGGTTCTGTATTTACCAACTCTTTTGCCACTTCGACCAAAAGAAGATTAGTAGGGCATTATGGCCAGCTCTCTCTGGACTATAAATCTTATTTATTCCTGGAGTTATCGGGTCGTGTGGATCAGTCTTCTACATTACCTCAGAGTCAGAATGCTTATTTTTACCCTTCGGCAGCTGTGAGCTTCGTTCCAACGGAGGCCTTCAAAATTGAATCAAAAGCCCTGTCTTACGCTAAGGTTAGAGCAAACATTGCACGCGTAGGTAGAGATGCCGATCCATACCTGCTTCAGTCGGTATTCACTCAGGCTTCCTTTGGCAATAACGTAGCCAGTGTGAATTTTCCACTAAGCGTAGGCAGTGGTAGTATTCCTGGTTTCCAGATTAGCAGCCGCGTTGGTTCCAATAATCTGAAGCCTGAATTTGTTACTTCTTACGAAGCAGGCTTGAACCTGGGCTTCTTCGATAACCGCTTAGGCATCGACTTCACGTACTTCAACACCCGGAGTACCAACCAGATTTTCAACGTTGCAATGTCTAACTCAAGTGGATATGACACTCGCACGACGAACATTGGTGAGATGCAAAACAAGGGTATTGAATTACAGATTTCAGCAACACCCATTCGTACCCAGGCTTTCAAGTGGGACATCTTACTGAACTTCACCCGCATTCGCAATAAGGTTATCTCCATTGCTCCGGACATTGAGAACTCTACCATCACTGGAAATAGCTTCATTGGTATTGCTCCTTCGATTGCTGTGAACCAGCCTTATGGGGTGATCATCGGTACGGCGAATGCCCGTACAGAAAGTGGTGAGTTACTGATTAACCCTTTAACGGGTGCGTTCGTACCTGGTATTGCTGGTCAGGTGATTTCTAATCCTCAGAAAGACTGGATTGCTGGCTTAACCAACAACTTCACGTTCAAAGGATTCACTTTATCGGCTCTGTTTGACATTAACAAAGGAGGCCAGATTTACTCCTTCTCTCAGGTTGATATGAGAGGTGCCGGACAAACGGAGATCACGGGTATTGATCGCGATCAGCCCCGGATTCTTCCCGGTGTCATTCAGAATGCCGACGGAACTACGCGTCCGAACAACATTCAGGTATCCGCACAGACGTACTGGGCTGGCTTAGGTGGTCTGGCTTCAGAAGGTGCGGTGTTTGATGCGACGGCTTACCGTCTCCGGGAAGTTTCATTGAACTATGCTCTGCCTAAATCATTACTGAACCGTACGCCGTTCGGTAATATCAGTGTAGGGGTGAGTGGTAGAAATTTATGGATGTTCGCTCCTGGTTTTCCATCTGATCCAGAAATTAATACACAAGGTGCCGGTAACATTCAGGGTATGGACCTCAACGGAATTCCTACCACTCGTAATTATGGGGTTAATCTTCGTTTAACATTTTAATGATGATCCTTATGACATTCTCAGCAAGACATAGAAAATGGATTACGGGGCTAACGTTTGCCTGTTCCGTAGCCACGTTATCTTCCTGTTCTGATTTTTTAGACATCAATCAGACTCCCAATAACCCTACTTCTGTCACGCCAGCTACCTTATTACCCAGTAGCTTGGTTGGCTCAGCTTTTGCTAATGCCAACGACTTAAACCGTTTCGCCAGCGTGATCATGAGTGTAACGGCAGGTGCCAACGGTAGTCCATTCACCTGGGACCGTTATAACACCGACGGAGCCGATTTTGGTAACCAGTGGAATACTGAAATCTATGGCGGAGCCCTCATTAATTACGATAAACTGATTGAAGCGGCTCAGGCTACTAATTCCAATAGCTATATTGGTATTGCCAAGATCATGAAGGCGTATACCTTCGCTCTGACGACTGATGTTTGGGGAGATATTCCTTACTCGCAGGCCTTGAAGGGTGACGCCGTGCCTCAGCCGGGTTTAGATACGCAGCAGGATATCTATCTGGGCAATAGCGGTAATGGTGTACAGAGCCTTTTTGACCTGGTAAAAGAAGGGCTGGCTGATCTGGAAAAAACCAGTACTACCAAGCCTGGATCCGATGATCTGGTATACGGTGGTACGATGGATAACTGGAAAAAAGCGGGTAATACTTTATTACTGAAACTCGCTCTTCAGATTAGTAGTGTTAACCCTGATCGGGCAAAAACGATTATTAACGAAGTACTTCAGGGTAACAACTATATCACCACGAATGCTCAAAATTTAGCCGTTAAGTTTGGAGCTCAGGTAGGTAGTCAAAGTCCAATTTATACCTATACGTATAACTCATCGTTTAGCACGGATCAGTTGATCAGTACTCGTTTCGTGACCCTGCTTCAGGGTCTAAACGATCCTCGCCTGCCAATTTTTGTTACCAGACCTAATGGGAGTTACGTAACCATCGACAATGGCTTTGCCGGTACACCTCCAGCAGCCAATATCCGCTCCATGTTCAGTACTTACGTAACTGGAGAAAATGGCGTAGGCCCTGTTCGCCTGATTACCAACTGGCAGCGTGCCTTTATTCTGGCAGAAGCAGTAATCCGTTTAGGAACTGCTGGCGATGCTCAGAAATTATACGAAGAAGGGATCAAAGCTTCGATGACTTCAGCCGGTATTTCTGACGCTGCCATCACCGCTTACTTTGCGGCTAACCCAACGGTAGTAACGCTTTCGGGCAGCAATGAGGACAAGATCAAACAGATCATTACTCAGAAGTATATTTCTCTGTATGGTAACGGCCTGGAGCAGTGGAATGATTGGCGGAGAACGGGTTACCCTACCCTGGCTCCTCACCAGAACGCCGTTGGCGTAGATGGAACGCGTCCGGTTCGGGCCCGTTACATCAATCAGGAGATTGCTCGTAACCCTAATTTCCCCAACAACATTTTACAGAATGTGCGGGTTTGGTGGGACGTTAACTAGTTTCAATTCTAATCATTGACACAAATGAAAAATATATTTCTCATCCTGAGCTTGTGCATGGCCGTTGCTTTTACGGCCTGCAAAAGCGACTATGGAACTTTCTATGAAGATAACCGTCCGGAAGTACCCGTAACCTTTCCAGGTACGACTACCTACGGTTTCAATCCTTACATCACCAAATCAATCAAGGATTCCACTTCTGCGATTGAGTTCACGCTTACCATTCCAGAAAGCAGCGGACGTACCATTAAGGAAATCACTAAGGTTTCTGGTGGCGGTACCAGCATCAACGCAGGTGGAGTAGCCGCGGCTACCTACATCGCTACGCCTATCGCTGGAACCGGCACGACTGCTAAATTCACTACTACCCTTTCTCAGTTTAAAGCTAAATCAGCGGCAAACCGGGCGTTGGTAGTAGCGAATGGCGAAATTGCCTTCATGTTCCTGGTAACGCTGGATAATGGAGACACCATTATCCCGGTACAGGTCAGGGTGCGACTTACGGCTTAAAGCCTCAAATCTTTAGTAACAAAAAAGCTCGGCCGCTATCGGCCGAGCTTTTTTGTTGATTATCCAATCGCCTGCGTTAAATCTTCGATCAGATCCTCCACGTCTTCAATCCCTACACTCAGCCGAATCAGCGTATCCTTTAAACCTGATCGCTCCCGTTCGGATTTGGGGATACTGGCGTGCGTCATACTGGCCGGATGCGTGCATAAAGACTCCACCCCGCCCAGCGATTCGCCCAGAGAGAAGACGTTAAAACTCGACATCACCCGAATGGCCTCGTCGTAATCATCGCCTTTGAGTTCGAACGAAAGCATGCCGCCAAAATCCCGCATCTGCGTGGAGGCCAGCTCGTGACCGGGGTGCGTTTTCAAACCGGGGTAATAAACTTTTCCCACTTTCGGATGATTCACCAGAAAATCCGCTACCTGACGGGCATTTTCGCAGTGCTGCTTCATCCGAATATGTAACGTTTTAATTCCACGTAACACCAGAAAGCAATCCTGCGGACCGGGCACGGCTCCGCAGGCGTTCTGAATGAACCGAAGACGACTGGCAAGTTCATCGTCATTCAGCATCAGGGCTCCCATGACCGTGTCCGAATGCCCGCCGAGGTATTTGGTAACCGAATGCATAACAATGTCGGCTCCTAAATCCAGTGGATTTTGCAAGTAAGGCGAAGCAAACGTATTATCCACCACCGTCAGTATCCCGCGACTTTTGGCTTTTCCGGCTAAGGTCTGTATATCAAGAATTCGAAGCAATGGATTGGTTGGCGTCTCCAGCCAGAGCATTTTAGTGTTCTCCGTAAACGCCGCGTCTACGGCGGCCGGATCACTCAGGTCGATGAATTTGAATGTCAGCCCGAACTCTTCAAAAATCCGGACGAAAATCCGGTACGTTCCTCCGTATAAATCATTGGTGGCAATGATCTCATCACCCGGTTTGAATAATTTAAGCAAGGCATCCGTAGCTGCCAGTCCCGAAGCATAACAAATGCCGTGTTGGGCATTTTCCAGGGCAGCCAGTGCCTGTTGCAGAGCCGTCCGGGTAGGGTTGTGGGTTCGGGAATATTCGTATCCTTTGTGTACGCCCGGAGCTTCCTGAACGTACGTGGAAGTCTGATAAATGGGCGTCATGATCGCTCCCGTAGTAGGATCGGGTTCAACGCCGGCATGAATGGCTTTCGTGGCAAAACGCATAAGATTTTGTTCTATTTTTTGCGTAAGTTCGGTAACAAGCTGATTTAATTTATTCTTTTGTAGAAAAACCTATTCCTTCCGTACGTTCTTCTTTTCAACCTGTATCTATGAAATATTATCTACTTCTCGTGCTGCTTGGCTTAAGCATTGCTCCGGGCTGGGCCCAACAATTAAAACCGGGATTTGATGGCGATGAGTACCGGGAAATGCTCCAGTTATTTAATCAGCAGGTTGATACCGCCAGGACCGACATTATTCCCAGGCCTGTCCGGTATGAACGATTGTACCGGAGTAAGGAATCGGAGCTGAAAAACCTGTGGGAACTGTGGAAGCGAACGGATGGCGTAGGCGTCATCTGTATTCGGGGAACGGTGCAGGAAACGCCCAGCTGGCTGGAGAATTTTTATGCCGCCATGATACCCGCCACGGGTGAACTGAAACTGGGCAACGGGAAAGTGTTCCGGTATCAGCTGGCTCAGAATCCCCGAGCGATGGTGCACGTCGGCTGGACCATTGGACTGTCTGATTTAGCTCCGACCATTACCGAAAAAATTCAGGAGTTATATAAAACGGGTACCCGTGATTTTCTGATTATGGGTCACAGTCAGGGCGGTGCTCTGGCGTATCTGACTCGTGCCTATCTGGCCGATCTGATGAATCGTAAGGAGTTACCGCAGGATCTTCATTTCAAAACCTATTGCAGTGCCGCTCCCAAGCCGGGTAATTTATACTTCGCGTATGATTATGAGTTTCTGACTCGTGAGGGCTCAAGCTACACCGTATTAAACGCTTCGGACTGGGTACCCGAAACGCCTTTTTCCATTCAGACGCTATCCGATTTTAATAATGTCAATCCTTTCAAGAGCATTAAGCCTACGCTGAAAAAACAGCCTTTTCTGGCCCGGGTAGTATTGAGCCGGGTGTTCAATCGAATGGACCGGGCGACTCGGGTGGCAGAAAAACGTTTTCGTAAAAATTTGGGTAAGATGCTCTATTCTCAAATCAGGAAATATAAAACGGACTTACCTCAGCCGGAGTATGAGAAGGGAAGTAACTACATGCGGGCAGGTTCACCGATCATTCTTCAGCCCAATGAAGCCTACCGGCAGAAGTATCCGGATAGCTCCAAAAATGTCTTCATCCATCATTTATTAATCCCGTATTACACGCTGAGTCAGACCTATTATCCGGGAAAATAAAACGTAGAGACGTCCATTTATGGCGTCTACGCTGGAAGATGAAAATCATTTGAAAGGTAACTAAAACCGCATTTACCCAGACACGATCAATCGACGCCTCTTACCACCATGGCTGGTGAGGATACCAGCCACGGCGGAGTATAAACCTGGAAACAACAAGGGCCCGGTGCATTACCGGGCCCTTATTATTCTTCATTCAGAATATAAAACTCATATCGCAGGGGATCGAACGTGTTCAGCAGCTGCGTAATAAACTCAGGATTAGCGAGATAGAAGTTCAGGAAATTGTCGGTACGTTCCTGCAAACCGCCGCCGGGGAACAAATGAGCTTTCAGTTCACTCAAATGCCGCATATCCGTTTCCTGATTCTGGGCTTCGGAAGCATAAATCCTTCGGTCCAGTCGATCCGACCAGTTTTTGAATTTTTGTTCTTCTGCTTTGATGTGCCCGTCCAGCGTGGGGTTAACAACTACGGCTTTCGCACGGATCCTCTCCATCGCCGCTAAAATTTGCTCAACTTCCTGATTAATATCCAGTGAATACGAAGCGTGTTTTTCTACGTATTGTCTTCTTAGCAAAGCTTCCTCCTCAAATAAATCGCCTACCTGAAGTTCCAGATTACTAATCCGTCGCTGCGTGGCCGGACTGATGACCATTGCAAAGTTACGCGGCATCAGAATCGGGAAGGGAATCTGGTAATGATCGAAAACGGGTTTAAGCTGTAACCAGTAAGCCAGCTCACCCGGCCCGCCCATGTAGGCCAGATTAGGCAGAATAACTTCCTGATAAACCGGCCGCAGAATCACATTCGGGCTAAAGACTTCCGGTGTTTCAGCCAGTAGTTTTCGCACTTCCGGTTCCGAAAAGGCAATTTTGGTTTCGTTTACGCTTACGCCATTTTCTTCGGGAATCAGACGTTCACGTAATCCATTTTCCAGATAAAAGAAGTTAATCTCGCGGGGGGTTACCTGTTGTTTATAACCCAGTTGCTCCAGTTTTTCAGAAGTCTCCTGAACTAGCGTAAAGGCGGTATGATTGAAGATGTCATCCTCGATAATGGGACGGAATTCCGCTTTCAGAGCCCGGTCGTCGGCATCCAGGGAAATCAATCCCTCTGCACCGAATAACTCGTGTATGTAATACCGGACGGCGTCCGCCAGCGTATCATGCTTCAGATAAGCTTCCTCGAACAGCGGTAAGCGTTCGGGAATTTCCTTCAGCAAAGAAGCCAGCTCCTTGGGATTCATCCGACCCACGGCTCCCTTTTGATCGGTGTGCCAGGTATAGGTTTTCTGAGAAAGCCGGAAATGATTGATTTCCTCAAAATCATGATCTTCCGTAGCCATCCAGTACACCGGCACGAAGGTATATTCCGGAAATTCCTGCTTGAGACGTTTAGCCAGATTAATCGCGGTTACCAGCTTAAAAATGACATAGAGCGGGCCCGTAAAGATATTGAGCTGATGACCTGAAGTAACGGTGAAGGTTTTATCATCGAGTAAGACACTAAAAT
>JAAIGE0101547996.1_pt1 | contig 11546 bp, 11 predicted proteins | sample 6487951 | NCBI WGS metagenome assembly JAAIGE01 (sample SAMN13974128, study PRJNA590717) | phyllosphere metagenome | biome: tomato field; feature: multiple bacterial spot infested tomato fields; material: tomato leaves; isolation source: leaves from tomato fields | host: Solanum lycopersicum ... | reverse complement strand
GTCGTCGGTCGCCGCCGCTGTCGAACTGATCGTCGGCGTGCTCAAATGCCGCCCGCCCGGTATGCGGCTCAACCTCATGCCGCTCTACGCCTGGTATATCCTTGTCGTGGCGGTGATGATCCTCTTCGCCTTTCCGCCTTTGATAGCGGGCGACATTTTGTTCGAGATGGAGCGGCTGCTGAACTGGCCGTTCTTCGATGCGGCGCGCGGCGGCGACCCCCTGCTGTGGCAGCACCTGTTCTGGATCTTCGGCCACCCGGAAGTCTACATCATCTTCCTGCCATCCATCGCCCTGTTCGCGATGCTGGTGCCGACCTTCGCCAAGCGCCATCTGCTCGGCTATCCGTGGATCGTGCTGGCGGCCGTGGGGACGGCGTTTCTGTCGTTCGGCCTTTGGGTCCATCATATGTTCACCACCGGCCTGCCCAAGATCAGCCTCGCCTTTTTTTCCGCAGCATCCGAAGCCGTGGCGATCCCGACCGGCGTGCAGATTTTCGTGTTTATCGCCACCCTGTGGGCGGGCCGGGTCACATGGTCGACGCCTTTGCTGTATGCGACGGGCAGCCTCGCCATCTTCGTCGTCGGCGGCCTCACCGGCGTGATGGTCGCGGTCGCGCCGTTCGACTGGCAGGCGCACGATACCTATTTCATCGTCGCGCATCTTCACTACGTCCTCATCGGCGGGACGCTGATGCCGCTGTTCGCGGGCCTCTATTATTATTGGCCGCTAGTGACGGGCAAGAAGCTGTCAGACAAGATGGGGCGCGCGGCTTTCTGGATGCTGTTTGCGGGCGCGAACATCGCCTTCTTCCCGATGCACCTGTCCGGGCTGTTCGGAATGCCACGCCGGGTATTCACCTATCCCGCCGAACTCGGCCTCGGCGGCCTCAACATGGCGTCCACGGTCGGCGCTTATCTGTTCGCGGCGGGCGTGGCGGTGATCTGCGTCGACCTTTGCCTCTCACCCCGGCGGCAGAAGGCTGCGCGCAACCCGTGGAACGCGGGGACGCTCGAATGGCTGGCCATGCCCGAGGATGAGAATTGGGGCATCCGGTCCGTGCCACTGGTCGAAAGCCGCTATCCGATCTGGGACCAGAAGGATTTCGTGAAGAAGGTCGATGAAGGCCGCTTCTTCCTGCCCGATGCGGAGGAAGGGCGGCGCGAGACGATCATCACCACGGTTCTGGACGCTCGTCCGCTCGCCGTCGCGCGACTGGGCGGACCCAGCATCAAGCCGATGTTGACGGCGATCGCGCTGGGCAGCGTGTTCATCCTCACGACCTATCACCTCTATCTCGCCGCGCTCGTCGGCGCGGTCGTGACCTTGGGCTTCGTCCTGTGGTGGCTGTGGACGGGAACGGCAGAAATTCCGGAAAAGCCGTGCAAACCGATCGGCCATGGCATCGACCTGCCACTCTATCTGGCGGGACCGGCCGCGCCCGGATGGTGGGCGATGTTCATCACGATGATGGCGGACGCCACCGCCTTTTCCGGCCTGGTCTTCGGCTATTTCTTCTTCTGGACCCGGCATGAAGAGTTTCCGCCGATGGCCCTGGCGGACGGACCGGGCGTCACCTGGCCGATGATCGCGATGGTGGTCGGATTGGCAAGCTGGCTGTTGACGGTCGGCGCGCGGGAAATCCATGCGCGTCATGGCGTCATGGCGGCGCGTGGATTGCTCGTCGTCGCGATCCTGCTCAGCCTCGGCGGCATCGGCGCGGGGTTGGCGGGTCCGTTGCTCAGCGGCATGGACCCGCAAGCGCACAGCTATCCCGCGATCGTGTGGACGCTTGCCATCTGGACGGCGGCGCATAGCGGCGTGGCGGCGATCATGCAGGCTTATGCGCTCGCCCGCTCGATCGCGGGGCGAATGGACCCGACGCATGACGCAGACCTGCGCAACGTCACCGTCTACATGCACTTCTTCGCGCTGACGGCTGTCGTGACCTATGCCACCATCGGCCTGTTCCCGGAGGTCGCATGAGCGAGGACCCACGCAAATGGCATGAACGGCTGCGCGTCACGCTCTGGACGCTGATCGTGCCGCCGTCGGTGTGGGCGGGGCATTTCCTCTTTTCCTACCTCTGGGCCGCGATCTCCTGCGCCAAGGTGGGGGAATTCGCGACCTTCCCTACCCTTTTCGTGGTCGGCACGGTCATCGCGTTGGTCGTCATCGCCGTGTCGGGCTGGATCGCGTGGCGACAGGCGGGGTTGCCGGGCGCGTCAGCCCCTCATGAGGACTCCACCGATATCGATCGGCTGCGCTTCCTCGCCAAATCGACGCTGCTGCTGGCGGGCCTGAGCTTCGTCGGCGTGCTGTTCACGGCCCTGCCCGTCATTTTCCTGCGGGAATGTTTCTGATGCGGCGGGCGAGCCTTGCCGCCGGGCTGGCGCTGCTGCCGGTCGGCTGGGTCTTGTCAGCGGGCGGCATGACCGGGCACATGGCGGGGCATATGATCGCGGTCGCGATCGCTGCGCCGCTGATCGCGTTTGGCCTCTCGGGCCGTGCGTTCGATCCAGCCGCGCGCTGGCCACGCGTGGTCACGCCGATGGCGATGATGCTACTCGAATTGCTGACCGTCTGGGGCTGGCATTTGCCTGCGCTGCGACGCGTGGCCGACGCGCTGCCCATCGTCATGATGATCGAGCAAGTGAGCTTCGCCGCCGTCGGGCTGCTGTTGTGGAGCGCGGTCATCCACTCCCCCAACCGCGCCGCCGGGATCGGCGCGCTGCTGCTGACATCGATGCACATGACCTTGCTCGGTGTGCTGATCGGCCTCGCGCCGCGCCCGCTCTACCATGGCATGGCGCATCACCATACACTCGGCCTCGATCCGTTGACCGACCAGCAACTGGGCGGCGTCGTCATGCTGGTGATTGGCGCGGCGAGCTATTTCCTCGGCGGCCTGGCGCTGCTGTCCACCCTGCTTCGGGAGCGCAAGGCGGCATGACAATCCGCATCACATGGAAGCGCGCGATCCTCGCCGCCCTCGCCCTCGGAATTGCGGCCATTCTTTTCGCGTGGTCGGGCGCGATGCAGATCAGCGCATCGTCGGGTCATTGGCGTATCACCGACTGGTTCCTGCACTGGACGATGCGCAATTCGGTGCGGACCTACAGCGCGTTCCAGTCGCCCGACGATCCACTCGACGACAGCGGCCTCGTCGGCGCGGCAGGACATTTCCGCCAGTCCTGTGCGGTGTGCCATGGCGCGCCGGGCGTGCGCCCGTCTCCCGTCATGCAGGCCGCCACCCCGCCCGCGCCCGATCTCGCCAAAACCGCCGTCGAATGGAGCGACCGCGAACTGTTCTGGATTGTGCGCCATGGCGTCAAATTCACCGGGATGCCCGCCTGGGCAGCGGAGGACCGCCCCGATGAAGTGCGACGGATGGCCGCCTTCGTGCGCCGCCTGCCGAGCATGACGCCAACGCAATATCGCGCGCTGGTCGAGGAAAGCGATGGGCAGAGCGTGCCCGGTGTCCGTCCCGGCGTGCTGGCCGCCTGCACCGGCTGCCACGGCAATGACGGGGGCGGACGCGGCCAGCCCGACATCCCGGTGCTCGGGGGGCAGAAGCCTGCCTATCTCGCTGCCACCCTGCGCGACTATGCGACAGGCAAGCGCAGCAGCGCCCTGATGCAGACCGCCGCTGCGACACTGAACGAGGATGAAATCACCCGCCTCGCTGCGCATTTTTCCGCGATGCCGGGGCTGACCGACATCGCTCTGCCGACCAACCATCCTGCGCTGCGCGGCGATCCGGCGCGACAGCTTCCGGCCTGCTCCAACTGTCATGCACCCGGCAAGTCCGCTCCGATCCTGACCGGGCAGAAGGCACCCTATCTCGCCGGGCGGCTTCATCACTGGCAGGGCGAGGAGACGGTGGTGGACGCGCGCAAGACCGCAGACACCATGCCCACCATCGCCCGCCGTATCCGCGTGGAGGAGATCGATGGCGTCGCGAAGGCTCTTGCTGCCAACCCGCCGCGCCCGTGAACCCCATCTCATTCGCCGTGCGTTACAGCGTGCGGGAAGAGGGACTGAAATGACGCAATGGTCGTTACGACGGGCCGTGGGAAGCTTTGCGTTGGTGTCGGCTTTGGCGCTGACCGCATGTGACGCTTTGCCCCGCGATCCGGACGGCACCAGTGACCGCGTGGCGCAATCTGGCCGCTTCACCGTCGCGCTTGCCGATCCTTCGCTGCGCGCCGATCCGCTTGTTACTAGCCTGATCCGGGATGTCGAACGCCGCAGCAAGGCGCGCGCGCAATGGCAAGGCGGATCAGGCGAAACTTTGTTCAAGCATCTTGATGACGACCGCCTCGATCTCGTCATCGGTCGATTCCGTGCGGACACCCCTTGGGCGACGATGGCGGCGTTCGGCCCGCCGCTCGCAAGCCATGGCGAAAGCAAGGATCGCCTCGAACTGAAGGCCGCGATGCGCAACGGCGAAAATCGCTGGATCATGACGGTGGAACGCGCCAGCCGCGCCGTTTCGGCAGAGGCGCGGACGCAATGAGCGAGAAAACCAGCCTGCCGCGCGAACTGTCCGAACCAATGGCGCGGGCGGTGAGGCTGCAATATTGGCATCTGTTCTGGACGCTTAACATCATCATTGTGATGGGGCTGGTCATGGGTCAGAGCCAGACGATGAAGACCGCCTGGATCGAGGATACGCTGGCGTTGGTTCCGGTGATCGCGTTCCTCGTCGCCGCCCGGCTCGAACGCCGCGCGCATCGCTCTCGCCGTTATCCTTTCGGGTTCGAGCGGGTGAACGGGCTCGGCTTCTTCGTGTCCGCGGTCGCCTTGGCAGCGGTCGGCGCGTCGCTGCTCTACAATGCGATCATGACGCTGATCGCCGCCGAACATGCGACCGTCGGTTCCATTGTCATTCTGGGGCAGGATATATGGCTCGGCTGGCTGATGCTGGCGGCGCAGCTTTACGCGCTCGTCCCGCCGCTCATCATCGGGCGGATGGAATTGCCACTGGCCAAGGAGCTGAACGACAAGTTGCTGCATACCGACGCGCTGATGAACAAGGCTAATTGGATGACGGGCGCGGCGGGACTGGCCGGGATCGTCGGACTGGGGCTTGGCTGGTGGTGGGCGGATTCGCTGGCGGCGGCGATCATCTCGCTCGATATCATTCATGACGGGATAAAGGCGCTGCGATCCTCCACCGCAGAATTGATCGACGGCGCGCCCCGCGCCCTCTCCAGCCCGGAACTGTCCGACGATGCACAGGCGTTGCGGGGAAAACTGGAAGCGGGCTTCCCCGGCACCGACATCCACCTGCGCGAGACGGGGCGTTTGATCCGGGCGGAGGTGCATGGCGCATACCCGCCCTGCGAACCCCACGACCCGCGCGATTACTGGCCCGGTGATCCGACCCGCGCCTGGCGACTGGCGCAGGTCAGCTTCGTGCCCCCGACGACGGCCGACGATCAACCGGGATAGGGATCGGCCTTGAGCAACGCCGCCAGATGCGCGGCGTTTCCGGCCACCATCTTCGCCGTCTTCGTCACCATCTCCGGCGTTGCATCCAGATCCTTGAAGTCGGTCAATCCCATCGCTTCGCCCACCCAATAGCAAGCGGCGACGGCGGGTATGGTCCAGCCGACATCGTTCAGCGACTGGAACAGCTGCGCCGAAGAGAAATGCGCGCCATCTTCATTGCCGACGATCGCAGCGACGGCGACCTTGCCATAGCTTGGCATCCGGCCCTGATCATCGGTTTCGGACAGGAAGGCGTCCATCCGTTCCAGCACCCGCTTGGCAACGCTGCTGATCTGGCCCATCCAGATCGGGCCGCCGAAGATGAGGATGTCATGTGCCAATATCTTGGCACGCAATTTCGGCCAGGCGTCCCCCTCTCCTTCGTCGGATGTGACGCCCGGCTTGATGTCGAGCGCGGCGACGCGCACCGTCTCGGTCAGTTCGACGTCCCTTTCGACGAAGGCTTCTTTCAAAACCGCGATCATCACATCGGTGGACGACGACGCGCTGGCATCGGCTTTGAGCGTGCAGTTTATAGCTATGGCCTTGAGCGGCATCGGGCATACTCCTGTTCTCGATGAACAGAGGAACGCGCGAGACGGGCAGGCAGCCCCGTACCTTCACCGGCTATTTCGGGCGGCGGACCCCGCGCACCATTTCCTCGATCCAGGTGATGAGCAGGTCATTATAGGCTTTGCGGCAGCTTTCGTTGCGCAGGCTGTGGTCTGCGCCTTTCAATATGCGATAGCTCAGCGAATTGCTGTTCTGGAACGCCGCCATGAAGCTGCTGATTGCCGGGTGCGGGACATAATCGTCATGCTCCGATTCCACGATCAGCACGTCTCCGCCGAATTTCTCGCAGGCGGCTAGCGCCTTGTCATTATGGCCGGTGCGGAAATGGCTGCGATAGGCGTTGATCTCGTCGCGCGGCAGCAGTGCCTTGGGCGTGTCCCAGTGGCTGTCGGGATAGAGCGCCGGGACGCGCAGCGCGAGCCAGGTGACGGGCCGCTCGGTCGTTAGCAGCGTGGCGAGATAGCCGCCATAGCTGGTGCCGACGACCGCGATGGCGGACCGATCCACCTGCGGCTGCGCGGCGAGATAGTCGTAGGCGGCGATGACGTCGGCCAACCCGTCCGACCGGGTCACGCTGTCGCGTTCATTCTTGTGCCGCGCGTGACCACGCAGGTCGAAGGTGAAGCAGATACAACCCAGCTGCGCGATTTCTTCCGCGCGAACCAGATCCTGTTCCTGCGATCCACCCCAGCCATGGATGAACAGAACACCGGGAATGAGCTTGGCGGGCGAGAGCAGCGTCCCGTCCAGTTGCTCGCCATCGACCCTGACCGTGACCCCTTGCCGACCCTCCATCAGAGCCGCGCCGCATATTTGGTGAGCGGCCCCGCAACTGGATCGACGCCGCCATAATAGAGGATCGCATCGGGCGGCGCGGCGTCAGCCTCGCCATAGATTTCCATCGTCGCGCAGGTGACTTGCCGCAGGTCGGCATCGGCGGCGAACGCTTCGAAGGCGAGAATTTCCGCCCCGCTCGCCCCGCCCGCGCGCCAGCTTTGTTCGAGCACGCCGATGCGCCGGCGGCCCTGCGCATCACGCCCCATCACCACATCATAGTTGCGGCGCGAGGCGAAGAGGTCGGGATAAGCGTCAAAGAGCGTCGCGTCGAAATGCGCGGCCTTCCGCACCGCTTCGGCGATCTCCGGCGCGAGTTCCTGTCCATCGAGCAGAGCGTCGAACCCGCCGCGCACGCAATGGAGTTGCGATCCGCCATAAACCTCTTCGCCATGATTATCGATCGTCAGGCGCTGCGTTCCCCAATAGGCTATGGCCTGTCCGAACAGCCGCACCGTGCCGACGCTGTAGGTGACGACGTCGCTGAGATTCTCCTCGATGACGAGGCCGCTGCGTGCCAGCAGAGCCGGATCGATCGCATCGATCGCGGCATCCAGCGCTTCGGCGGTGTCCGCCACGATCTGCCCGCGCCCCGCCGTCGCTTCCACGTCCTTCAGCCTGACCGGCCCATGAGCCAGCAATAGGCGGCCCGCCGCGCGCGCGTCCGCTTCGCCAAAGACCGAGAAGCCGTGCAGTACGCTGTCGCCCAGCGCCGCTGCGACGTCGCCATTCCATTCAGCAGGCGCGCGGGCGTCCGCAACCAGCAGGCCATGGCTCACGATTTTGGTCGCAATGAACCGATGCGGTGCGACGCCGCCGAACAGTTGCTCCTCACGCACTATGCCCATGCGCTCCGCCTCGCCCGCTTGCAGCACGTCATAGGGTACGAGAAACAGCCCTGCCCGCGCCTCGACCATGCCCGCTCCGCTCTCGACCATCTGCCCATGACCCAGCCGTGCCACGCGCCGGGCCAGTTCCGCGCGGGAGGCGCGGTCATGCTCGTTGTTCATCGGCCTAGCCGCATCGGCATAGGGCATGACCGAAAGAAGTGCCGCTTCGTCACCCATCTGTTCGCTCCCACAGATACGCTTCATCGCAAGTAACGAGCGTTTGTCCCTTTCGTTGCCGCTTTTTTACAGCAGCCCCGCTTTTGACTCGCTGCGGCGACAGGCGCATGGAGCCGCGATGCAATTGACCCGTTTCGACCCCGCCGCGTTCCTGCGCGACCATTGGCAGAAGACGCCGGCGCTGATCCGCAATCCCTGGAGCGCGTGGGCCAATCCTCTGGAGCCGGACGAACTGGCGGGCCTGGCGTGCGAGGAGCAGGTCGAATCCCGCCTCATCACCCGCAGCGGCGACGGCGTGCTGGCGATGGAGAACGGCCCGATCGCCGAGGATCGTTTCGCCGACCTGACGAGTAGTTGGACGCTGCTGGTGCAGGCGGTCGATCAGCACGCGCCCGATGTCGCGGCGTTGATCGAGCCTTTCCGCTTCGTCCCAGACTGGCGGATCGACGATGTGATGGTCAGTTACGCGACGTGCGGCGGCGGCGTCGGGCCACATTACGACCAATATGACGTCTTCCTCATCCAGGGATTGGGCAAGCGACGCTGGCGCGTCGGGCCGCGCTGCACCGCCGACACGCCGCTGATCCCGCATGACGAGCTGCGCCTGATCGCGGATTTCGAGGCGAGCGGCGACTGGGTGCTGGAGCCGGGGGATATTCTCTATGTGCCGCCCGGCTACGCGCATGACGGCGTGGCGATGAGCGACGACTGCATGACCTATTCTATCGGCTTTCGCGCCCCGTCCCGCGCGGAATTGATCGAGGGCTGGGCCGAACATCAGGTCGATGCACTGGTCGAAGACGATCGCTATGCCGATCCCGACCTGACGCCGCAGGCCCATCCCGGTGAGATCGCCCCGGAAGCGATCGATCGGCTGCACGCGATGGCGCTGGACGCGCTGTCCGACAAACAAGCCTTCGCCCGCTGGTTCGGCCTCACCAACAGCCTGCCCAAATATGAGGAGGCGGATTGGCGGCCCGAAGCGCCTATTGCGTTGGAGGCGGTGAAGGGCCGACTGGCGAATGGCGTGCCGCTTGCCCGCAATCCGGCGAGCCGCTTCGCCTTCATCCGCACCGGAGACGCTGCGCTGACACTGTTCGTGGATGGCGTCGCCTTCGATTGCGCGGGCGACGTTGCGGAATTAGCCGAACGCATGTGCGAGACCCGCACGGAACTTGTGCTTGACCCGACGCAGAGTAACTCCGCGCTCGCGTTGGTGAAGGCGCTGATCGATCAGGGCAGCCTCGCCTTCGAGGATGAGGACTGACATGGCGCTCATCCTCTTCAACAAGCCCTTTGGCGTGCTCTGCCAGTTCACCGACGAGCCGACCGGCCCGCCGCGCCCGACGCTGGCGGATTTCATCGACCGGCCCGGCGTCTATCCGGCCGGGCGGCTCGACCATGACAGCGAGGGGCTGCTCATCCTGACCGACGATGGCGGGTTGCAGGCGCGCATATCCAACCCGCGCTTCAAAATGCCCAAGACGTATCTGGTGCAAGTGGAGGGCGATCCGGACGATGCCGCGCTCGAACCGCTGCGGCGTGGGGTGAAGCTGAAGGACGGAATGACCTTGCCGGCGGAAGTCGAGCGGATCGACGATCCCGCGCTCTGGCCGCGCGATCCGCCGGTGCGTTTCCGCAAGACGGTGCCGGACTGCTGGCTGCGCCTCACCATCCGTGAAGGGCGCAATCGGCAGGTGCGGCGCATGACGGCGGCGGTAGGACTGCCCACGCTACGGCTGGTGCGCTGGCGCATCGGCGACTGGACGCTCGACGGGCTGCCGCAGGGGGAGTGGCTAGAGGCGCGTTAGCCCTTGGTCATGAAGCGCTGAGACAGTCCGTGGTAGAGTTTTTCGGGACATACGAACTGCGCGGCGAAGTCTCCGATCAATGCCGCGCCCAGAAGGGGCATCATGATGCCACGACTCGCGGTGGTTTCGGATATGATGATGACGGCGGTCAGCGGTGCGCGCACCACGCCGGTAAAATAGGCGACCATGCCCAGCAGCACGACCGCGCCCGGTGGATAGGCGGGGAAGATGCTGCGCAGCACGTCACCTATCCCTGCACCGACTGAAAGCGAAGGCGCAAAGATGCCGCCCGGAAGGCCCGACACTGCGGTCGCGAGCGTGGCGGTGAACTTGGCGGCGCTGAACCAAATGGGAATCTCGCCGCCCGCAATGACATCGTTCGCGCTCTTGTAGCCGGTGCCCCAGGTCAGACCCGTCGCCACGCCCAGCACGGCAACGACGACGCCACACGCGCCCGCAAAGATCACCGGGCGCGCGCGCATCCACGCCATCGGCTTCATCTGCGTCGTGCCTGCCGACAGCATCAACTTGCTGAAATAGCCGCCCGATACGCCGCCGATGATGCCTGCGACCGGCGTCACCAGCAAAGCCTGATGTACGGTCAGCGTCTGGCGCATCTCGCCGAAATAGACATAGTCGCCCGCGATGCCGAGGCTGACCATGCCCGCGATCAGCACGGCGGCCATGACCAGCAGCGTCATGCGCTGCTCATAAGCGGCGGCCAGTTCCTCGATCGCGAAGGCGACCCCTGCAAGCGGCGTATTGAACGCGGCGGCGACCCCAGCCGCACCACCCGCGATATAGACCGACGCGCGGAGCGGAATGCGAGCCCATTTATGCGCATAACCCATGATCGCGGCGGAAATCTGCACCGTTGGCCCTTCGCGCCCGACGGACGCGCCAAACAACAGAGTGCCGATGGTCAGCACGAACTTGACGACAGCAGTACGGGCGGAAGCAAGCCGCTCCAGCCCATGATCGGGATCGCGCGCCGCCGCCATCACCTGCGGGATCCCAGATCCCTTGGCTTCGGGCGCGATCTTCATCGTCAGCCAGACGAAGGCGGCAAACCCCGCGGGCGTGACGATGAGCGGCACCCACCACCAGCGGTCGATCAGGGCATGAAAGGCTTCGTTCGCATGGTCGGCGAGTTTGGCGAAGAGCAGCGCGACGAGGCCGATTGCAATCGCGCCACCCAGGATCGCGACCCGCCGCCGCCAGATCAGCGATTCGGGGCCATGACGGCGCCACATGATGCGTGAGCGGCGGAGGAAGAGGGAGAGGCTTTGTCGCATTACCGTGTCGTGCCGTCCCATCGCTCTCGATGCCTTGTCCTAACGGCACGGGGCTGATGGCGAAAGTAAATCCTCCCCACTCTCTTGGAGAGGATCATCAGCTCTAGCTCTCGTCACCCATCCGCAGCGCGGCGATGAAGGCTTCCTGCGGAATCTGGACGCTGCCATATTCGCGCATCCGCTTCTTGCCTTCCTTCTGCTTGTCGAGCAGTTTCTTCTTGCGGCTGATGTCGCCGCCATAACATTTGGCGGTCACGTCCTTGCGCATCGCCGCGATCGTCTCGCGCGCGATCACCTTGCCACCGATCGCCGCCTGGATCGGAATCTTGAACAGGTGGCGCGGGATCAGTTCTTTCAACCGCTCGACCATGCCGCGCCCGCGCGTCTCGGCGGTGCCACGGTGGACGATCATGCTGAGCGCGTCGACCGGCTCCTCATTGACGAGGATGCTCATCTTGACGAGGTCGCCCTC
>JAAIGE0101392092.1_pt1 | contig 11554 bp, 9 predicted proteins | sample 6487951 | NCBI WGS metagenome assembly JAAIGE01 (sample SAMN13974128, study PRJNA590717) | phyllosphere metagenome | biome: tomato field; feature: multiple bacterial spot infested tomato fields; material: tomato leaves; isolation source: leaves from tomato fields | host: Solanum lycopersicum ... | reverse complement strand
CCAGGTGCGGATTGCCGTTCTCGTTGGACAGGCCCAGGTAAACCGGGGTGGTCTGGCCACGCTGACCCTTGCGGGCGAGCTCGGTGTACTTGAGGAACACGCGTTCGTCGGCGTCGAAGTAGGCGTAGACCTTGTCGGTGGACACCACGCTGGTCAGCGCTGTCACATCGGCAGTCACGATGTTCCCCGCAGTGATCTCGGCACGGCTGACGCGACCCGTGATAGGCGCGGTGACGCGGGTGAAGCTGAGGTTCAGGCGCGCCAGATCCAGTTGCGCCTGAATCGCGGCGACGCCGGCCTTGGCTTCCTGCGCGGAGGTCGTGCGCGAGTCTGCCAGTTCGGCGGAAATGGCATTGTTGGTGCGCAGGCGCTCGCCACGCTGGGCTTCGTTCTCGCTGCGTACGGCCACGGCCCGCGCTTGCTGCAATTGGGCCTCGAGGCGACGTACTTCAGACTGGAACGGACGCGGGTCGATCTGGAACAGCAGGTCGCCTTTCTTGACCAGCGAGCCGTCGGTAAAGGCCACCTGATCGATCTGGCCGGATACACGTGGACGAACTTCGACGGTTTCCGGCGCTTCAAGGCGGCCGGTGAACTCGTCCCATTCGTTGACGGGTTGTTCCAGCACCTTGGCGACGCTGACCTTGGCCGCGGCGGGTGCCTGAGTGGCCTCAGGTGCGCGACCACAGGCGCTGATCACGACCAGTGCCAGGGCAGTGAGGGGGTAGCGCAAATGAGCGAGTGTCTGGGGCATGGGAAGTTCCGCCGATAGTAAAGGATGGGCGGATTCTGTTGCTCGCAGGGTGTTATTAACGAATCGAATAAATCGAAGGTTACTATCATCCGGAATGATGAGCGTAGTGTCAGCAGGGCAGCGCTACACCCCCTGCTGTGCAACCTCACTGAGCATTCTGCAACCGGTAACGGAACGTGTTGCGTACGCCGATGACCTTGATCGGGTGTCCGTCGGCGACTTGCGGGCTGTACCGGAAACCGGCGGCGGCCTTGAGCGAGGCGGCTCCGAAGTGGGACGCATCGCACTGCCCCTTGACCAGTCGTGCTGCGGTCGTCGTGCCATCGGGCATGAGGTCGTACTCCACTGTGCAGTCACCTTCCAGCTCGTTTTCGAGCGCTGCCGCCGGATAGTCGGGCGCTGCCTTGGTCAGCGGCAGGTACTGTTTGCCAGCGGTTGCGGCGACAGCAGTCGCGGGTCCGGACGCCGACGGCGCAGGTTTCGCCTCGGCTGCGGCCGGTGCAGTGGTTGAAGCGGCCAGTGCCGGGGAGGGGGCGTGGGCGGGCGCAGTCGGGGCTGGGTGAGGCGCCGGTTTGGACGGGGGCTGTCGTGGCGGTTTCTGTCGCGCCTGCACATCAGCCTGTTCTGCCAGTCGGCTGGCTTCGAGTCGAGCCTGCTCTTTGGCGGCCTGTTCTGCCACCGCCTGTTTCTGTTGCTCGGCCGCCTGCTGACGTTGCGCCTCGGCAGCGCGGGCGCTGGCGGCAGCCGCAGCAAGGGCAGGGTCCGCCGTCAGTCCGGTGTGGATCACCAGCGTCTGCCTGTCTGGCTCGGCTGTTGATGGAGCAGATGCCGTGCTGCCGAGCCACGCCGCCAGAAAATGCACGGCCACCACCAACGGGATGAGCAGCAATGCCGTGCTTGCCGAAGCAGGCGCAGGGTCGCGCGGCAGCGGCGTGCTTGGTGGGTCAACCAGCCTGAGGTCAGGCCTGATCGCCAGATACCGGATGGGTACGGTTCTGCACGTGCCATCGTGACGGTGAGTGCTGAAGCGACAGCGCACGCCGGATTCGGGTAGCCGATGGCTGGCCGGGGTGAACGACACGCCTACCTCGGGAAGCGGTGATGCAGGTTTGTGCGCGGTCTTCATGGCGCGGCATCCGCAGGCTGCGAAATCAGCCCGATATTGGGCACGCCGGCCTGTTGCAAGGTGCCCATCAGTTCCATGATCCGCCCATAACTGACAGCCCGGTCGCCACGAATCAGCACGGCGGTATTGGTCTGATCGCCGAGCGTATCCCGTACTTGCTGGCCCACGGTTGGCAGCGCCAGTTGAACACGTTGGTCCTCGCCTCGATTCAGGTAGTACAGGCCTTCGGCGTCGATGCTGATGACCAGTGGCGGGTGATCCAGGGTGTCGATGGCCTGCGCCCCCAGGCGAGGCAGATCGACGTGTACGCCCTGAGTCATCAGCGGCGTGGCGACCATGAAAATCACCAGCAGCACCAGCACCACATCAATGAATGGCACGACGTTCATTTCGCTGGAAATCCTGCCCCGGGAAACCGCGTGGAAAGAACCTTTCTGATTCATGCGGTTTCCCTCGAGCTCATGTCCAGATGACTGCGGCTATGCAGGCTGGTCAGTAGCAGGGTATGTAGCTCTTCAGCCAGATCGGCCAGCCGGGTCTGCACGTCGGCGACCTTTTTCGACAAAAAGTTGTAGGCAATCACGGCAGGAATGGCGGTGAACAGACCGATGGCGGTGGCCACCAGAGCTTCGGCAATCCACGGCGCTACCGTGGCGAGCGTCGCCTGCGCGGTTGCTCCCAAAGCCTGAAACGACCCCATGATTCCCCATACCGTGCCGAACAGGCCGATGTAGGGGCTGACCGAACTGATGGTCGCCAGTATCACCAGGCGACGATTCAGGCGCATGCCTTCGCGTGACAACGCCAGACGCAGTGCACTGCCCACGGCCTCCATGGTGATTGTGGGATCGGTGTCGCCGTGGGTCAGTTGGCAGAAGTTGCGAAAGCCGTCGCGAAATACCTTGCCTGCGCCGCCAGGCTGGTCGGGCAGTTCCTTGTACAACTGATTGAGGTCGATGCCTGAATGGAAGCGTCGCTCGAAGTCGGCCAGGTGATTGCTGTCGCGCCGCAAGTCGAAGCTGCGAATAAAGATCAGCAGCCAACTGACTGCAGAGGCCAGCAAGAGGATAAACATGACGGTCCGGGCAACCGGACTGGCGCCCTCAATCAAGCTGACAATGGACATGGACGATCGCATCGAAGGGTATCTCCTGAGGGTTCTTGGGTGTTAATCGAGTCAGTGAGCAGGTCAGAGCCTGACCTTCATGCCGACCCATAAGGACTGGCCGAAGCTGTTGCGCTCAAGCAGGTTGTTGTCCGCGTCGCGAATCAGGCGCTTCTGGTCAGTGAGGTTTCGCCCTTCGGTGTAGAGGGTCAGGTTGGCGTTGAGCGCGTAGCTGACCTGGGCGTCCAGTTGCCCATAGCGCTCTTCGAACTTGTCCTGGCGTGGGTTCTGGACGCTGAGGCTGGTGCGCCGGTCGCCGACCACGGCGTAGCTGATCTGCGACTTGATATCACCGATGGCGTACATCAACGTGGCGTTGTATTGCTGCTTGGGCGCGTCGACAAGTTGGCTTGCCCGACGCGTCGAGCCGTCGGCCATCGGTACATTCATCGAGCCGTCCAGCCAGGTGCTGTTGAGCTTGAAGCCCAGCCCGTCAAACGGTGCGGGCAGAAATGCCAGGCGGTCCTTGATAAGGTTTACGGATACGCCGCGAACCTGTGCCGTCGAGGTGTTGAGCGGTTGTGAGATGGTGGTCTGAACACCCGTGCTGTCCGTACTGCTGGAGCTGCCGACGAATATCTCGTTCTTCAGGTCTTTCTGAAACAGCGCCATGGACAGCAGCGCTCCCTGACCGAAGTAATAATCGGCTGCCAGATCATAGTTATTGGAGGTGATCGGTTTAAGGCTCGGGTTGCCGCGGTTGATGCTGACTGCGCCGTCCACCTGACTGACACTGTTCAGCGGTACCACATATTCCGGGTTCGGCCGACCCAGTGACTGGCTGAAACCCGCACGCAGACGCACTGAAGCCGTCAGGTCGTAAAAGGCGCTGAGCGAAGGCAGTACGTTGTCATAACTGCCGGAATTGCTGCTGGGGTTTAGTGTGCCGCTGTTGTTCTGAAAGGCCGAGGAATCGAAGCGAGTGTGTTCATAGCGCGCGCCACCAAGGATTTCGAAACGCTCGCCGCGGTACCTGAGCAGTCCGAAGCCTGCGGCAATGTCTTCCTGATAACTGAGGTCGTTCTGAGTGCTGAGCAGGGTGCTGTTGGCCTGATCGAGCCGAAACAGCCCAGGGTTGTCTGCGAAGAAACGGTTGGTTGCCTTGTAGTAGTCACCTGCATTGCTGAACGAACTGGCGGGGAGGCTGGCGGCACTGGTGGGCAGGAAGCTCTGTTGATCAATGTCCTGCGTGACTTCCATGCGTCGCCAGCTCGTGCCCACCCTGACGCCAGGCCCACGGTCCTGCGGGTCGGTGTTGAAGCCGTAGGTCCCTTGCCATTCCTTGATGGTCTGCTGGCGCTCCAGCTTTTCCGGCTGGATAGTGAACAACTGATAGTTTGCCGGCGTGGTCGCCGCCGAAGGGTTGGCGGGGGTGATGGTGGACATGTCGCGATTGTCAGCGTCCTGGCTCGTCAGGTCGTATTGATAGCCGAAACTGGAGCCGTAAGCCGAACGGAATTCAAACTGGCCATCGTCCTTGCGCTCATAGGTGCTGCGTGCCGCATAGAGCTTGCTGGTCAGGCGCTGTTGATCGGCGGGTTTGAAGTCAACGTCCCAGATGGCCAGATCCGTCGCCGTAGTTTCAGGAAAATAATCGACGCGATAACGATTGCGGCCCTGGGCATAACTGCCGCTAACGTCAGTGATGTTGCGCGGTGAGCGGCCTTCGAGAATGTTCAGGTAGCGGTATTCGTCGGAGTCGTAGCTGTAGTGCGCGCCGAGCAGCGATGAATAAAGGTTTTCGCTGGGTTTGTATTCGAGGCGGCCCAGCAGGCTCCAGCGATCCAGTCGGTTGGTGTACCGCGCCTGATCACGGCGGTCCACCGACGGCGTGCCAGCCGCGCTGTAATTGATGGTGCGGATGTCCTTTTCCTGATCGCGACTGCGGTCGGAGAAGCTGCCCGCCAACATGTAGCCGAACTGCTTGTCCTCGCCGAAGCGGTCATTGACTCTGCCGTCGATGATCGCGGAAGGGCTGGAAGGTCCGCCCGGCACGCTCATGTTGCTGTAGTGCCCGACCTTGGTATCGGTAACGGCCTGAGAGCCGCTGTAATCGAACGCGCTGATCGGTTGCAGGTCGACGATCCCGGCAATGGCCGGTTGCAGGTCGGGCGTCAGGCTCTTGTAAACCCCTACTCGTTTGAGAGCGACGCCGGGGATGGCTTCCAGGTCGGTCTGTCGGCCCAGCGCGAACCAGCCATCGGGGATCATCGCCCCGTCGAAGGTGGTTGTGGTGAAGCGTGAGGGCAGGCCGCGTATGGAGACGAAGCGGCCTTCGTCCTCATCGAACTCGGTGGTCACGTCCGGCAACCGGCGCAGAGAGTCGGCCACGTTCAGATCAGGCTGCTGGCCCAGTTCGTCAGATGAGATGAAATCGGCGACCTGCGACGTGTTGCGTTTGGCGCGGATTTCCTCGCGATTCTGTTTGACGTACCCCGTGACCGTGACGCTTTCTGCAGCAGGCGCATCGCTTTTGCCGGAGGGTTCCTGAGCAACCGCAGGGGGAATGAGAGTCAGCAGTACGGCGCCGGAAACAAGCGGGTAAAAAGCACGGGTTCTGGTCAGCATGGTGAAATCTCGTGAAGGCCGAAGAGGTCTGTCTTTTTATTTACGCTTTAAGTGTTAAATAAAAATGACTGGCAGCAGTCGGCTTGAGATTTCGTCGTTAATCAGTTCGCTATGAGTCATAGAAAGCACGCCGAGAGAGGCACTCTGGGGATATGAGCAAATTACCAAAAGCCCAGCGTTCAGCATGTTTGGAATTGTCATCATATTTAAACGTAAAGTGTGAAAATATGCGGCCTATTCACAATTACTTTGGCAAAGGAGAACGTTTCTTGCCCAAGCACACGCTTAATGAAGGGATTCAAGTGTCGGATAACGAGCGGTTCATTCTGGATCTGATCCGGCGTGAAGGCCGTATCAGTCAGTCACGTGTCGGTCAATTGAGCCACCTGACCCAGCAGTCGACTCACCGGATCATCAGCACGCTGCTGGCGCGCGACCTGTTGCAGGCCGGCCCGCCTGCGTCTGGTGCAGGACGCGGCAAGCCTTCACCGAGTCTGCAATTGGCGGCCAGAACCGCCTTCAGCGTCGGCATCGCAATCAATACCGACTGCGCCATCCTTTCGTTGACTGCGCTGGATTGCGAGCTGGTGGAAGAAGTGCGTTTTCGATTTCCGCCCTTGAGCCGACAGACCACTCTGGAGCGCTTGAGCACTGCGCTGGACAGGATCTGTTCGCGTAATGGGGTGGACAAGGCGAGCCTGATCGGCGTCGGGTTCTCGATCAACGGCTATTTTGTCGCCAACCGTCGGCAGATCAACGCTCCGGAGCCGTTGCTTGACTGGTCATTGATCGATCTGCAGCCGCTGTTGGAAGAGACGTTCGGCCTGCCGGTGTGGATCGAAAACAGTGTCAGCGCTGCTGCGGTAGGCGAGAGCCTGTGTGGTGCCGGGCGCTGGGCGCGTTCCTTCGTGTACCTGGGGTTCAACTATGGTTTCGGCGGCGGGCTGGTGATCGAGGGCAAGCCGTTTTTCGGTGCCAACGGCAACGCAGGCGAACTCAGCTCGATACTCACGCGTGAAGAGCAGGAAGTGCGTCCGGCGCTGCGTTACCTGCTGGAAATGCTTCAGGAGCAGGGGGTGGATGTCGATTCCATCGAAGACATCTCGCTGCGGTTCGATCCTCAATGGCCAGGTGTTGACGCCTGGGTCGACCGGGTGATGCCGTGCCTGAACCGCATCATCAATTCGCTCAGCGGCATTCTCGATCCTCAGGCCATCGTGTTTGGCGGGCAATTGCCGGTCGCGCTGGGTGAGGCCCTGATGGTACGCGTCGAATACTGGGGCGGCGACCGTTACGGCATTACGGCCGCACGACCACGTCTGGTAATGGGGCAGCAGAGTTGTGACGCCGCAGCCCGTGGTGCGGCCCTGATTCCGCTGCGGGCCTGCTTTTTCCTGTAAGCGTTTTTTTCGCCTGCCCGGCCCATGAGGTTCGATGATGCGAACGTTGCACTGTCTGCTTGTGCTTCTGCTGACCACCACAGCGACTGTCGCCCGGTCGGCCGAAAGACTTTACGCCTGTGGGGACGATCAAGTCCGCGAGTACCGTGTGCAAGTGGCGAGCGCCACCGAAACCTGGCGCTGGAGCGCCGCCCAGGCGAAAGATTTGCCGGACGCCTATCGCCAGAAGCTGCTGTCGCATATTGACGAATGCAAGCCGGTCGAGGGTGGCCGCGCCATTCTGGTGACGTCTTCTACAGGTGGCGTGGTTTTGCTGGATAGGGCATCCGGCCGGGTCCTGTTTCGCGCTTTGGCGCCGATGGCGCATTCGGCCGAGTACTTGCCCGACGGTTTGATCGCAGTCGCGTTGTCGATTGAGCCCAATGGCGACCGACTGCAGCTCTACGATCGGTATCGCAACGAAAGGCCGCTGTTCGAGACGCCGCTCCCTTCGGGTCACGGCGTGGTCTGGGATACCCGGCGTCAGCGTCTGTTCGCGCTGTCCCATGACCTGTTGCAGGCCTTTACGCTGAGCGGTGAGCGCGCATCACCTGCACTGCATGAAGCTGGACGCTGGACGTTGCCGGGAAGGCGTGACGGCCATGATCTGTCGGCGCTTGGCGATGGTCGTTATGCAGTCACGACCGATGACGGTGTCTGGCTGTTCAGTCCGGACGATGGGGCGTTGTCGACGTTCGAGCCTTTACGCTCGGCCTCAAGGGTCAAGGCACTGAGCGTTCTGGGTGAGCGCATGGCCTGGGTCGAGGTCGAGGAGAACTGGTGGGCCTACGGCTTTCATCTGGCGGATCGCGAGGGCAGCGGCGGGGTGCGTGTGCCGGTCTCGGACCTTCATCTGTACAAGGTGCGCTGGGTGCATTGACCTGCAAGGCCTCGGCGGACTGCCTGCTCACTTTCCCGCACTCATCTCGACCGCGCTTCGCAATCGGCTGGCGTCCCGCGCCGGTGGCAGGCCAAACAGACGCACGTAGTCCCGGCTGAACTGCGAGGGACTTTCGTAGCCGACCTGATAGCCAGCCCCGGCCGCGTCCACGGCTTCGGCGACCATCAGGCGACGTGCTTCCTGCAATCGCAACTGACTGCGAAATTCCAGCGGACTCATTGACGTCACTGCCTTGAAATGCGCGTGGAACGTGGAGCGGCTCATACCGGCCAGTTCGGCAATGTCATCGATCCGACAACCCTGGCGGTAGTGTTCACGCATCCAGGCAATCGCTTTTGCAATCTGCCGCAGTCGACTGTCTGCCCGGGCCAGCTGCCGGACGATGCCATTGCCGCTCTCGCTCAGCAGCCGATACAGCATCTCCCGAATGATGAGCGGTGCCAGTGCCTCGATGTCGTGGGGTGCATCCAGCAGACCGGCAAGCCTGGCCGCTGCGTCGAGCAGTTCCGGCGTGGTGGCGTTGAGTTCGATACCGGCAGTCGGCAGGTCGCTTGGTTCGCTGATGGCCGGGTGCCGAAGCGCCAGTTCGCTGAGGATGGTCATGTCCAGGTCCAGCACGAGGCACAGATACGGTAACGCCTCGCTCGCTTCGATGACCGAACCCATGACGGGCATGTCCACCGACGCCACCAGATAGGTGGATGCGTCATACACGTAGGACAAGGTTCCAGCCGCCACTTGCTTGCGGCCTTGAACGATCAGGCACAGGGTGGGTTCATAGACCACCGGCATCGGCACGGTGGGCGCGCCCGAGCGAACCAGACTGACACCCGGGACGGGCGTGGTGTGCAGGCCGTCGGTCCTTGCATGACGGCGGATGATGTCGATCAGTTTTTCCAGAGAACCCATAGCGGCCCGTCCCACTTGGTGATGAAACAGCTTTCAATCCCGTTCGGATAATCGTGCAAGAACGCAGGACGATCCGGCTATAGCGTAGCGCCTCCCTGACGGCAGACTGAACCCGACTGCTCAGAACTTCATCTCTGTAAGGAGGCCATCATGCCCGCTATCACTGCTCTCGACCATTACCGCCTGCTCGGACGATCAGGTATGCGCGTCTCGCCCATGGCCCTTGGCACCATGACCTTTGGGGCTGACTGGGGCTGGGGCGCGGAGGCCGATCAGGCACGGCAGATATTCGATGCCTATGTCGACCGGGGCGGCAACTTCATCGATACCGCCGTCAACTACACCAACGGCGAGTCGGAGCGCATCCTGGGGCAGTTTCTCAAGGGCAAGCGCGAGCGCCTGGTCGTCTCGACCAAGTACACCATGGCGCGTGATCCGGGTAACCCCAACTCGGGCGGTAACCACAGGCTTAACCTGATGCGCTCGGTCGAGACCAGCCTCAGGCAACTCGACACCGACCGCATCGAATTGCTCTACCTGCATGCCTGGGATTTCACCACCTCGGCCGACGAAGTGATGCGCGCACTGGACGACCTGGTGCGCGCCGGCAAGGTGCTTTACCTCGGTATCTGCAACACCCCGGCATGGAAGGTCGCTGAATTGCAAACCCTGGCGCTGTTGCGTGGCGGGTCGCCGCTGGTTGCGCTGCAAATCGAATACAGCCTGGTCGAACGCAGCGTCGAGCATGAGCTGATTCCGATGGCCGAAGCGATGGGGCTTGGCGTGCTGCCATGGTCGCCATTGGGCGGCGGCATTCTGACCGGCAAATACAGCCGCGACGATCTGCAGCAGGCCAGCGAAGCGGGCGTATCGTCTACCCGCAAGGGCGTGATCAGTTCATCGGGGCATATGACCGAGCGATCACTCGAGATCGCCAGTGTCGTGGGTGACATCGCCAACGAAGTCGGCGTCACGGCCTCCCAGGTCGCACTGGCCTGGACGCTCATGAATCCCGCAGTGGTTGCGCCGGTACTGGGTGCCAGAACGCTGGCGCAGGCGCTGGACAATCTCGCCGCGCTTGACCTGCAACTGGATGATGAACAGGTTGCCCGGTTGGATCAGATCAGTGCGCCCGCGCCGATCTTTCCCGAGCGCTTCGTGTCGCGGCCGATGGTTCAGCAATTGATCTTCGGCGGTGCCCGGCTGCAAAACCGTTTGTGACCGCATTCCATAATGCCCGCTTATTTTTGGGTGGGTCTTTTGTTCTCTAAATGCCGTGGTGGCTGGAGGAGTCTTCAAATGCACGTTTCCATTGTGAAAAGTACTCGAGCGTTGGCGCTGGTCATGGTTGCCATGATGGGCGCCGGGCTGATTTGCGCAAACGCTGATGCCGCTTGCGCCTCGGATACCGAGGCCTGCAACAAGCAGCGCGTGACCCAGGCCTTTGATCGCTGGGCGGCCGGAGGGACGACGTTTTTCACTGACATGCTGTGGCCCGATGTGGTCTGGACCATCAAAGGTTCTGGCCCCAGCGCGGGCGTTTATCGGGGCGTCGACTCGTTCGTTCAGCAAGCCGTGCGACCGTTCGTATCACGGTTGTCCAGTCCGGTCAGACCGGTGAGCAAACGCGTCTGGGCTGATGGCGATCACGTCATCGTTCAGTGGGATGGCGTTGGCGTGGCGCGGGATGGGCAGGCTTACAACAACAGTTATGCCTGGATCTTTCACATGCGTGAAGGCAAGGCATTTGAAGCCACCGCGTTTCTCGATCTTGCACCTTATGACGAGGTGCTACGACGGATTCCTGCGCCCGAGGCAAGCGGGGGATAGAGGCTCTTCATCCGGCCGACAGGCAGTATTGATGTTGATCAGCATCAAAGACATTGACGGTTATGATTTCGATCATCATCATAGCGCTATCTTCAGTCAGTCGACCCGCGAAGGCACCTCTATGACGACCCACACACCTGTAGCGCTGGTGACCGGCGCTTCTTCCGGCATCGGCGAAGCCACTGCCAACGCGCTCGCTGCGGCAGGCTATACCGTTTACGGAACCAGCCGGAAAGGAACCCGGAGTGGCCTGCGCAATTTTTCGATGCTGGCCCTCGATGTGACGGACGATGCGTCCGTCGAGGCGGCGATAAAGGAACTGCTGGTGCTGGAAGGGCGTATTGACCTGCTGGTCAACAACGCCGGTTTCGGAATTGCGCCAGCAGCGGCCGAAGAGAGTTCGATCGAGCAGGCCAAGGCCATTTTCGACACCAACTTTCTGGGCATTGTGCGCGACACTCGCGCCGTCGTGCCGCACATGCGCCGGCAGGGTGGCGGCCGGATCATCAACATAGGGTCCATTCTGGGCATCGTGCCGGTGCCGTTCGTGGCGTTGTACGCGGCCACCAAACATGCGGTGGAAGGGTATTCGGAGTCTCTGGATCACGAATTGCGCACATTCGGTATCAGGGTCACGGTCATCGAGCCTGGCTATACCCAAACATCATTCGAAACCAACAACCTTGAAGCTGACGCCAAGCTGGAGCTTTATCAAGACGTCCGGGCGCGGGTGTCCAAAGCGGTCAACCACGCCATGGCCAGTGCCGACAGCCCGGATGTAGTCGCCCAGGTGGTGCTCAAGGCCGCCCGTGCCCAGCGTCCGAAGCTGCGTTACACCGCCGGTAAAACGGCAGGCCAGTTT
>JAAIGE0100787284.1_pt1 | contig 11573 bp, 11 predicted proteins | sample 6487951 | NCBI WGS metagenome assembly JAAIGE01 (sample SAMN13974128, study PRJNA590717) | phyllosphere metagenome | biome: tomato field; feature: multiple bacterial spot infested tomato fields; material: tomato leaves; isolation source: leaves from tomato fields | host: Solanum lycopersicum ... | reverse complement strand
GGTCGCCTTGACCGCCTGGTTGAAGCCGTCGTGGTGCATTGCGTTGACGATGCCGGGGCGCTTGATACGGGCGTCAAAGGCTTCGGGCAGGATTTCCTTGAGTTCCGGAAGCAGCGGTCCCTGAATCTGGTCTTCCATGCTGGATGTTAGGATGGTCGGGATGTTGGCGGCCTTAGCGATGCGGGCGAGCTTCAGCGCGTTCTGCTTGACCAGATTGATGTCGTGCGAGTGTGTCCAGGCCATCGTCCCGATCTGATGGTCGATCAGCAGCATGGCGGAGTTCTCGGGGGTGAATACGTCCTTATGCATTGTCGTGTTCCTTTTTCATGTCGGCGGCTGTTGGTGAAGTTCGTTGTGATCCGCTCGATGACTGGAATTTAGCGTTGCGATCGACGGTACAGTAGCTCTATGGTTGACCACTCTGTAGAACGAAAAATGGAACGCCAAGATGATCAGCTTCGAGGACATGCAGACCTTCGTGGAGGTGGCGGACGGCGGCGGGATCACGGTCGCCGCGCGACGTCTCGGGCTTCCGAAGTCGATCGTCAGCCGGCGGCTGGTCCGCCTCGAAAGCGAGCTCGGCGTCCAGCTTTTGGCGCGCACAACCAGAGGCGCGTCCCTGACAGAAGCGGGCGCTTCCTTCCGGGAGCACGCCGCCCGCATGTGCCTGGAGATGGACGTGGCCCGCGAAGAGATGCTGCCAACCGGAGAGCTGCGCGGACGGCTGCGCGTGGCAGTTCCTTCGTCGTTCGGTCCCGGTCATTTCGCGCCGGCACTGGCCGAGCTCGCCCGCCGCCATCCACTACTGCAGCTTCACGCGCATTATAGCGACCGATACGTGGACCTCGTCGCTGAAGGCTTCGACTGCGGGATCCGTGTTGGCTACTTGCAGGATTCGAACCTCACGGCGCGCAAGATCGGCGCCTTTGCGGCAGCCCTTTTTGCAAACCCGGAATATCTGCGGGTCCACGGCGTTCCGAAGAAGCCGTCAGATCTTCTCGAACACCAGGCCATCCTGCAGGGGACCGAAAGCTGGAAGGTCTCGGACGGCACCAAGGCAGTTGTCGTCAACGGCCAAGGACGGTTCAAGGCGAACAGCGCTGCGGGTATCGCCGAAGGCACGGCAGCAGGGCTCGGCGTCGCGGCACTACCTGTCGTCATCGCGCAGAGCTACCTGGAAGCCGGAACCCTTGTGCCAATCATGTCGGACTATAGCCTGCCGGAAGTCGGCGTCTACATCGTGCGGCCGCCAGGATCGCACGTGTCCCGGAAAGTCAGGGTTCTGATCGACTTCTTTGTCGAGAGGTTTTCCGCGAACGCTCGCGCTACTTAACGCAAAGAAGCCTCGGACTGTGAACGCCGCTTCTGGAAGGCCACGCCCCAGTCGCGCATGGCGATCAGCACGGGCGCGAGCGTCTGCCCAAAAGGCGTGAGCGAATACTCCACGCGCGGAGGGACTTCGGCGAAGACTTCGCGGTGGACGATGCCGTCGGCTTCGAGTTCGCGGAGCTGCATCGTCAGCGAACGCTGGCTCGCATCGCCGACCAGGCGGCGCAACTCTCCGAACCGATGCGGACCGTCGAGGAGGCGGTAGATGATCATCGGCTTCCACTTGCCGCCGGTGACGTCGACTGTGGTTTCGACGGGGCATTTCGGGCCGACGGTCATCATGTTCTCCAATAGTGCACTTTTTATCCCTATAGGCAGAACTGTTGCCTACTTGCAAGTTCGTATGCGTCGCTCCTAGTTGGGGGCAACTATTTTAGAGGTGCACGATGCGAGCTGCTTTTTACGATCGACAGGGGACTGCGCGGGATGTGCTGACGGTCGGAGACATACCCGATCCTCTGCCTGGCGCGGGAGACGTCCGGGTGAGGGTGGTCGCCTCCGGCATCAATCCTTCCGACATCAAGACGCGAACCGGATTTGGCGGCAAGGCGATGCCGTTTCCGCGGATCGTGCCGCATCAGGACGGAGCGGGCGTCATCGATGCGGTGGGTTCCGGTGTGCCTGAGACGCGCATCGGCGAGCGGGTCTGGATTTACATGGGCCAATGGGGTCGTGCGTTCGGCACTGCGGCGGAATTTGTCGTCGTGCCCTCCGCGCAGGCCGTAAGGTTGGCCGACAACGTATCCTTCGAAAGCGGGGCGTCCCTTGGTGTCCCGGCAATGACGGCACATCGGTGTCTGTTCGCCGATGGGGACCTGCGCGGCAAGCGGGTTCTCGTGCAGGGGGGAGCTGGCGCCGTGGGCAATGCGGCAATCCTGCTTGCGAAATGGGCGGGAGCGTGGGTGGCGGCGACGGTGAGCCGCGAGGAGCAGGCTGAGGTCGCGCGCGCGGCGGGGGCTGACTTCGTTGTCAACAGGCACGAGGAGGATGTCGCTCAAACCGTGCGATCGGCGACCGGTGGCCACGGGGTCGATCGAATTGTCGATGTGGACATCTCCGCCAACATTGACGTGGCAGTCGCCTGTCTGGCGCGCGACGGCGTCGTCACGGCCTATTCGACGGAAACGCCGCAGGCCATGCTGACGATCCCCTTTTTCCCGGCGCTGCTGGGTGGCTTCTCGTTCCGTTTCGTCTACGTCTACTCCATGCCGCAAGAAGCGATGCGTCAGGCAACTGAGGAGATTTCAGCCTGTGCCGCGTCTGGGGCATATGCTCCGCGGATCGCGAAGACATATGCCCTCGACGAGCTTGTAGAGGCACACCAGTTTCAGGAGAGCGGCACGGCCGTCGGAAAGATCATCGTCCGAATTCAGAACCCGTGACGCGGCCTGCTCAATCTCAGCTCATCCGGCGATGACGGCCTTCGGCTCCAGGAACGCTTCGAGGCCGAACACGCCGTACTCGCGGCCGATGCCCGACTGCTTGAACCCGCCGAATGGAGCGAGCGGTTCATGGGGTGCACCGTTGACAACGACGCGTCCGCTGTCGAGCCGATCCGCAAGCGCCTGCATCCGGGAGGCGTCGGTGCCATGCAGATAGGCCTGAAGTCCGTAGGGAGTGTCGTTGGCGATCGACACAGCTTCGGCGTCGTCGCTGTAGGCGATAACCGACAGCACCGGCCCGAATATCTCCTCGCGCGCGATGCGCATCTGGTTGTCGACATTAGTGAATATGGTCGGCCTCGTGAACCAGCCGCGATCCAGTCCGGCCGGCCGGCCGAGCCCGCCCGTCAGGAGGCTTGCACCCTCCTGCGTTCCCAGCTCGATATAGGACTGGACCCGATCGTACTGCTTACGGCTGACCATCGGCCCAATCATCGCGTCCGGATCGTCTGGCGCGCCGACTTTGAATGTTTCGATCTCCTGCTTCAGCCTGGCCAAAACGTCGTCGAGCCGATGGGCGGGAGCCAGGATGCGGGTGCCGGCGATGCAGGCCTGGCCGCTGTTGATGAACCCCATCCGCAGTACGGCGGGAATAGTCGCGTTCAGATCGGCATCGTCGAGGATGATGTTCGGACCCTTGCCGCCAAGCTCCAGCGTCACGCGCTTGAAGGTGTCGGCACCACTTCGCAGGATTTCTCTGCCGACCGCTGTGGACCCGGTGAAGGTGACCTTCGCGATGTCCGGATGCCGGCTGAGTTCCGCGCCGACGACATTGCCGAGCCCGTTGACGATATTGAACACGCCCTTTGGCAAACCCGCTTCATGAAGGCACTCGGTGAGGATCTGCGTCTGTATAGCGCTCATCTCGCTGGGCTTGATGACGATGGTCGTGCCGGCGGCGATGGCGGTTGCGAGCTTCGAGGTGATGAAGCCGATATTGCTGTTCCACGGGGTGATGGCAGCGGCGACGCCGGAGGGCTGCATGACGACGCGGGCGCGGCCCATCTGTCGCTCGAAATCATAGTCCTTGAGGACATCCGCCATCGTCAGGAAGCTTGAAGCAGCATGCGGGATGGCGAACCGTGTGAAGGTTTGCGGAGCGCCGTATTCAAGCGCCATTGCTTCTGTCAGATCGGAGACGCGCGCGGCGACGGCTGCGTTCAAACCCTTAAGCATCTCGATACGCTCGGCTTTTGTTGTTCGCGAGAACGCGGGGAAGGCGCGTTTCGCGGCGGCGACAGCCTCACGCGCATCTTCGATGCCGCCAAGGCTTACCGTGCCGATTTTCTCCTCCGTGGATGGATTATGGAGGTCAGCAGTCTCCGATCCCCTCGGTGTGACGAAGCTTCCGTTGATATAAATCTTGTCGATGTTGCGCATCTCAAACTCCTTTTAGCTGTCCAGTCATATCTGGCATTTCGAGACTGTCCTGATAAGCTGGTGAAAAGCGCTCAGGCTGATAGGAGATTACGGACAATGATGCGTGGCTCGCTCGCAGAACTCGAAGCGGTTCTCGCTGTCTCATCCCAGGGCGGGTTCCGGGCCGCGGCTCGCGAGCTAGGGATGTCGTCGTCCTCGCTCAGCCAGCAGATCGCTGCGCTGGAGACGCGCATGGGCGTCAGATTGTTCAACCGGTCGACCCGGAGCGTGGTGCTGTCAGCCGCGGGGGAGCAGTTCGTGGCGAGCGTCGGTCCGGCGCTGGAGGCAATCCGCAGTGCCGTAGAACACGTTGACGAGCACCGGGCAGAAGCTACGGGAACCTTGCGCATTAACACGTCGGTGGGCGCGACCCGGATGATCCTCACTCCGCTGATCTTGGACTACATGCGGCGGAACCCGCAGATGTCGGTGGAGATCGTCACGGAAGGGGCGCTGGTCGACGTCAACGCCAAGGGCTTTGACGCCGGCATCAGGATCCGAGAGGCCGTTCCTCCGGACATGGTGGTCGTCCCGATTGGCGACAGCATCCGACCGGCCATAGTTGGGTCGTCCGGTTACTTCCGCCGCCATGGAAAGCCGCAGGTCCCGGCAGATCTCGAAGACCACATGTGCATCCGTGCCCGAATGGCGAGCGGGACCATCTATCGCTGGGAGTTCGAGCGGCGAGGCGAGAGCTTCACGCTCGACGTTCCGGGCAAGCTCATGCTCGATGATAGCGACCTGATGCTCCGGGCTGCCCGCGACGGAGCCGGACTTGCCTATCTGAACGAATGGCAGGTCGGGGACGACGTTGCCGCCGGAAGGCTGGAGCAGGTCCTCTCAGATTGGACCCCGCCATATCCGGGACTGTGTCTCTACTATCCCGGCAGACGCAACATCCCGGCGAAGCTGCGCCGGTTTATCGACTTGATCAAGGCGCTACGGGATTGAATGGACGTTGAGAGACCTCCTTCGATTTAGGGGATTGCTCATCGGGTCGGTACGAAACTCATCCGTGATCTCGGCGCTTTCGGCACTATTCCACCCAGCGTAACGGTCCAATACCAAACATGAGTATTCAGCCGCGCGATCGCGCATTGCATCCTGTGTTCACAGATCGGGAATGGACCCGGCCTTCAATCAGGAGCGAACTCATGAAACTTTATCACCATCCCCTGTCAGGTCACGCTCACCGTGCCCGTCTATTCCTTTCGCTGCTTGGACTTCCGCATGAACTGGTCGAGGTTGATCTGAAGGCCGGCGCCCATAAGCAGCCTGACTTCCTCAAGATGAACCCCTTCGGCCAGGTGCCGGTGCTGGCGGATGGCGATGTCTTCATCTCTGATTCGAATGCGATCCTGGTTTACCTCGCTAAAAAGTCGGGTCAGACGGAATGGCTGCCGGAAGACGCAAAAGGGGCGGCTGAAGTCCAGCGCTGGCTCTCGGTTGCAGCCGGTGAGATCGCCTACGGACCGGCGGCTGCGCGTCTGGTGACGGTCTTCGGCGCCAAGTTCAATCCGGAAGAGGTGATCGGGCGCGCGCATACTATCCTTGGCCGTATCGAGAGCCAGCTGCAGGAACGGGAATGGCTGGTGGGTAACCGCCCGACGATCGCCGATGTCGCGATCTACAGCTATGTCGCGCGCGCGCCGGAGGGCAATGTCGATCTTAGCGCCTATCCAGCCGTCAATGCGCTTCTGCGCAGGGTAGAGCAGCTTCCCGGTTTCGTCGATTTCATCAAAACGCCGGTCGGTCTAGCCGCCTGATTAACGATGGAGCGTGCGATACGTCGCACGCTCTTCGCCTCTTTTCTGGAGAACGCAGATGTCCGTGAAGCTTACAAAACTGCCGACGTGGCATGAAGGCGAGACCTTTATCCAGGAAAAGCTCGGCGTGAAGGAACGCATGGCCTCAGTGGGCCAGCGCGTCGTTCGCGACTACATGCCGGACCAGCACCGCGACTTTTACGCGCAATTGCCGTTCATCGTTCTTGGAAGCGTCGATCGAGCCGGTGACGCCTGGGCGACGTTCGTCGAAGGCCAGCCGGGCTTCATGTCGTCGCCTTCCCCCGTCGTGCTGGATGTTGCCGCGATGCGCGATCCGAGCGACCCGGCAAGCGAAGGGCTGGCGGACGGCTCGCCGATCGGTCTCCTTGGCATCGAGATGCACACGCGCCGCCGCAACCGTATGAACGGATTAGTCTCGACGACCGAGAGAGGTTTCCGCATTGATGTCGACCAGAGTTTTGGAAATTGCCCGCGCTACATTCAGCTGCGTGACTTTTCTTTCGAGCGTCAGCCAGGGGAATCGTTCACCGGTGAGGTTGAGCACCTGTCTGCGCTTGATGATCAGGCGCGCAGGGTGATCGCGGAGGCTGACGCGTTTTTTGTCGCTTCCTACGTTGATCGCGAGAACCGACGCCAGGTGGATGTTTCCCACCGCGGCGGCAATACCGGATTTGTCCGCATCGGCAACGATGGCGTCCTGACGATCCCCGATTTCGACGGCAATCTCTTCTTCGCAACGCTGGGCAACATTCTGCTGAACGGAAAGGCGGGGCTGCTGTTCGTCGATTTTAAATCAGGCGACCTGCTGCAGATGACGGGGAAAGCGGAACTCATTTTCGACTCGCCGGAGATCGCCGCATTCCAGGGGGCTGAGCGGCTTTGGACATTCAAGCCGACACGTATCGTACGCCGCCGTAACGCACTGGCGCTGAGATGGGCTTTTCAGAAGGACGGCTGGTCGCCGAGCTCCCTGATGACAGGCAGCTGGCAGCAGGCGGCCGACCGTCTCCGTGCCACAGAGCTTGCCACAAGCTGGCGGCCGATGACCGTCACCGCGATCGTCGATGAAAGCGCAACGATCAAGTCTTTTCACCTCCAGCCAGGCGATGGCGCAGGGCTCCTTCCGCACTCGGCCGGCCAGCATCTGCCCATCCGCATAAAGTTGCCTGGCGAAGATAAGGCGGTCATTCGGACCTACACGCTTTCTGTAGCGCCGTCCGATGGGATCTACCGCATCAGCGTCAAACGAGACGGTCGGGTGTCCCAATTCTTGCATGATGCTGTCGCCGTCGGCGATATCATAGAGGCACGCGCGCCGGCCGGCGGCTTCTCCATCGACGCCCGCTCGACACGTCCGGCGGTTCTTCTTGCGGGAGGCGTCGGCATCACGCCGCTGCTCGCGATGCTTCGTCACGTCGTCTACGAAGGGCTCCGCAAGCAGCGCATCCGTCCGGTAACGCTGTTCTACGCATCCCGCTCCAAGGCTGATCGGCCGTTTGATAAAGAGATCGCCGACCTTATCGGCGCGTCGAAGGGCGTCGTGCGCCTGGTCAGGGTTCTCAGTGACACGACAGATGCTGAAGAGGGCAGGGACTTTGAAGCCGCGGGGCGGATCGACATGGCGATGCTGACGCGGTTTCTCCCCTTCAACGACTATGATTTCTATCTCTGCGGCCCCGCCCAGTTCACGCAAGGACTCTATGACGGGCTGCGGGTTCTTAACATTGCCGACAATCGCATCCAGGCTGAAGCCTTCGGCCCATCGTCGCTGGTCCGCACGGGGCAATCCATAGCAGCCGTCGTGTCTTCCGTCTCGAAGCCGTCGGAGAAGCCGGTCCCGGTCATATTCGCGAATTCCTTGAAAGAAGCGCGATGGACGCCTGGTTCAGGCACGCTTCTGGAACTTGCCGAGGGGCGCGGCCTCGAGCCCGAGTTCAGTTGCCGGGAAGGCAATTGCGGCACATGCCGAACCAAGCTCGTCAAGGGCGCCGTCGCCTACGTCAAGCAGCCCACAGCGAAGATCGACGCCGACGAAGTGCTTCTGTGCTGCACCGTTCCAGCTGAACAGGAAGGCGGCCTGCAGCTCGCAGTCTAATGGCTCATTGCTGCGTCCAGCGTAACAGTCCCTTGTTCCCTTTCGATCTTCAGCAAGTTGCCCAACCGGATCATGTTCAATCTCAAGAGAGCGACATCTCTCTCAACCGAAAAAGGAGAAAACAATGTCACGCATTCCTACCCCGGCCACCATCAATGAGGCTCCAGAAGCTTCTCGCCCAATCCTCGAGGCCATCCAGAAGCAGATCGGTTCCCCTCCGAACATCTTCCGCCTGGTTTCCAACAGCGCCGCCGCATTGACGGGTTTAACGTCGCTCCAGGGCGCACTCGGCAAAGGCAAGCTGCCGCCGGCTACCCGCGAACGCATCGCCCTCGCCATGGCTGAGGCCAACGGCTGTGACTACTGCCTGTCGGCCCACACCTTCACCGGCACGAAGTTTGCCAAGCTCGACGAGAGTGAAATCGCTGCCAACCGCAGCGGCACGTCGAACGATCCCAAGGCAGCTGCTGCGGTCGAATTCACCCGGGCACTGACAGTGGCTCGCGGTTCCGTTGCACCGGCCGAAATCGTCAAGGTCCGTGATGCCGGCTACAGCGATGCTGAGATCGTCGAGATCATCGCCCATGTCGCCCTCAACACCTTCACGAATTACGTGAATGAGGCCCTCGACACAGAAATCGATTTTCCCCGTATCGACCGCGCCGCTGCATGACGCCAGCCGAGAAGCGGCGCGATACGCGCTGTCTCTAGTCACAACCGTCAAACATCTCCAAAAAGGAACTCACGCATGTCCCGTCCCCCGCTTCCCCCATTTACCCAAGAGAGCGCCATCGAAAAAGTCCGGCTTGCCGAAGATGGTTGGAACAGCCGCGATCCTGCCAAGGTGGCGCTTGTATACACGCTCGATACACGTTGGCGCAACCGCGCCGAGTTCGCGAAAAACCGCGCGGAGGCGGAGGCTTTCCTGAGCCGCAAGTGGAACAAGGAACTCGACTATCGCCTCATCAAAGAACTCTGGGCCTTCACCGGCAACCGTATCGCGGTCCGATATGCCTATGAATACCGCGACGACAGCGGCCAGTGGTTCCGGGCGTATGGCAATGAGAACTGGGAGTTTGCCGAGGACGGCCTGATGCGGGAACGTCATGCCAGCATCAACGAACACCCGATTGCCGAAGCAGACCGCAAGTTTCGTTGGCCCCTCGGCCGCAGACCAGATGACCATCCTGGCCTGAGCGATTTCGGCTTTTAAGCCTTAACCCGAGGAGATGAAAATGGTCGGCTCGTTAATTGATCCACGGGCAAGACTTTCAATAGAGCTGGCCCTAACAGGAACGAACGCGAGCAAGCCTCTACTGGCAAAGCAAGAAGAAGCCGGTCGTGCCCTCGGGATGACCGGCGCTGAGATGGATGTGGCAAGGCGGGGTTCAAGCTTCGACTTCAATACATCGATCGCCATATCACTTGCTTTGAATGCCTGTCGCGAAACTCGCCAGCGCGCAATACGCGCTGGCGTTTCCGAGGAAACATGTGAGGAAATCGAACGCATCGCGCTTTCTCTTCGTGCGCTGGCTGCCTCAACATGAGTTGCCCCTTGAGGCTTCGGTTTCGAGCACTTAAGGTGCTGGAAACAAACGTGATTGGGGAAGCGGATGGACCGGTGGCAGGCAATGAGGATCTTTGTGAAGGTCGCCGAAACGGAGAGTTTTGCGGAGACTGCTCGCCAGATGTTCATGAGCGCTCCGGCAGTCACACGTGCAGTAGCGTCGCTTGAGGACATGATCGGCGCACGTCTTCTGGTGCGAACCACCCGCTCGGTGAAGATGACCGAAGCGGGTGTTCGTTATTTCGAAGACTGTCGCCGGATTTTGGCCGATATCGCTGAAGCAGAGGCGGCCGCCGGCGGCTCCTATGCTACCCCAACAGGAACTCTGTCCATAACCGCGTCAGCGCTGTTCGGGCAAATGTACGTCCTCCCGATCGTGACGAGCTATCTCGACACATACGCGACCATGAAGGCCAAGACCCTCTTCATCGATCGACCGGTGAACATCGTAGAGGAAGGTATCGATGTCGCTGTGCGTATCGGCCATCTTCCGGATTCAAATCTCTCTGCCGTCAAGGTAGGAAGTGTCCGGCGCGTCATGTGCGGTTCGCCAAAGTATTTTGAGCGCTACGGCGTTCCGAGTTCGCCGGACGATCTCAAAGACCACCGCATCGCTGCATCAACCGCAGCCTGGGCTTCACCTGAATGGAAGTTTGGCAAAGATCTGCGCATATCCGTGGATGCGGCTCTGCAATGCAATACCAACGAAGCAGCGATACAGTCCGCGCGTGAGGGATGGGGCCTGACCAGGGTTCTCAACTACCAGATTGGTCCAGCACTCATCGCTGGAGAACTGCAGATCATTCTCAGCGAGTTCGAAGAACCAGCTTTGCCAATTCACATACTCCATCCTGAAGGACGGCATGCTCCCGCAAAGGTCCGCGCGTTCGTCGATATGGCTGCAGGCAGACTACGCGAGAACCGGCTTTTGAATTGATATTTGCCTTTCCAGGGTCAAATAGTCGGCGATCATGTTGCCCTTGGCACGCCGATTCCGTCATACTCATATCACCATTTGCAATAATCCCTTGTCTAATATGGACATTCTCCCTCCAGGCGGAAAGAGCGATGGTGGTTGCAGGCGACAAGCCGCCCGCAACCACTCTTGAGGAGAACCACAATGTCTCGTACTCTCGCCGCAATGCTTGTCGCATCCGCCAGCATCTTTGCTTCCGCTCCAGCCTCGATAGCCTTCGCCGAAACAACGGTGATCACTCAGCAGGCGCCTGCAACGATTCATTATCGCTCAATGAAGATCGATGGCGTCAACGTCTTCTATCGCGAAGCCGGCCCGACCGACGGACCCGTCGTCGTCCTGCTTCACGGCTTTCCGACATCGTCCCACATGTTCCGCAACCTGATCCCGCTGCTCGCAGACCGCTACCGCGTCATCGCCCCTGACTATCCGGGCTTCGGCCAGAGCGATGCGCCCGATCACGCAAAATTCGAATACTCCTTCGGCCACTATGCCGATATCGTCGATACGCTGCTGACCAAGCTCGGCGCTGCCAAATACTCGATGTATGTCATGGATTACGGTGCACCTGTTGGTTACCGGCTGGCGCTCAAGCACCCGGACCGCGTCACCGGCCTGATCGTCCAGAACGGCAATGCCTATGATGAAGGCATCCGCGATTTCTGGAACCCGATCCGCACCTACTGGAAGTCGGGCGCAAAGAAGGATCGGGAGGCGCTCTCCGTGCTTGTCGCACCTGAAACGACCAAGTTTCAGTATACCGATGGCGTCAAGGACCTGACCCGCATCAGCCCCGACAACTGGGTCCACGACCAGGCGCTGCTCGACCGGCCGGGCAACAAGGATATCCAGCTCGATCTGGTCATTTTTGCCCCAGACGATCAGCGTCGGCGGCTTG
>JAAIGE0100764630.1_pt1 | contig 11573 bp, 12 predicted proteins | sample 6487951 | NCBI WGS metagenome assembly JAAIGE01 (sample SAMN13974128, study PRJNA590717) | phyllosphere metagenome | biome: tomato field; feature: multiple bacterial spot infested tomato fields; material: tomato leaves; isolation source: leaves from tomato fields | host: Solanum lycopersicum ... | reverse complement strand
CTGTGTGATAGGGTCGCGGAAAATTTTTCCGTTCATGTTCTGCCATTTTTGTTGTTGCGTTTCCATTTTTTCTACATGTTAAGTTTTATACTTTTTATTTCTTTTACTTATTACTACATTGTACTCTATAAGGGAATCGAACCCTTATTTTCTGCTCGAAAGGCAGGCGTCCTGAACCGTTAGACGAATAGAGCAATTGACCGACTGACCAGGAATCGAACCTGAACAACAAGAGTACATTTCCTGCATGCTGCCGTTACATTATCAGCGGTATTGGTGGAAGCAGCAGGATTCGAACCTGCTCATCAAGAAACAACAGTTTTCAACGCTGCATTTTCTGTTTTTTTAAGGAATCGTTCAATCGTTCCTCATGTCAGACCGCTCCGGCTCTCCAGCTCCGGCGTGCTTCCTTTTTTATAAGTAATAGCAATAAGCAATTGGTAATACCTAATTTTACCAACCGGCTTTTAACCCGGTTTTTTTAAAGAAAAATAAAGCCTGTCTTATTTTTTTGTTTGATATAAGAACTTCTGCGCCTGACAGGCTTTTACTTTTCTCCGGAACTCATCTTACCTTACCTCATCTTATCTCTGAGTTGCTTTGAGATGGCTGTGGGAGTCAAACCCACTCAGCTTACGCAACGGTTTTGCAGACCGTCCCGACTCTTCCACTTCGGCGAACCATCATTTTATGAGTAATATGCAACTGGTAATGAACACTTTTTAAACCATCTTCCAATCTCTGAATTCTGTATTAATCAGCATTAATCCGCTATTCATTTCAGAGTTAAGAAAAAGCCTGTCTGTATATGTGTTTTTATAAAGATCTTCTGCGCTCGACAGACTTTTTCCTTTTCTCTTCTGAAACAATTAACTTAATTACTGTAATTTCGGAAGGATTGTTCATGAATTTTATATTTAATTTTTGTATTCACGAATCCTTCGGATTTCGAACCTTCAACCTCCGGCTTATGAAACCGATACTCTAACCATTGAGCTACGAAATCTTTTGTACTCCATAAGGGAATCGAACCCTTATTTACTGCTCGAAAGGCAGCCGTCCTGAACCATTAGACGAATGGAGCAAATAGTATGGAAAGCAGGGTCGTTCACCGTCTCTATATAACGTTTTCATGGTTCACGAATTCCTGGCATTCGGCCTTGCGACCTCCGCCTTCAGGACAGGTAAACAACCCCTGTTATCTTTCCAGTTTTGCAGGTTCACTTCAATATTTTTTCCGGGAGACAGCCGGATCCAAATTTTCCGTGAACCTTTGTAATCCTGAGAGGGATCGAACCTCTAACCTCCGGTTTAGAAAACCGGCACTCTATCCAATTGAGCTACAGAACTGTTTTTGTAATCCCGAAGGACTGTTTATGAATTTTAAAACCGAAAACCCATAAAAAAAGCGCCTCTTTTCGGGAGGCGCTTCATATTATTTGACGTATCAGTTCATTAACTGACGCAATTATATAAGCACCTTTTGTCCACAAATTCACTGTCAAGAATACATGCATATCCCACTCCCATCGGTTCCAGTCCGTTTTGTCTTGAATATAGATCAGATATGTTATGTAATTGTTTCATTGTATTCCTGTTGTTAAAAATGTTTTTTGAATGATTAAAAACGTGTTGCTTTTAATTTTCGGTTGCAAAGTAAGTATGATTTTTTTTAACCTGCAAATTTATTTTTCATTTAACTATTTGAAAACCAGTACTATAATAATTGAATTTGGAATAGGAAATTCCTGTCCGTACTAGGGTACAGATGCCTTAATTACCTAAATGACTGTCTCTCATCGGTTTATCGATCACGCTTTATTTTCGTATTAATTGTTCATTGTTGATTAAATAATTTTCACTTTTCCGGTTATTTTTTTTCATTCTAAATAATTTCCGTCTTAAAAACACAAAAAACGCCCCGTTTACCGAGGCGTTTTTACTATATTTTGATAAAATTTTACAGGTTTATTGTAAATAATTTTCAAAGCAAGCACATTCCGCCTCATTCCAAATCATCCATTCATATCCGAACAATCCTTTTAGTGAAGGGCTTCCGCATAGGTTTACATTGATATGTGCTCTTTGTATTGTCATAATTTTGCTGAGGCAAAGATAAATGTTTTTCTTAATATTTTAACGTATTTTATGATATCCCCGGAAATCATAAGGTATTGAGATCCCAAAAACCCACCTTACAGATTTTTATTTTTATCTTCTTCATTCAATAGTTTACCCAATTCTTCAAGATCCGGAAATAAACTCTTTTGATAATCGGACAAACTCGTATGTTCGGTAGTAGCGATGATCACCACTTCTTTGGCTTCCGCCAGAGAAAACTGAGGAAATATTTCTCTTATTTTTCTGATTGTAAATAATGGATTTTTGTACATCTTCATCATTTCTTCTATGATTTTATAGATATCCTTACCTTCATACTTCAAATAAATATATTTTTCGGTGCCATCCATTTTGTGTTAATGCTTAAGTATTTAATTCCGGAACATCCTGTTTCTTCCCGTCTTATATCTGGAAATATCCTTTAAAATCATATCATCATCAGGATTGAAATGTTTCAGTTCATTGACGATTTCAGAACGGGTAGCTACTTTTCCGGCAATAATTTCGTAGGCAATGTCCCTTGTGGTTTTCTGGAGATCGGGGCTTTTCCTGAATTCATACTTCATCGCTTCAAGATACGTGATCTTTTGGCCTGAATCGGTTTTTTCATACAGGTGCCGGATTTCCTGACCGAGCTTTTCGACATCCGTGATATTGGCAAAGTAATTATTCAGGCAGTTGAATGCATCCTTACTTTCTTCCCAGCCTTTTAACAGTATTTTCTGGGCCTCTTCCGGCTGTTCCATTTTTTTGCGGTAGATCAGTGACCCTTTTACCATCTGGCTGTTGTTCACATAATCATCGGCAACCATCTGATAATAGGCATTGGCATTTTTCACATCATTGATTTCCCTGTACAGGTCCCCTACTTTTTCTTTCTGCTCCAGCTCTTTATAGAGATCAATGGCTTTTCTGTACTGTTTTGCTTTTTCGTAGCATTGGGCTGCTTCAGACCTGTTTTTTAATTTTTTAAGATAGATCACGGCTGCTTCATTATAAAAGCCTCCTTCTTCCAGCGTTTTTGCAGCCCGGTAATGGTTCTGCAGGAGATTCATGTATACCTTTGCTGCTTTTTTGTAATCCTCTTCCGCAATATACTGCCGGGCAAGCTCCTCATATTTATTCCGGATCCTGTCGAAAAGTGAAGATTCTATATAAAAATTATCACCGCCTGCCCTGCCTTTGCGGCCTGACTCCTTTTCCTTTTCTTTATCTTCAAAGGTTTTAAGCACCATCATAATGATGACAGCCACAATCAGGAATATAACAAGTTTCCCGATTACGCTCCAGAAACTCTCATGGAACAGCTGCGCAAGCATCCCGATTACCTTGAGAAAGACCAGAATAAAAAACGCGGCCAAAAATTTATCCGTAAACCTCTGCTTATTCATCCTTATCCGATTTTAAAATGGTTTTATCATCACTGAAGAGGCGGTACAGAAGCAGGACCACGCAGATCACCAGCACCCAGACAAACCAGTTGTACCCGAACATTTCAATAAGGGGATAAAACAGGTACACCAGCATGGCCGTTAAAATTAAAATCAGGATGGCCTTGGTGGTCCCGGGGACGTTCCTGCCTCCGATATTCAGTGTTTTTCTTTTTACGAAATAGGAATACAGCCCTACAATCCCCGTCATCAGAACAATTAAAAAAATAATCTCCAGGATATCATGTTCTGTACCGGAATCTTCCTTTTCAAATGTCCGGACTTTTCCAGCCTCGTCCGGCTTAAAGGGAGGCTCCCGGTATTCTTTTGTTCCATACAGCCTTCCCAGGGAATCTTCAATCAGCACCTGCTTCTTCTTCCAGATATGTTTTACAATACCTTCGTCAGCGGGTTTTCCTGAACTTACCCTGTTCAGGGAATCTGCAATTTTCCCCCTGTATTTTTCTTCATTCTGTACCAGGTATTTTACGATTTTTTTATGGTAAACTTTTTTGAGTGAATCTTCAGAATTTTTAATTTCCTGTGCCACCAGATCTATTTCCTCAGAAATCTTCTCAATAGGCCGGCCTCCGTTTTTCAGATATTCCTCGTAGCTGTTTGCGTGATCAGAATCCTTGTACCAGCTGGCCGCCCTCTGATGCTCATTCAGCAGATTCCGCCTTTTTGATCCGTACAGGGAGTCAATCTTCATGTCTATATCGGTAACACCTGACTGATACGCTACCACAGGTGACATCATATTTTTATCGATCTCTGAAATTTTGCCGGAGGACACCGGGCCTGAAGACGCAGGAGATTCAATAATCTGATAGAGTGAAAACCACAATACGCCCACAATAATGAATACCGACCATAAGACCCAACCGTACTTTGCGGGATAAAAAAACCGTTCACCGGAAGTATTTCCTTCAGATAATTTTCCTAACCCTATTTTTTCCAAAAATTTAAATTTCCCGAAGCCGTTGCCTCTTGACGTCCCCATTACATCAAGCGGAATCCCCAGCTCTACTGCCCGGTCCGGATATTTTTCAATATATTTCAGGTATTTCTCAATTTCTTTTTTATTCCCTGCCATTACTTTTTTCAGGTCAAAAGGAAGGTTTTTCATCCATTCTTCTTCAGTCTGCGGTTTCTGCAGGGCTTCCAGGACTTTTTCATCGTCCATTTCCACCGTAAAGCTTTTGATACCCTGCGGGATCCTGACGCCGTTCAGCGGTTTCCGCACCTGGGATCCTGACTGTCCGGGATCCCGGATCAGCGAAAGCCAGTTAATTTCTTCCTCTAACTTTACCAGCCCGAAATCAGGATGCATAACAATAAATTCCGCTTCAATGTTCTGCCATTCTTCCGGATTTACTTTCGGATAAAAATCCGTGTTTTCAGGAATAAAGAGTTTGTTATCAACGCATTGAAAATAGGCATTTTTACCGATTTCATTCAAAGCCAGGTCCGGGAAAACCAGAAAACAGCCGTACAACACATTCGGTTCAAGGGACGGAACAGGAAATGACCTGACCCGGCTTAACGCTATTCCCAAAACTTCCATTTCATGAAGCCACGTCAACGGTGAAGCCCCTTTGATCAAAAGCCCTTTTTTAGGATAGTTATTTTTCGGAAAGGGGCTGATTCTAAGTTCCATACTCCAGAATATGTTTAATGAAGGCATCCATATAATCAGAATACATATCGTCCATTTCCCTGACTTTCAGCTTTGTTTCCTTCGGCAGGTAGTATTCCGAACCTCCGAATTCTTTTTCGGTAGCCAGTGCCATATATCCGTAGTGGGTGGAAGGCAGGTAAAATGTGGGAATGTTCTTATTGCTGCTCATGAACGTCATCATACCGCGGGAATCCGTAATCACTTCGCTGCCATCGCCGAAAGTAAATTTATTTTTATGCCGGGCAGACCAAACCGTGATATCCTCAGTGTTTTTAATAAATTTACAGACATTTTCATCCTGTTTCGTTAAAGCCCATCTGGACACAACCAGTTCATCTGCAGCGTTGATCCCGATTCCGGTAAAATTACTTAATATTTTGGTTCCCCTGTACCTCAGCCGGTCTATTTCAACCCTGCTCTTCACGTCACTTTTAAAAATCTCCGCATTATTTTTCACCTGTTCAATAGAGATATTCCCTTCCATACTGATCTTAAAAATAACAGGCGCATGCTCATGGTGCAGGTAAAAATTTTTATTGAAATAAAGCAGGCTGTAATCCGGAGGGATATGATGCCCTGTCAGATTGAGCTCTGAATATTCTTTTGTATGCAAGTTCAGTTTGGATAGTAACTTTTTATCGGGTTGATATTGGGCGAGAATGTAATTTCCGGACTTATTTTTAGCCAGCGCAAACTGCCCTCCGGGTTTTATGGAAATATTTTCCAAAACTACTTCACAGCCTCTCTGGATACTGGAGGTGTGATAAATATCCCGGTTGTAATAATTATCAGATAAATAGGTCTTTAACACCTGTTTTTTATTGCTTAAAATATAAAATTCCCCTTCGTACAGAAATGTCTTGATCCTGTCTTTTGGCGTGGGGAACAGCAATGGATAATTTTGCGGAACCAGGACTTTAATTCCGTTTCCGGAACCGGTGTTTCCCTGTTTTTGTTTCGGAGGGTTTGCCCATAATTCCTGCAGCGGAAGCACCATTTTCTGAACATGCTTCCTGGTGCCTTTATGATGCCTGTAAAAATTCAGCTCGCCATACGGAGAAGTGGTAACAAGAAATTTCAGCCGGTCCCTGTTTTCGTGAATGACTTTCTGAAGCTTCTGCTGATCTAAATTTTCCTGATTGGTGATAAAAAAGACCTCCAGTTCTTTTTCCGGATGCTCTTCGCCAAGAAACTTTTCCAACGCCTGGGAAACTTCCAAAACCGGACTTACCTGATTCAAATGATCAATGACCTCATCCGTTGTATTTAAAGAAACCGGAACCGTATTCTGTCCCAAAACAAAAATCTTACATCCCGAATGTGCTTTCGGATGTTTGGTGACGGCAATGGCTGATGCAAATGCCAGTACTTTAGGCGTTCCCCAGTTTTTCAGGGAAGTATCTATTAAAATGATTCTTTCAAAAATATTTTCTTCAGGCGGAACTTCCCTTTGGATATACAGCGCTTCATGATTCGCCACCCGGTTCATGAATACTTCATCTTCATTGGCAAATTCTGACAGCAGCATTCTGTTGAAATCGCCTTTGTTGGTCATATCAGAAATCCCTCCGACCGGCTGTTCACCGGGAGAAAGGTGGCGCATCGGAATTTTCAGACCGCTCCAGATTCTTTTGATCAGGCTTCCGACCTGAAATGTTTTGGGATCCTCAGTAAGTTCCTGAATAAAATCTTTCCCGTTTTCAACAGTGGTTTCTTCCTGCACCACTTCGTCTTCCAGCTCCGGAAGATCGACAACATCTTTCAGGGATCCGATGATGGCTTCCGTGGTTGGAAACTTCCTGTATAGCAATGCCAGAACTTTGAAATCTTTAGCAACAACCGATCGGTTTAAAGCATTCTGAACGGCAGCTTCTGATATTTTATAGGGCTTTTTTTCAAATTTCTTAATAATCAGATCCGAAGCTTCAGCAGAAACTGCATTATGACAATCTTTAAAAATAGATTTTAAAAGAATTATTTTATTCTGTCCTCTTTTAAAAGAATTACTTACACGGTTTACATTCTCTAAAAAATTAATTGTGGCATCGATATCATTCCTTATTTCTTCTCCTGCAGGATTTCCCATCTGCTTTTTCAAATGATAGAAGAGACCATCCATATTCAGGTATCCGTCCTGTAAAGCATACAAAACAAGAAGCAGCGCACCGAAAGGCGGAAACCCCTGGTCTTTCAGTTCCCTTAAAACCTCGATTGCATAAGGCCTGTAGGCAATTGCCCCGACATTGGGGATCGAAATAAGGTTGTTCTCATGATACCCCGATGGGTCAGGAACATCCTCATCGGTAGTCCATTCCCAAAAATACCCTTGGTATGACCGGAAATATTCTTCTAACTCCATTCCTGTGATTTTTCAGTGAGACGGAATGAGCTTACGGACAATTTCCGGAAATCATTTTTATGAACAGGTATATAGGTTCCGTCCTTGTTCCAGACAAGCCATTGGTCCAGCGCTTCATTGTATTTTTTCTGAAGCAGGACACTTATATTTTTAAACTCAAAATCAAAGCCTGCCGGCAGAAGGTGGCCGTCCTTCGCCCAATACGTTTTTCCGGGGAAACTCAATAGCGGGTTACCTAAAAACAGTGCTTTGCCGTTAATGAACGTCCAGTCCATTCTTTCAAGTTTAAATTTAGGAAGGGTGATCATCATGTCTCTGATTTCAGCCACAGAAGATAATAAAGCCACTGCAGGCTGCACTTCTTCACTGGGTTTCAGCCCGACTGTAATTTTCTCATCAATCCCGAAAAAATTGTTGTTGGGAAGAGGGAAAGTCAGCCGTAATGCCTGATCAATGGGCGTCCACAGCAGTGCAGTCCGGACTTTTTCACTGGGGACCAGTGCATTTTTCCGAAATAAAAGCCCTTCCCTTAATTCATACATCAAACAATTGGGCAATTGCTGAATTTCCGGTGAAGCAGCCTGTTCACTGGTAAAACCTTTTATCCAGATCACGTCTTCTTCCAAAGCGATCTGAATATTCTTCCAGTCACGAACCGAACCTAGGACATCTTCATCAGCACGCGGAAGCACGGCCCAGAATTCTTTTACAGGCTCTGAAGGATCTTTTGCCATAAACGTTCAATTTCCTGTTGGATATACTGTTTCTGCTCAGGGTTCCTGATCCAGTCGCAGCGGGTCTGGAGGTATCTTAATTTATCTTTAATTACATTCTGTTCTTCAAAGCTTAATGTTCCGCCTTCCCATTTTCCGACCAGGATTTTCACGTCTTTCATGATCTCTTCCGGGTTCGGCGCTTTATTCTGCAGTGCCTGCGGATGGGATTTCGGGCTGTTGTCTTTTTCAATGGTCCGGTTGATGATCCCTTCCAGGATTTCAATCTGTTCCTGGGTATCCCAGACGTGTTTCAGCACCCACAGATCAGATAAAACGGCTTCGGTTCTTCCGCAGATCAGGGCACTTGCCGCAATCAGGTTCTGCAGTTTCACGGCCCTACGGTCGGAAATCGCAATGCCCGTATTTCTGAGACTGATGATGGTATTCAGGTAGATTTCATACACCGGTTTCAGATCAACACTTTTACAGAAACCCTGAAGTTCCCTTATTTCGTCTGAAAAGATTTCAGGCATATCCGTTTCCGTCTGGTTTTCCAGTTTCCTTCCTGCCAGAAGCACCTGCTGGAGAAGCTCGGGATGCACATAATCCACGTTGATCCGGATCAGGAAACGGTCGAACAGGGCATTCAATGCTTCATCCTCCGGAAGCATGTTGCTGGCTCCCACGAACATCAGGGCCGGCAGGTGCCGGGTTTCTTTTCCTCTTTTAAAGACCTTCTCATTCAAAGCCATCAGGAGTGAGTTCAGAATGGCAGAATTGGCATTGAAAATCTCATCCAGGAAAACCATGGACGCTTCCGGCATCATGCCTTCGGTATTGGTCAGCAGCTCTCCTTCTTTCAGTTTTCTGATATCGAAAGGCCCGAAAATCTCATTCGGTTCCGTAAAACGGGTCAGCAGGTATTCAAAGTTTTTCCCGTCTTTCACAGTCTGTGCCAGCGTTCTCACGATGGCAGACTTTGCCGTTCCGGGAGGGCCGTATAAAAAGGCATTTTCCCTGGCCAGCAAACAGATTCCCAAAAGGTCTACTACGTCATCCTTTCCGACAAAGGTATCTTTGACATAGGTAAGGACTTTGTTTAATTTTTCAATATTTTGAGTCATTAATTAAATTTTAAAATTTCCGCCTTTTTCTCTTTTTTCCCTATTCCTCATTTCTTTTTTCAGAAAAAGCAATTTTCCGGTAAGGTACCGTGATATCGAAATACAATTCAGATCCGTCTTCTAACGTTAAAACATCCATATACTTACCTTCACTCTGAATTAATTTTTGCCGGATATGCTTTTTTCCCAAATGGAACTGTAAAAAATCAGTTTCGTCAGAAACCCTGGTTACAATATATGGATTCTGCATGGTTCCGTCTCCTGTCTTCTCAATACAATTTAAAATATGATAGCAGATAAACATGATACTTTCTGCCGCTTTTGCATTTCCGGTTTCTTTTAAAGAAAGATATTTTATAAAATGTGCTTTGGGACTTAGCAGTACATTAACCGTAACATAATAATTCAGTTTTTCGTATGCTTTGTCCTCAAACAGTTTTTCCATAATGGTTAAATCCTCAGAATAAGGATCATAATCCGGACTGTTTATCACCAGTTCCCTGGATTTCAGAAAATTTTCCTTAGTAGGATTTTTTACAAAATCAAATACGGTTTCCTGGCTCATTCTCCTGTATATTACTTATTTTTAATTCTTTCCAGAACTCATCTTTATGCAGTCCGAATTCCGCCATCAGCAGATGATTGATGTATGGGATTTCTGCCAGCCTGTAATCTTTTTTGTCTACAATCCTTTCAAGGTATAGTTTCCGGTAGGTGGCATTGCTCAATTCTTCTTCCCAACTGATTTTTTCCAGGTTCAAATCATATCCGATCCCGGAATAATGAAAATTTACCAGGATATTTTCCAGTATTCCCACCAATGGATCTTCAGGATCGGCATTGTGCAGGGCTGCTATTATCTGCGGCAAAAACCTTAAGGATAAATCTGCCGAGAGGATTGCAGAAATATCTTTTTTCCCGGTAAAATCAGGAAATAATTTCCCGAGGCTGCCGGACGTATCTTTTCTCACCAGGTACAGCTGTGCACTGTGATACAGCACCTTCGCTGCCCAGACTGCGGCTTCTTTATGGAAACTGACCTGATCCGAAAGGAATTCCAGCCGTTCGTTTTCAAACTCAGAGGCAAAATAATCTGCGGCATCGGCCTCTTCCTTTGCAGAGATTTCCTGAAGGTCTGTATAGATGGCCATGCTTCCTTCCTTGCGGAGCAGAAACAACGTATCTAAAAACGGGGATCGGTTTTCCAACATACAACAAAAATAAAATTATTTCCCCGGTAATAAAATTTTATTTGATGATAAGCCATTAATATTTCAGCCTGTTTTTCTAACGGAAAAAACTCATCTTCCTTCTTTTGCCTGTTGAAGCCACCGGTTATTTTAAAAAATACATTTACATTTGGGCATGCAAAAAAACCGCGGAAAAAACACGGGTGACGACCTTCTTTTCGGTTCAGAAAAGCAGGCCGGAAAACTGAAAATGGCAGTTCAGGATATGCACTACCTGTTAAGCAGAGGCTATGCTGAAAGGGCATCTTCGGAACTGACCGGAAACCGCTACCGCCTGAAAGCCCGCCAGATCCAGGCCGTCCGTGCTGCTTCTGCCTCAGAAACTCAGATCCGGAACAGGGCAGGCAAAGCACGTCAGATTTCCGCATTACAGGATGCAACGGTACATCTGGACGGCTTTAATATCATCATCCTCCTGGAAAGCCTGCTTTCCGGCGCTTATATTTTCCGGGGTGCAGACGGCTGTTTACGGGATCTGTCCAATGTGCACGGGACCTACAGAAAAGTGGACCAGACTTTAAAATCAATTGAACTCGTCGCTGCATTCTTTCAAAAGTCCGGAGTCTTAAAATTGATCTGGATTTTTGACAAACCTGTTTCCAACAGCGGCAGGATCAAACAGATGGTCCTGGATTTTGCCCGTGAAAATGATCTGAACTGGGAAGCTGAGCTGGAATTCAATCCGGACAGGTTTCTTGCTGAACACGCAGACATTGCCGTCTCTTCAGATGGCTGGATCCTGGACCATTGCCGGAACTGGTTTAACCTTGCCGGATATTTAACTGAGGAACAAAAACTTCCCGTTAACCTCGTAGAAATGATCTGATCATGGACTCACTGAAGAAATACATCCCATTATTTTCAGAAACCTGGAAAGAAAAATACCAGGCTG
>JAAIGE0100836936.1_pt1 | contig 11574 bp, 4 predicted proteins | sample 6487951 | NCBI WGS metagenome assembly JAAIGE01 (sample SAMN13974128, study PRJNA590717) | phyllosphere metagenome | biome: tomato field; feature: multiple bacterial spot infested tomato fields; material: tomato leaves; isolation source: leaves from tomato fields | host: Solanum lycopersicum ... | reverse complement strand
GGCACCGACCCGATAGCGCCGAAAATCAGCAAACGTACCGACCCGTTTCTGGGCATCGCCGAATACATCGACTTCTCTACCTCCAGTATCCAGTTCAGCGACGGCTCGACCACTGACAAGCGCGATCCGATCCGCATGAACACCCTGTTCGCCCGTGAGCTGATCAACAAGGCAAATATTGCTCTGGAAGCCTTGCTCTCCTGGGAAACCCAGCAACTTCAGGAACCTCCAATCGGCACTGAAACCACATCGACCAAGATGGATTTCAAAGGGGCCAACGGCCTGTATTTCTGGGAGTTGTTCCTGCATCTGCCGTTCATGATTTCCCATCGCCTGAACCTGGAGCAGCGCTTTCAGGATGCCGAGTTCTGGCTGGCCTTCATTTTCGACCCGGGGCGCAAGGCCAAAAACGACGCTCCGGCCTACTGGAACGTGCGGCCACTCACCGAACTGCCTGACCCGGATTACTTCATGCGTGCGCCCATCGATCCGGACGGCATCGCCGCCAGCGATCCGGTCAGGTATCAGAAAGCCGTGTACTTCCACTACATCAAGAACCTCATCGATCGCGGGGACATGGCCTATCGGCAACTGACACCCGACAGCCTGGGCGAGGCCAAGCTCTGGTATGTGCGTACCCTTGACCTTCTGGGGCCACGTCCCGATACAGTACTCACCAGCCGCTGGACACCGATCAAGTTGTCGGTCCTGGCGGCCTCGAGCAATCCGGGGCTGAGGGAATTTGAAAACCGGCTTATCGAGCAGGAAAGACAGGCTCGCCATGAAGGCGGTCAACTGCCGTTGCTGCGTCTGAGCACCTTCGGCAGCGACCCGACCCTGAGCGCAGAAGACACCGATCACTTTATCGTGCCCATGAATGCGGAACTGACCCGCTACTGGGACATGCTCGAATCGCGGCTGCATAACCTGCGGCATAACCTGACGCTGGATGGCAAACCCCTGTCGCTGCCGCTGTTCGCCGCACCATTGGACCCACGCGCCCTGCTGGCCGCCTATGCCAATGGTGCCACCGAAGGTGGCTCGGGCAGTCTTCTGGCACAGGAAACACCTCATTACCGTTATGCCGTGATGTTCAACCGGGCCAGTGCTGCGGTGGATAACCTGATCCAGTTTGGCTCAACCTTGCTGTCGATCATCGAACGCAAGGAACAGGGGCAACTGGCGGAACTGCAACAGCAGCAGGTGTGGGAGTTCGCGCAATACGCTATCGACCTGCAGCGGGAAGCTCAGAAAGTCGAAGTGGAAGCACGCAAGGCGTTGCAGGCCAGTCGAGATATTTCCGCTGCCAGAGCCGTTTTCTATGCAGGGTTGGCAGCGGAGAATGTCAGCCCCGCAGAAATCATCGCCGCTGCATCGCATCTGAGCGCCAGGGTTGCAAGCGGTGTTGCTGCCACCGCGACAGCCGTTTCGGCTGCACTCAAACCCAGTCCCAATCATGCTGGATTTCATGCCGGTGCAATCGGAGGAATGGCTGCTGGCGTCGCATCAGGAGGAGCCATGGGAGGCTTCCGTCTTGAGGGTGTTCCCGAAATGGTCGCCATCGGCGCACATGCCGTCGCCACCCTGAACGATGCCATTGGCGACGCTCTGGAACGCTCGGAAATATTCCGTCGCCGCCTGCAGGAATGGGAAAACGCCCGCGACCAGGCCAAACTCGAAGTCGATCAGATCACCGCGCAACTGGCCGTCCACGATGCCCAGACCCGTGTCACGGCGCTGCAATTGCGTCAGGCCGAGGAAGCCAGGAAACAGGCAGAAGTCGTCCATGCCTTCCTCAACAAGCGCTTCACCAACAGCCAGCTTTACCAGTGGCTCAACGGCCAGTTCTCGACCTTTTACTACCAGGCTTACGACGCTACCTTTTCGCTGTGCCTGGCGGCACAGGCCTGTTGGCAATACGAGATTGCCGATTATTCGACAGGCTTCATCCAGCCCGCGGCCTGGAAAGATACCTGGCGCGGCCTGACCGCTGGCGAGTCGCTCAAGCTGAACCTGTTGCGCATGGATGCCGCGTATCTGGCCCGTCATGATCGCAAGCTGGAAATCGTCAAGACGGTGTCGGTGAAACAGTTGCCCGTTTCGACCGAGGACGATCCCAGCCTCAATATGGGGTGGGACGCCGTGGTCACCCGTCTGGCAGAAGAAGGCATCGTCGAATTCGAAATCACCCGCGCCATGCTCGATGCCGACTACCCCGGCCACTTCCTGCGCCGTATCAAACGCATCAGTGTTTCGTTGCCGGTGACGGTCGGTCCTTATCAGGATATTCGCGCCACCCTGACACAGAGCTGGAATGCCGTACAGATGAGCAGCCCCGACGGCCCGCTCAAGGAAAACATGCGCGCCAGCCAGCAGATCGCCGTATCGACCGGTATCGATGACGACGGCCTGTTCGTTTTCAACTTCGATGACGAGCGTTACCTGCCCTTTGAAGGCACCGGTGCGATTTCCCGCTGGGCCCTGACCTTCAGTGCCGGGCAAGAGGAGATGATCGCTTCGATCACCGACATCATCGTACACGTGCGCTACACCGCGAAAAGCAGCTAGCGAGGGAGAGCCAGAGCCATGGATGCCCAAGAATCTTCACTACAGACATCTCAACCCGCTGTCATTACCCCGTCGCTGCCCAAGGGCGGCGGGGCCATTCAAAGTATCGGCAAAGGCTGGGGTGCCGTTGGCAGCAACGGCACCGCTTCCCTGCAGATCCCTCTGCCCGTCAGCCCTGGCCGAGGCTATGAGCCGGCGTTGTCGCTCAACTACCAGAGCAGCATCGGTAATGGCCTGTTCGGCCTGGGCTGGAACCTGAACATCGGCTGTGTGGCACGACGTGCCAGCAAAGGCGTGCCGACCTATACCGATGAGGATGTGATCCTCGGTCCCAACGGCGAAGTCTGGCTGCCCGAACGCGATGCCGACGGCACCATCCGCTTCACCCGTGTCAGCAGCTACAACGGCCATGACCTGGGCGTGACCTATCAAGTGGTTCGCTATTTCGCCAGGCTCGAAGGTGCATTCGAGCGGATCGAGCACTGGCGCATCGATACGGTCGATCCGGGCTTCTGGCTGATTCACGACACCGACGGCAACCTGTACTTCTACGGCAAGAAAGCGAGTTCGCGCAGCACCGACCCTGCAGACTCCAACCGTGTCGCCGAATGGTTGCTGGAAGAAAGCATGAACCCTCTGGGCGAACACATCCTGTACGAATACAAGGCCGAGGACGAAGTCGGCCTTCCCGAAGATCATCCTCGGGACTTCATTGCCCAGTGCTATCTGTGGCGGGTTCGCTATGGCAACGCCCAGGCACATCCCGTGCTGTATCTGTGGGACGAAGACTCACTGGAAAACCTGCAATGGCACTTCGACCTGCTTTTCGACTATGGCGAACGCAGCACCGATCCGAAGGAAAAACCCACTTATGCCGAACAGGTTGCATGGCCGGTGCGCAGCGACCCGCATTCCAGCTTTGCCTATGGCTTCGAGCTGGGCAATCTGCGCTTGTGCCAGCAGGTCCTGATGTTTCATCACTTTCCGGACGAGCTCGAAGAATCCCCCTTGCTGGTCCAGCGCCTGCTGCTGGAGTACCAACAGACCAGTCTCAAGTACAACCTGCTGAGCGCCGCGCATGCCCAGGCCTGGGACGGAACGACGTCCAGGCAGCTTCAGCAGCAGCCGGCCATGCAGTTCAGCTACAGCCAGTTCAACACCGAGAACGACATTTACACGCCACTGGACCCCATACCCGGTCTCAACGACGGCCAGAACTATCAAATGATCGATCTGTATGGCGACGGGCTGCCGGGCGTGCTTTATCAGAGCGACAAGAGCTGGTTCTATCGGGAACCGGTACATGCCGAATCGGGGGAGCCGGATACCGTGACCTATGCCCCTGCGCGGGAGTTGCCGGAAATTCCGGCGACCGACTCCAGCAAACCGGTGAACCAGACACTGCTGGACCTGACCGGTGACGGACGCCTGAACTGGCTTATCGCCCAGCCCGGCATGGCGGGCTTCCTCACTCTCAACCCCGACCGTAGCTGGTCCGGCTTCACCCCCTTCCAGAGTTTCCCGGTCGAGTTCCAGCACCCCAGGGGGCAACTGGCCGACCTGACCGGTGACGGCCTTTCCGACCTGGCCCTGATCGGCCCGCACAGTGCTCGCCTGTATGCCAATCGTCGAACCATAGGGTTCTCCGTGCCCATGGACGTTCCCCACGACGATGATCGCTTGCCCGTATTCAGCGACAGCCCCAACGAACTGGTGGTGTTCAATGATCTGCTCGGCACAGGCCAGCAGCACCTGATCCGTATTCGACACAACGAAGTCCGCTTCTGGCCAAACATGGGAGGCGGACGCTTCGGCACGGGCAAGTTGTTCGCCAGCCTGCCGTTCGACTACGACACCTTCGATGCGCAACGGATCCGGCTCGCCGATCTGGATGGCTCGGGAGCCAGCGACCTGCTCTACCTTGAACCCGAAGGCATCCGGATTTTCATGAACGAAGGTGGCAATGCCTTCGCAGAGCCCTTCGAGCAAGCCTGGCCCGAAGACATGTTGTATGACCGTTTCTGCCAGGTCAGCGCCGTCGACCTGCAAGGGCTGGGCTTTTCGAGTCTGGTGCTGACAGCACCACACATGGAGCCCCGCCACTGGACCCTGCACTATGCCGCCAACCGGACAGGCCTGCTGCACAAGCCTTACCTGCTCAACGCCACGGATAACCACATGGGTGCAACAGGCGAAGTGACTTACCGCAGCTCGGCACAGGAATGGCTGGATGAGAAAAAAGCCTTGCAGGATGCCGGAAAAACTCCCGTATCGTTCATGCCGTTTCCGCTTCATGTGGTCGTCCGGCAGACCCGCAAAGACATCGTGACCGGAACGACCCTGACCCAGCTCTTCAACTATCGCCAAGGTTTTTATGACCCGCAGGAGCGAGAGTTTCGTGGCTTCGGCCTGGTCTTGCAGACCGACACGGAAAAACCGCCGCAGCAGCAGGAAGGCTTTACCACCGGGGTCTTGAACAAGACCTGGTTTCACAACGGACGCACGGCAATCCCCACGGGCGACGACTACGACACCAGCGACCCTCAGGCCATACCGCTGGGCGAACACTTACTGTCCGGTTACGACCCGGATACGCACACCGACCACTTGATCACCGATCCCGACGAAGCCACGCGCCAGGAAATGGCACGCGCACTCAGCGGCTCGCCACTGCGCACGGAGATCTTTGGTCTCGACGAAAATCAGCAACCGGACGTGCTGTATTCCGTGCAGGCGTATCGTTATCTGGTGCGCCAGCTTCAACCGCTCACCGCGCATCAGCCTTATGCGCTGATACTGCCACTGGAGCTGGAATCCATCACCTGGCAATACGAAGCCGAACAGCTCGATGACCCCATGTGCCAGCACAGCCTGAATCTGGCCTGGGACCTTTACGGCACTCTGACCCACAGCGTGGTCGTGAACTATGCCCGCCGCAAGAAACCGAGCGATACGCCGCCGTTCGAGGATCCCTATCAGCAGCAATGGTGGCAGGCCTCCCACGACGAAGCGCAGCAGTACTTCTACCTCAACGAGATGCACAGCGAGTCCATCCATCTGGACGACCCACAGAACTGGCGACTGGGCTTGCCGTACAGGGGACGCAGCAATGCCATGGTCGTTCCCGCCAGCGCCCTGTCCCCCTCACAGATCAGCCATGAACGGTTCATCGATCCGCAGGGAACATTCGCCAGCCTGCCGCGCACACTCACCGCTCTTTCGGTCCAGCGCTACATCGGTTGCAGCGACGGAGAAGCGACCTTTCAGGCACTGACCGATGCAACCGAAAGCGCAGAGCTCGATGATCATGCCCTCAGCGCCTACGATCGGGTCATGGATTCCGCGCAGCTGACCGCCCGGCTGATAGAGGCGGGTTATCAGCAGATGCCGTCGTTTCTGCCGGATGACGGTTTGAACCTGTGGTCGGTCAAGCGGGGATTCGCCACCTATGCGGGGCCTGAAGGCTTCTATCGCATCATGACCTTCAGGCCGACACGCAGCCACGGCTGGAGCAGCGTCGAATACGACCCTTACTACCTGTTTGTGGCCAAGGTGACCGACCCGGTGGGTTGCAGCACCACGGCGAGCTACAACTACCGGGCGCTGCAAGTGTTCCGAATCGTCGACCCCAATCGCAACACCCAGGAGGCGGACTACGATGGATTCGGTCGCTTATGGGCCACCAGCTTCTACGGCACCGAACTTGGCCAGCCAGTCGGCTTTGATCCGCTGAACCCCGATAAGCGTTTCTGGGGTGGCAGTAATGCAGCCGTCAATGCCCCGGCGAATGCGCTGGCAAATTCGGCCAGCGTTTACTACTACGACGGCAATCTCATCATGGACCCGGGGACCATTCCCTTTGCCTGTGCAACCCTGCAGGCTGACCGTTACCCGGGCGATCCGGAAAAACAGATCCGCATCAGTCTGGTTTCGCTGGATGGCTTCGGACGCACCTTGCAGACCCGTCAACTGGTCGAAGACGGTGACGCCTATGCAGTCGATGCAAACGGTTATCTGGAGCTGGAAAACGGCAAGCCGAAGATCGTCCACGCCTCACCGCGCTGGAGAGTCAGCGAGCGCGTGGAATACAACAACAAGGGATTGGCGGTGCGAATCTATCGCCCCTACTTCGCCAACAGCCATGTGTACATCAAGGACGAACGCCTGCGTGAACACGGCCATTACGACCGCCAGTTCTACGACGCACTGGGACGCCCGACCATTACCCTCACCGCCAAGGGCTGGATGCGGCGCCAGACGTACAGGACCTGGTACACCATCAGCGAGGATGAGAACGATACGGCCGAAGAAATGCTGGCCCTGAAAGCAGCAGGTGAACAGGAATGAGCCATTCACTTCATGCACATACCCCTCTTGTCCGCGCCCTGGATGGACGGGGGCTGACCCTGCGCGAAATCGCCTGGCGCAGGGTGCAGAGCGAGGAAGAACCGCAAGCCCTGATAAAGCGCATGGCCTACGACTCCGCCGGGCGTCTGACTGCGCTGTGGGATCCGCGTCTGTGGGCACTTGCAGAACAGGATGCTGCATCGCCAGCCAATCGCAGACATCATTACAACCTGGCCGGCATCCCGCTCTCGAGCAAGAGCGTCGACGCCGGGGAGGATCTTGCCCTGCTGGCCGAAGCCGGCAACGTCATTCAGAGCTGGGACGCGCGAGGCAGCGCCTGGCAAACCCGTTACGACCAATACCTCAGGCCTGTGGCGACAGTGGAAATCGATGACCGGCACAACAGCCGGACCATCACACGCCTGGTCTACGCCGATAACAGCGACGCCTCGGCAGAACATAACCAGTGCGGCCAACTGATCCGCCTGGATGACACGGCCGGCACATTACACTTTGCCGATTACGGAGTGCTCGGCCAGGTGCTCACGCTATCCCGGCAATTCCTGAAAACCCCGGAACTGCCTGACTGGACGGAAGCCACGGACTATCTCGACCTTGTGGAAAGCGAAGCCTTCACCACTCAATGGCAGTACAACGCGACAGGAGAACCGACGCTTCAGACCGATGCCAGGGGCAACGCCCAACGTTTTGCCTATTCGGTCGCGGGAGAGCTGAGCGGCGTCTATCTGCGCCTGAATGCACAGAACGAAACCCCGCTTATGGACAGGATCAGCTACAACGCATTCGGCCAGGCTCAAGAGCAGACCGCTGGCAACGGTGTGGTCACCCGGAGCGTTTATGAAGCATCCAGCGGTTTACTGCAAAGCGTGACCGCGGACCCGCTGCAATCTCTGCATTACAGCTATGATCCGGTCGGCAATATCCTGCAGATCGAAGACCGGGCTCAACCGATGCGCTTCTTCGCCAACCAGCAGGTCGAGCCGATCAGCCATTATCGCTATGACACGCTCTATCAACTGATCGAAGCCACAGGCCGCGAGGTCAATACCAGTGCCAGCCATGGTCCGGCCTTGCCGGGTCTGCAACCGTTGCCCCCCGATCCCAATCAGGTCAGCAACTACACCCGGCAATACGACTACGATGCGGCAGGCAACCTGTTGCAGATGCGTCATGTTGGCGCGCAAGCCTTCACCCGCACCATGCGCGTCGCACCGGATAGCAATCGCAGCCTGCCCGAAGGTGAAACCGATGCGGATTTTGCAACCGGCTTCGATGCCAACGGCAATCTGCTGCAACTGATACGCGGCCAGACACTGGAATGGGATCTGCGCAATCAATTGCAGCAGATCATCACCGTCACCCGCGCCACAGCCGCCAACGATCAAGAGCGCTATATCTACGACGCTCTGGGCCAGCGCTGCCGCAAGATCAGCAGCACCCAGACCGCCAGCCGTACCCTGCTCAATGAAGTCCGTTACCTGCCGGGGCTGGAGATCCGTACCAGCGCCGACGGTGAAATCCTGCACGTCATCACCTCCAACAAGGTGCAGGTGCTGCACTGGCAGGCAGGCAAGCCGGACGGCATCGCCAACGATCAGATTCGCTACAGCCTGACCGATCACCTGGGCTCCAGCACTCTGGAACTGGACCAGCAAGGCGGCCTGATCAGCCAGGAAAGTTATTACCCGTTCGGCGGCACGTCATGGTGGGCTGCACGTAGTGCGCTGGAAGCGAAATACAAGACGATTCGATATTCAGGCAAGGAACGCGATGCCAGCGGGTTGTATTACTACGGCTTCAGGTATTACGCACCGTGGCTACAACGCTGGATCAATCCCGATCCGTCGGGAGATATTGACGGATTGAATTTGTATCTGATGGTGAGCAACAACCCCATCGGCCTGATCGATGCCGACGGAAGAATGGAATCGTCGGCCACTCAAAGAAAAGACCTGAAAGAGGCAAAGAACCTTCTTCTCCATAACATCCTGATTCATACACTCGCATTGGACATTACCGAAGAACGGGTCACAGCCGCCCGGTTACAGATATACAACTATCTGGACCCCGGCGAGCGCAAGCGGTCCGCTGCAAAACGCAGCAGTTCCTTGTTTGGAGAAGCTGCAGCCAAACTGGGAGGCTCCATAGGCGGTTGCGTGGCGGCAGGTGCTGCTGTCGGAGCAGTCACATGTGGTCCCCTTGGGGTCGTAGTGGGAGGGATTACGGGCGGTATAGTCGGTAGTCAGGTAGCGGGCTATGCCGCAGAAACCGCAGCGGAAAAACTTGAATTGACGACGGCGGTCAATTTGAAGGTCAGTGCTCTGGACCCTTATAAAATATTTCATGAAGCCTCTGCGACTGCCAACTCACTGTATGACAAGGCCCTGTTCAAAATTCGCGAGAAGACCAATATCCGTGATCCGCAAGTACGTAAAAAAGCCATGCAGACTGCTGTTTCATCGGTACTGGGACTTATCCCGCTGGTCGGCAAGCCCCTGAAAAGCGCTCCACAAGTCGCAGAACTGGGTTACGAAATCTATAAAAGTGACGAAGACATACCACTTGAAAAATGGCAGCACCTGGACTCTAACCTGGACTCTCTGGAGTGGGCGCTGGAAGACAACTTGCTCACTCTCAAAACACTATTCGAAAAGGCAGAAATCACTGAAATCAAAGTCAGCAGCATACCGACCGTCCACAAGGAATCCTTTGCAACCCTGAAAAAAGCCACAGAGAACGTAATCGGACTTATCTCCAATACCCGGGAATGGTCTCTCGAAGCCAGAAAAGCTGGCAGAAGAGGTTCACAGTTCATGATTACACGCCTGTGAATCCGGACGACTGGATACCTGACCCAGCCCAACAGGCCGGTATCTCGATATAAAACCCGCTTCGATCGCAGACAGGGACGCTTGCGAATGAATACCTCACTGCACACCCAAACCCCTGCGCTTGTCGTCACAGACCCACGTGACCTCGCAGTACGTGACATTGCGTTCTATCGCAGCCGCCCGGATCAGCCTGTCGCCGAACGCCTGACACATCAGGCCCATGACCCGGCAGGACGTCTGATCGACAAACGTGACCCGCGTCTCGCGCATCCCAACCTCAGCACGACTTACAGCCTCAGTGGCCGGGTACTGCTCACCGACAGTGTCGATGCCGGTTGGCAACTCGCATTATGGGGTGAAGCGGGTCAGGCCCTGGCGAGCTGGAACAGTCGCGACATTCAACGCCGGATCGAATACGACACGCTGCTGCGCCCGGAGACTGTCACCGAACAGGGGCGTGTCACCGAGCGCGCCGGCTACGGCGGCCCGAACGATCATGAGCACAATCAATGCAATCGGTTGATCCGCCATGACGATCCCGCCGGGACCCGGCATCTGTCGGATTATGGGGTTCCTGGCTCGCCGATGAGGGAGACCAGATACTTTCTGCCGACTGCCGGGACACCGGACTGGCCACTGGCCGAAACCGAGCGTGATGCTCTGCTGGAAAATGTCCCTTTCACGACATCGTCGGCGTTCAATGCGCTGGGAGAGGTCATGCGTCAAACCGATGCCATGGGCCATGCGCAGCATTTCAGCCAGACCGTGGCAGGACAATTGAAAGTCGTCGAATTGACCTTGGCCGGGGCCGAGCAGCCACAGACGCTGGTCAGTGAGATTCGTTACAACGCATTCGATCGGGTCGAGCAGGAAACAGCAGGGAACGGAGTCGTAAGCCGCTCACACTTCGATCCGCAAGACGGGCGCCTGATGGAGTTCAGTGCCGCATTACCAGGCCAGCCGGCACTGCAACACCTCATCTACAGTCATGATCCGGTCGGCAATATCCTGCAGATCGAAGACCGGGCTCAACCGGTGCGCTTTTTTGCCAACCAGCAGGTCGAGCCGATCAGCCAGCGCAGCCGGCCGTGCCGCTCGCTGAACTGCGCCAGCGACCGGTTGATCGGGCCGACGCGCAGCTTGGGATTCTCGATCGCGGTGCGCAGCGCGTCGAAATAACCGCCCATCCGCGCCGCCGCCGCGACCGATCCGCAGGAAGTGGAATGCATGGCCAAGGCCATCGTGCGCGAGGCGGGCAACCAGCCCGAACGCGGTCAGGTCGCCATCGCCCAGGTCATCCGCACCCGCATGAAAAGCGGCCGCTTCGCCCCCAGCGCCTGCGGCGTCGTCAAGCAGCGCGGCCAGTTCTTCGATCCGGATGCCTATAATCCTTCCCGCACCACCAGCCGCTGGACCAATGCGATCCGCATCGCCACCGAAACGCTAAACGGCCTCGGCGAAGAGGTGGCGCCCGGCGCCCTCTTCTTCCGTTCGGCCCGCGCCACGTTGAAGCAGCGCATCCGCATCGTGCAGATCGCCGATCACATCTTCTACCGTTAAAGGCTGGCTCAGCCCTCGCGCCAATCGAAGGTCAGCGGCGCCTCGCGAAAAGCGAACCGGTCCAGATGGCTGGACACCACCTCGCGCATCCGGTCACGATCCTCACCCTCCGGCACGCTCAGCACCACGTCCAGCGTCTCCAAGGCCAACTGGTTGGCACGTGCTGCGACAGACGCGAACTGACTGGTGAAGCTGTTTTCGAACTGCGCCGACATTGCGAACCCCTTGGGGAAAGCCGTGACCGTTT
>JAAIGE0100120638.1_pt1 | contig 11577 bp, 8 predicted proteins | sample 6487951 | NCBI WGS metagenome assembly JAAIGE01 (sample SAMN13974128, study PRJNA590717) | phyllosphere metagenome | biome: tomato field; feature: multiple bacterial spot infested tomato fields; material: tomato leaves; isolation source: leaves from tomato fields | host: Solanum lycopersicum ... | reverse complement strand
GTAGGTCAATGTAATGACAGGAGAAGCAGCCTTCTTAGGAAGAGGAGCCAGTCCTAAATCTTGACGGTCATCTTTAGATAGAGAGCTAATGTAGCGAGCCAATGATTTACCTGCAGCCTCATAGGCACTAGCGTTCCCTACCCTACCCTGCTTTCGCATAGCTTCGGCTTTACGGGATATGGCCAATAATAGGTCTGTTTTATCGAAGTCCTCTACTTCCTGCTCCTGCTGATGAAACTTCTCGCTGAAGGAATCAAAGCTAAAAGAAGGAAGATGATCAATGATTGCCTTGGCTTTATTGATATAGGGAAGGATTGAGTCGTAGATAAGCCGGATACGTTCCGCTGACTTGCCGTAGTTCCCACCAAAGCAACGAGATAGCTTTTCAAAGTCATCTCTGGTTAAGAAGACACCTTCTTTGATAGGGATGGCGTATCGGCGACTGTCACGCTTATAGATAACGCGAAGACGTAGTGACACCTTACCTGCCTTCGTTTCAACAAATGCCAGTCTTACCTCTGCTTTAGATATGTCCATAGTCCTGTTACACGGCTGTTGGCTTCCAAAGTCTTTTTCTTTCTAAAAGAGCCAACATATGAGCCAACAAATCTAAGAATTAATCTACTATTAATGGGAATTACCGGGGAAACAATTTGCTTACACTACTGATAATCAACAGCTATATGGCAATACAGGGAAGTAGTGGGATTCAATGGGATAGTATTAGGTATTGACTCATAATCAATTGGTCGTAGGTTCGAAACCTACAGGGCCCACTTTCATAATCAGGCACTTAGCGTTAATTTGCTAGGTGCTTTTTTGTTGACTTTGCCACAAACTGACCAGTATTTTACAGGCTGATGTACTTTGAATGCTCTTTTTGAAGAGGCATGGAGCCTTCGATTTTTTGTCAAAAGGTACCGAAGGGATACTACCAGAATTCACTCAGAGGCATCACTTCTATTTATTTAAGCCTTAAAGCCGTTATTTTCAGCAGTTGCGTTACTCTTAGCATCGCCAATTTTGTCCACACTCCACTCCACCTAAGACGTTGCACCAAAAAGGCATTTGCTTCATTATCAGTCGATAGCTAGTTTCCTTCTGACCTTGCAGGTACATTATTTTTGTAAGCAAAAATGAGCTATTCAAGGGCTCATGATTCCTTGTACTTTCAACAAAATTCCCAGTAATGCCCTATGCGTACCCCAAGCCTGAAAAACATATTAATCATTGAAGACAACCATGATTATCAGACTTTGCTGACCTTCTCTCACCAGCGAAGCCATAATGCATGGCGTTATGATTTTGCGGATTCGGCTGAACATGCTCACGTATTACTAGCAAAGAAGCAGACTGCCCCTGAGGTATTGTTGATCGACTATGATCTACCCGGAAGCAATGGCATTGAGTTTCTGGATGAACTCAAGCAATCGCCTGCTTATGGTAACATTCCAGTCTTTATGTTTTCCTTTTATGAAACCCCGCAAATGGTCCGAGAAGCCTATGCCCACGGCGTTACTGCTTTCATCACGAAATCCGATAACTACACCAGTCTGGTTAACCTGTGGAGCGGGCTGGGTTCTCTTAGTCTACAACCGTAAGGCTACTACTGACCTATGATTATTACATAACGCTTCATTCAAGAATCAGCAGGACCATTCTTGATATCACCTGCCAGCTTCTTTCAATTAACCTACAAACGCTTACTCCTTTCACTTTAACTGACTATAGAGCGATGACATACTGATCCATAGCCATTCCGCAGCCTTCTGGGTACCCATCTAGCTTTTCTTCTGAGGAGAAAATCCCTGCCTCTTATCCGTCAGTTTCACCAATAGCATTTTCAATGCGATTCAGGCGTTGAGCGATTATTTCCACAGCTTGCAGAACTCTCCCGGTATGCATCAAAGCGGCTTTATTCACAACTTTACCTTCCAACTTCATGACCATCGCCTACTATCTTCATGACCATCGCCTACTATAGTTCCCAGCTCGAAAGCCTGTTTAACGGACGGCCCTGGCTGGATGAAACCCTTTTGAAAAAGACACATAAGCTATCCAGCCACCAAGCCTTCCAAAGACCTTATCCGTCCGTTCACTCGGTAGCGGAGATCCTGGCTCATATGATGGCCTGGCGTCAAGTGTTAATTAATCGACTGGAAGGCAACTATGCGTATCAGATTCAGATGCAAAGCTCTCAGGACTGGCCTTCGATGCAGCAGCTTCAGGCTTTAGGATGGGACGCTTTACAGCAACAACTAGCAGATAATCAAGCCCGCTTGATTGAATTGTTAGCTGAGCAGTCAGATGAAATATTAGCTATTCCCTACAACGAACAGGGACATACGTTTGACTATCTCCTTAATGGCATTATTCAACATGACCTCTATCACTTGGGGCAGATCGGCCTGGTCATTAGCATGCTTAAGCACCAATAGCCATTACTTAACTTCTTTAAACGTATATCATATCTGGTTAAATGGTAGCTTTCTGGCCTTAATCTCTTAACTGCTCTATCGTGAAGAAACGCTTCTATCACTTGGGCCTCCTTATTCCCCCCCTTCTGCCTGCAAACGCAGCTCACCTGCGTAACCCGAGCCCGACTTTAAACCTCATGAAACAGAACATTGGATTATTCTCACCGCCCCCGAAGAACGTGATGTCTGGGGAGTCTATGGAAATATGGATAGGCGTTGATTATTACCACAGGGATTAAAAGCTATCATACGCAGGATCGAGGCTATACCTGGCAGGAAAGCAATTACAAATCAGGAAGTGGCGTGTTTGGTATCACTTCCTTAGCATATACGCTTTATGCTCTTACGATTCAGAGGAAGTATTCTGTTAAGGGTATTTCATAGACCATTAACCCGTAATTTAAAAGCATCTATCTGAATTCGCAGCCAAGGCTCTATTTATCCGAATCAGCAGCTGTCTATGGTGGAGTAGGCAAAATTAGCTTCTGCAAACGCCGCCGTGGGGTAATCTATATCTCTAAGCAAGTACTGCCTAAATAAATGTCAGTAATCAATAAAAAAGCCTACTCATCGTCATGGGTAGGCTTTTTAGTGAATCCGTTTTCAAAGCCGCCACTCATCTAACCGATTCAGTGAGCTAAAGATACGGCAGAGAATATAGCTAAGTAGTAAAACTTCGATTAAAGGCTTGATTGTGGCTACAATCGGGCGAATACCCCCTATAGATGGGAGTGAATGTAGCGATCTATTGGGTATGGGGTCTCAACAAAGAGGTCTAAAACTCATATGCAAAGAAATGCCTGGGTTTGGGCAGGTACCTACATACCAGTTGCTCAATTCATCTTACCCGAATGGTTGTTTAGCAAATGTTCTGAGAATTATTCAAAACCAATCATCACAAATAAATATTCACTTACCATAATTATTAGTAGTATTATACCAAACATTAACCCATCAAATAACTATGGTAAGAATTTTTACATTGATCCTTTTTCTTTTTCTCTCTTTACAACTACAGGCACAGTGCTGGAAGAAAGTTTCGGCGTCCAAAGACAGTTATTATGGACCCGGGCATACGTTAGCCATTCATACCGACGGATCACTATGGGCCTTTGGAAATAATTCCTCGGGCGAGTTAGGCGACGGCACTACAACCAATCAACAGGGACCCATCCAGATTGGAGCTGATCGTAATTGGGCCGAAGTCTTCGCCATGCAGGGAGTATCGTACGGCCTCAAGACGGATGGTACCCTCTTGGGGTAAAAATAACGTGTATCAATTAGGTGACGGGACCACCAACAGTAGCCTAACGCCCAAACAGGTAGGCACGGATTCGAATTGGAAAACGATAGATGGCCAGTTAGGAGCCATTGTAGGCCTTAAAACGGACGGAACCCTATGGAGATGGGGAGATGACAGCCAGATTGCCGGAGGTGGAGTCTTTCCTGTACCCACTCAACTAGGCACGGATACGGACTGGGTAGAAATAATGAAAGGGGCTTACACTACCATGGCTCTTAAATCTGATGGCAGTCGCTGGGCTTATGGCACCAATAATTTCGTAGCCTTGGGAAGTGGGGAGCAATATCGCGGTTTTCCTTCTTTAACCAAAGTAGACGGCAATCTGTGGAAAGATTTGGCAGGCGGTGTGCACATCATCGGTATAAGAGCAGATGGAAGCATATACGGCTGGGGATCTAACGACGCTGGGCAAACTGGCACTGGCTCTAATACTTCAGTTTTATATAATCCTACACTGATCGATAATACGCACGCCTGGAAGGTGATTACTACGGGTAACAACGGAAGTAATCAAAGCTCTTTTTCACTGGCGATTCGGGATGATAATACCCTTTGGGCCTGGGGCGGTGGAACGTATGAACAGCTCACCCTTGGTAAGGGTAATAAAATCCCAACCAATGTACCCGTTCAGGTAGGTACCGAAACAGACTGGATTTCAGTAAGTGCGGGCGGAAGCCACTCAGCGGGCATTCGCAGTAACCATACGCTTTGGACCTGGGGGATTGCAGAAAATGGTCAGTTAGGGGTGCCCGTATCTGGTTCATACACTTTAAATCCCGTGCAGGTGGGATGTCCTACGGCTTTACCCGTTACCCTACAGCGATTCTCAGCCGTAGCCTCAGAAGCATCAGTAAACCTTGCCTGGGTAACGGCAACGGAAAAAAATACAAATCGTTTTGAGATTCAGCGTAGCAGTGATGGAGAAAGCTGGACGGTAGTCGGGACTCAAAAAGCAAAGGGGGAAAGTACTACCATGCTTAGCTATCGTTTTATCGATCCATATCCATCCCCAGGCATTAGCTATTACCGTCTGGCTATGATCGACAATGATGGAACGTTTGACTACAGTCGTACGCAAAGCGTAATCGTCAAGTACGGCACTCCTGTGCTCTACCCTAATCCGGCAAATAAAGTACTTTTTGTCAGCAACATTGATGTATTATCTGTCAAAGAAATAGCAATCACCAATGCTCGAGGTTTAACGGTATACCAATCCCCGAACTTAACCGATTCAGGTATCGATGTTAGCAGCTTACCAACGGGTTTATATTTTCTAACGATTACCCGGACGGATGGCTATACCAAGACCCATAAACTCATTGTGAGCAAGTAGTACTCAAAAGGGATCTAGGCCTCAATCAGATTGATCTATTGGGGTATCTGCTCCGGCAGCACGCCTGAAACTTCGAGAGAGGTAACTAAAGCTTTTACCATTTCGAAAGATAGGGACTTGAAATAATTCATTGGCAGAAAAAGCCCGCGGGAACTACCTAGGTAATTCCCGCGGGCTTTTTCTGAAATTTCCAGGTTAACGGTAATGAGTAAGTACTTTGCCAGCGGTTAAGCCAGAGCAGAATCCGAACGTCTTTACTCTTCTCTTTTAGGAAGGTAAGCAAAGACCTGCTGTTTCGGCTATGCGAATGGCCATAAAAGTCCAGTTCCACTCCCCAACCAGATCATCAGGGCTACGAAGATGCCTATAGCAGCAACTAATCATTAGTCCTTTTTCTAATCATAAGATAAAATACATCCTAGATAATGAGATTATATACGTATATATAAATAAGTATATAACACCATTAATTAGATTCACTATTAGTTGCTCTTTACACGCATAAAACTGAATTCATAAAAATATTTATTGTCATTTTAATAGGTATATAAATAAATTTAATTAATCTTTGACAAGTACTTTATGAATATAGTCTACCATTTCTTATCTATCCAGTCCCAATTAAACTCATCTCCTATGGTATTTAACATCTACATTAAACGTCTGCTAATTAGGCATTGTTTACTAGGTATAGGCCTTGTTTTATCTTTCTGGTCTCTATCTTTATCCGTATTCGCTCAAAATGGGTACATCTACATCCATAAAAATGCAACCGATGAAGACTCAAGCCCTGATTTTCCCTTCAGCGTAACTGGGCCCAATAGTTTTAGTGGTAGCTACTCGCTCAACGATCAACATCCGACCAACCTTGTCCGGGACCTGGGAGCAACTAGTAGTGGCGGCTTGTATGCCATAGCTGGAAATACGCTTTCAGGAAGTGGCTATCCGGTTTACTATCGAGCCGCTAATACATCCGTCTGGACCCAGTTGGCTTCGGCACAGGCCACTCGAATCGATGGCGGTCCGGGTAATACGCATATTCATGCCAACAACTCGGGACAAGTTTACTATTACGATGGTGCGAGTTTTGTCAACCTGAATAGTACGAACGCAGCTGATGTAGCCTTCGATAGATCCGGCACCAACCGGATGTTTTACGTCAACGGTTCAGGCAACGTGTTTTACCTGAATGGTCCTTCTGGCAGTTGGACCCAGGCATCAGGCTTAACTGCTAAGAGTATTGATGTGGCTCCCAACGGACGTCTGGTTTCCATAGCTACCAACGGAACCATTTATATCTCTGACTACAATGGAGCCAATCAAGTCAGCCTAGGTACTCCAGGAGGGGATGATATAGCTGTTGCTGACGATGGGACTATTTATATCGTAACAGGTGGTGCTGTATCTCGATACACCGGAGGCTATGCCGCTGGTGGCAGTTGGGTGAGGGAGGAAACCAGTCGGCTGGCAGCCAGAATTACAGGTGGAGTCAATGGACAAATGTGGGCCATCTTATATTCATCGCAAAATAATATCTGGAGCCGTACCGCAGGCGGCTTCTGGATCGATGATGAGTCGGTACGTACCCCTGGCAATGGTAACTCGGTGCTCATTCCCGTAACCCCCGGCACCTACTCAGTCAACGAAGGCACCACATCGGGCTGGGACCTAGGTGCGGTCGACGTGTATGACCCCACCAGCAACTCTACCGCCAATGTGGTGTCCGGCACTACTTCAGTCAACGTAGCGGCTGGCGAAGTAGTACACCTGGTGTACCGCAACTTCAAGATCACCAGCTTTGCGGTGGTCAATACCTGCTCGGGCACGCCTTACCTGGAAACCTTCGGCACCGGCAGCAACACAACGCTGGGCGACCCTCTGACGGGCCAGACCAACTACCATTATATTGGTACTAACGGCACATTCATGAACGATGGCTACTACATGGTGGCCAGTAACTCATCACAGGCCGGTGCCGGCACTAATTCGTACGGCTCTTTCAATGATCATACTTCCGGCAACGGCACGGGACGGATGATGCTGATCAATGCCGCCTATGATAAAGGAGAGTTTTTCCGTCGTCGGTTCACTGGACTATTGCCCGGTACGCAGTATAGTTTCTCGGCCTGGATCATGAATCTAAATAATGCCGGTATTAAGCCCAATGTGAAATTTGAAATCATCAACCCGGCCACTCAGACAGTGCTGTCCACGCTCAGTACTGGCAACATCACCAATGTAGGCCAATGGACTCAATATCAGCTCCAGTTCACGGCCAGTCAAAGTGATGTCGATCTGGTATTGCGAAACAATAACATCGGGGGCACTGGGAACGATCTGGCCCTGGACGATATTCGTTTTGGGTTGGCTCAGCCCAACCAGCCTGTCGTTACGGTGAGCAATGCGACCTGTACGGCTAATGGTTCCATTGAGGTGAATTCTCCACTAGGGCAATCTATCGAATACAGTATTGATGGAAGTATCTATCAATCGAGTCCTATTTTTTCTAACGTCCCTGCTGGCAACTATTCTGTCACCGCTCGCTATGTTAATTCGGTCGGTTGTACATCAACGCCTGCTTCTGTCATAGTAAACCCAGCGACAGCTCCCGCCGTGGGAGCTATCAACGGCCCTACCTCTGTTTGCAGCAACGCGGCCAGTACCTATACGTATACAAGTTCTACAGCCGGGGGAGTCTGGTCCGTGAGTCCAACTACGCTGGCTAGCATTGATGCCAGCACGGGTGTACTGACAACGGTAGCCGGAGCTAACGGTACGGCTACCATTACCTATACCGTCACGAACGGTAGTTGCCAAAGTCAGGCCACACTGGCTGTTGAGGTAAGCTCAAGTGGCTGCACCCCTACCCCCGTCTCACTTACGAAGTTCCAGGCACAAGCCCAGTCCAATCGCTCCGTGCTAGTGACCTGGCAGACGGCTCAGGAAAGGAATAATAAAGCTTTTGTAGTCGAACGCAGCAAAGACCTGCTGACGTTTGAACCGATTGCACAAGTGACCGATGTAGCGGGTACCACTACATCCATCAGTAATTACCGCTTTGTAGACACTAACCCTTACCATGGAACGAGTTATTACCGATTAACTCAGCAAGATATGGATGGCAAAACAGAAAGCTTCAAGGCGGTATCCGTCATCATTGACGCAACCTACCGGTTGTATCCTAACCCGATGACTAGCCCTTTCATCACCCTGGAACTCGATGAGCCTATTACTGCTGAGATTAAATTGTATGAAGTGAGCGGAAGAGAAGTAGCATTCTCGCGTGGCATACTTTCTAGTCAAAGTATAAAAATTCAACCTTCCCAAAAGCTGAATCCAGGAGTATATTTGCTTTTGGTGCGGGAAAGAGCTACGACCCGTTCCTATAAAGTCATAGTGCCTTAATGGGTCAGGTAGTTCATACCTTTAGTGAAAGGGTATGAACTACCTGATTAGTAGAATGCAGGTTTAAGAAAATCCATTCGTTTTATTGAATTTCTAATTCCCTTCACTAAGGACAGATGGTGAAGGGAATTTTTTTATTGGTAACCTCGATATGAAGCTTAGTGATTTACTCCCTTTTAATGATGGATAACTTATGGTTTTACTTTCCTGAAGGGACCCTTTGTAAAAGGTTCTAGAATCAAAAAGTCCCTTCAAAACCATCGGAGGGACCTTGGGGCTATGTATGAAGCTAACTACTGAGTTGGTTGTTCGATACTATCTAATTCAGAAATAGTTCACCGCTACCAAGTATCTCCCTGACTGTTCATTAAACGGGGATGTTTGACCCGGAAGTAATTTCCCGGGCTTTTCTACCCACAAAAAAGAAGCCCGACATGATGCCAGGCTTTCATTTTCCTATCAAGTTTTGCAAACAGAGAGTGATAGGAGGGGATAGTCAAAGATACTGGACTCTCAGATGATTAGCAAGAAATTTTATCTAATCTTTTAGAACGTATAAGGTACCGTTCAAACGGCAAAAATAACAGTTCGACGTATAAACCATACAGTTCATAGAATACCCTAAAAGGTCTTCCGTTTCGATCCTAATTTTGGATCATAAATAGGTTTAGAGGTTAAGATTTTGAAACGCTCCTGTGCATCACGGGAGCGTTTTTTGATTGGGCTAGTCCTCGTCATTTCTTTCAACGAAATCATCGTTTCCCGGTTTCTTCTCGTCGGGTTCGTCCGTGGTTGGATGCAGCGGTAACACATTTTCCTGCGGAATGTCTTCAGGCTTACTTTTTTCCTCCCCTTCCGCGGTGTTCCGCTCAATGAAGTTGTCCTCTTCGGGTTCTGGTGAATGGTTCATGTATCAAGGTAGTTTAAAGAAAATCGATGAGTCGGCCTGCCTCTTTCAGCCGGTAGCCTTTTTCGGTGGACTGAATGGTGAGAGCTTCGTAAACCGGGTCATGATCAGAAAAAAGGATCCAGTTTTCGGCAATGGCCTTTTCATAAAACTGTTCTTTCTCCGTCATCGAATCCAGAGGCCGAATGTCATAACTCATGACGTAATTTACGGGTACGTGAGCCGAAGTTGGTAACAAGTCAGCTGTAAAGACGATGGTCTGCTCCCCTACTTTCATTTTAGGCAACAGCATTTTTTCAGTATGACCATTCATCGTTAATAGTTCTATTTCCGTGCCAAAGGGTTCCTGATCTACAAATTTCAATTGCCCGGACTCCTGCATCGGTAACAGGTTCTCCTTTAGAAACGTGGACTTTTCGCGTGCATTAGGTTTCAGAGCCCAGGCCCAGTGATCACTATGAGTCCAGTAATGGGCATGGGCAAACGTCAGTTCGTACCCATCTTTCCGGCTATTCCACTGCACGGCTCCGCCACAATGGTCAAAGTGCAAATGACTGAGGAGCACGTCTGTTATTTCACTGGGATCAAAGCCCGCTTTTTGAATGGACCGTACCAGATCTCCCTCGCCGTGGCGGTAATAAAAACGTTGCCAGCGAGCGTCCTGCTTATCCCCCATCCCGCAATCCACCAAGATCAGTCGGTTACTGGTTTCAATTAACAAACATCGCATGGCCAGGGGCACATGATTATTCGCGTCCGACTCGGTAAGTTTTTGCCAGAGCACTTTGGGCACCACGCCAAACATGGATCCGCCGTCGAGCTTGAAATGACCGGCGTCAATGGAATGAAGTTTCAAGGAATGCTTACGTATGGTTTTGAAGAGTAAGGTATAAAAAAGATGCGGATGAAAGCTTTAACCATCCTTAGAAAAACGGATTAATGAAGATTTAACCTAACTTAATAATCTACTAATGAATCATTTACGTACCTTTTAATAAAAATAATAGGATTGCCAAAGAAGGACATTTGCCAGATTACCGTTTATCAACAATATTACTGCTTTCAAATTTTAGTCTCAATCTTAACAACCAAATCCATGAACAAACTACTGGCCGTAACGCTCTTATTTTTAGGAGTTGTATTCACCTCACAGGCTCAATCAGCAGAAGATAAGTTGAAAAAAGCGAAGGCCGATGCCAAGGAAACCAAGGCTAAAGCCGACGAAAAAGCAAAAGAAACCAAAGCCAAGGCTGATAAGGAGGTAAAAGAGGCCAAAGCCGATGTAAAAAAAGAGGCGAAAGAAGTCAAGGCCGATGTAAAACAGGGAGCGAAAGACGTAAAAGACGAAACGAAAAAAGTAGCTCAGAAAGTAACAAAAGAGGAAGCCGAGGCTAGTGCCAGCGTTCAGAAAAAAATAGCCGGAGCTGATAAGATGGTCGGAAAAGATGCCAAAGGCCGTAACATTTACTTAGGAGCGAAAGGCGGTCAGTATTACATCAACTCCAGCGGTAACAAAACGTACCTGGACAAGGACAGTAAAATCAAAATGTAATTTTTGACGAATAAAAAGCGAAAGCCTGATCGACTGGATCAGGCTTTCGCTTTTTTAGTTACCAGCCCACGCTGGTATCATCGGCCCGGGGGTCTGAACCCCCTTCGAGCGAACCGTTGGGTAATACCAGGATGCAATCCATCCGGCCCAGCGTACCTGCCTGCGGTTCAATGATGTAACCTTTGCTTTTCAGGGTGTTAATTACTTTATCCGAAAAGCCCCCACGTTCGTACGTGGTGCGGTCGGGTAACCACTGGTGGTGAAATTTCAGGGCATTTACGGCTTCCTGCATGCCCATGCCGTGATCAATGACGTTACTGATGGTCTGGAAAACGCTGGTAATGATCGTAGATCCACCGGGCGTTCCGACGACCATGAATAGTTTCCCGTCTTTTTCAACAATGGTAGGCGTCATGCTGGAAAGCATTCGCTTGCCGGGCTGAACCGAGTTGGCCTCCGCCCCTACCAGTCCGTAAATATTAAGTACGCCGGGTTTTACGGCAAAATCTTCCATTTCATCATTCATCAGAAATCCGGCTCCGTTCACGACCACCCGGCTCCCATATCCGTTATTAATCGTCGTGGTAATGGATACGGCGT
>JAAIGE0101559503.1_pt1 | contig 11580 bp, 8 predicted proteins | sample 6487951 | NCBI WGS metagenome assembly JAAIGE01 (sample SAMN13974128, study PRJNA590717) | phyllosphere metagenome | biome: tomato field; feature: multiple bacterial spot infested tomato fields; material: tomato leaves; isolation source: leaves from tomato fields | host: Solanum lycopersicum ... | reverse complement strand
GGTTTATCGCGCTGGTGCCCGGCAGCGTGATTAAAGGCATGCTGGCCGCAATCGGCATTTTGCTGATTATGCAGCAGATTCCGGTGGCGCTGGGCGCAGCCGGAGAGGGCGGGCTGGGGGCGCTTCTGTCAGGCAATGTAGCGTTCTCAGCCAGTGCTATTGGGGTAGCAGCCGCGGGCCTGCTGACGCTCTGGCTCTGGACCACGCCGCTGGTTAAGTCAGTCAGGGTGCTCAGCTGGATCCCCGGTCCGCTGGTGGCGGTGCTGATTGGCTGTATGGCAACCTTCGCCGGAGATAAGCTTTTTCCGGTGCTGGCTGACGGGCTGCCGCGTATCACGCTCCCTGCCTTTGACAGCTTTTCCGCGCTGGTGGCTGAGCTGGAAACGCCGGACTGGCTGGCGTGGCAGAATCCCGCCGTCTGGGTGGTAGCGGTTACGCTGGCGCTGGTCGCCAGCCTGGAGACGCTGCTCAGCCAGGAGGCGCTGAAAAAACTGCGCCCGCAGTATCCGGCTCCTTCGCCTGATAAAGAGATGGTGGCGCAGGGAATAGGTAACTTAACGGCAGGATTACTGGGCGCAATGCCGATTACCGCCGTCATTGTCCGCAGTTCGGTTAACGTCAGCGTCGGTGCACAGAGTAAGCTCTCAATTCTGATCCATGGCGTCCTGCTGCTGGTCTGCGGCCTGTGGTTCAGTTCGCTGCTCAACGCGATCCCGCTGGCCAGCCTGGCCGCTGTGCTGCTTTACACCGGCTACAAGCTGGCGACGCCGCGCCTGTTTGCTGAGCAGATCCGGATGGGGTGGGCGCAGTCGGTGCCTTTTCTGGCCACGATTGGCGGCATCATCCTGCTGGGGATGCTGGCCGGTATTTTCCTCGGGATTGCCGTGCAGATCCTCTGCAGCATTTATCAGAGTCACCGCAATGCGCTACAGCTCACCCGCCATGACGATCACTATGTCCTGCGTTTTCACCAGAACCTGACGTTTATGCATAACCCTAAGCTGCAGGGCGTGCTGGCAGAAATTCCGGAAAACAGCCTGGTGATTGTGGAGCAGGGTAACGCGGAATATCTCGATCCGGATGTGAAAGCGGTTCTGCGCGACTTTGGCGAAAATGCGCCGGAGCGGGGCATACGGCTGAGCCAGTGGCCGGTAGCCGTTAAGTAGGTGATTATGCCCGGCAAAAATCGGATATCACGGGTAGACGGTTTTTGTTCGGGCGCGGCATAATCGGCGGCAGAACGTCTGCAGGCCGGATGCCTTAGCCAGCCGAACAGGAGAGTAAACCCGAACCTGTTCGCTGAATTGGCACCGCACGATCTGATGTTCAATAAAAGGGGGTGCCACTGCAACGCGGCAACGATTTCAGGTTACAGGATGCGGATGAATGCGCGTTTCGCTGTTTGATGAACATAACGATAAGAAAAATGCTCTCACGCTTTTCTTGATTACGCTCTTTTTCTGTTTTCTTGGCAGCCACCTGCGGGTCCCTGAAGAGTTTTCACTGTTCTGGCCTGTTAATGCGCTGATTGCCGGGCTGATTGTCCGTCAGCCTTTTCTGCATACGCCCTCCACTTATCTTGTTGCTCTGGCCGCGATGATTTTTAACGACACGGTATTTTCAGGCTGGGCGTTTGCTGCTGTCACGATCAATATCGCCAATATTCTGTTTACGCTTGTCGCGGTCTGTATGCTGATCAGACCGCTGCAGACACCGGCTGCCAGCAGTCAGGTCGTCAATGCGATGCGCATTTTTCCCGCCTGTTTACTCGGGGCCGCTGCCTGTGCGACCTGGGGCGCCTGGGCGCAGGGCATCGATTTCAATGCGCGCTTTGTGGTCGCATGGGCTGACTGGTTCAGCGAACAGATCTCGACCTCGCTGATGCTGCTGCCCGTTATGCTGGCCCGCCCGCTGCGCAGCGTCTCTCTGCGTCAGCTGCTGACGCCGGCGACGCTGCTGCCGCTGCTCGCCGTGGTGCTGTCGCTGACAGCGGGCGCGCTGATTGGCGGCGCCGGCAGTCTGACCTTTCCGGTGCCGGCGCTGATCTGGTGTGCGATTGTGCTGCCTATGCCGGTCACCAGCGTGGTGATCCTGCTGACCGGTATTACAGAGATTGTGCTGGTTTCTCACGGCGTGATGAATATTCAGGGTAACGACGCGCTGTTGCCGATTGGCCACCTTACGTCGGCACGCCTCGGGGTGGCGACCGTTGCGCTGAGCCCGCTGCTGGTGGCGGTCAGTATGGACGCTATCCGTCAGCTTAATCAGCGTCTGGCGCTGCGGGCAAACGTCGATGTGCTGACGCAGCAGCTGTCGCGCTCCGGCCTGTATGAACAGCTGAAACAGATGCCGTTTTCTCTGCAGCGCCATACCGGCGTGATCATGCTGGATGTCGATTACTTCAAAACCATTAACGACAACTTCGGACACGACGCCGGTGACAGCGTGCTGGAAGAGATTGGGCGACGTATCCAACAGGTGGCGCAGCAGCAGGGCATGATCTGCCGCTTTGGCGGCGAAGAGTTTGTGATTGTGGTGTTTGATGCCGTGCCGGAACAGCTCTACCGGCTGGCGGAGTCCGTGCGCCAGGCGCTGGCGCGCGAAAAGTTCTGGATCAAAGGAAACAGCGTGACGGTGACGGCCAGTATGGGCCTGGCGTGGGATTGCGCCCGGCACGAGCGGGAGTGGCCGGAGGTGATCAACCGGCTGATTTCCGCAGCAGATAAACATCTCTATAGCGCCAAGCGCAACGGACGTAACCAGGTGGCGCCCGCCGCCGCGCTGAGCGCCAGTCATGTGGCCTGAGCGCCGCTTACATCGTGCTGGCTAAGCGCTGACGCTGCTGATGTCGCGCCTGCGCCAGCTCAATCAGGCGGCTGATCAGATCGCGATAACTCAGATCCGCCGCCTGCCACAGCTTGGGATACATGCTGATATTGGTAAAGCCGGGCAGGGTATTCACTTCGTTCACCACGATCTCGTCGCGATCCGTCAGAAACACATCGACACGCGCCATGCCAAAACATTCGAGCGCTTTGAAGGCGGCCAGCGCGGTTGCCTGAATAGCCGCGCTGTTTTCCCGGCTGATGTTTGCCGGCACCACCACCTGCGCACCGCTGGCGTTGATATATTTGGTGTCATAGGCGTAGAACGCATCCTGCACCACTACTTCTCCGCACGGGCTCGCTTCCGGCGCGTCGTTACCCAGCACCGCACACTCAATCTCACGCCCGTTAATCCCTGTTTCAATCAGGATTTTGCGGTCAAAACGAAACGCTAAATCGGCAGCAGCGTTAAACTCAGCGGCATCGGTAACTTTGCTGACGCCCACCGACGATCCCTGATTAGCCGGTTTGATAAACAGCGGCAGGCCCAGCTGCGCAATGACCGCTGCCGCGTCCAGCGTGTCGCGCTCTGCCTGGGTCACGCTGATCCACGGCGCAACGCGAAGGCCGGCATCACGCAGCAGACGCTTGGTAAAATCTTTATCCATGCTCACTGCGGACCCCAGTACATCCGAGCCGACAAACGGGACATCCGCCATGCGCAGCAGCCCCTGCAGTGAGCCATCTTCCCCCTGCGTACCGTGCACAATCGGAAAAATGACATCCAGATGAGGCAGCGGCTCCGCCTGCTCACAGCCGATAAACTGCGCCCGCTCGCCTCCGGGTATCAGCGCCACGGCTTCTCCCTCCGGGTGCAGCGCAATGCGCGCCGGATCCGTAGCGTTGAGCAGAAAGCGGCCGGCGTCATAGCGCCGCCAGCGGCCCTGTTTATCAATGCCCAGCAGCACCGCGTCATACTTCTGCGGGTCCAGCGCATCCAGAATATTTTTTGCTGATTGTAATGAGACTTCATGCTCAGCAGATTTGCCGCCGAAGACAATCCCTACGCGCTGTTTTGCCATTGTTTCTTATCCGATTGCAGTTAAGCGAGCAGCTAAGATAGCACGCGTATTCCGGGTCAGGGGAGCGCAAATCGCATCAGAACGGCGCGCCTGCTGCCGTGCTCCCGCTGTTGCAAAAAACGGTCAATCATCCCTAAACAGACGGGAAATCAGTTTGATTACGCGACTTTCTGTGCTTAAAATCGCGGCGGTTTACTTAACAGGAGCACTCTCTTGGACAACTGTCCCAAACGATCGCAAAAGGCGTCCGCGCTAAGATAGTGTTCCCGCTGTCTTAACCGCGCGTTGAGATGGCATATTCCCTCCCGAATGGCCTCTGTTCATCTGCTGCCTCACGTGCAGCACGTCGCCCGCTGCGATCCATTCTTTCATTCTGAGCTGTTGTCAGCGTCTGCTGACATGCGGAGGATAAAATGGACTGGAAAATTTTCCTGCTGCGGGTGACTGCAGCACTGATTCTGGGTGCGCTGATCGGCAGCGAACGCCAGCTGCGGCAGCGCATGACCGGCCTGCGCACCAACGCGCTGGTCAGCACCGGTGCCTGCCTGTTTGTACTGATGACGCAGAGCGTACCTGGTATTGCCCATGACGCATCGCGCATCGCCGCCTACGTGGTCTCCGGCATCGGCTTTCTCGGTGGCGGCGTGATTATGCGTGATGGCCTGAACGTGCGCGGACTCAACACCGCTGCCACGCTCTGGTGCACGGCGGCAGTAGGGGTGCTGTGCAGCATGGGGCTGCTGCTGGAGGCGGCTATCGGCACCCTGATCATCCTGAGCGCTAACATTCTGCTGCGCGAACTGACGCGGAGCATCAACCGTCAGACGCTGGTGCCGGCCGCCGAAGCGGTGCAGCACTATACGGTGCAGATCACCTGCCTGGCGCAGGATGAGGTGCAGGTACGCAGCCTGATGCTGCACAGTTTAGGCAACAGCGATCTGCGCCTGCAGTCGCTGCAGAGTGAAGATATCGACAGCTCGCAGCGCATGATGGTCAGCGCCGAAGTGCTGGGTAAGCCCAATCTGACCCAGCAGCTGGAAAATCTTGTCAGCCGCATCAGCCTGGAGAAGGGCGTCAGTGCGGTGCGCTGGCAGGTGTGCGGTATGGAGCGCGATTAAAAGCGTCTGGTTTTACCTGCTTGTTAATTACATCGAGGAACTGTTCCATAAAAAAACAGTTAAAAGATAATGATCAAGTTAACTGCGCAGAGGTCTCATAACCTGGCGGAATGAAAAATACAATCGATTAATTTTCAGATAAATCTGAACAATGTTTTAAAAATCAATTTCAATGACTTAAGTCGAATTTCCGCTTTTTTTCTATATAAATCAATTATAAGAATTTAACCCATGCGGTTGATTTATTAATCCGGCCTATTTTATATTCACGCCATACCCCTAAGGAAGCAGAGGGGTTATCTGTTTTTTTCGCCATTTTTACAGGAGTAAATATGAGCAATTCTTATCAAAACGAGATCCCTAAAGCACGTATTAATCTGCGCCTTGACCTGCATACCGGCGGGGCACAGAAGAAAACTGAGCTGCCGCTGAAACTGCTGGTGACAGGCGATTTCAGCAACGGCAGAGATAAGCGTGTAGTTTCTGAACGCGAAAAAATCAGCGTCAACAAAAACAACTTTGACAGCGTGCTGAGCGAGTTTTCACCTGCGGTAAATTACGCTGTACCAGACGCCGTCGCCGCTGACGGTAGCGAACAACAGGTCAGCCTGACATTTCGCAGCATGAAGGACTTCGAGCCGGAACAGGTTGCCCGTCAAATCCCGCAGCTCAATGTGATGCTGGCCATGCGCAACCTGCTGCGCGATCTGAAATCCAACCTGCTCGACAATGCGACCTTTCGCAAAGAGTTTGAAACCATTCTCAGAGATCCGGCCCTGAGCCGTGAACTGCGCAGCGAGCTTTCTGCCCTCGCCAGTAACCACGACTGAATTCTCCCCTTAACGGACTAATACGAGAGACAATCCTGATGTCAGTTCAGAATGAAACCCTGTCTGCGGGCAGTGCCGCCGTGCCGCAGCGCCCGGCAGCGGAGGGCGTTTACGCCTCGCTGTTTGATAAAATCAATCTCAATCCGGTCTCTGAACTCAGCGATCTGAACGTCTGGCAGGATAGTCAGGCGCTGTCAGACGCCTCGGCCGATGAGCGCGTTACCGCGGCCATACAGGTGCTGCTTACCCGTCTGAAAAGCAGCAACACACAGGTTGAGAAACTCGACAAGCATCTGCTGGATCACCACATTGCTGAGCTTGATGCGCAGATTAGCCGTCAGCTGGATGCAGTGATGCACCATGAGGCGTTTCAGAAGGTTGAGTCGGTGTGGCGCGGCCTTAAATCCCTGGTAGATAAAACCGACTTTCGTCAGAACGTGAAGCTCGACGTGCTGGACATATCGAAAGATGACCTGCGCCAGGATTTTGAAGATGCGCCGGAAATTGTCCAGAGCGGTCTCTATTTGCAGACCTACGTTGCCGAATACGATACGCCAGGCGGTGAGCCGATTGGCGCAGTCATTTCAGCCTATGAGTTTGATGCATCCGCACAGGATATCGCGCTGCTGCGCAACATCTCTAAAGTGGCAGCCTCTGCGCATATGCCGTTTATCGGTTCAGCAGGTCCGGCGTTCTTCCTGAAAGACTCCATGGAAGAGGTCGCGGCCATTAAGGATATCGGCAACTACTTTGATCGCGCTGAGTACATCAGGTGGAAATCTTTCCGCGAAACCGATGATGCCCGCTATATCGGCCTGACCATGCCGCGCGTGCTGGGTCGTCTGCCCTGGGGCCCCGACACCATGCCGGTACGCAGTTTTAACTACGCGGAGGAGGTGAAAGGCCCGGACCACGAGAAATATCTGTGGGTAAACGCCGCGTTCGCTTTTGCCGCAAATATGGTGAGAAGTTTCATCAGCAACGGCTGGTGCGTACAAATTCGCGGTCCGCAGGCGGGCGGCGCAGTAGATGACCTGCCTATTCATCTTTACGATCTCGGCACCGGCAACCAGGTGAAAATCCCGTCAGAGGTGATGATCCCGGAAACCCGCGAGTTTGAGTTTGCGAACCTCGGCTTTATTCCGCTCTCGTACTATAAGAATCGCGACTACGCCTGCTTCTTCTCGGCAAACTCCACGCAGAAACCGGCGCTGTATGACACGGCTGACGCTACGGCAAACAGCCGTATCAATGCCCGCCTGCCCTATATCTTCCTGCTGTCGCGTATTGCGCACTACCTGAAGCTGATTCAGCGCGAGAACATCGGAACCACCAAAGATCGTCGCCTGCTGGAGCTGGAGCTCAATAACTGGATAAAAACGCTGGTGACGGAGATGACAAATCCGGGCGATGCGCTGCAGGCTTCGCACCCGCTGCGTGAAGCAAAAGTGGTGGTGGAAGACATTGAGGACAATCCAGGCTTCTTCCGCGTGAAGCTGTTTGCGGTGCCGCACTTTCAGGTGGAAGGCATGGACGTCAACCTGTCACTGGTATCCCGGATGCCAAAAGCGAAAGCGTAAGGCGGCCATCCGGAATGAAAATTTACCGTCCGTTATGGGAAGAGGGCGCGTTTCTGACGCCGCAGCAGTTCCAGCAGCAGGCGATGTGGGACGCGCATGTGGCCGGTACCGTCGCAGGTATGACGCTGGCTCATCCATGGGGAGTGCTGTGTGCAGAGTTCGATGACGGCGCGCTGGCACTCTCAAAACTGAATGCGACGCGCATTGCCGTCCGTTTTACCGATGGCACGCTGGTTGATACCCGCCTGGCTGATGCGCTTCCGCCAGTTTGTGACTTAACGAACGTCACAGATCGGGATTGTGTGGAGGTGGTGCTGGCATTACCGCTCATCAACGCAAGCGGCGGTAATCTGGTCAACGATGCCGAAAGCGAGCGTCCGCGCCGCTGGGTCGCCGCCCGGGAGCGCGTGCAGGAACTGGCCGGTCATGAGATCACGGAGATTGCGGTGCAGCGTTATGCCCTACGGCTGCGGCTGGCGCATCAGGAAAACGCTGCATATCTGACCTGTCCGGTAGCCCGTCTTAAGCGCAATGCGCAGGGAGAGTGGGTACGCGACGCGGCATTTATCCCGCCCATGCTGGCACTGACTGCCTGTCCGGCGCTGGTTACGGGGCTGGGTGACCTGCTGCACCGCCTGCAGGCGCGGCGTCAGCATCTGATGCAGCTGCGCCGCGAAAGCAATGAGCGTATGGCGGACTTTGCCGTATCCGACGTTTCTCTGTTCTGGCTGCTGAATGCGCTGAACAGCGCCGATCCGGTACTGACAGAGCTGCACCACGCGCCGTCACGTCATCCTGAACTGCTTTATCGCGAGCTGGTGCGGCTGGCAGGCAGCCTGCTGACGTTTTCCCTCAGCAATACGCCGGATGAGATCCCACGCTACCGGCATGAGCTGCCGGAGCAGGTTTTCCCGCCGCTCTTTATGCTACTGGACACGCTGCTGGAGGCGAGTCTGCCTTCCCGTGTTATCGCCATTGAGCTGGAGAATCAGGGCGTACTGTGGAAGGGAAAGCTGCACGATGCCCGTTTGCGCGAAGGGGCCGATTTTTATCTCTCTGTTCGATCGTCTCTGCCAAATCACGAACTTCAGGCGCGTTTTCCGCTGCTGTGCAAGGCTGGCAGCCACGCTGACGTTTCTGAAGTGGTGAATATTGCCCTGAGCGGTATGACCATCCGCCCGCTAGCCCATGTGCCTGCGGCTATTCCGCTGCGCCTTGAGAACCAGTACTTTGCGCTGGATCTTTCAACGGATGCGGCGAAGGCGATGCTTGCCTCCGGCGGCTGTACTTTTTATACCCCGGAATCGCTGGGTGAGCTGAAGCTGGAACTCTACGCGGTGCTGCGCTCATGAATAATCTTAACAGGCTGACGGAGCAACGCTTTTTTCAGGGCTGGCTGATGGTGAGCCAGCTGCGAGGCGGGCAGCAAATTGAAAACGGGGACGCGCTCTATCGCGAGGCGGTTAACTGGGTAAAGTCAGCCCGTGAAGCGCTGTCAGAGGCCGGAGTCAGCGAGGCCAGCTGCGACCATATGTTATATGCCTTCTGCGTGTTGCTGGATGAGGCGGTACTGAACCGGGGAGTTCAGGATGATGGCTGGGCTCGCTGGAGCCGTGATCCGCTGCAGGTGCGTTTTTTTGGCTCCCTGAACGGCGGGGAAGCGTTATGGGATCGCATCCGTACCGTGCTGCATGAGCCAGCGCCGGAGATCGCTGTCCTGACCTGCTTTTACCGCACGCTGCAGCTGGGTTTCGTCGGGCACTATCGCGCTCAGGATGATGAACGCCGTGAGGATGTGGTGAATGCGCTGGCTGCGCGGGTGCCGCCGTTTACGCTGCCGGAAGATGCACCGCTGGTTATCCGGCCCGCAGGTCTGCGCACCGGACGCCGCGTTTACTGGCTGAGCTGGGGAGTGGCCGTGATGCTGCTCGCCGGACTCTGGTTCGTGCTGGAGTCAGCGCTGGCAGATATGGTGTCGCACATTGCGGGGGCGCAGTAATGTTCCGACCCGATTCACGTCAGGGCCTGGTGCTGCTGGGGAGCGGACTTGCCCTGCTGCTGGTAGTGGAGTACTGGGGTCTGAAGCCGCTGAACAGGGCGATGTTCTGCGGACTGATACTGCTGGTATCTGCGTTTATTCTGTGGCGGTTGCAGCGGTCCACCTCTGACAGTCACTCTGCTGCAGATGCCAGCCTGCCACCTGAAACCTGGCGCCGGCCGGTGATCCTCGTGACAGGAGACACCGCGCTGCTGTTTGGCGATCGGGACCACCATGAGAGCGGGCAGGGATGGTATCTGAACGTTCGCCAGCCCGGTGAGTTATCCGCGCTGGCGGAACGGCTGGCTCTTCACTCTCCGTCACTGATGCCGCAGCTGTCAGTAATGCTGGCAATCGTCCCCGGACTGCACACCTCCGCAGAGATATTTACACAGCAGCAGTGCGTGTGGCTGCGGGCATTTCTGCAGTGCCGCCGCGTGCTGAACGGACTGCCGCCGCTCCGGACGGTGATATGGAATTCGTCCGGGGATAGCGGCACATACTGGTTCAGCCTGACGGCCGACCATCCAGAGCTGCAGTTTCATCCGGACAAACGTGCCCGCCTTTCACTGAGTGAATGGGCAGCACAGGATGCGCACTCTGTTCACCACGCGCTCAGGCTGCAAAGCGTGATGCAGTGGTATGCGGGGCAGTTTGCCGCTTCGCACTCAGCGCGCCCCTGCCAGATCGGTCTCTGCCTGACGCCGTCGCCGGCGCTGGCGGACAACCTGTGGCAGCAGCATGTTGCCGGGCTGACCACGCTTTCATCTGAAAACAACGAATCCCCGCTTTCACTACCGCTGCCGGATCGCCTTCTGTCCGGCCTGGCGCGGCGGCCGGGGATCAGCCGCTGGCTACGCAAATTGCGCATAGCTGGCCTGATGCTGGGTTTGTTTCTGGCACTCGCCATGCTTTTTTCTTTCATTCACAACCAGCGCCTCACACGCAGCGTGACCGATCACCTTAACCTGTGGCGCAGCCTGCCTGATGACGCCATTGCGGCGAAAACCCTTGCGCGCAATGCGCTTATCCGCGATCGCGCGCTGCTGGATGAGTGGCAGCGCAGCGGTGAGCCGATGCGGTTTGGTATGGGGCTCTATCAGGGCATGCGGCTGACCGCACCGGTGAATGCGGCCATACACCGCTGGGCACCGCCCCCGCCGCCGGCCCCGGTTATCCGGCAGGTCGTACAGGGGCCAGAAACGGTGCGCCTTGACAGCCTGTCGCTATTTGAATCGGGCAGGGCAACGCTAAAAACCGATTCCGGCAAGGTGCTGCTCCACGCGCTGGTGAATATCAAAGCCCGGCCCGGCTGGCTGATTGTGATAGCCGGCCACACCGACAGCACCGGCAGTGCACAGGGTAATCAGCTGCTCTCACTGAGACGCGCCGAAGCCGTACGCAACTGGATGCGCGACACCGGCGACGTGCCGGAGAGCTGTTTTGCGGTGCAGGGTTACGGTCATGACCGCCCGCTTGCCGCCAACAACACGGCGGCGGGGCGCACGCGTAACCGTCGCGTCGAAATCAGTCTGGTACCGCAGGCTGACGCCTGTCACGTAGCGGACGGACTCACCCGGTCATCACAGGATGATGGCCATTCTTAATCTGAAAAGGAGCAATACCATGGCAATTCCGGTTTATCTGTGGCTGAAGAATGATGGCGGAGCGGACATCAAAGGGTCTGTAGATGTGAAGAGTCGCGAGGGCAGCATTGAGGTGGTGGCACAGGAGCATAACCTGTACATCCCTACCGACAACAATACCGGCAAGCTGACCGGCACCCGTATTCATACGCCCTTTCTGCTCACTAAAGAAATCGACGCGTCAAGCCCGTATCTCTACAAAGCGGTAACCACCGGACAGACTCTGAAATCGGCGGAGTTCAAATGGTATCGCATCAACGACGCGGGTCAGGAAGTTGAGTACTTCAACACAAAGCTTGAGAACGTGAAGGTGGTGAAGGTGAATCCGGTGATGCACGACACCAAAGATCCGGCAAAGGAGAAGCACAACCATCTGGAGCACGTTGAGCTGCGCTACGAAAAGATCACCTGGACCTATAAAGAAGGCAACATCATCCACTCCGATTCCTGGAGCGAACGCG
>JAAIGE0101338096.1_pt1 | contig 11580 bp, 10 predicted proteins | sample 6487951 | NCBI WGS metagenome assembly JAAIGE01 (sample SAMN13974128, study PRJNA590717) | phyllosphere metagenome | biome: tomato field; feature: multiple bacterial spot infested tomato fields; material: tomato leaves; isolation source: leaves from tomato fields | host: Solanum lycopersicum ... | reverse complement strand
CTGTCAGCAGGCCGGTGACCGACTGGTTCGACATGGTCACCATGACGATCGCGCCGACGCTGCCCAGCATCGGCAGCAGCGAACCGAGGATGCCCATGCCGCCGTCGTTCGGCTGAAGCTCGGGCGGCGCCTGGACGGGGAGCTTTCCGGAAGGGACGCGAGGCGGCGCGAGTCGGGGTCCTGTCATGCTCTCTCTCCGGCGCTGCTGTCGGTGGCCAGCAGGAGGCTGATGGTGAAGCTGCGGTTGCCGATCCGCACGCGGTCGGCGTCGTCGAGGAGGACGCGCTCCCCCGCCACGAGCTCGGCGGTGTGTCCGTCGTCGGAGCGGACGTCGGACCCGTTGGTCGAGCCGAAGTCGGTGACCCAGGTGCGTCCGCGCGAGTGCTCGATCCGCAGATGCGTCTTCGACGCCGACGAGTCCGGATCGGTGACGATGACGAGCCTGTCGTCATGCGCGCTCGCGACGGGTGCTCGGCCCAGGTTGGCGGCGAGCGGGAGCGGCAGCTGCACGCGCTGCCCCGTGTCGAAGATGAGCAGGAGCGCTCCCGTGTCGGATGCCGGCGCCTGCTCCGCCGTCTGCGGAGCTGCGGCGGGTGCGACCGTGAAGAGGGGGCGGTCCTGACCGGCGACGAGATCCGCGGCCACCTCGGCCCGGTGCGACGCCGCGCGCGCATCCGTCGGCTCGGAGTCCTCGTCCACCGCGGAGGGATGCGCCCCCAGGGGGACGACCTGGGGCGGCGCGAGAGGCGTCTGGACCTCCGCGACTGTGAGAGGCGGAGGAGGCTGGTTCTCGACAGCCGCTCGCGGAGGCACCGCGACGACCACGGTTCCGGCGACCTTGTCCGCCCACGTCTGGCGACGGCCACCCCGGTCCCACGCGCTGGAGGCCACGACGACCCAGCTGCCGACGGCGACGAGGAACCCGGCGCCCGTGATGATGCCGCGGACGAACTGCCGACCGATGCCCGGTGAGAACGGACGGTCGTCGCGCGCGGTGCGCAGACGCAGCACCGCGTTGCCGAGCGTGAGGCCCGTGCGCGCCTCGAGCACCCAGAGGAACAGTGCGAGCTCGGCGGCGGTCACGCCCGCGAGGACGAGACTGCGTGTCGAGATGAGCACCACCGCGGAGGCGAGGATCACCGCGGCCGCGTCGAGAGTGAACGCGGCCACGCGCGCACCCGCTCCGGCGGGCGTTCCGACGAAGGCCGGGCCGAGGCCGTCGGCCGGCGTCCGGGTGCGGGAGCGCGTGGGCACGATGGGTGTGGGCGCCGCGCGGGGGTCGGACCGCAGCGGCGCGCCGTCGACTCCCGGTGGGGCGGCGATCGCCGCCGGGGGAAGGGCCGGGATCTCTCCGGGCTGTCCGGCACCGGGGAGCAGCGGGGGGATGCTGCCACCACCCGGCAGGGGCTGTGGTCGACCGTTCCCGCTCATCCGGCCATCATTCCACGGACGAGCGACAGGGAATCGGCGTACAGCAGCGCGGCCGGCAGGGCGAGAGCGACGGCGAGCCACTCGAAGGCGTCGCCGAACCGCGACCACACCAGAGATCTCGCCCCGCGGGAGATGGGGATGACGACCGCGACCGCGGCCAGGCCCACCGCGAACAGACCGGCCGCCGCGAGCACCTGGAAGCCCGAGCCCAGAGCCGTCGCCACCTGCATCCCCGCCACGAGGAAGACCACCGCGGCGGCGGCGCGCGGCAGCCACCGCAGCACGTGCGACGTGGTGTGCCGGGGCGTGAGGAGCAGGGCAAGTGTCAGGCAGACGAGCAGCGCGATCCCGCCCGAGAGGACGAGGGGGTCGTCCTTCCACTCGTGCAGGAACGCGACCGGCGCCATCACCGCGGCGACCAGGCTCAGCACGGCGGTGCCCGCCGTGAGCCGAGCCACCGAGTCGTCGACCACCGCGGTGATGCGCTCGGGTCGGACGACGCCGATCGACTCGGGGATCGCGCCGCGCACGGTCCACCGGCTCGTCATGAAGTGCTTGTAGTCGATGAAGTAGCCCTCGGGCAGGTTCACGAGACTGCTGGGCAGCGCGCGCAGGCCGAGCGGCACGAGTCCGATCGAGATCGCCGCCGCTTCGGCCGGTCCCCACTGCACCAGCAGGGCGAGACCCCATACCGCGGCGAGGGACACGAGCAGGACCGTGGCCGTGCCCGCCGCCGCGCGCATCGGACGGGCGCGCGCGGTGACGGCGATGACGGAGCTCGTCACGCCCGCCGCGAGGAACCCGGACGCGGTGGACAGATGGGCGCTCGACGCGAGGGCCGCGGGGATGAGCAGCGCTCCTGCGGCGAACGACAGCAGGACGGGGGCGAGCACCCCGAGGATCCCGCGGACCCCTGCGGCCGCGTCGCGCCGCGACCACGCGATGGCGCCGCTGACCGCGCCGATCACGAGGAAGAGCGCCACGAGCAGCCGCACCGTCGGATCGCCGGCCCCCTGGGCGAACACGGCGACGAGGAGGAGTCCGCTCACGGCCAGCATCCACCAGCGCGCTCCGTGATCCGCCCGGGTGGGGCCGGATGCCGCGCGCTCGGTTCGGGCGCGCGGTGCGATGGCCGTGCGGTCGATGATCGAGTAGAGCCCGCCGTCGACGAGGTCCTCGCACTCCGTGTCGCCGGGGATCTCGAATCCCCCCGGACCGATCGTCACGAAGCCATCGGCCGTGACGAGCCCGCTGAGCTTCAGAGCATCGTCGAGGGTCTCGTCGAGGGGCAGCGAGAGGTCGACGCGACGATCCTCGCTCTGCAGCACGATCCGCCGCCGCTCTACCGTCTCGACTGCCACACCTGCACCCTATCGACCGTGTCCGACCCGAGCCGCACTTTCCGTCCTGTCTCCCTGCCGACCGCTCCGCAGTCTCACTGCGGCAACGTGTCCGCGCTCCCCCACCTGACGGAGGGGCGCTTCCCCCCACGGGTGCCCCGTCTGCCCCGCCGTCCGGTTCGAGGACGGAAGGCGTGGCAGACGGCGCGGAGCCGGCGCATCGCTGCGCCGGCTCCGCGTCACGCGATCAGACGCCGAAGCGGCCTGCGGCCGACTTGTCGGTCTGGACGTACTGGCCCGAGATCTCCTCGGTCTTGCCGGCGATCTGCGTGAGAAGCTGCTGCATCTCGCTCAGCGAGCGGTTCCACTTGAGCTGAGCCTGGTCGTAGGCCTGCTGCGCGGAGCCGTCCCACGCGGCGCGGAGCTTGGCGACCTCGGACTCGAGACGGTCGAGCTCGGAGCGGATGCCCTGCGAACCGCTGCGGATCTGAGCGGCCAGGGCGTTGACCTGCTCGGGGCGAACTGACATCGACTGCATGATGTTCTCCTTTAAGTCCTGTGGGCGAGCGCGCTCAGGCGCCCGACATCATCGAGCCGAGGCCCGAAATGGTCTGCTGGTGCGCCTCTTCGGTCGCGGCCTGGTCGCGCTCGGTGCCGGCCAGGGCGTCTTCGAGCGTCACGAGGACCTCGTTGAGCTGGCGGGCCTGCTCGTCCCACCGCGACATGAGCGTCGTGAACGAGGCGGCAGCCGCACCCGTCCAGAAGCCGCGAAGCTGCTCGATCTCGCCGCGGACCTTCTTGGTCTGCTGGTCGATCCCGGACTTGGTCTCCCGCACCGCCTGGGCTCCGCGGCGCAGAGCCCCCTCTTCTGCGGAGATGACATCAGCCATTACTCACTCCCTCCGGTCCTCACGGACACACGTGCGGGGGAGCGCATCCCGGTCTTGGGACGACTTCGAAACAACCCCCCACGATTCGTTTCACGAGCCAGGTTAGATCAGATCACGTCGGATCGCCAGAATCCCGTGCCCCGTGATCCGAGGTTTGTGCATCCGATGGAGAAATCGGTGTTCTGCGCGGCTAGGGGTTGTCCTCCCTCTCAACTAGGGTGAGATGCGGAATGCGCGGTACCCGGATGACGCCCGGGTCGTCGCACACCGTGGAGGGGGCTTCGTTCCATGAGTCAGACCAGCGCCGTCGCCGGCACCGTGCTGCGACTGTCCGTCGTCAGCGACGACCGGCGCCTCGACGTCGGCGTGCCGTCGCAGGTGCCGCTGATCGAGATCATCCCCGGCTTCGCCCGCAGCCTCGGCGTCCTCGACCCGACGCTCACGCACGGCGGGTACGCGCTCCAGCGCGCCGACGGCACCCCGCTCGACCCGGCCAAGGGCGCGGCCGCCCAGGGCGTGCACGAGGGCGAGCTGCTGACGCTCGTGCGCGGAGGGCTGACGAGCGAGCCCCGCGTGTACGACGACGTCGTGGAGGCGGTCATCGACGCGACCGCCGAGCAGCACGGCTCCTGGACTCCGGCCGACAGCTCGCGCACCGCGCTCTTCATCAGCGTGACGTTCCTCGCCCTGTGCGCGCTCCTCCTCGTCGCCACCCCGCCCACCTCGCTGCTGCCCGCCATCATCGCGGCGTCCGGCGCCGTCGTGCTGAGCGTCGCCGCCGCCGTGCTCATGCGCCTCCGCCAGCCCGAGGCGGGTCACGCGCTCGGCCTCGCCGCCGCGGCCTACGGCGGCCTCGCCGGCTACCTGGCCGTCCCGGTGCAGAGCATCTGGGGCTGGCCTCTCGCGGCACTCGGCCTCGGACTCGTCATCGTCGGCGGCCTCAGCCTCGCCATCACGCAGGACAAGCCCGAGATCCATCTCGTGCCGATCGCCCTCGGAGCGGCCGTCGGCATCACGGCGACCTCCGCCGCGCTCTTCGGCGACGCCGTCTCACCGTACGCCATCATGCTCGCCGTCACGGCTCTGCTCGCCAACGGCATCCCGTGGCTGGCGCTCACCTCCACGCGCATCCGCGTCATCTCTCCGCAGAGCGACGCCGACATGTTCGCCGCGCCCGAGCCGATCGACGCCGAGGAGGTCAAGCGCCGCGCCGCCGCGGGCACGCGCACACTCATCTCCCTGCGGGCCGCGCTCGGCCTCGCCGCCCTGATCGCCACTCCGCTCGTCGCGGCCAGCGGCGTCGCCGGCGCCGTGCTCTGCGTGCTCGCGTTCATCGGCATGATGTTCCAGTCCCGCCAGATCCACGCCCGGCTCGGCGTGCTGGTGCTGATGGCGATCGGCGCCGTCGGTCTGGCGGCGACCGGAGTGACCGTCGCGCTGGCCCTGCCCGACATGCGCACCTGGATGCTCCTGCTCCTCGTCGTGGCGACGGTCGTCCTCATCGGACTCACACTCCTCACGCCGAAGGCTCGTCTGCGGCTGACGCGCATCGGCGACACGGTCGAGGTCATCGCCCTCGCACTGCTCCTCCCGCTCGGCGTCATCACGGCCGGACTCGTCTGACCGATGGCGACCAAGAAGGATCTCATCGAGGCGCAGGGCTTCAGCCGCCGCCGTCTTCTCTCGGCCTTCACCGGCGGCGCCCCCGGCGGCAAGGAGCTCGATCCGGCCAAGCCGCTCCGCGCGGTGGTCGCCGGCGTGGCCCTCACCGTGGGCGTCATCCTGGTCGGGGTCTTCTGGGGCATCATGCAGCCGGGACTGCCCAACGACTGGCAGAACAACCGACTCATCGTGGCGACCGACACCGGTGCCCGCTACGTGTCCGTCGAGGGCACGCTGTATCCCGTCATCAACACGGCGAGCGCCCGCCTCCTGATCCCCGCGGGCGAGTTCAAGGTCGTCCGCACCGATCAGTCGGCCCTCGACGGCATCCCCGTGGGTCCCGCGATCGGCATCCTCGGAGCCCCCGACGACCTCCCTTCCCCCGATGCGCTGCTGAACTCCTCGTGGACCGCCTGCGTCGACGACAGCGACGGTGCCGCTGTATCCCTCGCGGCCACACCCATCGCCCGCCCCTCCACGGGAACGGGCGCCGTCGTGAAGCGCGGCGACGACCTGTTCGTCGTGTCGGACGGGCTGCGTCATCAGGTCTCGCCCGACGACGCGAACGCCGTGCTGCGCGCCGTCGGACTCGGCACCAGCGACATCGTCGAGGTCGACGGGCGCTGGCTGAACCTGTTCCAGTCTGGCGACGAGCTCGGACCGATTCGCATCAACGGCGTCGGCGCCTCGGTTCCCGGCACCGACCTCACCGCCGGAGCGATCGTGCACGTGCAGGGCAGCCCGGCGGACGAGCGGTACGTCGCCCTCGCCACCGGCGAGCTCGCGCGCCTCAGCCCGCTCGCCTACCAGCTGTACCTGCTCGGCAGCGGGCAGGAGGCCGGTCCCGACGAAGAGGTCTCACCGGCGGAGGTGGCCGACGTCCCGACCGTCCCCTACGTCGACGGAGAGGACTGGCCCACCCGACCGCTGGACACCCTCGCCTCCGGCGAGACGCCCTGCGCGGTCGTCACCGACGATGCGCGCACCGTGCTGGGGGCGACGACGGCCGAGCTCCCGGAGGATCGGTCGACGGTCGACGTGAGCGTGGGCGGGGGCGCGCTCGTGCAGGTGGCCGGCGCCTCCGACGACGCCGTCGCCCTGGCGGTGCTCATCGACGAGTCGGGCACCGCCTTCGCGATCCCGGACGCGTCGCTCGACGAGAGCGACGAGGAGTCCGCGAGCGGAGCGATCGCACAGCTGGGGTACGCACGCGACGACGTGGGGCGCGTGTCGGACGCGTGGATCGAGTTCTTCGCCGCCGGTCCCGCGCTCACCACCGATGCCGCGAGGGAATCGCCCGGCGCCGGAGAGAACTGATGCGCCGTCGCACCGCGGCCCTCGCCGCCGTCCTCCTCGGCGCCGCGATCGTGGGGTCGCCGGCATCCGCGCTCGCGGACGGACCGGTCGGCGACACCCGCATCGTTCCGATGGCCACCCGAGGCGCGGCCTGCGAGCCCGGCACCGTCGTCTTCAGCCCCGAGACGCCGCGTGCCCTCGCGCTTCTGGGCGCAGAGGAGGCCAATCGTCTCGCGACCGGGGCGGGCATCACCGTCGCGATCGTGGACTCCGGAGTGGACGCCCGCAATCCGCACCTCTCCGGTGTCGTGATCGGCGGCGTCAACCTCGTCGGCGACGGCGAGCGAGCCGATGGGATGAGCGACGCGACGGGCCACGGAACCGCGATCGCGGGACAGATCGCTGCGCAGCCCGTGGCGGGATCGGGCGTCGTCGGGCTCGCCCCTGACGCCCGCCTGCTCTCGGTGCGCGTCTTCCGCAGCGACCAGCAGCAGGACGTCGACAAGGGCTTCGGTCCGACCTCGGAGAGGCTGGCCGACGGCATCCACTGGGCCGCCGACAACGGCGCGGACATCATCAACGTCTCGCTCTCCCAGACAGCGGACTCTCCCGAGCTCCGCGCCGCCGTCGAGCACGCCGCCGCCGTCGGTGCCCTGGTGGTCGCGAGCGGCGGGAACCGGGCATCCGACGAAGACGCCCCTGACGGCGCACGGTATCCCGCGGCCTACGAACAGGCCCTCGGAGTCAGCGCCGCCGACCCCTCCGGGCGCGCGACGGACACGTCGATCCACGGACCCCAGGTCGAGATCACCGCACCGGGCAGCGACGTGCTGACCGCCGCGACGGGCGGAGGCGACTGCGTGTTCGCCGGCAACGGTCCCGAGTCGAGCTACGCCACCGGCTATGTCTCGGCCGCGGCCGCACTCGTCGCCGAGGCGCACCCCGAGGACCCGCCAGCGGGATGGGCGTACCGCCTGACGGCCACGGCGCTGCGCACCGACGCGGACCACCGGGACGACGTCGACGGCTGGGGCTTCGTGCAGCCCGCCGCGGCGATCGAGCTGCTGCCCGACGAGACGACCAGGGGCCCCGTCAGCCCGTACTTCGACAACACCGACAGCGTCGCGCGTCCGCCCGCCGCCGAGGTGAGCCCCGACCACGGCGCCTCGCCCTTCCTCCTCACGCGCGAAGCCGCCCTGTTCACCGCGATCGGCGGGGCGAGCATGCTCGGCGTGCTGGGCATCCTCATCGTTCTCCGACGCCGTCGCGAGGCTCCCGTGGCCGAGGAGACGGACGTCGAACGGCCCGGCGGGCTGCTCGCTCGTCCCGAGGCGGATCCCGACGCGGATCCCGCGCGCTGACCGTCCGCTCCAGGCGGCGCCCGCTGTCGGCGGTCACCGGTCGCCTGATCGACGCCGTTCAGCTGAGGACGAGCACCACCACGCCGGCGAGACCGGCGACGGAGACGACGCAGGCGGCGGCGAAAGCGCCGAGCGAGAGCATGCTCCAGCGGCGGGACTGCCTCGCCACGGAGGGCTTGTCGGGGTCGTCCACCCTGCTCGGCGCGGCGGCCCCGACGACCACGGGCGGGGCACCGGGGACGAGCGGTGCGGGACGGGGCTTGTAGATCGCCGGAGCCGGTTCGGCGGGTGCCGCGAACGGCGAGGCATCGGCGTCCGCGTCGGGAGAGGGGTCCGCGTCGGGGGCGGGGTGCGCGTCGGGCGCCGGTCGCGCGTCGGGATCGGACTCCGCAGGACTCGAGGCGGGCGGTGTCGAGGCGGCCTCATCGCGGCGACGGATGCGGCGGGCGGGACGCGCGACGACCACGGTCTCCTCGTCCGCTGTCCCGGCGTCGCGCGGCCGAGAGCGATCGACGACGATCGTGGCGTCGTCCGTCTCCGGAAGATCCTCGGCAGACGACTCCGCCGATTGCGGGTCCGCCTCGGAGGGCTGTGACGCGGCACCTGCTCGACGACGGTCGCGACGCGTGAGCATCACGGTCTCCTCGACGTCGGTCTCGGACTCGGACATGTCAGCCGCGCGCCCTCACCGGGATGGTCGTCCCCTCGAGCATGGAGTCGGTCAGAGCGGATGCGGCGAGGCGTCCGCCGGTGACCTCGCCGGGAACGGTCCGCGCGCCACCCGAGACGACGTCGATCACGACGACGGAGACGTTGTCGCGGCCGCCGGCCTGGAGGGCCCGACGGACGAGCGCTCCCGCCGCCGACTCCGGGCGCCCGCACATCGTGAGCGTCGCCCGGATGCCCTCATCGCTCACCTCGCCGCTCAGACCGTCGGAGCACAGCAGCAGCCGCTCTCCGTCGACGACGGGGAGGAGCCAGCTGTCGGCCGTGCTGTCGGGGGCGCCGATCGCCCGCGTGATGACGTTGCGCTGCGCGAAGTCGGCGAGGTCCTCGGGGCGCAGCTCGCCGGCATCCACCAGCTCCTGGCCGAGGGAATGGTCGATCGTGAGCTGGGTGAGCTCGCTGCCGTGGTGACGGTACACCCGTGAATCCCCGACGTTGAACACGAGCCAGTGCGGTGCGCCCTCGTGCTCCACGAGAGCGACGCCGGCGACCGTGCTCCCGGCGCCGCGTCGGTGCTCGGCGGAGATGTCCTCGACGACGGCCGTGGCCCGGCTGAGCGCCTCACGGACGTCGTCGACGCCCACGACGGCGCCGCCGAGAGGCTGGAAGGCCGCCACCACCGCCGCACTCGCCCGGTCGCCGGCCTCGTGTCCCCCCATGCCGTCGGCGACAAGGAAGACCGGCGACGCGGCGAGGATCGAGTCCTCGTTCGCCGTGCGCGTGAGCCCGACGTCGGTCAGCGACGCGACGTTGAGCACGACGGATGCCGTCATGCGTCGCGCTCCGCGATCACGTGCATGCCCACCTCGCCGAGGATGAAGCGGCCGTTGCCGATCACGCTCTCCCCCGGGTCGAGCAGCGTCTCGGAACCGTCGTCTCCGACGACGACGACGCCGTTCGTCGCGTGCAGATCGGTGAGCCGCCACTCGTCGTCGTGGACGACGAGCCGCGCATGGGTCTTCGAGAGCGTGCGCGTCGTGTCGGAGATCGCCAGGCGCTGCTCGCCCGCCTCCCCGGTGGGGTTGCGGCCGATCACGACGCTGGCGCCCGACAGCGCGAACTTCCGTCCGTCGTCGAGGACGAGTGCGCGACGGACCCCGCGCTTGCGCGCCACGACGACGGTCGCGTCGAGGTCGTCGTCGGTGGGGCGCGGGGAGACGACGGTCTTGTCGACGTCGGGAGCGAGACCGCCCGCGGGCGCGGGCACATCGGAGAGCGGCGACGGCGCCGGACGGATCGCCGCGGCGGTGTCCGACGGGTGCTCGGCACCGGCCTCGCGGAACGACGGCGGGGCGGGACGCACGACGCGGGACTGCTCCGCGGGCGCGTCCGGCGCACGCACGGGCGCGACCACGACGGCGGGGTCGGGGTCGGCGAGGAACGCGGGACCCTCGTCGAACGGTGTCGGCGTCGGGGGTCCGGGCACGACATCCGGGGCCGACGGGGTCGCATCGCCCCCCATCGTCGCCATGATGCCCGTCTGCGGATAGGCAGCGGGCGGGGCGGATGCCGGTGTCGAAGGCGAGGGGACCGGCGGCTGCGGCGGCGCCGGAGGCGAGGCCGGGGTCGGCGGCTGCGCAGCCGGCGGCGCGGGGGGAGCCGGAGGAGCCGGGCGTGCGGAGGGAGGCGCGGGCGGCGCAGGAGGCGCGGGAGGCGCGGCGGCAGCGGGAGCCGCCGGGGGGTGCGGCGCGGGCGCCGAGGCGAACGGTGCGACGGTCGGCTGCGGAGGCGCGGGAGCGTGCACGGGAGGCTGCGGCGGCCGCGGTGCGGAGGTGGGCGCGGGCGGCGCGAACTTCGCGTTGGCGGCATCCGCCTGCGCCGCAGGGGCGCCCCAGGACGAGGGCGCTGCCGGAGCGGACTCGGACGGAGCGGACGCTGCCGGAGCCGACGGCGCCGGAGCGGCGGCGGGCGGCGCGTAGTCGGGGAAGATCAGGGCCGGAGCCTCGGGCGTCGAGGGGGTGTGCGGCGCGAGCGACGGGATGGTGTAGCCGGAGGCGTCCCTGGCGGGCGCCGCCGCGGGCGGAGGCGTGCGGCGCGGTCCGGGCTGGAGGGCCTCGAGCCGCTCGCCCTCCGGGTACGGCGGGGCACCCCAGGCGAGCACGGTGGCCCACACGGGCGGGAGAAGGACCGCCAGCACCGTGAGGCCGGCGCCGCGACCGAACCGCTTGTTGATGCGGTGCGTCGCGACGACCTTGAGATAGAGGCCGTAGAGCTGCACGATCGGGATGAAGTAGAACACCACGGACCAGGCGGGCACACCGCCGCGGGCGAGGATCTCGGCCTCGTTGAGGATCGGAACCCAGCCCTTCCAGCCCTCGCCGTCGATGCGCGGGAACAGCCGCGACAGAGCGAGGGCGTACCAGACGTACACCCCGATGCCGACGACCATGCCGACGCCCCCGACGATGAGCCAGGTGGCCACGAAGCCGCTCTCTGCGGAGCCGTTCATCCCTCTCCCTTTCTCGGATCGCTCAGCGACCCGGTTCCTCCGAGCGTACCGAGAGCGGCGAGCGCACCGCCGAACGGCGCCCGTCCTGCCGGTCGCACCCGATCCACGAACGACGACGGTCGGACCCGGCGTCCGAGACGGTGCCACCATCGTCCGTCCCGCGCCAGCTCCGCGTGCTCGGCATCGACGATGGCCCATGCCTTCGCGGCATCCTCGGCCGACGGCGGATGCTCGGCGAAGACAGCGCGGTCGACGAGCACCGCCAGCCGCTCGGCGGCGTCCCGCCCGGTCGTCAGGGCGCGCTGCGCGCGCGTCCCCGCCGCATCCATGGCGACGCCCTGATCGGCGTAGACGTCGACCAGCTCCTCCCACGCGCCGGCGAGACGCACCTCGGGATCGTCCGCGGTGCGGCGTGCTCGCGCCCG
>JAAIGE0101087794.1_pt1 | contig 11580 bp, 19 predicted proteins | sample 6487951 | NCBI WGS metagenome assembly JAAIGE01 (sample SAMN13974128, study PRJNA590717) | phyllosphere metagenome | biome: tomato field; feature: multiple bacterial spot infested tomato fields; material: tomato leaves; isolation source: leaves from tomato fields | host: Solanum lycopersicum ... | reverse complement strand
TTGGACTGCGCCCATTCCCTGGCCTCTGGAACGCTGTCGAAACCGCCGCGCACAAGGTCGCCACAGGAGCAAACGCAGATAGCGCCGCACAAAAACTTCACACTCGCCACCGGCCTGCGCGATGCGTTGCGGCCTGCCTGGTAGCCCCACCATGCAGCCTGGATCAGGACGTGGACATAGTCACCTTCTGGATGTTTTCTGAAAATCGCCTCACGCTCTTCAGTCGTGAGAACAATGCCTTTATCCATCGAAGCATATTCACGCTCGAACTGCTCTTGCATGCTGTCCATCACTTACACTCCCGCACCGCAGTTCCCTTGTAATCAGGCCAGCCGTGGCGGCCATTGGTGTCCTTCCAGGTCTGGACCATCTCGCAGTACATCGCGCGCTGCATGGTCAGCGGGTCCCTGCCAGGAAGCAGGGCCATGATGATCACCAGACCTGCCAGCAAACACAGAAACTGTTTCATTTCACCTCTCCCAGATGCCATTCCTTGCAGTATTTGCACTTCACAACCGGACGAAGCTTGCCGGTCTTGCTGTAGATGCGCTGCCTGGCGAACTCTGCCGCCCATTTGCTGGAGAACTGCCGCGAAAGCTTGCAGCTCTGGTCGTCTTCGATGATCACGTTAGCTACCTAATCAGTTGCGCCCATCTCTACCTTTACTTCTCCAGCCTGATTAATAAGTCGAACGCGAACTATGTCTGGATTGTGGAATATCAGCACATACGCTTGATCCAAAGCATCACGTATCGGAAGCGGTAGATGCCCGCTGTGCGACTCCCATTCGTAAGAGCCTGTGCGCAGGTATTCTGCTTTGTAAAGAATTGTCATTCCGATTTACCTCTGGCTAGGTCGGCATTGTTTGCCGGTTATGGGTTCATTATCTTTACATCTGTATAAACTAACCAATGAATGTTTTCTATCAGGCCACCCTAGGCAATAAAAAAGGCCCAATGAATTGCTTCAATGGGCCTAAGTACATCAATAGGCTTTATTTATCAGACCACGCCAGCAATGATGTTCAACGCATCCTCTGCCGAACGCACAACCCCAGCCCGTCCGCCGTTGTCGTTCACCGCCCTGATGAAAGCCATTTGCTGCTCACTAGCTCGGCCTTTGGCGGTCTTCACCTCCAGCGCCGTGAACACTGCCAGCGTCTTGCCGACCATGTCAGGCGTTATGACCACCGGCACCAGGCCGAACAGGTCGCTGAACCCCGCTGGTAGTCCGGTGCTGAACGGCCTGGCGTTCTTCAGCAGCACAGACCCACCAGGCAGCCTGGAAGCCTCACCCACCCACGCCTGACCAACGTTCGCCCGGAAGATCAGCCCTTTGCCCGCCAGCGCGTTGCGGATGGTGTTCTGGATGGCGTGTTCGTTCATGGCACGTACCCGATCAGTTTCTTGATGACGCGCCTGCGAAGCCATTCGTCAGGTTCTAGGCCGAACCATCTACGCTTCAGACCGTAAACCGCTGCGAGCTTGGTCAATTCACCGCCTCTCGCCAGTCCATTTTTCATACATCATCCTCCCGGCACTGTCGGAACTTCTTCGCTCGGTATGCTTCCACGTCGGTCTTGATGTTCTCCTGGAAGGCATGCTTCAGCGCGTATTCATGCGGCACGGTCCAGGGGGTCAAGTCTTCCACCAGTTCCTTGATATCGGCCTGGTTCATTCCGAGCTTGCGCACGTTGAACATCTCGGCGGTGGAGTCTGCCCAGGACGCGCAGAACCTGGCGCTGCTGGCGTGGGCTTGGGTGGCGCTCAGGGCGAGTGCCATGGCGATCAGTACGGTTTTCACAGTTCAACCCCTTGCCAGTTCATGGCTTCATCGACGCTATCGAATAGCTTCCAGTTTTGGTCGGCCTTTGATACGCGCCTCTCTTTGCCGCGACTGCCGACCTCTTTGACTACGTGTGCTTTCGGAGTCTCGCGCTGGACGATAACCGCGATCATCAGGCCGCTCTTGCTGGCGAGTATCATTCCACACCCTCCAGGTACTGCTGCTTGGCCTTGTTCGTCTTCTCCAGAGCGCGCTGGTTCTTCTCTTCCAGGGCGCGCTGGGCTTCCTCCAGGACCAGCGACAGGTGCAGCAAGCGCTCCACCGGCACAGCGATGGTTCCGCCGTCGATGCTGCCCCGATGGAAGGCTTCCAGCATGGCGTGGTCATCGGTGCTCAGCGCCTGGTGCAGCTTGGTGGACTCGGCGTGCAGGTGATCCAGCAGGCTGCGCGGCACGCTGGGGCCTTTCATGGTCCCACCGGTAACCTTCGCCTTGCCTTGGGCCTTGGCCTTCTCCAGCTCGCCAGCCAACACCTTGCCTGCACCCTCGCCATGCTCGCGCACCAGCTCGACGGCGGTAGCGGCCGACACAGTGCCAGCCTTCACCATCTGCTGCACGTCGGTGTTGGCGCCGGCCAGGACCATCATCTGGTCAACGTGCTGGCGGGTCTTGCCCACGGCCTTGCCGATCTTCTCGGCAGTCCAGCCGAACGCTGCCAGGCGCTTGTAGCCCTCTGCCAGCTCCAGGGGCGACAGCTTTCGGCCTTCCTGGCTGGTGATGACACGGGCCACGCGGTCGACATCGTTGCCAGTGAACGCCACGATGGCCACCCAGGCTTCACCATCGACGCGGGGCAGGCGGCCTTCAGCATCCAGCTTGCGCAGGGCTCGGGACCGGCGATGGCCGTCCACCAGCCACAGGCCGCCTTCGGCACGCGGGCGCACTTCCAGCGCTGGAATTTGGCCGCCGGCCGCGATGAACTCGGCCAGGTCGCTGATGGACTGTTCCAGGTCTTCGCCCTCGGCCCGCAGGTTGAAGCCGGGTTCTTCGTGCAGGTCTTCCAGTCGCGCCTTCATCGCGTCGGCGCGCTTGATTTCCTTGTCCGCAATCATCTGCTTGAAGCTTTTCATTTGTACTCGCCTGTCTTGGTGAATTTACAGCCCAGCGACCCTGGGCGGTGAGGGAAGTGGTAGCCGTCGCAGTGGCAGGCTGTTTTCTTGCGCCTGTTCATCCACCCATCAGCCCTGAAGTCTCTGGCGCCGCAGCTCCAGCATTTCGGCTGTCTCAGGTACTCTTCGGGGTGCTGTTTCAGCACCTTTCGAGCCTGACACTTCCGGCAGCGGCAATGCGTCTTCACATTGGATGCCTCAATCAGCAATGTCTGTGAAGTGATTTTCTGTTTTACCTTTGTGTAAAACCAATTGAATATTTCTATCGCCTCCCGCCTCTACCTGCAAAAACTTTCTTGGCCCAGCCCATCGGGGACGAATAGCCACGGCGCTGACCCAGGGCCACCAGCTGTTCCAGGGTCTTGGCCTCGGCCTGTTCCTTGGCTCGCGCCTGCTTCATGCGCTGCTTGTCTTCGTCTGAGACCTTGACCAGTTCGCCTTCGGCGAACTTCGTGTTGTCGTTGGCCGGCTTGCGCAGGACCTTACCACAGCCTGGGCAATGGTCTGGTGCCGGTTGCTTCACCTGCATGTAACAGCCGGTGCAGGTGATTGGGGGTGGCGGGCCGTTGTCGTTTGCGCCACGCTTGGATTTCTCCTGACCCTCCAGCGTCCATTCGTGGTCGTCGTCTGGGAACCCAAGCTTTGCGGTGTTTCCTGCGCTGTCGATCAAGATGGAGCGCTTGCCCTCCATCGGCCGCATGCACCGCATGATTTTCTGGAGATGCCACGACAGCGAGCAAGTAGGCGCTGCGTCGATCACGGTATGAATATTCGCATCGGTCTGGGTGATTGCGGCAAGGTCCAGGCCCTCCCCGAAAAGCCCACAATTCCATAGAACGTCGTATTCGCCATGGGCGTAGTCCATCATGATCCGCTTGCGCAGACCCCTTTCTGTCGTTCCATCAAGGTGAGCCGCCCGTATGCCCGCACTCTTGAACATGCCCGTTAGGTGCAGGCTGTCTTCTACGTTGATGGCATACCCCAGGGTCTTGGTGCCCTTGGCAATTTTCAGCCAGCTTTCAATAAGGTTGCCGGTACGCTTCGGAGTGTCCACCTTCTCGCGCAGTTCGCTCTTGACGTACTCGCGCCCGCGCCTGGAAACCCCGGAGGTGTCGGGTGTGTAAGGCGCATATGCGTCCATTGGTGCCAGGCGGCCATTGGCTACCAACCAGGAGACTGGCGGGCCCTGGATCATGTCTTCGAAGAACTCGCCCAGACCCTGTCCTGATAGGCGCCATGGCGTGCCTGACAGGCCGATATGAATGGACTTATCCCAGAACTTCATCACCGCAGCCCATCCGGCGGCAGCGATGTGGTGTGCCTCATCCCACAGCACCACGGCTGGAGCCGGGATGGTCGCCAGCCGGTTCTTCAGGGTGTCGATTGAGCACAACTGAACTGGGGCTCGCAGGTTCATAGGGAACCCTGCCGCGATGAATCCGTGCGGTATGCCATTGCGCTGGAAGGTCAGGCTGGTTTGTAGCAGCAGCTCTGCGCGGTGGCAGATGAAATACACAGCCTTACCGTTAGCTGCGGTCTGCTGGGCAACGAATGAAGCCAGCACGGTCTTGCCGAAACCTGGCGCAGCCTGGAACAGGACGCGGCGGCATCGCTTGAGGCTTTGCCGACCCCGCGCAATCATATCCTCTTGCTCTTCGCGAAGGACGATCATGCCGACGCCCTCACCGGCGTATTGATCGCACGGTCAATGTCCCAGCCGTAGTTCAGCAGCCGGCTGCGCAGGGTGTAATACGGCACTGCACACTCATCGGACCAGGCGCGAATGTCCTGGGTCTTTCCGCCGAAGGTGAACTGGTGGTTGTTGCGCCGATTCAGCGCCTGCTGTTCGTTCTCGATCCAGGTGCAATTTCCTGGTTCATAGTCACCGTTCACATCGTTGCGCTCGATGGTCAGGCCAGGTCGGTATCCAGATGCCATAGCCCAAGCATGGAACTGGCGGAAGTCTTCCCAATCCAGGCATACAGCAATCCCGCGAGCGCCATAGTTCTTGAAGTCCTTTGATGACTGGCTCTGGCACCTCCCGCGCATGGCAACCCAAACCCAGTGCAACCTGCGATTGCCCTTCGTCAAGCCATGAGTCTTCAGATGGTGCGAGCATCCACAGTTTGACTGTTTACCGCTGCGCTCAGCGCGCATCAGGTGTGTAACGCGGCGGGTAACAACCGAACCGCAATCGCACCTAAGACGCCACACGTTGATGCCCCTTGAGTCTTTAGAGTCCAGGTGGACGGCGACGAGTCTTCCGAAGCGCTGAAACGTTACATCCAGTGCGTGATTGGCCATGATGCTTGGTGATGGGTGATGAATGTATACCCATTGTGCGCGCTAACCTTTGGATAATCAAGCGTTACTGCCCTTGACTCTCCAATGTCCCAGGCATTACCCATCGCTCACGGCAGCGTGAGTGGCGCACCTCAAGCGTCCCGCCCGTATCCTGTCTAAGGTGAATCTTGCCCGTTTCCCGGGATCGGAAAATAGTGTTGACAGTGTAGGAATAGAGTCACTAAGATTGCACCCAGTTCACGGCCAATCACCGGAACTCACTAAGCAATCAAGAATGGGTAACCCATCATGAAGCCAGGCGTTTACGACAATATCCCCAATGCCGAGTACCACGGCGGGCCGGGTATCTCTAAGTCAGGACTGGACCTGATCCATCGCAGCCCGATGCACTACCGCGCTGTAGTCACCGCAGCCAACGATAACCGCGTGCCGACACCTGCCCAGGCCATCGGGACGGCGGCGCATGCGCTGATCCTGGAGCCTGCCGAGTTTACCAAGGAATACTGCCTTGGTCTTCGCCGGCAGGACGTGCCAGAGGCCATCGAAGACCGGGAGGTGCTGGTCACCATGGTGCAGACGCTGAACGAAGGCCGCCTGCCGAAGCTGAGCACCAGCGGCAGCAAGTCCGAGCTGGTGGAACGCATCCTGGAAGCGCAGAAGGTCGATATGGGCCCAACCATGCCCCTGGATCGTGAGGTTCTGGAGGGTCTGAAGGGTGCGGACCTGAAAGACCACCTGGACGACCTGAACAAATCCCGTACCGGCCTGCTCCCCACCAGCGGCAGCCGCCACGACCTGGCAGCCATCCTGCGCGCCAACGGCGTGGAGGTGACGCTGTGGTCCGATGTCCAGGCCGAGTGGCTGACCAACAACGGCACCCGCACCGTGCTGACCCAGGAACAGTGGGACATGCTGCACGGCATGCGCGATGCGGTGATGAGCCACCCGGCGGCCGGCGCGCTTCTGTCCAAGCTGCCTGGCCAGGCCGAGCTTTCCGTCTACTGGAACGATACCGAGACGTGCGCCCTGTGCCGCTGCCGTCCCGACTACTGGCGCCAGGATGACCTGCTGGTGGACCTGAAGACCACCGAAGACGCCAGTCCCGAAGGCTTCAGCAAGTCGATTGCGAACTACCGCTATGACGTGCAGGCCGCCTACTACCTGGACGGCGTGAACCAGGCCACCGGCCGCAAGCCGCGCCAGTTCGTCTTCATCGCGGTGGAGAAAAAGCCGCCGTATGCGGTCGGCGTCTACACCCTGGACGCGGAAACCCTGATGCTCGGCCGCGCCCAGTACCAGGCGGACCTGCGCCACTACGCCGAGTGCGTCGCAAACGACAACTGGCCTGGCTACGGCGACAAAATCCAGAAGATCAGCATGCCGACCTGGCACGCCAATAAGAACCAGCATCTGCTGGATTCGGAATGAGCATCACCGTCCTGGCTCCAGTGCCAGGATTTGAAGGGTTCTACTCAGTTTCAACGGACGGAAGGGTTTTCAGCCATCCTAGGGTGGATGCCAGAGGCCACAAGCGAAATGCAAAATGGCTGAAGCTTATCCCGGATGGTGACGGTTACTTGCGCTCACACCTCTGCGTCAACGGTTTGCGCAGGAAGTGGCCAGTACACAGGCTAGTTGCAATGGCCTGGATACCCAATCCAGAAGAACTGCCGATGGTCAACCACATTGACGGGGTAAAGACGAACAACGATTACCAGAACCTTGAATGGTGCACCGCTGAACACAACTTCAGGCACGCGTTAGAAACCGGCCTGAGACCAAAACTCGAAAGAAATTCTATTGGACAGTTTGAGGCGATAGATAATGGCAATCTTTAAGATCGAAGACGCAGAGCGCGAAGGCGCGCGGGTAGTAATCGGCATCGCGGGTATCTCCGGCAGCGGCAAGACCTACAGCGCCCTCCAGCTGGCTTGGGGTCTGGCGAACTATGACAGCAGCAAGGTTGGCCTGCTCTGCACCGAGAACCGCCGGGGCCGGCTGTATGCCAACATCCTGGTGGACGCGAACGGCCAGATTCATAAGTTCAAGGTGGGCGACCTGACCCCGCCGTTCTCCCCGGCCCGCTACATCGAAGCCATCCAGGCATTCGTGAACGCTGGCGTGGAAGTGCTGGTCATCGACAGCGTTTCCCACGAATACGAAGGCCAGGGCGGCGTGGAAGACATCGCCCATGCTGGCAACAGCCGTAACCCGGAATGGAACAAGGCCAAGCGCGAGCACAAATCGTTCATGAACGCCATGCTCCAGTCTCCAATCCATATCGTCGCCTGCATGCGGGCCCGTGAGAAGGTGAAGCTGGAGAAGATCAACGGCAAGACCGAGTACGTCGCCCAGGGCATCCTGCCTATCCAGGAAAAGAACTTCACGTTCGAGCTGACCGCCAGCATGATGATGGGCGACGGCGGCCGGCAGCGCGAAGTCCTGAAGTGCCCCAGCGAACTGGAACCGATCTTCGGCACCACTGGCGAATGGGCTCGCGGCTATCTCAGTCATGAGCACGGCAAGCAGCTGCGCGACTGGGTGGACGGCGGCAACCAGCTGGACACCGAGGTTCAGCGCTCGCGCGACATCCTCCAGATGGCCTGCGAAGGCGGCATGGATGCGCTGGTGGCGGCCTGGAAGGGCCTGCCGGCCAAGATGCGCAAAGCCATCAGCCCCAACGGCACCTGCCCTGATGACCTGAAGCGTGCGGCCGAAGCCTTCGACCAGCAGCGCACCAGCGATGATGCACAGGACGTGAAAGACCTGAACGCCGAAGTTCTCGGCACCAACGCATAAGGACCTGAACCATGGGACAGCCTGCCAAGTACCTGACGCCCGCCGAACTCTCGAAGCGCTGGGACGGCGCCGTAACGGTGGGCACCCTGGCGAACTGGCGTAGCAAGGGGAAAGGCCCCGTCTACGCCAAGTTCGGCAGCAGCGTGCGGTATCCGCTCAGCAAGGTGGAAGCGTGGGAAGCGCAGAACCTGAAGGGCGCCAACGACAACGAACCAGAGACTAAGACCGAATGAACATCCAAGATACGCTGAACGAAAGGGGAAGCCGCTACGGCGACTTCTCCGACCATGCTCGAATTGCCCAATCACTGCAAAAGGTGATGCAGGAATTCCAACTTCGCGACCAGTCGCGCCTGGATCAGCATGGCGAGCTTCCCTATCCGTGGGACGGCCTTTCCGATGTGCAAAAGCAAGCACTGACGGTCATCGCCGACAAGATCGCGCGAATCCTCTCCGGCGATCCTAACTACGCCGACAACTGGCACGACATCCAGGGCTATGCCCGCCTGGTGGAAGAGCGCCTGCCCGTTCAGGAAGTAACTGGCGACGGCAGCGGCGAGGCACTACCTACGATTGGCGAGCTGCTGGAGCCTAGAATCTGCACTTGCGGCAGCACTGTGGATGGCCAGCCTATTGGTTGCCATGAGCATCCTGGAAAACCAGAAGTAATCGTGCAGCTAAAACGCCTTGGTGAGCTGGATGTAAGGGCTCTGAAAACCCTACGGACAAGCTGCGATGCTGAGCTTCTGCGCAAGCAAGCCGACAGATTGCAGGGGCGCTATCATGGCTGACCAATTCGACCGCGCCAGCGAGCTGGAAGAGCTTCACCGCCAGCAGTCCATCCAGAACGCCCTGCTGAAGTCCCGCGAGCTGCGGCCCGTTGGCCGCTGCCACAACTGCCTGGATCAAGTCGATGCAGGCCAACTGTTCTGCAACGCCGATTGCAGTGCCGACCATGAACACCGGCTGCGCATGCAGCGCCACTGAAGAGACCTAGACCATGATCCTCACCGGAACCGCCCGACTGGGCAGAGATGCAGAGCTTCGCAACACCCAGGGCGGCGACCCTGTTTCGAACTTCAATGTGGCTTTCAACTACGGGCGCAAGGACCAGAGCGGCAACCGTCCGACGCAGTGGGTCCGCTGCACCCTCTGGGGCAAGCAGGCCGAAGCTCTCCAGCCGTACCTACTGAAGGGCCAGCAGGTCACCGTGGTGCTGCGGGACGTTCACCTGGAGGAATTCGACGGCAACAACGGCAAGGTGACCAGCCTGTGCGGCACCGTCAGCGACATCGAGCTGGTGGGCGGTCGCCCCGAGGGATCCAACGACAACGGTCAGCGCCAGCAGCAGGCACCCCAGCGTCAGCAGTCCAACCAGCGCGAGGGCTACCGCTCCAGCGGATCGGCGGCGCCGAACAACTATCAGCCGAAGCCGCAGCAGCCTGCTGACGACCTCGATCAAGATATTCCCTTCTGATCTAAGGAAATCGAAATGGACAAACTGATAGAACTAAGTCGCAACCTTCGCAAAGCATCCGAGCAACTGAACCATGCAGAAGCTCAAGAACGCAAGGCGTGTGATGACTTGCATGAGCGACGCAAGACTCTGGATGATGCAAGAAAGGTATTTGACGAAGCAAGAAATGCCATGATGAGCTTCCACGGAGCCGATTAACAGAACAGCCCGCCAATCGGCGGGCTTTCTTATGGGCAAAAGAAAACCCGCCGAAGCGGGTTTTCAGTGGTGACTGCTGGACTCGAACCAGCACCCCCGGCAGCGTCTCTCCGGTATGGCTTGCGCCACTGACCTGCAATGCAACCGATTACACCAAGTCACCTATGCCACGCCTCTCGGCGTTGCGCACTGCGTCACTCCTTCCGCCTGAACCCCGTATTGGTGGACGCGCTTAAATCAGGCTTGCGGCATCAGTCTATCAAGCCGCCTCCAGCTCCTGCAACTTCTTTCCGGCAAGAGCTTTCGCAAGCCACTCGCTCCACTTCTGCATGGCCTCGCGCATCTGCGGCAGGTAGTCGGCGTGATCGTAGAACTTCGACCCGGTGTCGTTCCGGGCGTGCTGCTGGATAAGGTCGCGGGTGAACCGATCCACGCCAGCATCGCCGGCCCTGGACTTCCAGCTGCGGCGCAGGTCGCGGGGCTGGAATGGCTCGCAGCACGACATGCGCGAGGCGCCACGGCTGACGCTGGGGATGCCGATGCGCAGCCCCCTGGCTCCAGCTCGCGCCGGGAACAGCGGGCCATCCCCGTGCAGGTCCTTCAGGCGCCGGAAAATCTCCACAGCCTGGGGCGGCAGCGGCACGTAATGAGGGCGCGCCTTCATCTTCGTCTTAGCTGCCGGCATGGTCCACAGCGCAGCCTCCAGGTCTACGTCCTTGCCATCCGCCTGGATGGTCTCGAAAACCCGCTGGCCACAGGCGATGATCAGGCGCAGCACGTCTCCGGTCTGGTCGGGCGCGTTGTCCCAGACAGCCTTCAGCTCTTCGGCAGACAGGTTGCGCTCCCTGGCCACCACGGCGCCGGTATCGCGCGGGATGACAGCGGCAGGGTTCACCTTGATGCCCCAATCGCGGCGGGACTTGGCGCGGTAGTCGTGCGTGGACCGGATGCCATAGTTGAACATGGCCACCAGGATGGTGCGCTCCACGTCGGCCTGGCGCCTGGCTCCCCGGAGGTCGGTCATCTTGAGCGCCCGCGCCACGTCGTCGGGCTCGATGTCCTTCGCCAGCCGGTTCAGCCCCAGGAGGCCACAGACGGGGTACTTCCCCGTCAGCAGGTTGCGCTGGTACTCATCGGCCTTGGTCTTCCCCTTCGCCCGCAGGCTCTCGATGTAGGCCAGGGCCAGGGCCTCGACCGTCGCGCCCTTCTCGCCTGAAGCCACCTCGCTTAGGGCCTTGCCCGCCTGGAGTAGCGGTCGGACCTCATCCGCGAACTTCTCGCGCGCCTCGGCAAGGGACAACTCAGGGTAGTTGCCCAGCGCCTTGCTGCCGCGCTTTCCGTCCCGCTTCCATGTGGCCATCCAGGTGGCGCGGGTGCCTCCGGTTCCGGGGCGAACCCGTAGCGCCAGCATGCCCGCTCCACGGGTGCCGTCGCTGTCCTTCAATGTGACCTCTGCCGTGGCCGTGCGGATGGTGGCCTGGATGCGCTTGTCGGTGAGCACGGGTGTCTCCTGGGGTGTTCTAGGGTGTACCTTTGGGTGTCCTAAGCGGAAAGTCAAAAGCCGCTTCAGCCCCAGTGGCTTAGCCCTATCGTCGCCCAAAAGCCCAACAACTGCAATGGATTAGCGGCAAGCGGAGTGATTCGGCGTGACCCCGGAATATGGCACTGAAACCGCCTTCTAAGCAGTTCGGTGATTGCGAAAAAGCCAGCAATTACAGTCACTTAGGACAGGGCAGGTTACAAACGGGTGTACTTGTGGGTGTACTTGTGGAAAAGCTTCACCGCTCATAACCGCGAATCACTGGCCCCGTAGCTCAGCCGGATAGAGCGCCGACCTTCTAAGTCGGATG
>JAAIGE0100129582.1_pt1 | contig 11581 bp, 11 predicted proteins | sample 6487951 | NCBI WGS metagenome assembly JAAIGE01 (sample SAMN13974128, study PRJNA590717) | phyllosphere metagenome | biome: tomato field; feature: multiple bacterial spot infested tomato fields; material: tomato leaves; isolation source: leaves from tomato fields | host: Solanum lycopersicum ... | reverse complement strand
CATCCGTCACGACGATTTCGGCGAGGGCAAGGTCGACATGGTCACCGGCGAAGGCGCGAAGCGCGTCGCGCACGTACGCTTCGACACCGCGGGTCCGAAGAAGCTGCTGATCAAGGTCGCGCCCATCACCAAGCTGTGAGGAACGTCCGGCCACCCGCATCCCGCGTACCCTGAAGCAATGGCCCTGTTCTCCCGCCGCCCGAAGAAGGACTCCGACCCGAAGGGCGAGGTCCCCGTCGACGCGCAGGCCGACGTCGACGAGGTCCAGCAGGACGTCAACGCCGCCGTCGCCGCCGAACAGGCCGATGACACGGATGCCGAGCCGGTGCCCCACGTGCCGATCTCGGTCTCGACCTACGGCAAGCCCGTCCCGCGCCCGGCCCCCGAGCCGGAGCGTCTGCCGAAGACCCCCGAGACCGCGCCCGCCCCGAGCGAGAGCCGTCCCGGGATGCCCGACAACACCCTGCTCAGCACGGTGCTGCAGGAAGTCCCCGAAGAGGTCGACAACGCCGCGATCCTCGCCGTCATGCGCCAGGCGCTGCAGGGCACCCTGTACCTGCGCATCCTCGGCGACGCCCGCGCCCAGGCCGCTGCCGGTGAGCCGCTGCGTCTCGCGATCTCGATCGTGAACGACAAGAAGTTCCTGCTCGCTTACACGGGGGCGGCCGCGCTGCAGGCGGGGCTCGGTGACGAGGCCCAGAGCACGTCGATCCTGGCTCAGCCGGCGCAGCGTGTCCTCCGCAACGTCATCGACGCCGGGTACGACGGCATCGTCTTCGACCACGCCGGCCCCGGCCGCCGCATCGTCCTGCCGACGGGCCTCATCCAGCGCAGCCTCGACCAGGCCGACCCCGAGTTCACGATCAAGAACCTCCTCGCCGGCCCGCGTACCGACGAGACCGCCCGCGCCGTCGTCGACGCGCTCGTCGCGCGCGGCGCCTGGATCGCGGCAGGCCCGCGAGCCGACGGTCAGGGGATGGGCGTCGCGGAGGCTCGCTCGGCCGAGGGCGGCCGCTACCTGCAGGTCTTCTCGCACCCGCTCGAGGTGCTGACCCTGCGTCGCGAGGACCAGCCCATGCCGCTCACGGCCGCCCAGTTGGGCGCCGCGCTCAAGAGCGAATCGGGGCTCGACGGATTCCTCATCGACCCCGCCGGCCCGTGGATCCGGATCGAGCGCGCCGAGCTGGACGCGCTCATCACGATCGCCGATGCGGCGGAAGCCGTCGACGCCGCTGCCGACACCGACGACGACAAGGCCTGAGCAAGCCCCTGTCCCGACCCCGAGTCCACCCCTAGGGTGGGGCGCATGGCGTCGGAGCGGATCACCCTGCAGTTGCCCGGAGGCAGGGAGCTCTCGCTCTCGAGCCCCAACCGGGTCGTCTTCCCCGAGGTGGGGATCACGAAGCACGAACTCGCCGAGTACCTCCTCGCCGTCGAGGTCCCGTTCCTGCGCGCGAACGGGCACCGCCCGGTATCGCTCGAGAGGTTCCCCGACACGGTCGACGGCGACAGCTTCTTCTCGAAGAACCCGCCGAAGGGGACTCCGGACTACGTCGACCAGGTGATGTGCACCTACAACAGCGGACGCCGGCACCCGCAGGTGGTGCTCGGCGAGATCGCCGCGGCCGTCTGGGCCGTGCAGATGAACACCGTCGTCTTCCACCCGTGGGCCTCCCTCGCGTCCGACACCGACAACCCGGTCGAACTGCGGATCGACCTCGACCCGCAACCCGGGACGGACTTCGCGGATGCCGCCGCCGCCGCACCCGTGCTGCGCGAGGTGCTGCGCGAGGCCGGGCTCGAGCCCTGGCTGAAGACGAGCGGCAATCGCGGCATCCACGTCTTCTGTCCCATCGAGCCGACGCACGAGTTCCTCGACGTCCGCCACGCCGTGATCGCCGCGGGTCGCGAGCTGGAACGGCGGATGCCGGACCGGGTCACGACGAACTGGTGGAAGGAGGAGCGCGGCGAGCGCATCTTCGTCGACTTCAACCAGGCCAACCGCGACCGCACGATGGCCGGCGCCTACAGTCCGCGCGCGCTGCCGGGCGCGACGGTCGCGACCCCGATCACCTGGGACGAGCTCGCCGACGGCGTCGACCCGACCGCGTTCACCGTGCGGACCGTGCCCGAGCGGCTGGCGGACGCCGGGGACCCCTGGGAACGATTGCAGGACTCGCCCGGACGCATCGACACGCTGCTCGAGTGGTGGCAGCGCGATCTCGAGGCGGGCCTGGGCGAGCTGCCGTTCCCTCCGGAGTTCCCCAAGATGCCGGGCGAGCCGCCGCGGGTGCAGCCGTCGCGCGCGAAGAAGGACTGACGCTCAGTCAGCGGAGCGCGGCGTGCCGGCCGTGACCGTGTCGACCTTCTCCTCGATGGGCTGTTTGCGTCGTGCCCATCGGGCGGGCGTGTTCGGCCCGTCCCAGACCTGGATGATGCCCCACACGGCCGCCGTGAGCGGCACGGCGAGGATCGCGCCGACGATGCCGCCGAGCACGGTGCCGATCGTCAGGGCGATGAGCACCGCGAAGGCGTGCAGCTTCATCGACCGTCCCATGAGCACCGGCTGCAGGAAATTACCTTCGAGCTGGTTGACCAGGACGACGATGCCGACCACAATAAGCGCGATCACCCAGCCGTGCGTCACGAGGGCGACGAGAGCGGCGAGGATGCCGGCGACCGTGGCTCCGACGATGGGGATGAACGCGAGCAGGAAGACGAGGACGCCCAGCGGGATTGCGAGCGGGATCTGCAGGATGAGCAGACCGATCGTGATGCCGATCGCGTCGACGGCGGCGACCGAGGCCGTGCCGCGGAGGTAGGCGCCGAAGGTCTGCACCGTCTTGTGCCCGACCCGCACCGCACGGTCGTAGTCCGACCCGCGGAAGGGGCGGATGAGGAACTCCCACAGCTTCGGCCCGTCCTTCAGGAAGAAGAACAGTGTCACGATCATGAGGACGAGCCCGGTCAGGAAGTTGGCGACCGCGCTCACTCCGGCGAGCGCGCCCGACCCGAACTGGGCGCTCGTGAGGAAGTCGGTGGCGTTGCCGACCCACTCGTCGATCTGTTTCTGGTCGATGTCGAACGGCAGCGACTCGGCCCAGGCGAGCACGCTCTGGAATCCGTCCTGCGCCTTCTTCGACAGGTCGTCGAACTGATCGCGGACGGCATTGACGACCAGCCAGCCGATCCCACCGAGCACGACGACGAACGCGAGCAGCGTGAGGATCGTCGCGAAGACGGACGGGATGCCGCGGCGACGCAGCCAGGCCATGAGAGGCGCCGCCGCCGAGGCGACGATGAGGGCGAGGAGCACCGGGATGACGACGACGGTGAGCTGCAGCATCCCCAGGATGAGCGCGGTCGCGATCACGCCGACGATGATCACCTGCAGCGAGCGGGTCGCGAGCGTGCCGAAGCCGTCGGACCACATGCTGCCCGGCTTGCCGGCGGACGTCACCAGCAGCGGCCTGTTCTCGTCGGGTCGCACCGTGCGGGAGGAGGAGAAGAACAGGCCCATGCCGAGACCCTATCGACCCGCCTCCGTTCGTGCGGACCCTTGACTCAGTCGAGCACGTCCGCCAGGTCGTACGCCGAGACGGTTTCGAGCTGATCGAACGTGCACGACCGGGCGTCGCGATCGGGTCGCCAGCGCTGGAACTGCACGGTGTGTCGGAAGCGGTCGCCCTCGAGCTGGTCGTAGGCCACTTCGAGCACCCGATCGGGGCGCAGCCGCACGAAGGAGGTGTCCTTGGATGCCGCGAAGCGCGACCGGTCGGACTGCCCGGTGACCGCGTCGCCGTCCTCGTCGCGCACGACGAGCGGCGCGAGTTCATCGATGAGCTCGAGTCGGCGCGCGTTGCTCCAGGCTGCGACGCCGCCCACCTGGTGCAGGTGCCCGTCGTCGTCGTAGAGGCCGACGAGGAGCGATCCGACGCCGAAGCCGCTCTTGTGGATGCGGTAGCCCACCGCGACGACGTCGGCCGTGCGGGCGTGCTTGATCTTGAACATCGTGCGTTTGCCCGGCGCGTAGGGGAGGGCGAGCGGTTTTGCGACGACGCCGTCGAGTCCGGCGCCCTCGAACTCCGCGAGCCACCGCTCGGCGACGGTCGGGTCGCCCGTCGTGCGGGTGAGGTGGATCGGATGCGGCACCTCGCCCAGCAGGTCCTCGAGCTGCGCCCGCCGCTCGGCGAACGGCTCGTCGCGCAGGTCACGGTCGCCGCGGGCGAGCAGGTCGAACGCGACGAACATGGCCGGGGTGGTCTCGCTCAGCATCGCGACCCGCGAGGCGGCGGGGTGGATGCGCTGCGACAGCTGCTCCCACTGAAGCCGCTGCGCGCCCGGCTCGCCGTCGGCGACGACGATCTCGCCGTCGAGCAGGCACGGCTCGGGCACGAGACGGGAGATCGCGTCGACGAGCTCGGGGAAGTAGCGGGTGAGCGGCTTCGAGCCGCGCGACCCGATCTCGACCTCGGACCCGTCCCAGCAGATGAGGGCGCGGAAGCCGTCCCATTTCGGTTCGTAGAGCAGGCCGCCGGCGGTCTTGCCCGGATCGGGGATGCCGGGGACGGACTTCGCGAGCATCGGCGCGGGGATCTCGTACATGCGGCCCATCCTGCCCGCCCGGCCCCCGTGCCGGAACGGGGTTGCGGCGACGGGTCAGGCGAACGCGCTCACGCCGGTGATGTCGCGACCGAGCAGCAGCGCCTGCACCGACTCGGTGCCCTCGTACGTGTGGATCGCCTCGATGTCGGCCATGTGCTGCATGACCCCGTTCTCGAGCAGGATGCCGTTGCCGCCCAGCAGGTCGCGTGCCGTCGCGGCGACCCGCCGTGCGGCACGCGTGTTGTGGAACTTCGCGAGCGACGCCTGCGTGGGGCGCAGCCCGCCGGCGGTTTCGAGGTCGGCGAGGCGTCGGCAGTAGAGCTGCATCGCGGTGAGGTCCTCGAGCATGTGCGCGAGACGCTCCTGCACCATCTGGAACCGGGCGAGGGGCTTGCCGAACTGCACCCGCTGCTGGGCGTACTGCAGCGCCGTCTCGTAGCAGGCGGTCGCGTGGCCGAGCGCCGACCACGCCACGCCGGACCGCGTCGCGTACAGCACGGTCGAGGCATCCTTGAACGTCTTCGTGCCGGGGAGGACGGCGTCCGCGGGCACGCGCACGTCGTCGAAAGCGATGTGAGCCTGATGGATGCCGCGCAGCGACGCCTTGCCCGCGATCACGGTGCCGGTGTAGCCGGGCCGGTCCTGCTCCACGAGGAAGCAGCGCACATTGCCGTGGTGCTCGTCGCCCTCGGCGTCGACCCGCGCCCACACGAAGGTGATGCCGCCCGAGGCGCCGTTGCCGATCCACTTCTTCGCGCCGCGGATGACCCACTCGTCGCCGTCGCGGCGGGCGACGGTCTCGAGCGACACCGAGTCGGAGCCGTGGTCGGGTTCGGTCAGGGCGAAGGCGGCGGGCACCTCGAAGCGGGCGATGGGAGTCAGCCAGCGCTCCTGCTGCTCGTCGCTGCCGAAGAGGGCGAGGGTGCGCAGCGCCAGCCCGCCCTGGACGGCGAGGACGGTGCCGAGCGACCCGTCGCCGCGCGAGATCTCCATGTTGACGAGCCCCGCGGCGAGGGGCGAGAACCGGGTGAGCCGCGGGTGGTCGATCCCGTCGTTCAGCAGGTCGAGCTCGCCGAAGCGCCGGGCGATGTCGAGCGGGTACTCGGCGGTGTCCCACGCGTCGCGCATCCGGTCGCCGACCTCGTCGACGAAGGCCCGCGTCCGCTGCCACACGTCCCGGTCGGCGGCCGGGATGTCGGCGAAGACGGCGTAGTAGTCGGTGTCGAGGGGGCCGAGCACGTCGTAACGGCCCGAGGCGCCGCCGGGCGGGGGAGTGGTCATCGCGCCAGGATACGCCGGGTTGGCATCCAGTTCCACCGAGGGTGGAACGGCGTATCAGGCTCTCGGTGTCACCGGAGGGAGCCGAGCCGACGTGCGACCTCGGCGGGCGGCATCCGTCGGGGGAACGTCGCGACGACGAAGTCGTCCGCCGCCGGCGGCTCGGGGTCGGGGTGCACACCGAAGCGGCGGAGCAGCTCGTCGTAGGCGGACTCGAGGACGGCGGCGGGGACCCGCTTCGACCCGCGCAGCAGGCGGCGCAGCACGTGGTTGTGCACGGCGGTCACCGCCGCGGCGAAGGCCACGGCGTCGACGGGGTCGAGCCCGGGGACCGAGCGCCGCAGGTAGTCGTCGAACAGGCGCTCGTAACGGAAGACGGTCACGATCTCGCGGTCGCGGAGCGAGGGCACCTGACGGACGACGGCGTAGCGGCGCCGGGCGACCTCGGGGTCGGCGGCGAAGTGGCGGTACACCTGCACCGATGCCTCGCACACCGCCGCCCACGGGTTCTCGTGGGTCTCGGCGAGATACGTGCGGAGCATCTCGAGCAGGACCTCGTGGTCGGCGAAGACGACGTCGTCCTTGCCGCCGAACTGCCGGAAGAAGGTCGATCGCGAGACGCCCGCCGACTGCGCGATCTGCTCGACCGAGGTCTGCTCGTAGCCGTGCTCGGCGAACAGCGCGAGCGCGGCGGCCACCACTGTGCTGCCCGTGGGACGGAGGTCGTCGGCCATGGAGGGAAGCCTAGTCCGGCGGCCGTCTGTCAAGGCCTGTGCCGTCGGCGACGCGACACCGTTGACTCGGCCCATGTCGTCCCTGTGGAAGCAGCACCCCTCCGAGTCTCCCGGCATCCCCTTCACCCCCGGCAGTCGCCACGAGGTGGTCGTCGTCGGTGCGGGACTCACGGGACTCGCGACCGCGTACGAGCTCGCGCGGTCCGGCGTCGACGTCGCCCTCGTCGAGCGCGGCGGCGTCGGCGAACTCGCGTCGGGATCGAACACCGGCAAGGTGTCGCTGCTGCAGGGGACGACGCTCTCGTCGCTGCGATCGGGGCACCCGGCATCCCTCGTCCGGGCCTACGTCGAAGCGAACCGCGACGGCTTCGCGTGGATGACGGACACCGCCGACCGTCTCGGCGTGCCGCTCACCTCACGCACCGCCTACACCTACGCCCAGGGCGACGGGGGCCGGCGCTCGGTCGTGAAGGAGTACGACGCCGCGCGCGAGGCGGGCCTCGCGGTGCGCCTCGTCGACGACGCCGAGCTCCGCGAGGCGGCCGTGCCGATGGTGGCCGCCGTCGCGCTCGACGACCAGCGCGCCGTCGATCCGATGCAGCTGCTCGCGGCGCTCGCCGACGCGTTCGTCGCCGCGGGCGGGACCCTCCATCTCGGCGTCCACGTGCGCGGGGTGAAGGTCTTCCCCGAGCCGCGGGTGGAGACCGACCTGGGGCCGCTCCTCGCCTCGCAGGTCGTGGTGGCCACCGGCATCCCGATCCTCGACCGCGGCCTCTACTGGGCGAAGGTGAGCGGGATGCGGTCGGCCTGCGTCTCCTTCACCCTCACCGCTCCGCTGCCCGACGGCATGTACCTCTCCGCCGACGAGCCGACCCGTTCGGTGCGCACGATCCTCCCCGGCGACGGACCCTCCGACGTCGCGCAGATCGTGGTCGGCGGAGCCGGCCACCCCGTCGGACGCACCGCGTCGGAGCGCGCGATGCTCGATGAGCTGTCGCAGTGGGCGCAGCAGACGCTGCCGGTGGGGGAGGAGACCCACCGGTGGTCGGCGCAGGACTACGTCTCACATAACCGCATCCCGTTCATCGGCGCGATGCCGCGCTCGCTCGGCCGCGTCCGTTTCGCGACCGGCTATGCCAAGTGGGGGCTGACGAACGCGCCCGCGGCGGCGCTGCGCATCGTCAGCGAGCTGCGTGGCGAGAGCTGGCGTGACCGGCCGCGGTGGATGACGCAGATCGGCACGCGTCTGACGATGCCCGCCGACATCGCACAGGGCGCGGTCGAGAACGCGAAGGTCGGGTTCGCGGCGGCGAAGGGATGGGCCGCCGCCGAGGCCGAGGCCGTCCCGGTGCCGCAGCCGGCCGAGGGGGAGGGCGTGGTCGCGCAGCGCGGCGGCCGTCCCGTCGGGATCTCGACGACCGGGGGCGAGACCCGCGCGGTGAGCGCCGTGTGCCCGCATCTCGGCGGGGTCCTCGAGTGGAACGACCTCGAGTGCACGTGGGACTGTCCGCTGCACGCGTCGCGGTTCACGGCATCCGGGGAACGCATCGAAGGCCCCGCATCGCGAGGCCTCCGACGCGTGGACTGACTCAGCGGGCCGCGGCGATCACCCCGGTGATGATGAGGGTGACGAGGGTGGTCCACAGCACGATCGCGAGGCCCTGCCAGAAGAGCACGGTGCGCGTCGGCACACCGGTGCCCTTGAGGGCGGCCGCGGTGAACTGGGTGGGCAGGATGAGCGGGCCGAGCAGGCTCACCCCGGGTGTGCCGTAGCGGTGGTACGCCTTCTGGAACTTCTCGGAGCGCGCCGACACGGGCTTCTCGGCCGCTCCGGCACGGATGGTGACGGCGGTGCGCACGCGGGCGGTGGCGAGCACGACGATGGCGACGCAGAGGAAGTTGCCCGCGGCGCCGGCGAGCGCGGCGACGACGGGGTGGATGCCGCCGATGATGCCGATAGCGGCGGCACCCTCGCCCTCGATGAAGGGGACGGCGCCCGCCAGGGCCACGATCAGCGGCTGCACGAGGTCGGGCACCTGCGCGACGAGGTCCTGGAAACCGGCGACGAGGTCGGAGACGGGGTTCGACATGATGTCCTCTCGGATGCGGCGACCGGATCTCGTATCGCCGTGTTCCCATCCCACCGAGGATGCGGTGGCGGCGGCAGTGCCGCGGCGTCACCTCTCGCCGGGAGATCCGATGACCCGAGGGGTGACATTCGTCATGGTCGTACTGTGGCCGTGTGACCAGCCCCGACCCGACCCCGACGCGCACCGCCGTCTCCCTCGCCCGCGGGGTCACCGCGACCGGGTGGTACATCGCGTCCTCGATGGTGGTCTTCCTCATCGGTGCGCTGCTGGTGTGGGGTGTCATCGTCCTCGTCGCGCGCGGCGGCTGGCGCGACCCCGTCACGCTCGTGGGGTTCCTCGGCTTGTCGACCGTCGTCGTCGTGACGACGATCGTGCTGCTCGCCCGCTACCGCCGCGACGGCGACCTCGATGACACCGACCGTCCGTCCGGCGGTCGGCGTTTCCTGTCGCTGCCCGTCGTCGCCGGGGTGCTCGCATCAGTCGGCGTCGGCCTCGTGTCGGCCTCGGCGCTGCTGGGGGCGGCGCTCGTCGGCACGGTCCTCTGCCTCGTCCGGTGGGCCCCCGGCATCCGCTGGCGCGGTGTCGTGCTGCTCGAGGTCGCCCTCGCCGTCCTGTGGGTCGTCGAACTCAGTCGGGCGTCGGGGGGCAGCGACGCCTTCCTGCCCGCGTTCTTCGCGCTCAGCCTGCCCGCGATGCAGGCGCTCTCGCTCTGGTCGTGGGACGTCGTCCTCGAACTCGACCGCGCGCGGCGGACCGAGGCACGGCTGGCCGCGGTGCAGGAACGCCTGCGTCTGGCGGGCGAACTGCACGACCTGCAGGGGCACCACCTGCAGGTGATCGCGCTGCAGCTCGAACTCGCCGAGCGCATGATCGGACGCGACCCGGATGCCGCCGCGCACCGGATCGCGCTCGCGCGCGCGTCCGTCGACGAGGCGCGCGAGGGCACCCGGTCGCTCGCCGGTCGCTTCCGCGGGGTGCCGCTGCCCGACGAACTCGCCAACGCGGCGGACCTGCTGCGTGCGGCCGGTCTGGAGGTCACCCTCGACGTCGCCGCGGATGCGGCATCCGCTCCCGCCGACCTGCTGGGGCCGGTCGTCCGCGAGTGCACGACCAACGTACTCAAGCACGGCGGCGGCCGGTGGGCGCGGCTCGGTCTCGAGCGCGCGGGACAGTACTGGCGGCTGACCGCCGCGAACGATCCCGGGCCCGGCTCGACCATCGGCGCGGGCGCCGGGCTCGAGGGCATCGCCCACCGGGTCGGCGTCGTCGGGGGCGACGCCGTCACCCGCCGTGAGGACGACCGATTCGAGCTCATCGTGACCGTCCCCGCCGACGGAGGCCCCGCATGATCCGCGTGCTCATCGCCGACGACGAGGACATGATCCGCACGGCGCTCGCCGCCCTGCTCGGTCTCGAGGACGACCTCGAGGTCGTCGCGGAGTGCGCCGACGGCGAGAGCGCCGTCGCTCGCGCGCTCGAGCTGCGCCCCGACGTCTGCCTGCTCGATCTGGAGATGCCCGGCATCGACGGCGTCGAGGCGGCCGCCCGCATCCGTCAGCGCATCCCGGCACGGTGCGTCGTCGTCACCCGCCACGCGCGCCCGGGGGTGCTGCGCCGTGCGCTCGGCGCGGGGGTCGACGGCTTCGTGCCGAAGTCCCGGCCCGCGGGCGACGTCGCCGCCGTCATCCGCGAGGTCGCCGCCGGCCGCCGGTACGTCGACCCCGAGATCGCCGCCGACGCGCTCAGCGACGAGCGCTCGCCGCTGACCGACCGCGAGCTCGACGTGCTGCGTGCCGGCGCCCGCGGCGAAACGATCGCCGACATCGCGGCATCCCTCCACCTCTCCGCCGGCACCGTCCGCAACCACGTGTCGTCGATCCTCGGCAAGCTCGGCCTCGCGACCCGCCAGCAGGCGGCGATCACGGCGCGCGAACGCGGCTGGATCTGACGGATGCCGCACGAAGAGCCCCTGCCGGGCGGCAACGCGAGCGGGGCCGTCGTCCGCATCGGCGACACGGTGCGCAAGCCGTGGACGGCGTCGACGCCGAGCGTCATCGCCTACGTGCAGGCGCTGCGAGCGGCGGGTGTCGACGCGCCCGAACAGCGCGGGCGGGACGATGCCGGGTGGCAGATCCTGGAGTACGTCCCCGGTGAGCTCGCGATCGGGCGCGGGCCGATGTCGGCGGGCGAGCTGCGGCGCGTGGGCGCGATGGTGCGGGCCATCCACGACGCGAGCGCCGCGTACGCGGTACCCGCCGACGCCGTCTGGGAGACCGCTATCCCGGCGCCGAGCGCCGAGCTCATGTGCCACAACGACCTCGCCCCGTGGAACCTCGTCGTCGGCGAAGACCGGTGGGTCTTCATCGACTGGGATGCGGCCGCCCCCAGTACACGGCTGTGGGACCTCGCCTATGCCGCGCAGGCGTTCACGCTCAACGACACCTCGGTCGTCGCCGCGGAGGCGGCGCGCGGACTCGCCGCCTTCGTCGAGGGCTACGGCGCTGAGGGTCGGCTCCGCCGCGAACTGCCCGAGGCGATGGCGCAGCGGACCGCCGCGATGCACGACCTCCTCCGGACGTCGCACGAGGCCGGCGCCGAGCCGTGGTCGTCGATGTTCGCGGACGGGCACGGTGCGCACTGGCGGAACGTGACGGCCTACGTCGAGCAGCACCGGCGGGTCTGGCGCGCCGCACTCGAGCGCTGAACGCACCCCCGCCGAACGAGGGTGCTCCCGCGCGGGGCACTCAGGCGCGGGTAGTAGGCTTTTCGACCGGGCGATCTCTCGACATCGAGATAATTCCGCGCCCGTCACCCCCACCGTCGCCCAGCGAAGGATTGCAGTGGACCTTTACGAGTACCAGGCACGAGACCTGT
>JAAIGE0100205474.1_pt1 | contig 11591 bp, 8 predicted proteins | sample 6487951 | NCBI WGS metagenome assembly JAAIGE01 (sample SAMN13974128, study PRJNA590717) | phyllosphere metagenome | biome: tomato field; feature: multiple bacterial spot infested tomato fields; material: tomato leaves; isolation source: leaves from tomato fields | host: Solanum lycopersicum ... | reverse complement strand
TGCCATGCGCCGCCGCCCAGCTTGTCGAGCGTGGCTTCCGCCGCATCCGAGCCGTAGCGGGACAGAAGATCGATGTTTTCCACCGGCAGGAACAGCTTGGCATCGTCGGCATAATGCAGCTCGAGGCAGTCACGCGGGCTACCTGCTGCCTCAATGGTGCGAAGACCGACGAAGCGACCGATGCCGTGTTCGGCGTGAACGACGAGCGAGTTTTCATCCAGCCCGGCAACTTCGGAAATGAAATCGGCCCCGCGCTTGCGACGCTTGGAGCGGCGCACCATGCGGTCGCCCAGGATATCCTGCTCGCCGATGACGGCCAGATTGCCCCCGTCGAAAGGCGTCTCGAAACCTGCTTCGAGGCTTAAGACCGCAGCAGCAGCCTCACCCTTGCCAAGCTTCTCCACTTCCTTCAGAGAGCCGACCGGCTTGATCTTTTCCAGACCATGTTCGTTCAGCACCTGCAACAAACGGTCCAGCGAGCCCTCGGACCAACCGGTAATCAACACCTTCCAGCCTTTAGAGCGGCGCTCAGCGATATGTTTCACCGCAAGACTGAAGACGTTGACGCGCTCCTCGCTTTCGCTTTCCGTCTGGGATTTCGCCCAGCGTGGGCCGACATGCGCGTCCAGCGTCGCGACCGGCTTTTCCTTGCTGTCCTGCTCATTGAATGGCGTCAAGCGCACGGCATTAAAGGCGTTCAGCGTCTCATCGAAAGTTTTGCCGCCGAGATAAATCTGGCTGGGAGACACCGGCTTGTAAGGCGCGCCCTGCGTGGCACCCTTGGTCTGGCCCGAAGCCCGGCGCGCCTCGAAATAGTCATGCACCAGCTTCGAGCGCTCGACGGCTGCTTCTCGCGCAGTGTGATCGGTTACGATGCGGAAGCCCTTGAGGTAATCGAAGGCTGTTTCGAGATGCTCGTAAAAAAGCGGCAGCCAATGCTCCATGCCCGCGTAGCGACGGCCCTCGGAAACGGCCTGATACAGTGCATCGTCACGTATCGCAGCCCCGAAGAGAGAAAGGTAATTCTTGCGGAAACGGCTGATCGTCTCGGGCGTCAGCGTCACCTCGCTCATCGGGTTGAGGTCGAGCGAGCGGGCCTGCCCGATGGTGCGCTGGCTGGCGGGATCGAAGGTGCGGATGCTTTCCAGCGTATCCCCGAAGAAATCCAGACGTACCGGCTCTTCCGTGCCGGGAACGAACACATCCAGAATGCCGCCGCGCACGGCGAATTCACCCACCTCGCGGACAGTCGCCACACGGTCGAAGCCGTTGCGCTCAAGCCGCGCCGCGATCTCTTCCATCTTGATCTGGTTGCCGGGCTTTGCCGAAAACGCGAGGCTCTCGATGACATCGCGCGGTGCCATCTTTTGCAGCATGGCGTTGACGGTAACGAGAACGATGGCCGGATGCGGCTTCTTCTGGTGATGGATCAGACCTGAGAGCGCCGCCAGCCTACGCGCAGAGGTGTCGGCACTCGGTGACACGCGGTCATAAGGAAGGCAGTCCCATGCTGGCAATGTCAGCACCGGGATCTCGGGTGCGACGAAGCCCAGGATTTGCTCCAGATCGGACACGCGCTGCCCATCCGACATGACATAGGCAACGGACGTTCCAGCACGTGCCATATCCGCCAGAAGCAAGGCTTCCATGCCTGCTGGCACATTTCCGATGGTCAGCGGCGTATCGGCCGATGCCACCAGCTTCACATCGAAACCTGCAATCATTTTGTACGATTTCCGTTCTGGACCGTGACGAGATCGAAGTCCGGGCGGTAGGAGATGATTTTTTCAAACAGCGGCGTCTGGAACTTTGCGGGTATTGCCGCCGCACCGGTTACCATCTGGATCAAATCCTGATCTTCCTCAGCCATGATGGTTTCCAGTTCGTCCAGCTGCTCTTGCGAAAGCTCAGCGATATTTTCTTCCGCGAACTGGCCAAGCACGAGGTCCATTTCACGAATGCCGCGATGCCAGCAGCGATACAGAATCCGCCTGCGTCTCGGTTCGAGGTCGGCACTCGTGCGCACCAGTCCAGTCATCGCATTCACCTGTCTGTTATTGCTGCACTCCTATAGAACAGGACATGAACGCTTGGGAACCGGTTTTTACGCAAATATTCCGCCAGGCACGGAAAAACTACGGGTGATAAACGATCTTTCTGAAGGCAACACTCTTGCATTGCACGGAACCTTCCCCGATTTTGCTGCCCATGCGCCCCGCCCTTCTCGATCCGCTTTTTGCCACCGTCTCCACGCTCACCGGCGTTGGGCCAAAGCTTGCCGATCTGTTGGCGAAACTGTTGGGGCGGGAGAATGCGGAAGACACCCGCGTCATCGACCTCCTCTTTCACGCTCCATCCAACATCATCGACCGGCGCAACCGGCCCGGCATCGCGCTGGCGCAGCCCGGTGCCATTGTCACCATTCAGGGACGTGTGGACCGGCATCAGCCACCGCCGCCCGGCAATCGCTCCGCGCCTTACCGCGTATTTTTGCACGATGAAACGGGCGAACTGGCACTTACCTTCTTCCGCGCGCGCGGCGACTGGCTTTCCAAGGCGCTGCCAATCGATGAAGAGGTGATGGTCAGCGGCAAGGTCGACTGGTTCAATGGTCGCGCCTCCATGGTCCACCCGGATTTCATGGTGAAGGTGTCCGAGGCGGAAAACCTGCCTTTGGTCGAAGCCGTTTATCCCATGACGGCGGGCCTGTCGCCAAAGGTCTTGAAGCGGGCAGTCGATACAGCGCTTCAGCGCCTGCCGATCTTTCCCGAATGGATCGACGAGGCGCTGGCCAGCCGCGAGAGCTTTCCGCATGTGGCAGAGGCATTCCGCGAGTTGCACGATCCACGCGATGCCGCCGATATCGATCCGCAAGCCCCTGCCCGTCGCAGACTGGCTTATGACGAGTTTCTGGGAGGTCAGCTTTCGCTGGCACTGGTGCGCCAAAGGCTGCGCAAGGTAGCCGGCCAACCGATCCGCGCCAAGGGAGACTTTGCCGCGCGCATCTTGGCAAACCTGCCGTTCTCCTTAACGGGAAGCCAAAGCGCGGCGGTGAAAGATATCCTAACCGATATGGCAGGCGAAGACCGCATGTTGCGGCTTCTGCAAGGCGATGTCGGCGCGGGCAAGACGCTCGTTGCGCTGATGGCGATGGCAACCGCCGTCGAGGCAGGCGGACAGGCCGTGTTGATGGCCCCAACGGAAATTCTGGCCCGCCAGCATTTTGTGACGATCTCCAAATATGCAGCAGCGGCGGGCTTTTCCTGCGAGGTGCTGACAGGCAGAACCAAGGGCAAGGAGCGCCGCGAGATCGAGGAGCGGATCGCATCCGGCGAGGCGCAGATCGTTATCGGCACCCATGCGCTGTTTCAGGATAGCGTCACCTACAGGAACCTCGTTCTGGCCGTGGTGGATGAGCAGCATCGCTTCGGCGTGCACCAACGCCTGCGCCTTACCGCCAAGGGCATCACACCACATATGCTTGTCATGACGGCAACGCCCATTCCGCGCACGCTGGTTCTGGCCGCCTTCGGCGATATGGACGTGTCAAAGCTCACAGAAAAGCCCGCAGGCCGAAAGCCGATCCAGACCGTGACAATTCCGAACGAGCGGATCGGTGACATTGTAGACCGCCTTCGCAGCGCGCTGGCGGAAGGCAAGAAAGCCTATTGGATCTGCCCGCTGGTGGAGGAATCGGAAGAGTCCGACCTCATGTCTGCCGAGGAACGGCATGCGGTGCTGTCTCAATCGCTGCGCGCCAATATCGGCCTCATTCATGGCCGGATGAGCGGCCCGGAAAAAGATGCCGCCATGCTGGCCTTCAAGAGTGGCGAAACACGGCTGCTGGTCGCGACAACCGTTGTCGAAGTGGGTGTCGACGTGCCGGACGCGACGATCATGGTCATCGAGCATGCGGAGCGCTTCGGCCTCGCCCAGCTTCACCAGTTGCGCGGTCGCGTCGGGCGCGGTGACGAAGCATCCACCTGCATTCTGCTTTACAAAGGCCCGCTCAGCGAAAACGGCAAAGCCCGCCTCTCCATCCTGCGCGATAGCGAAGACGGCTTCCTCATCGCCGAAGAGGATTTGAAGCTGCGCGGTGAAGGAGAGCTTCTCGGTACGCGCCAGTCCGGTACGCCGGGTTTCCGCATCGCAAGCCTTGAGGCCCACGCCGACCTTCTCGAAATCGCCCGCAAGGATGCGGCCTATATCATCGAACGCGACGCTGAACTGGTAAGCGATCGTGGCAAGAACCTAAGAACCCTGCTCTATCTTCATCGCAGGGACGAAGCGATCCGCTTCCTGCATGCAGGCTGACGTCATGACAACCGCACCAAACCCGCCCCCCGCCTTTCAAAAAGGCTACGCATTGTGTTCGCCGGAGAATATCCTGCAACCCGATACCTTTGCAAAAAGCGAAAAGAAAGCGATAGCAAAGAGCTTCAAGAAACCCGGTCGCAAGAAAGCCTGGGCAGAAGCGGTGGAGCAAGGCTGGAGCGTCAAGCTCGTCTATATGCGTCTGTTCGTGCCCGTGTTTCATTCCGCATCATCGTCTTCGGTGGAAATCGAAGAGGATGAGGATGACTGAAAAGGGCCATGGGCATTTGGCATATCCTCGCGCCTCGGCGATCAAACCGATGACGGAGCGATCTGCGTCGGCGGCGTGAAATCCGGCGCAACCAGACCGCCAGAGATCAACAGCTTCGCGGCATCTTCAGGCGTCATATCAAGCATGACGATCTTGTCTTTCGGCACGAAGAGAAGGAAGCCAGCCGTTGGGACGGGTGTGGGCGGCAGAAAGACCGCGACCATTTGCTGGCCCATTTCGTTAAACCGATGCGCCAACTCTCCCTTGGCATCGGAGGCCACGAAGACCATGGCCCATATGCCGGGTGAGGGAAACTCGATCAGGCCGACGCGCTTGAAGGAGTTGGAATGTTCTTTCAACACGGATTCGAAAAGCTGCTTGATGCTTTTATAGATCGGGCGCACCAGCGGCATGCGGTTGAGAATGGATTCGCCGAAGCCGACTATCCACTTGCCGATCAGGTTATTGCCTAGAAAGCCGATGAGCGTGATGACGATGACCGCGATCAGCAACCCAAAGCCGGGAATGGCTACGTCGAAATACTGCTCAGGGTCATAACGCGCCGGAATATATGGCTTCACCCAGCTGTCGGCCCACTGGAGAAATGTCCACACCAGCCACATCGTAATCGTGATCGGTGCCAGAATGAGGATGCCGGTCAGGAAATTGTTGCGCAGTCGTGTCGCAAAGGAAACCTTGAGTGGGTGATCGGTCATCAACTCGCTGCAAGTTTGGGAAGCTTTAGATAGGACGAAAACGGACAATGCCGGAGGCTGTTCCCACCGGCAAGAGAGATATCATGAAATATTCGTCATCAGAAACCGTGTCGGACAAACAGTGCCGGACAGCACGTCCCAATCCGCTCGAATTACTCGACCGTTACCGACTTCGCGAGGTTGCGTGGCTGATCTACATCCGTTCCCATGAAGACGGCGGTGTGATAGGCGAGCAGCTGTATCGGCAGCGAGAAGACCATCGGCGCGATGATCTCATCGACGCTCGGCAGGACGATGGTGGCCATGGTGTCCAGCCTGGAGGCGCTAGCACCCTTCGCATCCGTGATGAAGATGATCTTGCCGCCGCGGGCAGCCACTTCCTGCATGTTCGAAACGGTTTTTTCGAAGAAACGGTCGTGTGGCGCAATGACGATGACCGGCATATTCTCGTCGATCAGCGCAATCGGTCCATGCTTCAACTCACCAGCAGCATAGCCTTCGGCGTGAATATACGAGATTTCCTTGAGTTTCAGCGCGCCTTCCAGCGCCAGCGGGAAGGACGTACCACGACCGAGATAAAGCACGTCTTTGAAGCGGGACAGATCGCGCGATAGCGTTTCGATCTGCGGCTGGATGGCGTTCAGAACTTCGCTCATCACCCGCGGCATTTCGATCAGATGGCGGACGAGTTCTTTTTCCTGATCCGCCATCAGCGTGCCACGCGCCTTACCGGCAGCGATGGCAAGCGAAGCAAGCACCGCCAACTGGCAGGTGAAAGCCTTGGTAGACGCAACGCCAATCTCCGGACCGGCCAGAATTGGGAAAATGGCATCCGATTCGCGTGCAATGGTGGACTCGCGCACATTGACGACCGCGCCGATCTTGAGATCGTTTTCCTTGCAATAACGCAGCGACGCCAGCGTATCTGCGGTCTCGCCCGACTGAGAGATAAACAGCGCCGCCTGTGTTGGAGAAAGTGGCATTTCGCGATAACGGAATTCCGACGCCACATCGATTTCCACGGGCAGACGAGCATAACGCTCGAACCAGTATTTTCCGATGAGGCCGGACAGATAGGCCGTCCCGCAGGCTGAAATCGCAAGGCCGGTCAGTTTGGAAAAATCGATAGCCGCATCGGCATCCTTCACGCGCTTTTCGGCGAAATCCACATAGTGGCTGAGCGCATGCGAAATGACTTCCGGCTGCTCGTAGATTTCCTTTTCCATGAAGTGGCGGTGATTGCCCTTATCGACAACATATGCTGTCGCCTGCGAAATCTGCCGCTGGCGCTGTACCGGATTTCCGGAAAAATCGATGATCTCGGCACCCTTGGCAGTCAGGATCGCGCAATCGCCATCCACGAGATAGGTGATTTCGTTGGTGAAGGGTGAAAGCGCGATGGCATCAGAGCCAAGGAACATTTCGCCTTTACCATAGCCGATTGCCAATGGCGGGCCGGAGCGGGCAGACAAAAGCGTATCGGGGTCATCCAGGAACATCACACCCAGCGCGTAGGCTCCGGTAACGCGGTTCAGCATCTTCAGCATCGCATCACGGTGCGAAAGCCCTTCGCGGGTAAACTTGGCGAGCAGTTGCGCCACCACTTCCGTATCGGTCTGTGTAGTGAACACGGCACCTTCCGCCGTCAACTCTTCCCGCAATTCCGCGAAGTTTTCGATGATTCCGTTATGAACAACGGCCACCCCATCCACGAAATGCGGATGCGCATTGGTTTCATTCGGAACGCCATGCGTCGCCCAGCGTGTGTGCGCAATACCGGTGATGCCCGCAAGCGGCTCCTCAGAGAGCTTCTTTTCCAGATTGAAGAGCTTGCCCTCGGCGCGGCGGCGATCCATCTCGCCATTATGGATCGTCGCAACGCCTGCAGAATCATATCCGCGATATTCCAGACGCTTCAGCGCATCCACGAGGCGCTCCGCAACCGGCTGCGTTCCAACAATTCCGACTATGCCGCACATACAATTCTCCAAAAGATATTCATCAGCACCGGCCTGGCAAAAGCTCGCCCGACCAATGTTTTACGATAGCGAAGTCTTAGAGCGTTTCCTTGCTAAATGAAAACAGTTCTGTTGGTTCAAACGGGATCATCTGGTTGCTCGGACGGCGCGTGTCGTAGCCATAGCATACGGCCAAGCCGTCCGAGCAATCAGAGGGTCCCGTTTCAACCAACCCGGAGGGCCGGGCATCTTTCCGCCAGGCTCAAAGGCGATCGGCTCGACCGTACCTTTGGGTATGCCCTTCGCCAATCGCCTTCGCCCTGTCGAAAATCTGCTCCGGCAGGACGTTTCCATTTAACAAGGAAACGCTCTAATGATTTCCGGCAAAACCGCAATCGCAACCGCGGTCACTTTCAATGTCTATTCGTTACGAATGTCAGGACCTTAGCCGGACTTCTTCCTGGCGTCCTTAATGGCCTGAGCACGCGCGCGAAGAACGCTGGCGCGGCCTTCCTTCACGTCCTGTCGCGCCCGCCCGAAGGCAAGCGCATCGGCAGGGACATCCGCCGTTATAACGCTGCCGGACGCCACATACGCATCGTCACCGATGCTGACGGGTGCCACGAGCGAGGAATTGGAGCCGATAAAGGCATTCTTACCGATCCGGGTCTCATGCTTGTTGATGCCATCGTAATTGCAGGTGATCGTTCCTGCCCCGATATTGCTTCCAGCGCCGACGAAAGCATCACCGATATACGTCAGGTGATTGACCTTGGCGCCCTCGCCGATCTCGGCCTTCTTCACTTCGCAGAAATTGCCGACCTTGGATTTCGCCGCCAGATTGGCACCCGGACGCAGACGCGCATAAGGCCCAACCGCCGCACCGGCGCTGACATAAGCACCCTCCAGATGCGAGAAGGCGTGAATGACGGCACCCGATTCGATCGTCACACCGGGACCGATGACGACGTTCGGCTCGATCAGCGCGTCCTGTCCGATTTTTGTGTCCCATGACAAAAACACGGTTTCCGGCGCAACCATCGAAACACCATCGATCATGAACTGATGGCGCGCGCGTTCCTGCCAGAGCTTTTCGATGAAGGCCAGTTCGGCGCGGTTGTTGCAGCCCGTCATTTCTGCCTCGGGAGCATCAACCGCCACGGCCTTGCCGCCTTGCGAGCGGGCAATTTCCACGATGTCCGTCAGATAATATTCGCCCTTGGCGTTGTTGTTACCGATGCGGTCGAGAAGATCGAGCGCGCGGCGGCCATTGATCGCCATCAGGCCGCTATTGCACCATGCAACCTTACGCTCTTCCTCGGTCGCATCCTTTTCTTCTCGGATGGCGACGAGCTCGCCGTTCTCGACCAGAAGACGGCCATAGCCGGTGGGCTTATCCGTGTGGAAGCCGATCACCACAACGTCCGCATCGCCTGTCAGCGCCTGCCGTGCCTTGTTCAACGTCTCCGCCGTCAGAAGTGGCACGTCGCCATAGGCAATCAGAATATCGTCAAAGCCCTTTTCGATGGCGTCACGCGCAGCCAGAACGGCATTGCCCGTACCAAGGCGCTCTTTCTGTAGATAGGGCTCGACCGAAACGCCTACCTCGCGTGCGGCGTCCGCAACCTTGTCAGCATCGCGCCCAACGACCAGCGCCGCAGCACTGACGCCTGCACCGGCAACCGCCTGCATCACATGCGCAATCATCGACCGTCCGGCAACGGGATGCAGTACCTTCGACATGGACGATTTCATCCGCGTGCTTTCGCCAGCGGCGAGAATGACGGCAAGACAACTGCGTTCCATGACTAACTCCAGATTCGCGTGAGACTTTTTGCCCGCTATAGCCGCTAAAGGCTGAATAAACCATGGAAATTGCATGAACGGCGGATACGTGCCGTGAGCAGGGAATGGAAAAGCCGCACATGTTTCCATGCACGGCTTTGTTTTGTGTCAAGCGTCCAACACCCGTTTCCGTCATCCTCGGCCTTGAGCCGAGGATCTAACCAGGTATCCAAAAATTCAACGTAGCAGATGCTCGGGACAAGCCCGAGCATAACGAGCGAAACTTGTGCGCGTAACAGGACCCTTATTGCGGCAGCTTGTCGTCTACACCCTGAACGTAGAAGTTCAGGCCGAGCAGAACCTTGTCCTCGGCCTTTTCACCAGCCTTCAGCCATTCGGAGCCGTCCTGCTTCTTCACAGGGCCGGTAAATGGATGAAGTTCGCCGGACTTGATCTTGGCTTCGGTTTCCTCAGCCATCTTCTTCACATCGTCAGGCATGTTGGTGTAGGGCGCCATGGTCAGGATGCCGTCTTTCAGACCGTCCCACACCTGTTCGGACTTCCACGTACCATCCATGAGAGCCTGAGTGCGCTTGATGTAGTAAGGTGCCCAGCTGTCGATGATCGCGGTCATCTGCGTGTTAGGACCGGCCTTGATCATGTCGGAAGCCTGACCGAAAGCCTTGATGCCACGCTCTGCAGCAACCTGCATCGGAGCGGTGGTGTCGGTGTGCTGCGTCAGGATATCGACGCCCTGGTCGATCAGGGCCTTGGCCGCATCGGCTTCCTTACCGGGGTCGAACCAGGTGTTGGCCCATACGACCTTGACCTTGAAATCAGGATTGACCGACTGTGCACCCAGAACGAAGGCGTCGATGCCCATCACCACTTCCGGGATCGGGAAGGAAGCGATGTAACCTGCGAGACCCTTCTGCGACATCTTCGCAGCAATCTGACCCTGAATGTAACGGCCTTCGTAGAAACGCGAGTTGTAGGTCGCGAGGTTCTCGGCCGACTTGAAGCCGGTCGCATGCTCGAACTTCACCTTGGGGAACTTCTGCGCAACCTTCACGGTCGCGTCCATGAAGCCGAACGAGGTGGTGAAGACCAGTTCGCAGCCGGAGCGGGCCATGCGCTCGATGGCGCGCTCTGCATCCGGGCCTTCTGGAACGCTTTCAAGGAAAGGCGTCTCGATCTTGTCACCGAAATGCTTCTGCAATTCCTGACGACCGATATCGTGCGCCTGCGTCCAGCCGCCGTCGGTGCGGGTACCGACGTAGATGAAGCAAATCTTCTTTTTCGCGTCCTGCGCCTGTGCGGCGGGAACCAGACTGACGATTGCAGCGGCGGAAGCGGCCAGTGCGATGATGAATTTTTTCATTTTTACCCCTGCTTGGTTAGGCATGATCTTGTTTTTAGCGGTCGTCTTAACGGTCCGGCACGAACGGTTTTCCGAGTGATGCCGGTGTATTGATCAGCGTCGTGCGCCGATTATGGGAGATGATGATGAGGACCACAATAGTCGCTACATAAGGAAGCGCTGAAAGAAGTTGTGATGGCACACCTATGCCGAAAGCCTGCGCGTGAAGCTGGCCGATGGAGACTGCGCCGAACAGATAACCACCCGCCAGCACGCGCCATGGCCGCCAGGAGGCAAATACCACCAGTGCAAGCGCGATCCAGCCACGCCCGGCAGACATGTTTTCCACCCATTGCGGGGTGTAAACCAGCGAAAGCTGCGCACCTGCAAGACCAGCGCTGGCACCGCCGAACATCACCGCAAGATAACGCGCACGGATGACGTTGATGCCGAGCGCATGGGCAGAAGCGTGATTATCACCGATGGCACGGATTTTGAGACCGGTGCGGCTTTTGAACAGAAACCAGCTGATGCCGACAACCAGCGCAATCGACATGTAGAAAATCAAATCCTGCCGAAAGAGGATCGGCCCTACGAAAGGGATTTCCGACAGGACCGGGAACACGATTGGCTGCAATTTTACGCCGGGTTGGCCGACGAAACTTTCACCCAACATTCCGGACACGCCAAGGCCGAGAATTGTCAGCGCAAGGCCGGTCGCCACCTGATTGGTCACCAGCGTCAGCGTCAGAAAGCCGAACAGCAGCGAGAACACCGCACCCGAAGCGATACCCGCGACAATGCCGAGATAGGGCGAACCACTGAGATGCGCGGCTGCGAAGGCGCAGACCGCTCCCATGATCATCATGCCCTCGACGCCGAGGTTCAGAACCCCTGCCCGCTCCGTTACCAGTTCGCCGAGCGCCGCGATGACCAGCGGCGTGGCGGCGGTGATGACGGTCAGAAGGATGGCTTGCGTCATATCCATCAAGCGGCTCCTTCGCTGCTTTGCCCGCGCCCGAAGCGGATGCGCAGGCGGTAGAGAATGAGCGTGTCGCAGGACAGCACGAAGAACAGCATCAGCCCCTGAAAAACGCGGGTCACCTTATCGGACACGCCGATGGAAAGCTGTGCGGCCTCCCCGCCCAGATAGGTCAATGCAAGCACGAAGCCGGAGGCGATGATGC
>JAAIGE0100323939.1_pt1 | contig 11592 bp, 7 predicted proteins | sample 6487951 | NCBI WGS metagenome assembly JAAIGE01 (sample SAMN13974128, study PRJNA590717) | phyllosphere metagenome | biome: tomato field; feature: multiple bacterial spot infested tomato fields; material: tomato leaves; isolation source: leaves from tomato fields | host: Solanum lycopersicum ... | reverse complement strand
GGCCTCGCCACGATGGATACGCCAACCGGCGTCGTCCTCAAAGTCGACGAACGTCGCCAAACCAGCACACCCGGCATCTACGCCGCCGGCGATCTCACCACGCCCATATTGCCCTCCGTCACCCAGGCATCGTCGCAGGGCGCGATGGCGGGTATTTTTGCCCAGCAGTCGATGCCGGCTTGAGCGCTTAGAGAGGAAATGAACATGGCCGTCGAACCGGACAGCGCGGGGGTGCGCTTCCCTCCGCCCTTTATCTATCTGGGAACGCTGCTGTTGGGGCTGGCGGCGGATCGGTTCGTCGCCCTGAGCTACACCGGCATCCACCCGTGGTTGCAGGTTGCGACGGGCGCGCTGCTGTTCGCTGCCGGCGCGGTGATGATGCTTGCGGCGGCGGGGCTGTTCCGGCGTCTTGGCACCAACATTCCGCCGTCGCGACCAACGACCCTCATCGCAACGACCGGCCCTTATCGGTGGACCCGCAATCCCATGTATCTCGGCATGGCGCTTGTCTATGCCGGCATTGCGGTCGGCTTCGACGGAGCAATCGCCTTGGCTTTACTTCCATTGGTGCTGATTGTCATCCAGAGGCAGGTGATCGCCCGCGAGGAGCGCTATCTCGAAGCTAAGTTCGGCGACGACTACCGCCGCTACAAGGCCGAGGTTCGCCGCTGGCTCTGACTGTTCCGCAACCGCTGCCTGCGGGGTTTTCTCTGATAACCAACACCGACTTTCTTGCCACGGCTACTGAATGGATCCTGATTTCGTAGATAACCAAGGGCCGCTTTTGGCCGATAGCTGCCCGTGGTTACTAGCCGAAATTGGCCAGAAGCTGTCTGTCAGCAAAAGCTTATCTGTCCCCTCTACTTGCAAATAATTTGGGCAAAACCTCACCTAGCTCTTTAACTTTTAGAGGGCCTCGCACGAACCCAACCTGCTGCCCTTCTGGATCGATCAACGCCAGATTCCCGCTATGCACCACGGTGTAGAAAGCCTGATCAATATCACCCGGCACAAAGGGCAACCCAATCACACTGGAAGCCGCTTGCACTGCATCGATCTCCCCTGTCATCCCGGTAAAGCTAGGGTCGAAGTAGGTTACGTATTGCTGCATCCGCTGCGGCGTATCGCGATTGGGGTCGACGCTAACCATAGTCACGCCCATCTGAGCATAAGCTTCGGCTGGCAATGCCTGATAAACCTGTTTCAGCTCACTAAGAGCTGTTGGGCAGATATCTGGGCAGAAGGTGTAGCCGAACAGCACCATCGTCCATTTTCCTGCAAAGAACTGCGGGCCAAACACCTCACCATCCAAGGTCATCAACTGAACGTTAGGCAAGGCTCGTGGCGCGGGCATCAGTACGATGCCTGCAGTGGCCAACTCCTCCTTGCTGACCGGCCCCGGCTTGCTCAGCCAAAAGAAGAAAACGGTCAGAGTCACACTCAGTGCAGCAGCCAGCGGTAAATAACGACGCATCTTGATCTCCATGGCTCTAAAAATATTGGGCGTCATGCCGGCACACGTAACCAGCGCTGAAAACCCTTTACTCCGCCCCGACTCAGTGGCGACCAGGCGAAATCGAATCGAGCAGGTGGTAGCTCCTGAGTTGCAGGTGCCAAATGGCTGCATTGCCCCTTCCATTCCACGGTGGTGACTGAAACGGATGAGCACGTGATCAAAATTCCTTGGGCAAGGCTTCGGTCATCGCTTGCCCAGCGCGCAGCTGACGCAGAAAGGAGGCTTTCAATGTGCTCAGCCCGAAGTTGATCGGCAAAGGGCGAGCTCTGCAGCCAACGACATAGGCTGATGTGGAACGTCCAGTCCTGCGGTGGTTGGAAGCGATAGGCCCAGGTCATATAGCGGCGAAATAGATTCAACCCTTCTGGTGGGTCTAGCTTGAGTAGTTCAGGGCACAGATCGAATATCAGGTGCCAGTAAGGCAGCAGCTTCGAGTCCAGCGCGATAAACGAACGTGCATTGCTCGGATAGTCGGGAAACAGCGGCTCTGCAGATGAGCGTCTGTCCATAAGGCATCTCCTTCGTCTTGACTGCCACTTGGTCGATGACCAAGTGGCAATGTTGAGCCTCAGAAATCCAGAGTCAGGCCCGCATATAGCGCTCGACCATCACCGGCTGAATGCAATGACTGCTCGACCCCAGCGCTGCTGTCGTACCAGGCATATTCGTAGTAGCGATCGGTAATGTTCTTTGCTTGCAGATCGACGCTCAGCGTTGGCGTCACCTGGTAGGTGGCGCCCAAATTCAGCAGCACGTAGTTGCCGAACTTGCCGGTGCTGTTGGTGCGCTCAAGGTAGTAGTCGCTTTGCCCATTCACCCAGGCAGATAGCTGTAGTGCGGGCGTGAGCTGGTAGGTCGAGCCAGCGGCATACAGATGATGGGGGACGTGGTCCATCTCCTTGCCTTTGCTTGCCGGCAAGTTGGGGTTGGGCTCGAGGATCTCGGAGAACTGTCGGGAGTAGGAAAGCCAGATACTGCTGGCGTCGGTGGGATAAAGGTTGAGCTGAACGTCCCAGCCTTTGCGCAAGGTTTTACCGACGTTCTCCGCATCGCCAACTGCATCGTTCAGCTTACGCTGCACCTCGTCCGAGGCTTCCTGCTCCCAATAGGCGATACGGCCATCCATCCATTCGGTTGGCCGGAATTTGATACCGGTCTCCCAGCCATCGTTGATCGAGGGTTTCAGGTCGTCGCTCTGGCTCGCCAGGCGATAGGCTGCCGAGCCAACACCGATCTGATAACTGCGTCCCCAGTTGGCATAGAAACTGGCCTGTTCCCAAGGCGAGTAGACGATGCTGATCTTGGGCTGTTTGATCAGGCCGTAGTCGTTGACGTCGGCATGTTCCCCCGTCAGTTCGTTGCTGTAATCGCCGTAGATCTTGTCGACCCGGTAGGCGGGAATGATCTTCAAGGTATCGGTCGGCTCGATCACCGCCTGTAGATAAGCGCCATACACATTCAGGTCGAACTGCTGGTCGCGAGTTTGCGCAACGCGGGCGCGCTGGGTGGTGCGATAGCGCAGGCTCTCGTTCTCCTGGCGCTGCACTTCTGCCCCGCCTTCCAATGCGAAGGCATACAGATGCTCCACCTCTGGTCGCCATGTCAGGCTGCTCAGCGCGCCGTACTGGGTTTCATCGGCGTAGCGCTCTTGCTGCGAAGACGTACGCCAGTACTGCGTCCAGCGCCGATCCTCAAAGGTATTCACATAAGCCTTGGTCGCCAGGCTCAAGGTCTCGGAAAGCGTGGCGTCCAGATGCAGGCTGAGCTGATTCATTTCACGCTCACCGGTATCGGTGGCGTTGTTGGCATAGGACTGCCTTGGCCGGTCGCGGGAATCGAAACGGCTCAGATAGCCAGCTTCATCAGCATCAGCCTTGTAGTGCCGAGCGATAAGACCAGCGCGCCAGGCATCATCGTCGGCGGTGTAGAACCACTTGCCGGAAAAGCTCATACGCTCGGCTTCGGCGTGGTCACGATAACCGTCGCTGCCCTGATAGCTAAAGGCGTAGTTCTGGCTCCAGTTGCCGTCTTCGATGCCTTTGACCAGTTGCAACTCACGGGTATCGAAACTGCCATAGCGCAGGCGCAGCTTGCCGTCGTTGCCACCCTGTCGGGTATTGATACTGGCGTTTCCTGCGATGTTGTGCAGCCCATAACGCGGATCGTTGGTGCCGCGCACGACTTCGATGCTGTCGATTTCCAGCGGGAACACCATGTCAATGAACGGCATGTTGCCGTCATTGGTGTTGCTGGGAGTGCCGTCGATCAGCAGCTTGACGGCATTGACCTCCCCCTCACCATTGAAACCGCGAAACGACAGCTTGCCCGACGTGGTGCCCTGGTTGAATTGGGTCAGCATTACCCCAGGCACACGATTGAAAAGCTCCCAGCTGTATTGCACTGGCTGCTTTTCAAGAATGTCAGAACCCAGCACATCCACCGAGCTGAGGATATTGCGGCTGGCCAGCGGGCCCGCCTCATTGCCTACAACACTGACGGCCCCGAGGGTGACAACGGAGTCACCCATGTTGCGCGTTTCGGCTATGGCCTGGCTCAAAGGAGTCAGTAAGAAGAAACAGGACAGCACCAGAGGCGCTGCCGAAGTGTAGCCGAACAACCTGCATTGACCATTAACAGACATCAAAAACTTCCCGTAAAAACGATAGGCACAGCGGCACGTCTCAATCAGAGACGAGGGATTCAGGAGATAGCCAGATCGATCAGGCAGCCAGGCGAAAGCCTGCTGCTCTTAACAGGAAGGGGGAGCACGCGGAGAATGGGCAAGCCACACCTGCAAGGGAGGTAAGTGCAGGAGTTGGTCGGTTTGAGGGAAATGCTTTGCGTCGCTCACCGTTCTGACGAGCCAGGAATGACTCTTCAACAATGCAGCGCTGCCGCCGTAGGAACAAAGCGGACAGTCCATCTTGAGTAGCAGCTGAGCGGTAGAGCGCTCTGCTGCACTCGTCATCTCGGCTGAGCTATCGCTACTGACGGTCAGGCAGAAGCCGCCTTGCAGACCACTGAGGGCCAACCCGCCCATCTGCCCATGCTGAATCCCGCAAAAGAACACACCGAACAGGACGCAGGCGTAGAGCGTCCAGGCGGTGAAGGTCATATGGGATCGGCTGATTCTCACTGCAGTTTGCTCTGGGTCGTTGAAACAGCACAAGCAACAGTAGTGTTTCTGGCTGCAGCTTTTTTATGTGGAGACAGTCGGCGCCACGCCAAAACAATCCCTGTCAGGCTGATAAGCAAACCGCCGAGGCTGAATAGAATGATCAACGCCTCGCGCAACCGAGGCCGCTCCAGTAACGGCAGCCAGTCCCAGCTATGCAACAGGTTGAATACCCAGCGCACAGCCCGCTGGCGTTCATCCAGTTGCTCAATGAGCGCTCCGGTATAGGGGTCTAAGTGCAGCCAAGTCGAGGCTGAATCTTGGAAACGTATACGCACAACCGGCAGCGGTTTTCGGTCGGCGCCGTACATGCTCTGCTCTGCACGCTTGAAGTAGTAGAAGTCGTAACGATCCAGCCACTCGACTTCCAGAACATCCTGTGGGCGAATGGCACGCGCAGCCTTCTCCAGGGTGATCGACGGTAACTGCGCAAGCACTTGGGCGCCCTGGCTTTGCGGCAGGATCCGGCTGTTTCCAGAACGGTCGAAGGCTACCCGATAGATCCGCTCGCCCACGATCTGCCACTGCAGTTCTACAGGCTCGAACCCTGACGCCCGAAACCGCGCCAGGGTGTCGGCGATGGGCTGCTGATCGCTTGATGCGTCGAACCTAACCTTTCGGTAACTCGATACATCGAGACGTTGCGGGCTATCGAACAGCCCCCAGGGCCGCATTGACATCAGTCCGCTGAAGATCCACGCAATTGCCAGCGTGCCGAATAGCAAGCCGCCAATATGGTGCCAGCGGCTGGAAAAGCTCTGATAGGGAGAGCGCGAACCACTGCGATACGGTTTGGAAAAACGCCACCGCAGGATGCCAATGACCTGACCAAGTAGTGCCATGAGCGTTGCCGTCAGCGACAGGTAAATCACGATCTGTGCCCACCACGGATTGTCGCGAAACGGGTACAGCCAATGCAGCCAGGAGCCTACCCAGTTCCACCCACGCTCGGTTCGGCTTGCATCGCGCACAACCGCGCCTGTCTGTCCGGAAATATACAGCTGTCGAGCCTGAGGTTCGTCCAGGCGCACGACATGCAGCGGCCGATCTCTGTCAAGGCTGCGTGAGCGCGTCCATGCGTCCTCATCGATGATGCCCTCATAACGGCTGGGCACCTGAGCGAACTGCAGAGCGCTTGCCAATGCCAGCGATGCATCGACTGGTGCGATGCGCTGACCATTACGCGCATCGACAGCCACGCGCTTACCATCGGCATAGTCGAGGACGTAACGCGGCAAGCCCGCAATCGTGGTCAGCCGCAGGGCAGTGGGTTCTGCCCCCGCACTCTGTATTGCTTGGCCGGGCCCGACGCAGCACGCGTTTGCGCTCAGTGCAGGAAGCCGCGCGAAGCGCTCTTCGGGTGTCAACTTTGGATAACCGACAAAAAGCATCACCATGCCGGAAAAAAACCAAAGCGCCATGAACAGGCATAGCGCGACGCCAAGCCAGCGATGCCAGAGGTACAGCTGCCGCTTCAGCGCCATCAGTAACGCCACTGCACAGCCACTTCCAGGCTGCGTGGCTCACCCAGGTAGTACTGGGTGTTGCTCTGGTGGATGAAGCGGGCGTAGGTCTCGTCGGTGAGGTTGCGCAGCCGCGCGCTCAGTTCGGTGTGGGCATCCAGGTCGTGCTTGAGGAACAGCCCGTAGACCGTGTACGACGGCACCCACATGGTGTTGGCGGTATTGGCGTAGACCGAGGAGACATAACGCGCATCGGCCCCCACCTGCCAGTCCGGCGTGACGTCATAGGTCAGCCAGAGGTTGGCCACGCGCTCGGGGATGTTCACCGGGTTCTTGCCCTTGCGCGATACCGCCACACCACCGACGTTTTCGTTGAACTCGTCGTACTCGGCACGTACCCAGGCGACGTTACCGGCGGCCAGCAACTGCGGGGTGATCTTGAACGAGGCGGCCAACTCAACACCGGTGGAAGTCTGCTGCCCAGCCTGCTCGGTGGTGTTCGGCACAGAAGCGGATGGCACCGAGATGTTCTTGCGCACGATACGGTATGCCGCCGCCGTCGCCGAGCCGCGCCCATCGAGGAAGTCGAACTTGCTGCCCACCTCGACCTGGCGCCCGGTGCTCAGGTCGAAATCGGCAACTTGGGCGACCGAGGCACTGGTCAGCGTGCCACCTGGCGGCTCGGCCGAGGTGCTGTATTGGGTGTAGAGGCTGAGGGCATCGGTCAGGTCATAGACCAGGCCGACCCGGCCGGTGAAGGCATCCCAACGGCGATCCAGCTCGGCGCGAGTCGCGTGCTCCAGCACTTCGAAGTCGATATGGTCGTAACGCAGCGCGGTGATCAGCGCCAGGCGCTCGGTCAGGCGGGTACGGTTCTCGACGAAGGCCGAAGAAGTGTCGGTCCAGGTGCTGCGCCCCTTGGTGCGCGGAGCGTCCATGCCGGGGATGTCGAGAAACTCGTCCGGGTCGAAACCATTGGGGTCGACTCGGTCGAATGGTGGCACGGTCGTGCTATTGAACAGTGACAGCGGATAGTTAGTCTGCTGATTACGGCTGTATTCCAGACCGAAGGCCCAGTCGCTGGCCAGGCCGAACAGATCGCCGGCATGGGTCAACTCGAAGCGGTCGCCATTGACCTCTTGATCATGCCGTTGGCGATAAGCTGCCAAGCGTGAGACTTCAGTATTCGCGGCGTTATAAATGTAACGCTCGAGGTTGCGGTAATCGCGCTGGCCCTTGTAGTGGTAGAAGGTGTTGCGCAGCTGGGTGGCGTCATCGAAGCGGTAGTCGGTGATCGAGCGTAGCCAGCGGGTGCGCTGCTCGTAGCGGCCATCCTCGACGTTGTAGTTGTTGAAACGGTTGTGCTTGTCGATACGCAGCTTGCCACTCAACGGCTGCAACACCGGCGAACCCCAGTACGGGCTGTCTTCCTGCTCTTCCAGGTACTCGATGGCCAGGGTGTGGGAAAGCTGGTCGTTGATATCGCTGAGCAGGGAGAAGGCAAGGTTGCCGGCCCCGTTTTCCTGGCGGTCGATATATCCGTTGGTGTGGGTGCGGCTGTAATCCAGGCGCGCGTAATGGCGCGGCCCGTCGCCCTGGTTAAGCGCCTGATTGACGCCGATGGCGGTTTCCCAGGTGTCGTAGCGCGAGTAGCTGACGCGCCCTTCCAGGCTGTCCTTGTCACGGCTGGCCAGCTTGGTGATGTAATTCAGGCTTCCACCGACAGCGCCGCTGCCATTGAGAAACGACGACGGCCCACCGAGCAATTCGACTCGGTCGTAGATCCAGGCGCCGACAGGACGCGCCGAACCGCCGTATTGCAGGTTGATGCCATTGAACAACTGGCCGATCTGCCCACCATTGAAGCCGCGATAGGACACGTAGCCGCCCCAGCCGGGCGGCGCCGAAGCATTCACGCCCGGTAAGGCATTGGCGGCGTCTTGAAAATTTCGTGCACCGATACGCTCCATCGTCGCTCGATCAGCAACGCTGACCGACGCAGGGTTTTCCCGTGCACTCAGATTGAGGCGCGAGCCACTTTCAATCGGCTTGTCCAGGTCGACGTCAGTGGCTTGTTTGTTCTCGGCGGCATCTGCAGAGACAGTGGAGATCGGCAACGTCAGCGCTTCTTGCGCCCAGGCGACGGGGGCACTGCCAATAAGCAGCGCCAATGTGGTCATGCGATACATGCATAGCTTCCAGGCTTTTAGGGATGAGCGCCTAAAAGACGGAGCTCAACCGGCCCCGCCATTTAGGCGATTTCAGAGCACAGGAAGTTGGGAAGGAGATGCGCGGGGATTGAGTGATGGCCACGAATAGCGAGGCGGCGGTTGCGCCCAACTACGCGCCACTATCGGTGCTACAGCACTCTTTGGGAGGTAGTCCAGGTTCCAATGATGGCTGCTGATCGCCACAACCAGTGCAGTGGATGAGCACAGTGGGCAACTGAATGATGGCAGCGAATGGTGCTTCTGGTCACTGCTGCCCATATCGACGCTCGGGCCGGCGTCGCTGTTCATGGCGCAGTAGCCACCTTCCAGCCCGCTTAATGCCAGGCCGCTCATCTGCCCATGATGAATACCGCAGGCGAACAGACTGAACAGGACACTGGCATACAGCATCCATGCAATCAGCGAACGGTCATCACGAGCGAGTTTCATGGGCGGAACTTTACCACCAGGGGAAAGAGAGGCGCATGGTCTTAATGCGGTGGATTGCCGCATGCCGGCTTTACCACCTGCGACAAGCCACCACACCCGGAAAAGCTATTCAAACCCGATCCTCGCCAAGGTCAGCATGAATGCGGCACGGGTGCGACCTGCCGTTCATATCGGCCTCTGCATGTGGTGGGATGTCGCAGTTTGGCCCAATGGACAACACCACTAAATTGGAGAATTCCCCAATTAGAGCAGCTCGGGAGTAGCTACCCGGCGGCTCATCCAATAGACGGCAACCATGAAGACAGCAGCAGATTTCTTTCATCGGCATCCGCTACGCCATGCCATTTGTCTCGCTGCAGGTCTGTGCTGCTATGGCAGCGCTTTCGCTCAGGAGGCAGTTTCCTCTTCCTCCATAGCAAGCAGCGCGAACCAGCCGGAAAACACGCCAAGCTGGACGCTTGAACCGATATCCGTTTCTGGCCAGCGAACAGGCTACAGCGAGCCGAACGCAACCTCGGCCACTCGCACTGACACGCCCGTGAAAGAAGTCCCGCAGTCGGTACAAATCATCACGCGCTCACTATTGGAGGAGCAGGCTAGCCCCACCCTGGGCGATGCGCTGCTCAATGTTTCCGGTGTACGCCCGACCAAGCCGGAAGAAATCTTGTTCACGCAGCCGATCGTACGCGGGTTCCCTGCGGAGATTTACATGGACGGCTTGCCAGCTTTCGCGGGTACTGCCGCCTATGTTGATCCCACCGCCATGGTTGGCATCGAGCGAGTTGAGGTACTCAAGGGGCCGACATCGACGCTCTATGGCGGGGGGCTGGGTGCGCCACTTGGTGGTTTGATCAACGTGGTAAGCAAACTCCCCGAAGCACAGCCGAGCGCGTTGCTGTCACTGCGCACCGGCAGTTTTGACACGATCAATCCTGCGGTAGATCTCAATACGCCAATCAACGACAACATCGCCGCGCGCCTGTCAGCGGAGTACCAGAAGAGCGACAGCTGGATCGATCAGGTCAATGGTGAACGCTGGTCGGTGCAGCCGAGCGTCTCGTTGCAGATCAGCCCGGATACCGAGCTACTGCTGCGTGGACAGTATGACAAGCGTAGCCAGTTGGAATTCTCGGGGTTACCGGCCGAACAGGCGTTGCGTGGTGAGATAGAGCGTGATGCGTTCCCTGGTGCCGGTCGTGGTCAACCAGATACCACGGTCGAGAACCGTCGCAGCATCGTAGAGCTGACCCACCACTTCAACGACGACACCCGCTTGAGCGTTACCGGGCAGCATTACGAAATGCAGGCTCGCGAGTATGGCAGTTGGGCTTTGGGGGCGACGGACCCGGTCGCCGCCCCGACGACCTATTCGATCTATAAGCTCTACTTGCCTGGCAATATTCGCGAGAACACGCTAGACGCCAACCTGGCCTTCAACGTCGACGCGCTGGGCGGACGTCACGCGTTGTTGGTAGGGGGTACCTATGACGACACGCACTTCTGGTCTGCAATGTCCGGCGCCGAGTATGCCGGTGAACTGGATCTGGCCAACCCGAACTACGGCCTAGACTACGGAGCGACCCCGGTGATCACCGCCGGCAGTGCAACCACCAACGATTACCAGACCCAAGCACTGTACCTCCAGGATCAAGCCACCTACGGGCGCTGGCACCTGCTGGCATCGATGCGTTTCACCCGTCTTAACCTTGAGCAGGAAGGTGTCGTCGGCGATATCGACAAGCGCTACCAGCGGGCCACTCCACGTCTGGGCGTGACCTATGACCTGACCGAAAGCGCGGCGCTGTATGTCGCTTACGCGGAGGGATTCCGCGGTGCATTCAACTTCAAAGGGCTGGAGGCGCCCAAGCCGGAGCTTTCGCGCAACTATGAGGCAGGTCTGAAGCTGGCATTCACCGATATCGGCTTGTCCGGCACCGTCGCTGTTTTTGAACAGACCAGGCGCAACGTTGCCGCACCCGACCCTGATCCAGCCAACGCCTTGCAGGGCTACAGCGTCCAGACAGGCGAGCAGCGAGCCCGTGGTTTCGAAACAGATTTGACCTGGGAGCCGACGCCAACCGTTTCGATCCTGGCCAACTATGCCTATACCCAGGCTGAAGTGCGTGAAGACCTAGCCATCCCAGTCGGTGATGGCCTACCGCGCGTACCCAAACACAGTGGTCGCCTGGCAGCGCGCTATCGAATCCTCGATGGTGTTGCCAAGGGACTTTCGTTTGGAGCGGGTGTGACTGCACTGAGCGCGCGTGAACTGACACTGCCCAATACCGTCTCGGTGCCAGGCTACGCGCTCTTCGATGCCCAGGCCTCCTATGACTTTGATCGCTATAGCGTGTCGCTTTCAGGCGTGAACCTGACTGGCCGCAAAGTCTATGAAACCTACCAGTATCTGGGCTCGCCACTCGTGCTGCCGACTCAGCCGCGCTCTGCCTATGTAACCCTCAGTGCAAGCTTCTAAGGATCCGAGATGATCGACTATCGACGCCGCAACCTGATGCTGGGTGCCTTGCTGGCGCCCTTACTGGGCAACCGCGCAATGGCTGCCAGCACGACCGAAGTCACGCCACACAACCATCCTGTGCCCGATATGGGCCCTGAGATGAACAAGGTGAAATGGGTGGGCGATGAACAGATCGGCATGCTGGTTTATCCCGGCATGACGGTCATGGACCTGATCGGCCCGCACTGCATGTTTGGTTCCATGATGGGCGCCAAGATTCATATCGTTGCCAAGTTGCTTGATCCCGTTACCAGTGATGC
>JAAIGE0101270631.1_pt1 | contig 11599 bp, 7 predicted proteins | sample 6487951 | NCBI WGS metagenome assembly JAAIGE01 (sample SAMN13974128, study PRJNA590717) | phyllosphere metagenome | biome: tomato field; feature: multiple bacterial spot infested tomato fields; material: tomato leaves; isolation source: leaves from tomato fields | host: Solanum lycopersicum ... | reverse complement strand
TTGAAAGGTGCGTCGCTCTCGTCGATGCGGAACATCAATCAGGTGGCGTTTCTGCACGACACGAATACCGGCGATCTACGCGACTACAACGACTGGGATACGGTTGAACTAACGAGTCACGAAGAATGCCTGACCGATAAAATCAAGTACGCGGCTAATTTCAAAATCGTTGAAGTTGAGTCGAACAAGTGGCAGGCTAACCGGATTACGCAGCGCGTGGGCGATCAGGTGCTGGTGATCAATCCGCCGTTCAAAACGATGGAAGAGGCTGAGATCGACAAGTCGTTCGACTTGCCGTACACGCGGCTGCCCCACCCGAAATACAAAAAGCGGGGACCGATTCCGGCTTATGAGATGATCAAGTTCTCGGTGAATATGCACCGGGGTTGTTTCGGTGGCTGTAGCTTCTGTACCATCTCGGCGCACCAGGGTAAGTTTATTGCTTCGCGGAGTCAGGAATCGGTGCTGAAAGAAGTCGATGAGATCACGAAGCACCCAGAATTCAAAGGGTATATTTCCGATCTGGGTGGTCCGTCGGCTAATATGTACAAGATGAAGGGCAAAGATGAGTCGATCTGCGCTCGTTGTCAGAGTCCAAGCTGTATCCACCCGGTCATCTGCTCGAACCTGGATACGTCGCACAAGTCGCTGACGGAAATCTACCAGAAAGTCGACGCGAATCCGGCGATCAAGAAAGCGTTCGTCGGATCGGGGGTCCGGTACGATCTGTTGGTCGATGACTTCAACAAAAACAATCAGGACGGGAACCACGATGAATACATGGAGCAGCTCATCACGCGGCATGTGTCGGGTCGGTTGAAGGTGGCCCCTGAACATACGTCCGACGATACGCTGCGCATCATGCGAAAGCCGTCGTTCAAATACTTTAAGTCGTTCAAGAAGAAGTACGACGACATTTCGGATAAGCACAACCTGCGCCAGCCGCTGATTCCGTATTTCATCTCATCGCACCCCGGTTGTGAAGAGCAGGATATGGCTAATCTGGCGGCCGAAACGAAAGACCTTGGTTTCCAGCTCGAACAGGTGCAGGATTTCACGCCGACGCCCATGACCGTCGCTGAGGTGATCTATTATTCGGGGGTTCACCCGTACACGCTCAAACCGGTCAAGACGGCGAAAACGCGGGAGGAAAAGCAGGCGCAGAACCGTTATTTCTTCTGGTACAAACCCGAATATAAAGACTGGATTCGCAATCGCCTGACCAAACTTAACCGCCCGGATCTGCTCGAACGGCTGGTCGGTAGCCAGAAGAAAGCGCACGGTGGCAAACCGAACTATTCGAAGAACTGGTCCGGGAAAAAGAAGCGGTAAGGCGGTAGCGATTAGCTAGTCTGGCAGACCTGAAAGGTCTCGGAAAATCTTTCAGGTCTATCAAAAAGTCGCAAGATTAAGCAATTACTGCCCCACCAGTTGGGTGTTGATGGTGATACCGTCGGCGAGGTCGTCGCTGGCCGTTTTCAGAATGATATCGCCGGGTTTCAGGTCGCCGAACAGCTGCGTCTGACCGACAGCTTCGTCGCCTTTCTGAACCGTTACACGCTCGACTTTACCGTTCACGACCTTCTGCACGAACGTCCGGTCCATCGTACTGATGACGGCTGATTTGGGCACATACAAACTTCCTTCACCCGACGAACTGACGGGTAGGCGCACCGACGCAAACATACCGGGCTTGAGTTTGCCACCGGGATTAGGGAAGTCAATCTCGACCATTTCCGAGCGGGTTTCTGGCCTGACGTTATTCGACACCCGGCTGATCTTACCGGTAAAGGTCTGATTACGGAAACTGCGGACCGAAAACTGCACTGGCTTACCCATACGGATGTCTCCCAGGTAGGCTTCCGGTACGGCAATGCGTAGCCGGAGCCGGTCGAGTTGCTTGATTTTCAAGATCGGGATACCATTCTGCCCGCCCGGTCCGACGAAAGCACCCGGCGACAGTCGACGGTCGGTGATAACGCCCGTAAAGGGGGCGGTAATTCTCAGGTAACTGACCAGTTGCTGCACCGACCGGTAATGCGCGTTAGCCGCCACGATGCCCAGACTGTCGGAGATCGCTTTGGTGCGGGCCGTTTGCAGATCGGCTGGGGAGATAGCCCCCAACGTACGGCTGGTACGCAACACGCGCTGAAAAATGCCCCGGCTTCCTTCAAACTGCGCTTCAGCCGCTTTCACTTTCGAGTAGGCTTCCGTCAGGTTAGCCGTCAGTTCGGGTGCTTCAAGTTCGGCTAGTAGCTGCCCCTTGCGTACCTGATCGCCGATGTCGGCATGCAGCGCCTTGACGTAGCTGCTGACGCGGGGATACAGGTCGGTTTCGTAATAGCTTTCCAGTTCGCCGGGCAGGCTTAGTTCTGTCGCTGGGCGGGAAGCCGTAACCCGAACCGTCTCGTAGCGAATTTCTTCGTTGACCGGTGTTTCGGCCATGTCGTTTTTCTCGGCGGGCGAGCTGCCGCACTGACTGAACAGAAAGCCCAGACTGGTCAGGAGCAGTGCGGGTAACCCGGTGCGGAGGTTGATGGGTGCGAACATATTGATTAATGAGTTAATAGGTGAGGGGGGCTGGTTCCGTATGCGTTGGCTGATCGCCGTCGTAGGCCGTACTACCCGGATCGTCGGGGTTGAGCGAGGGCGAATCGAAAGTCGTTTTGCGCTGAACGGCAGCGAACACGACGGGCAGAATCAGCAGGGCTGCCACGGTCGAAAAAAGGAGTCCGCCGATGACGGCCCGGCCCAGCGGAGCCGTCTGCTCACCCGATTCGCCCAGCCCACTCGCCATCGGAATCATCCCGGCGATCATGGCCAGGGCGGTCATTAGGATGGGGCGGAGCCGGGCGGCACCGGCGACCCGTGCCGCCGTCCGCGCGTCGCGGTAGCGGATGCGTAACGATTCGGCATTGGTCACCAGGAGCAGTGCGTTGGCGACCGACACTCCCACCGACATGATAATACCCATGTACGATTGCAGGTTGAGCGTCTGGCCCGTCAGGAGCAGTAGCGTCAGCGAGCCCGCCAGCACCGCCGGAATGCTGACCAGCACGACAGAGGCTACTTTGAACGACTGGTAGTTGGCCGCCAGCAGGAGGAAGATCACAACGATTGCTAGTCCCAGTCCGAATTGCAGACTGTTCAGCGTTTCCTGGAGCAACTGAGCCAGCCCACGCAATTCAACAACTGAGCCTTTGGGCGGATCACCGGCGGCTGCGATGGCGTGCTGTACGTCGCGGGTAGCGGTGCCGAGGTCTTTGTTGTTGATGTTGGCCGATACGGTGATGATGCGCCTGGGGCCGATGCGGTCGTATTCGCCGGGTACGGTGGTGGGCGTGACAGTCGCAATGTCGCCCAGCGTTGGCCGTAGTTGTCCTTTCACCAGCGGTATGGCCTGAATGTCGGCGATAGATTTCATCTGATCCTGCTCCAACTGAATCTGTACCTGATAGGCAAAGCCTTTCGACTGATCGAGCCACAGATTTTTCGCGGTAAAACGGCTCGACGATGTAGCGGCTACCAGTGATTTGGCAATCTCGTCGGTGCTCAGACCCAACTGGGCGGCCCGTTCGCGGTCAATCTGAATCGACACGGTCGGATAGCTCAGCGGCTGATTGATACGGAGGTCGCGCAGGTACGGAATCGTCCGTAGTTGGTCCAGCAGGCGGTTGGCGTAGCGTTGCCCTTCCGTCAGGTCTTTGCCGCCAACCAGAATTTCGATGGGCGTTTGCGCCCCCTGGCTCATGATCTTATCCGTCAGGTCGATTGGTTCGAAGGAAAGCTGTACGTCCGGCATTTTCTGGTGTACACGCCGGCGAATCTGCTCTTTGAGCGCGTCGAGTGACTTGACGGCATAGTCGGCGGACAGGTTGACCTGTAGTACGGCTTCGTGCGGGCCGGCGTTGAAGACATACAGCGCACTGGTACCGTAGCTGGAAGGCGTTGTACCGACAAAGGCCGAGGAGATGGCAACGTGCTGCGCCCCGACGATGTCGCCGATCTGCTTGATGACGCGTTTGGTCAGTTCTTCAGTGCGCTCGATGCGCAGGCCCTGCGGACCCACAATGCGGACCTGAAACTGGCGCGCGTGATTTTGCTGGGGCATCATGTCCTGCCCGATCTGCGTGAAGCCAATGCCAATAAGCAGGGCGCAAACCAGGCCGTACAGGTTGATAACCAATAATCGACGGCCCAGCAGTTTGTCGAGCAGCTTGAGATAGCCCAGTTTGAACCGCTCGAAACCGGTTACTTTATCCGGGTGCTTGTCTTCGTAAATTTCCTGCTGCTGGTCGGTCGATGTGTTGCGATCGGGCAGCAGTATTTCGGCATGTGGCTGAATATTAGCATTGGCTTTTAGCCACCAGTTGGCCACCACCGGAACGAACGTCTGTGACAGGAAGTACGACGCGATGATCGAAAAGCCGACCGACAGCGACAGGGGTAGAAACATGCCACGCGGTACGCCACTCATCAGAAAAGCCGGAGCAAAAACAGCCAGGATACAGAGTGTGATGAGGAGCAGAGGAAACGACATTTCCTGACAGGCATCCAGAATGGCGCGGGCCTTTGCTTTTCCCATCTCAAAGTGCTGGTGGATATTTTCAATCACGACCGTCGCCTGATCGACCAGAATGCCGATGGCCAGCGCCAGCCCCGATAGGGTCATGATGTTTATGGTCTGCCCGGTTAGATTCAGCAATAAAATCGCGCTCAGAATAGAGACCGGAATGGTCAGAATAACGATGAGCGAACTGCGCCAGTCGCCCAGGAAGAGCAGCACCATCAGTCCCGTCAGGATGGCTCCGAGGCCACCCTCTACCGCCAGACTATGCACAGCCTGTGTAACATAGACCGACTGGTCGAATTCGTAGGTAAGTTGCACGTCGTCGGGCAGCAGCGCCTTCATTTCGGGCAGTTTGGCTTTCAGCGCGCTGACGACACTCATCGTGCTGGCGTCCGCGCCTTTGGTGACGGGGATATAGACCGACCGCTTGCCGTTGACCAGTGCGTAGCCCACGGTGATGTCGGTACCATCTTCCACGGTAGCCACGTCGCGCAGGAAAACGGTCGGGCCGACGCCCTTGCGTAACGGAATGTTCAGAAATTCCGGCACCTTGTCGAGTACTGTGTTGCTGGGTGTCATGACGGTGTAATCGCCCATCTGTACGCTGCCGGCGGGTGAAATCTGGTTGTTTTTCACAACGGCCTGTACAATTTCATCGGGCGTCAGTTCGTAGCTCCGCATCCGTTCCGGATTGACTTTCACGACAACGGTACGCTCGTTACCACCGAAGGGTGGGGGAGCCGATGCGCCGGGAATCTGGGAGAACAGGGGGCGGATGCGTGTCGACGCCAGATCCTGCATTTCCCCCAGCGAGGCCCGGCGGCTGCTGAACACCAGTTGGCCGACGGGTAAACTCGACGCATCGAAACGGACGACGGTAGGCGGTACGGTACCTGGCGGCAGGTAGTTCATGACCCGGCTGACCTGATTGGCCACCTCCCCTGACACCTGCGCCATGTTGACGTCTTCGTAGAACGAGCATTTGACCAGACAGAGTCCCTGAATGTTTTTCACTTCCACGGACTTGATGCCCGACACGTAGAGCAACTGGTTCTGGTAACGGGTGGAAATGAAGCCTTCCATCTGGGCAGACGTCATACCGCCGTACGGCTGGGCAATGTAAATCGTGGGCAGGTTGAGCCGGGGAAAAATATCGACCGGAATATTTAGCAGGGCCAGCACAGCGAAGAGTACGATCCCCGCCAGGGCAACGAGCACGGTAATGGGTTTGGCTAGAGCAGCTTTGATCATGGCGGTTAGCGGGGAAGTTGTTGGAAAAAGGAGTCGAGGTCGCCGATGGTAGCGGCCCGCAGGAGCAGTGCTCGCCACACGCTGTTGGTCACCAGCGCCTGATCGACTTCGGCCCGGTTTAGCAGGGCGCTCGTCTGAGTCAGCGCCTGAATGTTGTCGAGCCCCGATTCGTAGCGAGCCTGCGACTGGATGAATGCCTGTTTGGCCGCGTCGAGTTGAAGGGGCCCCTGTTCGGCGCGGGCCTGTGCCAGTTGCAGTTGAAGCACTGCATTTTGACCAGCCGCCTGTAGGTTGAGGGCCTGCTGTTCATACGCCTGCCGGTTGGCGTTGACCCGCTCACGCTGGGCGGTAATGGACGCCCGTGTTCGCCACAGGTCGGTAGGTCGCCAGATCGCCGTTACGCCGACGATGTAATTGAACGAACGAAGTGGCAGACCGGCCCCCGGCGAGGGGTCGATGCGAAACGAACCGTCGGCCTGCGCCTGTTCGCCGATGCCCGACCCGCGACCCTGCACCGAACCCAGCAGCGATACCGACGGTAGTGCTGATGTTCGTAACAAAGTTTCGTTGGCCCGGCCCAGATCGACGTTTTTCTGGTAAACGCGTAACTGCGGATGCAAGGCGGGATTGCTACCGGGCGACAGGGGTAAACGGGGGAGTTGGTTGTAAAAAACGAGTGAGTCGAGCCGGGCGGTGGGGTTAGGCTGGCCAACCAGTTCGGTCAGGCGAAGCACCTGCTGCTGCGCCAGTTGCTGGCTTTCCAGTACTTGCAGGCGAGCGCGGGCCACTTCGGCGTTGGTGACAGCACTGTCGATGCCGGGACGAAGGCCACCGGCCGTACTGGCCCGGATAATGCGTTGCAGTTCCTGCGCCCGTTGCAGGTTGGCCGCTTGCAGCGCTACCGCTTTCTGGGCGTTGAGCGCCAGCAGATAGGCATCGCACACCCGCACCTGATGCGTAAACAGTTCACCTTCGTAATCAGCCTGAGTTTGCTCGACCGCGAGTCTGGCCTGATCGCGCCGTGCCTGCCGACGCCCAAACGTGACAGCTTCCCAGTCGACAACCATCGACAGCCCGCTGGTAAAAGCCGCCCGGTTGTTGAACCCGTCGGTGCGTACTCCGGAGATGGGTAACAGCAACCCACCGTTGGACACGTAGGCACCCCGCACCTGATTGGAGGTCGCATTGAGCGCCTGCGCCTGTATGCCCGCCTGCGGTAGGAAGCCCAGATTGACGACCTGCGCATCGGCTTCGGCCGCCCGGATGTTGGCCAGCTTACCCCGCAGGCTGGGGTAGTTGCTACGGGCCAGTTCCAGCGCCTTGTCCAGCGTCAGCACGTCGGTTCCGGCCGGGGCAGTCTGGGTCGACTGGGCTACGCTAGTGTTATCCCAGCCAACGCCAAGCAACGTCAGCAGCCCCCACAAATAGATTACCCTCTTACACATATGCCTGAACGAATGGATCAGGGGCAAAGCTATCGGGGCACCATTAGGCGAATATTAGCCGTAGATTAGTTTACATTAGAATGGTTCGACGGGCAAAACAATGTCGGCGATGGTGCCTCCGCCGGGCCGCGGCCGGAGTTGTAGCTGACCGCCGTGCAGGCTGATGACGCGATCCGCGAGGGTCAGGCCGATGCCGAAACCACCAATCGTCTGAACGTTCGAACCACGTACCAGTGGTAACAGTACCCGGTCTTCCTCGCCGGGGGCTAGCCCGATACCCCGGTCTTCGATGCGGATGCGCGCTCGATCTTCGGTATCCATCTCCAGACAGAGCGTGACGGGTTGATTGTCGGAATATTTGGCCGCATTGTCGAGCAGGTTGAGCAGCGCAGTTCGGAGGAGTTGCGCATTGCCCCAGACGGTGACGGGCGTGGGTTGTTCGAGCATGCCGTCGCTGAGTTCGACCGACAGCGACTGTCCCGGTCGTTGCTGTCCCAGCGTGTCGGCGGCATCTAGCACAATGTCGACTAGTTCCAGCGATTGCCGGTCGATCTGGGCGTCGACGCCGTCGATCCGGGCGAGCTGTAGCAGGCCGTTCGATAAAGCCGTCAGCTTGTTCAGTTCGGTAATCGCCTGCGTCATGCCCCGCCGGAGACTGTCGATGTCGGTATCGTACAGTACGGACGTTTCCAGCCAGCCTTTGATCGTTGTCAGGGGTGTGCGCAGCTCGTGCGACGCCTGCGCGATGAACGAACGCTGATTCTCGACCAGCCGCTCCTGTCGGGTCAGTAGCTCGTTGAATGCCTGGGCCAGTACGCCTACCTCATCCCGTGGGTTGTCGGGTTGTAGTCTGAATGGCTGGTTCGTGACGGGGCGCTGTAACTGCCCGATCAGGTTGTTGAGTGGCCTGAGCGCCTGTCGGGAGAAAAAATAACCCACCAGTACAACCAGTCCAATTGCGACGCCATTGCCCAGTATGAACAGATCACGCAGGTTCCGTTGCCGTTGGTAGCCGTCCTGATCGTAAGCGGTCACGACGGCCACATACGCCCGTCCGGCGGGGTCGGGCGATACACCGGCATAGGTCAGGGCCACGCCATCTTTGGGATACAGGTGTCCCTTGCTTTCGTACTGAAAACGAACCAGCTGCTCCCGCCGGACCCGCTGCCGAAAGGCGGGTGAGGCTACGAAATCGCTGGTCTGCTGACTGTCATAGATCAGACTGTCGGTGGGCGAAAATACGTACTCGGCCTGCTCCGGCATCGACGTAATGACGCTGCCCGCTACCGATCCTCGAAGTGTCAGCAGTTGTTCGGTTACACGGGCTTTCCGTTCCAGCCGGTCTTCGATCGATCGTTGGCGAAAGCTGGCGTAGGTACTGTAGACGTAGACCGAAAAGATCAGTAAGAGCCCCGCCACGAGCGAGGAAAACCACAGAATGAGTTTGTGTTTGATCTGCATGACTAGCCCCGTAACACGTAGCCCATTCCTTTGACGGTATGCAACAGTTTCGGACTGAAGTCTTTATCAATTTTCTTACGCAGATAGTTGATATACACCTCGATAACGTTGGTGTTCGTGTCGAAGTGGAGATCCCAGACTTTCTCGGCAATATCAACCCGGCTGACAACCCGTCCTTGGTTGATCATCAGGTATTCCAGCAGGGCATATTCACGGGCGGTCAGTTCGATATGCTGCCCGGCGCGGGTGACCATATGAGCGGCCGTATCCAGTTCCAGATCGCCCACGCGCAGTGCCGTCTTCATCCCTGAAAAGGCACTATCGCGCCGGGCCAGGGCTTTGATCCGCAGCAGCAGTTCGCGAAACTCGAAGGGCTTCACCAGATAGTCGTCGGCTCCGGCGCCGAAACCGCTTTCTTTGTCGGGCAAGCTGTCCAGCGCCGTCAGCAGCAGCACCGGCTGTCGGGGCGATTCGTGCTTGATGGATCGACAGAGGTCGAAGCCATTGATGTGCGGCAGGTTGATATCCAGTACAATAACCGAGTATATATTGTTGGCGGCCAGCCGTTTGCCCATTAGCCCGTCATACGCCAAGTCAATCTCGTAGCCCTCGCTCTCAATCCCTTTGCGCACAAAGGACGCCAGGCTGACCTCGTCTTCAACCAGTAATATTTTCATAAGACGTCCGGCTATACTACCAGTGGGTAAAGGTACGGTTGCCCGGATAGATACGGTAGTCAGGCTGGGCTAAATGCAGCCTTATTTACCACGCTATGCTATAACTAAGCTACATCTACGGAAAATATAGTGTTGACTATGGTAACGTATACAGACAAAGCTAGTGTGGTTTTTGCTAGACGCATTACCACCTTATCTATCCCACCGAGTTATGTCCGTAACGAACGCTGAATACTATTTTAGTCAGGGAAATCGTCATTTCAACCAAGGAGAATACCAGCTTGCGATCGACCAGTACAGAGAGGCTATCAACGTTAATCCACAGTACGCGTCTGCTTTATGCAACAAGGGCGTCGCGTTTGCGGAGATGCGCAATCATACCAAAGCGATCGAATCGTTCCAGCAGGCCGTCACCTCGAACCCCTACGACGCGGTAGCCTTTTACAACATGGGGCTGTCGTACGCCGAGGTAATGAATTACGCCAAAGCCATCGGCGCATTTCAATCAGCTATTTCGTTGAACACCCGATACGCTAAGGCATATTACAACCTGGGGCTGGCTTACATGGCTTTGAGTCAATTTGAATTGGCTGTTCAGCAGTATCAACAGACCATTTCGATTCAGCCAACCTACGCCAGGGCGCATGTTAGCCTTGGTATGTGCTACGCGAAACTGGCCGATCACCGGAAAGCAGTCGAGTCGTTCCTGCACGCGATCACTATAAATCCCAGCAACGCCAGCGTTTACTACCAGATGGGGCTTCAGTATGCTGAACTAGGCGATTATGCGAAAGCAGTCAAGTATTGTCAGCAGGCCATTGACCTGAATCCGCATGAACCGGCCGCTTATTATCATATAGGCCTGGCTTACCATCGGTTAACGAATTTCACCAAGGCTGTAGAGTGTTACCAGCAAGCCATTGAGCTGAATGATCAGTACGCTGAGGCCCATCACAATATGGGACTTGCCTATGGTAGCCTGGGAAATAATGGCCGGGCGATCGAATGCTATCAGCAGGCAATTCGGCTAAATTCTCGTTACGTTGAAGCACACTACAGCATGGGAGCCGCTTATTACCGGCTGGGTAACTACGCACGGGCTATTCAGTGCTACGAACTGGGGGACAGCCTGGATCTTCGTGAACTAAGTCAGGGTTAGTTTCGACTTATGTTCATCTACGATAAAGCCCGGAGCAGTGGCGTCGTCAGTGGAATGGTAATTGGAATAGTTTTTATGACTATACGTGGATTTTGTGTTACTTAGGCCGCGTAAGAAGCTATCCTCATCCCGGCTATCCATATGATTCGCTGCATGCTCCTGCTCTGTATAAGCTGTCTGTTTGTGCGTAGCAGCTATGGGCAACTAACTGTTTTTCAAAACCGGGATGGGTACGTCTTTACGACCGTGGATGAATATGGGCCGGGTACGATCACGGCGACGAGTTACAAAAAGCTGACCTACGCCGGTAGTCCGTTTCTGGCGTATCCGATCTGGCAGCCGGGCCGGGTCAAGCTGGATGCGCAGGGTAAATACATCGCCTGCGACATTGCGTACAACCTGGTTGAGAATGCGGTGTTGTGTCGGTTTGCGGGCGACTCAACGGTACAGACGCTACGGCCCGATCGGTTTATCATTGGTAACGAGGAGTTCGTACGGCAGCGAAGCAGAACCGCCGGTACAGATTACAAGCTGTATGCGAAAATCCTGTACGACGGCAAAACGAAGTTGCTCCTGAACGCGACGAAACGGCTGGACCCCTATGCGTCGGCGTCGGCCCGAACTGGTTACGAAAAGGAAACGACCATCAGCGGGCGATACACATTGGAGGAGAAGTATTTTATCCGCAAGGGGGATGCGCGGCCCGAATCCATCAACCTCACGAAGAACTCCTTATTGGCTGTCCTTTACGAACAGGCTGACAAGCTGGCGCCCCGGTTGCCGGGTCGTCGCCTTACAGCAGCCGACGTTGTGGCTATTTTACCCTACTACGATAGCCTGATGACTGCAAATAGGACGACGCGGTCGGGCACTGATTCGGCGTCGTACGTGTCGGGCAGCGTTCCGATCAGCAACGACCCGGCATTTACACAGGCGCTTCATCAGCACATCATTTATCCCGGAGCCGCCTGGATACAGGCCATATACAGTCGGGTATACGCTGGCTTCGACGTCGATCAGCAGGGGCGGGTCAGCA
>JAAIGE0100659536.1_pt1 | contig 11599 bp, 15 predicted proteins | sample 6487951 | NCBI WGS metagenome assembly JAAIGE01 (sample SAMN13974128, study PRJNA590717) | phyllosphere metagenome | biome: tomato field; feature: multiple bacterial spot infested tomato fields; material: tomato leaves; isolation source: leaves from tomato fields | host: Solanum lycopersicum ... | reverse complement strand
GGACTAAACGTAAGCTGTGAGCCAATGAAATAGCCGATCAACAAGGCTAGTGCCAGACTTAGGTAAAAACCGGGTTTGCGGAGGTACGGGTGCAGTTCGAAGGGGAGTGTCGCTGTCATAACGCAGGTCGGTTGAGGGCATGGAAATAAACGTCTTCCAGCGTAGCCGCTAAGGGCTGATAATCGGGCCCGGGACAGCTAGTTGCGTAGTAGTGGGCCACGTGCGTACCGCCGACCAACTGCATCGAAAGCAGACCCGGTTGGGAGGCCGCGAGTTCTGTTTTAGCGACGCGTCGCTGCCAGAGCTTGCCTTCCAGGTTTTGAATGAAGGCTTCGGGTTTGCCCCGGGCGATAATCTGACCCCGATTCATGATCGCCATATCGGTACACAAATGCCGTACATCTTCGACCAGGTGCGTAGACAGGATGACGATTCGTTCTTCACTGATTTCGCTGAGTAGATTATTGAATCGCAGACGTTCTTCGGGGTCGAGGCCCGCCGTAGGTTCGTCCACAATCAATACTTTGGGATCTCCCAGTAAGGCTTGAGCGATCCCGAATCGCTGTAGCATACCTCCCGAAAACCGGTGGGCTTCCTGATGCCGTACGGCGTAGAGGTTCGTTTTTTCGAGTAAGGCCAGTATCTGTTCCGTTCGGGACGCCCGGTGGGTAAGGCCTTTCAGAATGGCCAGGTGTTGGAGTAATTCATACGCTGATACCTTAGGGTAGACGCCAAAGCCCTGGGGCAGAAAACCCAGGTGTTGTTTGAAGAGCCGGGGCTGTTGCCGAACGTCAAGGTCATTCCAGTGGATTTCCCCCTGATCGGCGGTTTGCAGGCCCGCCAGCGTTTTCATGAGTGTTGATTTGCCCGCTCCGTTGGGGCCTAATAAGCCAAACATACCCGAACCGAGATCGAGCGAAACATCGTTGAGGGCTTTCACGCCATTGGCGTAGGTTTTGCGAAGGTGTTGAATGTGTAAGCGTTGCATGGTTGAAAAGGCATAGCGATCCCCGCTCTCGCCGAAAGCGGGAGTACAAGAAAACAGGAAGGAAAAAAGGCCTTAGGGCTCGGCTACGTATTCAAGAATATCGCCGGGTTGACAGTCCAGAATCTGACACAGTGCTTCCAGCGTATCGAAACGAATGCCTTTGGCTTTGCCCGTTTTGAGAATGGACAAATTAGCCGGTGTAATGCCCAGTCGCTCGGCCAGTTCTTTGCTCTGCATTTTCCGCCGGGCGAGCATGACATCCACGTTGACGATGATGGGCATATTAAATGATTAAGTCCTGTTCGTTTTGAAGCGTAAGTCCCTGTTCAAAAATGACGGCTAGAAAATACGTAAACACGCCGAGCAGGAAATGCAGGCTGATGAGTACCTCCACCGGCGAACCAAGGGGATAAACCAGCGAGATCAGCACCGTCACCAGGGTGGGTAATAGCAGATTCCCCCGGTAAAACCACTGCAATTGCCGAATGCCATAGGGAGTAAACAGTCGGGTTTGGGTAAAAACCGTAAAAACCCGGCTGACCAGATAAAAGAACAGCGTATACATGCCCAGCAACAGCAAGAACATGCACAGATAGCCAGCATTGTATTCTCCCAACAGATACGGTTTGGTGGTGAAGGGATAATAAATTTCAAATCGGCTTTGCTGGTCATTTACATGTAATGACCAACCCGTTGAAAAAGCCAGGGCAGCAAGTAGAAAGGAAAGTCCATAGCCCAGGGCCGCCAGGCGGGTCAGGATAAACAGGATGCGGGAAATAAAACGAACGGTTGCCATCGGTAAGAATCGTTAGACCTTACAAAGCAACAATTAATTATCGTAAAACAATAATTAATCAAGAAAAATAATAATCTCTTGGGAGTAAATCCTAGGTCTTCGCACTCAGGCCGTACCGCTTCGAAGCCGGGTGTCCAGTGGTAATACTCGCTGGTGAATCAGCTGAACATCGATATAAGCCGGGTGACGCGGATGTAACAGCAGATTGTACGATTCAGGCATGATGACTGAGGGTACGCCCACGGCCAGACAAAAGGGATCTTTCAGCCATTCTTTCAAAATGGTTTGGCTGGCGAAGAGGGAGGGAGCGTTCCAGTACGCGGGCAACTGGCTAGGGTTCAGCCAGAATACGGTTTTGGGATCTTCGGGAAGGCGGAGCGTACTGAGCCACAAACGGGGCAGCTCGCTCGTGAGCAGGGGCGGCAGGTGGACCAACGTTTCCAGCAGAGCTAGTTCCGGGGTTCGGCTGGTGTAGAGAATACCAATTCCTTTAGGGTTCCAGCGACCTCCGTATTTATAACTTCCCACCGTCGATAAGGGGTCCGTGTGGTAAGGCTCTTTGTTGATACGAAATACGTCCATGTACTTAACTAATGATTCCCCATTCAATCCGGCCGAGTACGTCTTCGGCTAAGGCAAAGCCTGAAACGGTATCCAGTACGGCAAGCGGCGACTGGGCTTCCTGTTGGCTAGTGGATGGGCTACTGCTATACGCTTCGGCAACCGGGGCTTCGAATGATCCCATACTTCGTAGCGGTGGCGTAGGCCCGGGTTCCTCGGTTCGCTCGGCGTAGGCTAATTCGGGCAGGGGCGTATGCAACCAGCGACTAACCAATTCCGACCGACCATCGAAAACGTTTAGACTGTGCCGGAGTAAGCGTTCCAGTAAGAGCAGACGCTCGCTGGCAGCCAGGGAAAGTACCTCCGAGGGAGTTTTCCCGTGCAGACCCCGGACGGACATGTTCAGTACGTGGGCCATTTCCTTATCACTGAGTCCGGCAAGGGCGGCTACTTCGTCCACCCGGGCACGCAGTACGCCTTGCCGGGCTTGTTGGATCAGATGCGTTACGGGCAAAACAGCTTGCATAGAATGATTTCACTAGTGTATGGTAAATATACACACACACGAGTGAAAAAATTCCATTTCGTCATTTTCTTTTCCTGGAAAGGCAAAATCGTTGCGTTTGGGCGAACAAAAAAGCAACGAAGGGACGAGTCAACACGGTAAAGCTTTCCCGTTGATAAGCCCCTGAGAAATTCTACAGGATGTTATTCCAATCGAAAATGCGGATTATAGATGATTCCCAGCGTATTACCAAAGGGATCCTGTACCGTGGCCACGAAAATGCCGCCACCTACTTCCTGGGGTTCTTCCAGCGATTTCGCTCCCTTTTCCAGCAATGATTGATAGACCTCGGTGATGTGCTCAACGCCCCAGTACGTAACGGGCGAACCCAGGGCAGGTGCCAGATGCGGGTCCAGCCCTAATTCATAACCGCCGACATTGTAGCCCACGTAAAAAGGCTCATCGAAGTACGGGGCGATACCCAAAAAATCGGTGTACCAGGCCTTGGTTTGCTCCAGATCAGGAGCGGCGTAAATGGTGGTTCGGAGGCCTAACAGCGGAGATGCCATGCGTTAGCGGTTAAGTGAGCTTATGAGAAAGAAACTAGAATGAGCCGCCAAGATAGCAAACCTGCCTTTTAATGAACGATACTCTCTCGAAACGTTTGCACGAAAAAGAGCATCGTCTACTCGCTTTAATGTAGAGAAGAACCAGGCAGGATGAAACTTTCTGAAAGCAATCTGAATTCCTTCGGATGGCGATCAGGTACGCGAAAGAATGGCCAAAAGGATCCGTACGCTCCACGATTAGACGAAGAGCCTGTATCCAACGCAAGTAATTACGTATGAAACGGGCCAGGTCGCTCGTATAGATGAATGCAAACGAAAGCCAGGCTATGAAAGACACGAAAGGTTTACTGCAAGAGATCAGACATCACGATACGCTGGTGCTGACCGTCAACGAGAACTGTACGAAACCGCCACCGGAACGAGCCCTGCAGACACTGCTGCAACCCCATAAGTTGTCCTACTACTATTTTGTGTTCATGGATCAGGGAGCCGCCACGTATAGGACGGATTTGCAGAACGTGATTCTATCGGACAGCCAATTGTTGATGGGCTTGCCGAATCAGGTGTTCGCCAATTCGTATTCCCACGCCCGGACTCAACATTTTAAGATTGGTTTTGATGAAACCACGCTGGCCCTGTTACCGCAATCCTATTCCTTTCTGGTCAATCCGTATAATTTAAGTACCCTCACGTTCGATCCCGTGGCCAAGCAACGGGTCAAGGCGGTATTGGCCATGTTGTTTCAATTGCTTCATGCTTCGGAACAGCGGGCGGATGTACCGATCCTTTTAGCTTATTTAAACGCCCTTCTGACGGAATTCAACAGTGCCTATTTCGGGCAGAGCCAGCAGGCGTTGCGTTCAAATCCCAGACTGGCCAAATACGCGGCTTTCAAACAAGTGGTGGAAAACTATTTGACCGAACAACCAGAAATTCATACCATCGCGGAAGAATTGTCCCTGACCCCGAGCGGCTTGTACAGCGTGGTCAAGGAATTTTCGGGGGTTTCACCCAAAGAATGGATTACTAACCGATTAATACTGGAAGCCCAACGCAAATTGCAGTACTCCAGCGTTTCGGTCAAAGAACTAGCCTACGAGCTGGGCTTCAATGATCCCGATTATTTTTCGCGGGTATTTAAAAAAAAGACCGGTAAAAGCGTCCGTTCCTATTTAACGGAAGGTCACAATTTGTCCGGTAAATAATACGATTAGTCCAGAAGCCCTGGGTAGAAGCCAGCTACTTTCGCATCGTAAGTTTTAAACGGTTCAAACGATGAAAGTAGCATTAGTAACAGGAGCTAACAAAGGCATTGGGCTGGAAGTAGCCAAACAGCTGGCTCAACAAGGATTTCAGGTGTACCTCGGAAGCCGTGACCTGGCTAAAGGCATACAGGCCGTAGAAAAACTCCAGGCAGAAGGATTCAGCAACGTCGAAGCGATCACCCTGGACGTAACGGACGAGGCCTCGGTTCAAGCTGCCCGGGTGCGTATCGGTCACCAAACGGAGGTGCTGGATGTACTGGTCAACAACGCCGGTATTTCGGGTGGATTTGAACAGTCGGCCCTCGGGTCACCCATCGAGCAATTTCAAACCGTGTACGAGACCAATCTGTTCGGCGTAATCCGAGTGACGCAGGCATTCATTGATTTGCTAAAGAAAGCCGCTGAGCCGCGAATCGTCAATGTGAGTACCAGCATGGCTTCGCTTACGCTGGCCGCCGACCTGACTTCGGAGAGTTATCCCACCCGTTTTGTGGCGTATCAATCTTCGAAGACAGCCCTGAATATGTACACGATCAATCTGGCGTACGAGCTTCGCCATACGTCCTTCAAGGTAAATGCCGTTTGTCCCGGTTATACGCAGACCGATTTTACCAATCATCACGGGACCAGTACGGTAGCCCAGGCCGGCGAACGGATCGTTAAATACGCAACGATCGGATCGGACGGGCCGACTGGAAAATTTTTCAGTGAAGAATACTTCCCGGAACCGGCCAACTGTCCCTGGTAAAACCGAAACCCCATCGGGAAAGCTTGGTGGGGTTTTTAGTGCTTCTTTTGCACCTCAAGAGTTGAAGAACATGGAGAACGGATTTTCGTCTGGCCAGGAGGCAAAAGTGTGGGTGCGGAGCATTGCCAGGCCAGAAGGATAACTAGGCTAGGCACAACTCTTTTTATACCGGTTGGAGCTAAAATTATTGCAATGGACCTCAATCGATTTATAGAAGCTCAGGAAGAAGATTATGCTCAGGCTTTGTCTGAAATTAAAAACGGACGGAAGCGGAGTCACTGGATGTGGTACATTTTTCCGCAGTTGAAAGGACTCGGCTACAGTCATATGGCCCAGCACTATGGTATTGCGGACCGGGCGGAGGCTCAGGCCTATGTGCAACATCCCGTGCTTGGGCCTCGTCTTATCGAAATTTCCCAGGCCCTGCTGGATCTGCCGATAGCCAATGCTACGGTCGTTTTGGGAAGTCCCGATGATCTGAAATTACGTTCCTCCATGACCCTGTTTGCTACGCTCGAAGCAAGTGACCCCGTATTTCAGCGGGTATTGGATAAATTCTATCAGGGCGAAGCGGACGCCCAGACGCTACGTCTATTGAGCTAATCAGCTGATAATTGAACACTGGTCTTCCTTTTATTGGAATCGACGCTACGGCCCAGACCCACCTGAGACGTATCCTGAATTACTCGTTTTAATGGTTGTAAACGGCCGTAAATTCCGCAGCGAAATTCCAGGCTCATTCGATTGAAAGAATCCATCGACTGGGCTTCTCATGGGTACAGAAGGGAATAATTCGTTAACTGTCGGGTCATAAACTGCCGGTGACCGAACCGCCTGGCGTAGGTCAGAAGTAAGTCCAGGTATGGTACACAGCAATGGATTTAATTCGGTGCGGCGTCTTCATATCTTACAAAAATGAACGCATGGGTACCTTCGTCCATCGACCCCAGGCGACCCCGGCGGCCAGTAGTGCAAAGACAACATTTACACCAATGAGCGAGGCCTCCCCGCGGGCGATGTGAAAAATACTGGCGGTGATCGTCAGCAGGACTATCCCCACGGCTGCGAGCGGCGTCAGTGCAGGTTTCACGTTAAGCAGCATCGGTACTACCAGACCCAGGGCTCCCAGTACATCGACCATTCCGGTGAGCATGACCAGCGACTGGGGAACCTGATTCGTCCAGGGCCACATCGCCGCTAATTGATCCAGGGGTTGAAATAATTTCATGCTGGCGGCCCAAAGCAGACTGGCAGCCAGCAGGAGTTGAATAAGCCAAAGGGTTACGTGCAGGATTCGGTTCTTTTTCATGCCATAATTGATTTGTAATGGCACGAAACTAGGTAAGTTTGCTATCCCGTAGAAAGCACTATCCACTGGGATAGCACTTTCCAGTTGGATAGTAACGTACCCTAAAATCCTGTGTGATGCTCACGAGCGAAGGTTGTCCTAGTACGATGTTATCGATCAAAGATGCCCTGGAGGCTCTGGAAGGAAAATGGAAATTACTGATTTTGTTCGCTTTATCCTCTTCAGGGCCTAAACGCTTTAAGCAGATTTCAAAAGAGGTCGCCGGGATTACCGATAAGACGCTATCGAAAGAATTGAAATTGCTCGAATCGAACCAACTCGTAAAACGCGAAGTGCACGATACGTTTCCGCCAACAGTTGAGTACTCGATCACGCCGCACGGGCTGTCACTGGAGAAAGTAATCGCAGAACTGCATTACTGGGGACTGGCCCACCGGAAGCAGATTATTGGAAAGTAAAGAATGATTTGATTAATGAAAAGGGCTTTGGGTAGCCTGGCGACCTACTTTAACGTATAGCCATTACTGCCAGAATTTAAAAAATGAACCCAAACGGGAATTTTTGAAGGCCTGGGGAAGTTTAGACAGCACAATCTACGTTGAGTCACTGGAGGACGACCTCCCCCACGCAGGGAATCGCATTCGGGACGGCCCGGCTTATTTTAAAAAAGCCAAACCATGGCCTGGATCTATTTGATTTTCGCCGGACTGCTGGAAGTCGTATGGGCGTATTTCATGAAACAATCCGAAGGATTTTCCCGCCTTACCCCCTCAATACTTACGCTCGTAGCCATGCTGGCCAGTTTTGGACTGCTATCCGTAGCCATGCGAACGTTACCCTTAGGAACCGCTTATTCAATCTGGACGGGCATTGGAGCGGTAGGGGCTTTTCTGGTGGGAATTATTCTGCTGGGTGAGTCAGTTAATTTCACTCGCATTCTGGCTGCTGTGTTGATTATCGCGGGGCTGGTATTGATGAAAGTTTCTTCTTCAAATTGAGTCGAAAAGGTCCACCTTTTCTAGGGATCCTATCGTACAAAAAATAAGCCCGGTCTTCGTACGAACACCGGGCTTATTAATTCTCATACTTAACCGTAATGCTACTGCTTGAGCACTTTAAAGGTTTCTACCGTGCCGTTCGCAAATTGTAAACGTACCACGTACAAACCCTTGGCTAATCCCTGCATAGGAAGCTGGCTACCGGGATTTGAAGTACGGTACACGGTAGTTCCCATGGAAGAAAGCACCTGTATAGCCTGTAATTTACTCAGATCTTTTACCTTCAGCGTTAGTACATCGGCTACCGGATTGGGATACACGCTGGCCAGGGCGGCTACTTCGAAAGCGATACTTTGGGAACGCGTGAGTTCAGTGTAACCATCAAAATCAACGATTCGCAGGCGGTAGTAATTGATGCCATTAGCGGGGTCCGTGTCCAGGAAGCTGTACCGTTGCTCCGCAGTACTGTTGCCCTTCGCAGCTACTGAGCCAATGCTTCGCCAGGTACGGCCATCCAGGCTGTGTTCGACTGCAAAGCCTTTCGTATTTTTCTCCTGTACGGTGAGCCAGGTCAGCTGGGCGGCATCTCCCTCCTTGCTTACTTCAAAACGGGCTAAGGTTACGGGTAAAGCCGAAGCTACGGAGCCAATGGCCAGAGCCGTAATGGTGGTTCCTGCCGGAATAGTACCCGTAATGGGGCTATCTTCCTGGTTGCTGGTAGCGGTAGCTCCACCACTCAGGTCAATCCATTGTGTACCGTTCCAGCCCACTACCCGTAGATTCTGAGCGGAGGCAAAGCCAGTCATGTCAGGCATGGCTACGCGAAAGTTCACCGCGTCGGCTGTTCCCTGTACCGTAATCCAGTCCCACTGGCCGGCCGGACTTACACTGGTAATGCCCGAACCTACGGCGGTGGTGGGGTGCAGACTGCCGCCATCAGAAGGGTCGGGTGTGCTGGTTGGATCGCCCGTAATCCAGGTGACGGCGTATTCATTGTCTCCGGCGGGAACGCTCAGCGTTTGTAGGGGCCGGTAGTCCGTACCACTGCCTACGGGGAAGAAAAAAGGAGTGCTTCCTCGTTTGCTGACGTACCCATTAACGTGCTTGGTGTCACTGGCGTTATTGTCTCCATAAACCGCCGCTGTACCAAAGTGGATGGCTCCCTGACTGGTGGCACTCCGAACGGTAGTCGTGATGCCATTATGGAAATTTAGGGTACCCGCCACGTTGATGCCTTGGCTATTGGTGATAGCCATCACGTTGGGGCCAATGTTGAAGCGGAGGTTCGCAAAATTGGGAGCAATCGTACCGGCAATCGTACCATCCCCCTGAGCTGCAAATAAGTCCAGACTGGATGTACTGAGCCAGGCACCCCGGTTGTTGAAGAGCGAGTTGCCGTGCTCAAACGTACTGTTATTGAGGAGGGTCATACTACCATCTGCCAGCACAAAGAGTCCGTCGGGACTATAGTCAGAAACCGTACCTCCGTCGATAGTGACCGGAGTACTACCCCCACCGAGGGTAGTGGATTGGGCCATCCCCGCCAGTGGACTTAGCAGCAAAGCGAAGGCCGCACTGATCCAGGGGGTGACCGCGTATCGTTTAGAAGTTGAATGCATAACGATCAGAATAAAGATTGAAAAACATGCTGAAAAGCCTACGGCTTACTTGGCCGCCTGAGCCTGGGTTTTGCTCACGCCCAGCAGTTGTTGTAATTCCTTGATCTGATCGGAGAGACTGGCCACGGCTTTCTCGGCGTTTTCTACTTTGGCCGCTGCGGTCCGTAATTGCGTATTCTCAGTCGTTAGTGCTTCTACTTTAGCATTCAATTCCTGGATTGCCTTGGTTAGTACCGGAATCAGGGAATTGTAATCTACCGAAAGCGTCTTATCCGCATCGTTTCCTTCCTCTACCAGCATCGGGAGTACTTTCTGAAGATCCTGAGCAATGAAGCCGATTTCTGAACGGTTGTATTCCTGACTCGCTACGGAGCTTTTCTTCTCGTAGGATACGGGTTTGAGCTGGCTAACGAGCGAAAGGCCATTGTCAAGGGCTTTGATATTACGCTTCAGACGAGCATCGGACGTAAGAACAACGCCTCCGGCACGAACGTTTGCAGAGGCGTTAATGGTCCCCACTACGTCCAGATTGTAACTAGGACCGGACGTCCCGATACCTACACGACCACCATTGGTAATCGTCATCCGAAGTCTGTTGGTTGAATCACTAGGGTTCATCGAATCACCATCTGTGAAAAAACCAATGGCTTTGCCGCCACCTGCAAGGATTTTAGCTCCAATGTGTTCTGCAAAGCTACCATAGCCGAAAAATGCACCACCGCCACTACGGAAGGCAATTCCCCGGTCTGCTCCGATGTCACCGCCATTATCGAAGTAAGCGATAACGGGTTCAGTAGGACGACTACTTCTCGTTTCGATAAAAAACTGGGGCGTTACAGTGCCCAATCCTATCCGTCCTTCTTCATTGATAATCAATCGGTTTGCTCCACTAGTTTGTAAGCGAAGATCACTAAGGTTGGTAGTTCCATCGCCCTTATAGTAGGAAATCACTCGGGACATAAAGGGAGTAAAGGCATTATTAACGCGTCCTCCGAAGGATACACTTCCTAATTCCGTATTCGTCACAATATCGGAAGGCGTTTCTTCACTTCCGCGGGAACTCGTGAAAATCAACCCAGGACTGGTACCATTACCGTAGCTGAATACACGAACATTATCTTCATCCCCCGTACCGGCACCATCGTTAACAATGGTCAGTCTTCCTTGCCGCTGCGAAGTACCAATACTTACCCATCCTTTCTGGTAAATATGTTGGTTATTAGAGGTTGCCGGATTTGTGGTACCTACCACATTCCAGGGTTGAGCAAGCTTCTTACTAACCCAGCCCGTACCGTCAAAGTAGTATTCACCCGCACCCATCGCCGGATAATTCACGTTTTCACTCGTAATGGCACCGTTACCGTTATAAACGGTCATACCGGTGACGGCATTACCCGCTAAGCCCCAGGTCGTCGTTGTGGTAAGCCAGGCACGAGGCATCAAAAGACCTTTGGAAGGAAGACCAGAGTTAGCAGAGGGGTTCGTATTTAAATCTAACAAAGCTGCCGCATTAGGAGCACCCGTACCCCCGATTTTCATCTGGGCCTGGAGTGAAGGAGCCGCCGACAGGGCCGCCAAAAAGCAAGCAGTAGTAAGTAGTTGTTTAGTCTTCATAGGGTAAAGGAATTGGACGAAAAAATTGGTTAGTAATAAAAGGAATCCTGAGCGAATGGACCGCCGGATTTAGCGAAAATGCGGGTAGCAAGACTGAAGGATTTCCTGAGCAAGAATGCGGATAGCCTGATACTCTTGCTGTACATAAGGAGGCTTCAAGAGGTAGATATTGATCATTTTGAGCGGAAACGAGTTGGAATATCTGGTAATAGTCGAGGATTGGAAGTGGCGGCAAAGGAATTATATATACGCTTGAAAATCTATAGTAATACTTGAAAAATGCTGTAGTAATACTTGTATTTTATGTTGAGTAATAGATAAATTATTGATTGTTAATACTTAAGGCAGAATAGATGTAAAACGAAGTATGAATTGATTGATGAAAACGGTATAAAAGGCGTATACTTTGAAAATCATTAGAAAATGAATCATTTGGGATCGTATTTCATTAAGTCAGAAATCGAATCCTATCTAGCTTTAACGCATGGAACTTGGTATTTCCAGTTTTGGTGAAATCCATCCCGATCACGTTTCGGGTGGAGCACGCAATGCCCACGAACGAGTACAGCAGTTGCTCGAAGAAATTAAACTCGCCGATGAAGTAGGTTTGGACGTCTTTGCTTTGGG
>JAAIGE0100838591.1_pt1 | contig 11600 bp, 10 predicted proteins | sample 6487951 | NCBI WGS metagenome assembly JAAIGE01 (sample SAMN13974128, study PRJNA590717) | phyllosphere metagenome | biome: tomato field; feature: multiple bacterial spot infested tomato fields; material: tomato leaves; isolation source: leaves from tomato fields | host: Solanum lycopersicum ... | reverse complement strand
CAGCACGAGGTGGCGCGGGGCCGCCTGCCGCCCGGCCTGCTGCCGCTGCAGTCCGGCGTGGGCAACATCGCCAACGCCGTGCTGGCCGGCCTGAACGCCGGGCCGTTCGACCACATGACAGCCTACACCGAGGTGCTGCAGGACGGCATGCTGGACATGCTGCGCTCGGGCAAGCTCGACAGCGCCTCGGCCACGGCGCTGTCGCTCAGCCCGGCGGCCACCGAGGAATTCAACCGCCACATCGACTTCTACCGCGAGCGCATCGTTCTGCGCCCCCAGGAGATCAGCAACCACCCCGAGCTGATCCGCCGCCTGGGCCTGATCTCGATGAACGGCATGATCGAGGCCGATATCTACGGCAACGTGAACTCCACGCACGTGATGGGCTCGTCCATCATGAACGGCATCGGCGGCTCGGGCGACTATGCGCGCAACGCCTACCTGTCGATGTTCCTCACGCCGTCGCTGGCCAAGGGCGGCGCCGTCTCGTGCATCGTGCCCATGGCCTCGCACGTGGACCACACCGAGCACGACGTACAGGTGATCGTGACCGAGCAGGGCCTGGCCGACCTGCGCGGGCTGTCGCCCTCGCAGCGCTCGCGCGTGGTGATCGAGCGCTGCGCGCACCCGGACTTCCGCCCCGCGCTGCGCGACTACGTGGACCGCGCCGAGGCCAGCGGCTGCGGCCGCCACACACCCCACCTGCTGGGCGAGGCGCTGTCCTGGCACGAGCGCTATGTGCGCACCGGCACCATGCGCGCCTGAGAGACTGCGGCGGCCCGGAGGGCGCTGGATAATCCGGCCCACTTTCCCGGCTGCCCGCCACGGGCTGCCCCCCACCAACGCGAAGGAATCCCATGCCCATCTGGAAGCGCCCCATCGACCTGCCCACCGTGCAAGCCGGCAACGAAGGCACCGCCGTGTCCCACCTCGGCATCGAGTTCATCGAGATCGGCGACGACTTCCTGCGCGCCCGCGTCCCCGTCGATGCCCGCACCAAGCAGCCCTTCGGCCTGCTGCACGGCGGCGTCAGCGTGGTGCTGGCCGAGACGCTCGGCTCGGTGGGCGCGGTGTACGCCTCGCCCGAGGGCTGGCACGCCGTGGGCCTGGACATCAACGCCAACCACCTGCGCTCGGCCCGCAGCGGCTGGGTGACCGGTACCGCCAGGCCCGTGCACATCGGCCGCACCACGCAGGTATGGCAGATCGACATGGTCAACGACGAAGGCGAGCTGACCTGCGTGTCGCGCCTGACGATCGCCATGCTGGCGCCGCGCTGAAAGGGCGCAAGCCACCCCGAAAAGAAGCGCGTGCAGCGCTGCACGGACTGCCGCCCATGGACGGCTGACGCGGCCATGGCCTCAGCCGCGCAGGGCCTGCACGAGGTCTGCGGCGATCGCGATGGCGATCTCGGGCGGGGTGCGCGCCCCGATGTCCATGCCGACCGGGCCGTGGAGTCTGGCCTGTTCGACCTCGGACACATCGAACAGCGCCAGGCGGGCCTTGCGCGCGATGGTGGTTGCCCGGGACCCCATCGCCCCAACATAGAGCGAGGGGCCCTTCAATGCCTCCATCAGCGCCAGGTCATCCAGCTTGGGATCGTGGCTCAGGGCGACGACTGCGGTGCGCTCGTCGGGCGGCTGCAGGGCCAGCGCATCGTCGGGCATCTCCGACCAAAGGCGGCAGCCAGGATGGGGCCAGGTCGCGAGGTATTCGGCGCGCGGGTCGATCACCTCCACGCTGAAGCCCAGCGTCATGGCGATGGGGGCGAGGTAGCGCGAGACGTCGCTGGCGCCGATGAGGACCAGGCGGTGCGTCGGGCCGAGCACATGCTGGAACGTGGTGGCCGATCCGCAGGCCTTGGTCGCCTCGTGGGGATCGGCCAGCGTCCATTGCCCGGTGGAGAGGTCGATGGTCCGGGCCACCAAGGCCCCTTGCGCCACACGGTGCAGCAGCGGCTGCACCAGGGCGGCCTGGAGGGGCTCCAGCCACACGCGCAGTTGGCCGTTGCACGGCAACCGCAGGCGGGCGCGCTCCTGCGCGTCAACGCCATACGTGACGGCCTGCCCCTGGGTGCAGGCCGCAGCATCCCTGCGCAGCCAATCCGTGAGATCGTCTTCCACGCATCCGCCAGAGACGGCACCGACCACTTCGCCTCGGTCGTTGAGCACGGCCATGGACCCCACCGGACGCGGCGCCGATCCATAGGTCGCAAGCACGGTGGCCAGCCAGACTTCGCGGCCCTGCGCCAGCCATTCGCTCGCGGCGCGCAGCACCTGCAAGTCGGGTGCGCCCATCGGGGCCACCGCAGGCTGGGCGGCGCGCTCTGCGGCAATGGCCATGGTCACGTCAAGCCGTGCGGAGTTTTTCGGCATCCATGGGCAGCGTGCGGACCCGCTGGCCGGTCGCAGCGGCCACTGCGTTCAGCAGGGCCGGCGTCACCAGCACCGTGGAGACCTCGCCGATCCCGGTGGGCGCCTCGGTGCTGGGAAGAATATGCGTTTCCATCACCGGCATCTCGTTCATCCGCATCAGGCGGTAGTCGTGGAAATTGGACTGCTCCACGCGCCCGTTCTGGATCGAGATGTTGCCGAACAGCACGGCCGTGAGGCCGAACACGTTACCGCCCTGCACCTGCGCCTCCACAGTGCCCGGCGTAACCACCGTGCCGCAATCGACCACCGTGACGACGCGAAGCGGCCGGACGGTGCCGTCGGCATCCACCGCGACCTCGATCACCTGCGCGGCGTAGGTGCCGAACGCATGGGTCAGCGCAAGGCCCTTGCCCTGCCCCTTCGGCAGAGGCCGGCTCCACTGGGCGCGTTCGGCCAAAGTGCGCAGCACCTGCACGGCGCGCGGGTGCTTCTCCAGCATGCGAAGCCGGTATTCGATCGGGTCCTTGCCGGCGGTGTGCGCCAGCTCGTCCAGAAAGCACTCGACCGGAAAGGCGTTCTGCATGTGGCCCACGCCGCGCCACCACCCGGTCACCAGGCCCGCGGGCGGCTCCTGCCGAACGTACTGCACAAGCACAGTGGGAAAGTTGTAGGGCCCCGCGGCATCGCGAATGGCATCGACATCCACATCGTTCTTGTACGCGGCCGGCGCAAACCGCGCCATGATGGACGAGCCTGTCACGCGGTGGTGCCAGCTGGTGGGGTAGCCGTCCCTGTCCAGGCTCGCGCTCACGCGGTTGTAGTGGTAGGGGCGATAAACGTCGTGCTGGATGTCCTCTTCCCGGCTCCAGATCACCTTGACCGGCACCTGGGCCTGCTTTGCGATGCGCACGGCCTGGGCCACGATGTCCGCGTCGAGCCGCCGCCCGAAACCGCCGCCCAGCAGCTGGTTGTGGATGTGGACCTGCTCCGGCTTCAGGCCCGCGGCCTGGGCAGCGGCGGTTTGCGCGCGCACCGGCACCTGGGTGCCCGTCCAGATATCGCACTGCCCGGGCTTGAGCTGCACCGTGCAGTTCATCGGCTCCATGGCCGCATGCGCCAAAAGCGGTTGCTGATAGATGGCTTCCACCGTGCGGGCGCCGGCCGCGCTGCGGGCCGCCACCACGTCTCCTTCCTTGCGCGCCGTGCCGCCGTCCCGCTTCGACGCCTCGGCGAGTTCCGCCACCATGGTGGCCGTCGAATAGCCCGCTGCGGGGCCTTCGTTCCAGACGATGGCGGCAGCGGCCAATCCTTTTTTGGCCGCACCGGTGTGGTCCGCAAGAACCGCGACCACATCCCCCAGATTGACCACCTGCTTGACGCCGCGCACAGCCCGCGCGGCTTTCTCGTCCACCGATTTCACCGATCCGCCGAAGAACGGGCTGGCGGCCACGGCCGCGACGAGCATGCCGGGCAACTGGGCATCGATGCCGAACTTGGCGCTGCCATCGACCTTGGCCGGCGCATCGAGGCGGCGCTGGTGGTTGCCGATGAGCCGGAAGTTCTTGGCGTCTTTCAGTTGCACCGCTTTGGGCACGGGCAAGGATGCAGCGCGCTCGGCCAGCGCGGCATACGCCAGGCGGCGGCCGGTGGGCGAGTGGACGACCTGGCCGTTCTCGGCGCGGCAGGTGTGCACCGGGACTTTCCAGGCGCCTGCGGCGGCCTGGACCAGCATGGTTCTGGCGGCAGCGCCGGCCTCGCGCAGCGGCTTCCAGGAGGCGGCCACCGAAGTGGAACCGCCGGTGACCTGGCCACCGATGAGCGGGTTCGTGTAGCGCTTTTCATCGGCCGGGGCATGTTCGAGCTGGATCAACGCGGGATCGATCTCCAGCTCTTCCGCCACGAGGATCGGCAAGGCGGTGTAGGTGCCCTGCCCCATCTCGACGCGCGGCATGACGAGCGTCACGCTGTGACCCGGGCCGATGCGGACGATGGCATTCAGTTCAGCGGCAGCAACGCCTGCCAGTTTGCCTTTGGCCGATGCCAGGGGCACGGTCAGCATCATCACACCGCCGGCGGCGGTGGCTTTCAGCAGCGCGCGGCGGCTGAGGCCGGCCGGTTCAGTGCCTTGCGCAAAGGTGGCGTCGATCATCTCAAGCTCCCTTGGGGTTCTGGCCGATGGCGCTGGCCGCCTGCTTCACCGCCTGGTGAATGCGCACGTAGGTTCCGCAGCGGCAGAGGTTGCCCGCCATGCCGGCGGTGATCTCTTCATCCGATGGTTTGGGGTTGGATCGGAGCAGCGCACAGGCCGACATGATCTGGCCCGACTGGCAGTACCCGCATTGCACGACGTCCAGATCGAGCCAGGCCGCCTGCACCGCCTTGCCGACGGGCGTGGCGCCCACGGCCTCGATCGTGGTGATCTGCTTGCCAGCCACGCTCTCGACCGGCGTGATGCAGGAGCGGATGGCTTCGCCCTCCACATGCACGGTGCACGCACCGCAAAGGCCCATGCCACAGCCGAATTTGGTGCCGCTCATGTGCAGCACGTCCCTGACGACCCACAGCAAAGGCGTGTCCCCATCGACATCGGCGGTTCGTGGTTGCCCATTCACTTGAAGGGAATAGCTCATCGGATCTCACTTTGGAAAAACGCGGGTCGGTGCGCATCACCGCGATGGTGACTGGCTGCGAAGGCCATGAAAAGAGCAGCATGCAAGCCGCATGGCAAGAGATCGGATGCTCGCCGCGAACGCGCGCTCGCCAAGCCCTGACCCGAAAACGACCGCCCTTTGATGACGGGGAGAATCTACGAAGGAGCGCCTTCAAGATAAAGGGCCCGGCACTCACGGAGCCTATGAACTCAGCTCATCAATGGGGCCCGCATTCCCGTCAGGCGCGGTGGCGAATCGCGTCGATGACGACCGAGAGCGCACGCGACGAAGCCCGGCGGCTGGGGTAGTACGCATGCAAGCCGGGAAATAGGGGGCACCAGTCCTCCATCACGCTGACCAGTTCACCCCGCTCGATGTGGGCCTGCGCCAACTCGACGGGCACAAAAGCCAGGCCGGCGCCCGAGAGCGCTGCATTGATCATCTGGTACACCCCGTTGAACGTGGACCGGCCATCGACACGCGCCTGGATCTGGCGCTTGCCCTTTTGCAGCTCCCAGGCATAGATGCCCCCGCTGGATGTGAGCCGCAGCGTGATGCAGTGGTGCGATAGCAGGTCCTGCGGCGTCCTGGGAGCCGTGCGCCCCTTGAGATAAGCCGGGTGACCGACGATGCACATCTTGACGTCGGGAGTGATGCGCGCGGCCACCATGTCCTTTTCGACCTGGTCGCCGTGCCTCACACCGATGTCGAAACGGTCCGCCACGATGTTGGACAGGCCGTAGTCCACGATCATCTCCACCCGCAGGTCCGGGTACTGCGTGAGCAGTGGCGCGACTCGGGGCCAGATGTATTTATCGATCGCGAAGTCGATGGCGGTGATCCGGATGGTTCCCGCCGGCTTGTCGCGCAGCTCACCGACCGCCTTCATCTCGGCTTCGATTTCTTCGAACCGGGGCGCGATCGTGCGCAGCAGTTGCTCGCCGGCTTCGGTCGGTGCAACGCTGCGGGTGGTGCGTGTGAGAAGCCGCACGCCCATGCGCGTTTCCAGCCCGCGAATGGCGTGGCTCAGCGCGGACTGCGAGATGTTCAGCTTGGCCGCGGCGCGGGTGAAGCTGCGGTCCTTGGCAATCGCGATGAAGTAGAGAAGGTCTTGGAAATTTTCGCGCATGGATCGTGGGCGGTGGGCTGAAAACGCGGGCCAATCCTCAATGGGCTTTGGTCTTGGTACGCGCCTCTTCCAAGAGGCGAGCATCGCATCGTCATCCGTGAGGCAGACGCAACAAAGAATAAAGAGCGGCGAGGGAGTCCAACACCCTCTTCTCTGGAATCGTCAACCAATTGGAAATCCTGATCAGCGTATCGTTCAGAGAGGGGGCATCGTCCTTTCTGCCCATGAATGAAGACTTGTCGAACAAGCGAAGCAGCTTCTAGCCGTCTGGCCAGATACGCACCATGAATTTCTGGCTAATCACTCAAGTTCGGAGCTTTCCATCTGATCTATGGTGGGCATGACGCGCCGGTCCAGACGCGCCCCTCCTTCAGACGAGCCAAAGCGGTGAATCCGAGCGTTGTCGGCAAGTTCTATCCGGAGACAGGCCATTCTCCATTCTTGAAAGAAGCGGAACACTTCAATCGCGATCTCGCCGCCTTTGTGGAGCCGACGTTGAATCGCTAATGACTCTTCGAAGCACTGTTCCTTGCCAAAAAGGTCATAACAGTGAGGCCCTAGCGCAGAATGCCTGTTGGCGGCGAGGAGCAGTCGGTGATGGCAACATAAAGCGGACATTCAACGTTCGACATGAGAGGGCTACACGTCTCACAAGACTTCTTGATTTGCTAAGCCCGGCGCGAAGCCGGAAACGAGTGCTTCGTCTTGAGCGCCGAGACCTTTGTAGAAGATTGCTGCGCCTCTACAGTTGATGAACTTAGGCTCATCGTCTGGTTTCTTTGCGTCGTAGACGACCCCATGAAGACTGTTCTCAAGAAAGAGACCGAGTTGCTTTTTCTGAGTCCTCTCTTTGATCTGTGTTTCGTGAGCTGCAATATAGGAGTGCAAAGCGGTGCTGCTATTGGCCCTGAATTGATCGGCGGTAGGTAGTACCGCATATCGAACTTCAGGATTCAGAACTTCAGTGACTCGTACTGCGACTAGGCTCCTAGCGAGCGACGAGGGCTTCGACGCGATGCGTAGACTGGCTTGCTTTGCTGCCTCACCGATGCGGACGAGGAACTTGGCGGGCGATTGGATACGCTTGCATTCGACATATATCTTGTGCCTACCGACGACGGCAACGACGTCAGCCAGGGATCCAGATTCAACTGGATGGCCTGCAAGCAGGAACCTCGATGCGATGGAAAGTTCGAAAGCGAAGTCCCGTCCTGGATCAGCCTCAATCGTGTTCTTGAAGGCCTTACCAGAGGTGATCTTCTGAAGCTGTCGAATGAACCCTTCAGAGTCAGCCTGTTTAAGTGAGCGGCGGATACGAATCAACTCAGTTGCTTCAGCGGTAGCGTTGATGTACTGCTGCAAGCCGCTCTTACTCTCCAACAGACGTGCGCGGCCCAGTCTGAAGTCCTCGAAAAGAACTAGATATGAAGCATATCGGTTTGAGTGAGGAAAAAGATTCAGCGACCTTAGCCAATCGCACGCCTCGACAAAGCTTCCTTCGATCCTTCGCCCTTCTTCCTCAAACACTCTGGCTGGCAGGTCGATTGTGATCATGCTGGCTGGACGTATAACTTTGAAATTCAGCGGCCGCCATAAGCGGTCTTTCTTGTGCTGTGTGTGACACGATTACTGGGTCAGTTCCGTGAGGGAATTATTTACAAGCACTATAGCTTGCGCAGAACTGGAGGAGCACTCAGCCCGCTGGCTCTCTGACGTGAACGTGCAGCCCTGCTGAATGGCTGTTTTGCCGCAGTTGTCTGGGTGACAGACAAGGCGCATAGCAGCCGGTCGGAGCGCACGCATCCAGAAAGCCAAAAGAAAGCCCACAAAGTGGCATGCTCAGTTGGTCAAAACCATTAGGTCCGGTCCCAGCCTAGATTCGCCATATGGGTCCCATGGCGATATGCACGGCTCTCACCTTATTGCGGAACGCCAAAATCATGGCATAAACTGCCTTGAAAATAGCTGTAACCACCATCACCATTGACGCCCGTGCACACCACGAAAAAAGGCGATGCGCTCGAAATCGCGGTCTTCAATCTACTCAAAGCGCAGATCGATTCTGATCGCTTTATCACCCGGAAAGACTGTTGCCGCATCTTCCATCGCAAGGGGTACTACTCAGAGAAGCGCAAGAAGAACATCATCTTCGACATATCGATCGAGCTCAGTTTCCCAGGCTACGCCGATTACTCGATACTGATGCTCGTCGAGTGTAAGAACTACGCGAAGGCCGTCCCTGTCGATGACGTGGAGGAGTTTTTTGCCAAGATCGAGCAGGTGGGTGAGGCTAGGACCAAGGGAATCTTTATCTCGAACAACGCGCTTCAATCCAGCGCGCTGACCTACTGCAAGTCGCAGGGCATGGGCGTCGCCCGCTACTTTGACGGCCAGGATCTGAAGTGGGAGCTCCAACGAACTGCGTCAGCCAGCTTTGCGGGCAATTCTGCTGCCAATGACGAAGTAGCCTATGCGGGGCTCACACTTCCTGACTTCAGAAGCTCGGTGTTTGAGTTGTACATGCAGTCCCCACGAGGTGCAACCAACTCTATCAACACCTTCTTTGAGGATCTCGTCTTTCATGGGCTCGCTAAGGATGCCCCACTGCGCCAGTTGCCGCGCCCGCATAGCAAGCGACCGGACACAATTCCGTACCTAAAGCTCGCTGATATCGAAGAGATCGCTCACAGCGCGTTGGAGAGCATCGGTGGAGATGCCGATGTTGGACAGATTGATCTTGAGCAACTGTGCGCACGTCACCCGACGGCCAAGGGCCTCACGCTGCTTCGCACGGCCGTGGCACCTGACGCCGCGCCGAATCACCCGTTAGCCCGCATCACCTTCGATCCGTTGGTGATCGAGCTGTTCGAAATAACCGGATCGAATCCTGGAAGGGATCGATTCACGCTGGCGCACGAACTCGGGCATCTGCTGCTCAACCACGGTAAGTATCTGAAGGCAGAGTGGCGCGTCGATGCGGACAACGAAGACATCGAGGGCATTCACGACGACGGCACTGCGCTCAAGCGTATGGAGAGCCAAGCCAACTACTTCGCATCGTGCTTGCTGATGCCGAGGAAACGCGTCAGAAAGGCATTCTTCGAGCAGCTTCTAATTCGAGGCGTCCAGAACAAGGGATTCGGCCCGTTGTTCGTCGACAGGCAGGAGTGCAATCTCAGAAACTACTACGCCGTGACAGCCAAACTGATGGCGCAGTTCGGTGCGTCAAGGGCCGCCGTCACGATCCGTCTTGCCGGTATGGGCCTCATCAAAGATGCCCGGAAATCCAAGACTGCGGCACCGCTCATGGAGGCGTTAGATCGTTTCTCCGAATTTGAAGCCGACCTCGATTGATTCCTGTTTGGCCGCCCCCTGCCGCAGACTGGTAAAGCGTCAGACCAGCGCATTCATCCCGATGACCCACGCCAGAGCGTGTCCCACGAAACGATCTACAACGCCGTGCGTCCACCCCAGGCCGACGACCGGCTCATGCCCGGGCACTGGGAGGGCGACCTCATCAAGGGCGCCAACAACCGCTCCGCTGTGGGCGTACTGGTCTAACGCAGCACGCGTCTGGTGCTGCTGTGCCGCATGCCCGATGCCACCGCAGAATCCGCCCTGGCGGCCTTCGCGGCCAAGCTCAACCAGGTGGCCCAGCCCATGCGCCAGACGCTTACCTACGACCAGGGCAAGGAGATGGTCCGCCATCGCGAACTCGCGCAGGCCACAGGCGTGCGCGTGTACTTCTGCGATCCGCACAGCCCATGGCAGCGCGGCAGCTGCGAGAACATCAACGGGCTTGTGCGCCAGTTCCTGCCCAAGGGCACTGACCTGGGAATCCACGATCAGGCTGCGCTCGACTCCCTTGCCGACCTCATGAACAACCGTCCTTGCCAGACCCTGGAGTGGCGCTCTCCCTACCAGGCGTTCCAGCAGTTCATGCCGGCCATTGCGCAGCAGCACGACGCTACTATTCTCTGAAACGGCAACTCCATCTCAATCGAGGTATTGCACTTCAGTTTTGAGACCGCCAACTATTTGCAAAGGTAGCGACTTTCTTTTTCCTATCTATGCGCTCAGGAAGCTTGCGGCTCCCCACGCGCCATGCGCTCGCTCTTCCAGTACACATCGTCGCCGCCATCCAGGCGGTTGAGCACGCGCGCCAGCACGAACATCAGGTCCGACAGCCGGTTGAGGTAGCGCCGCGGCGCATCGCGCACCGGCTCTGCCGCGCCCAGGGCCACCACCGAGCGCTCGGCACGCCGGGCAACCGTGCGGCAAACATGCGCCTGCGCCGCAGCGCGCGTGCCGGCGGGCAGGATGAATTCGGCCAGCCGCGGCAGCGCCGCATTGTGGGTGGCCAGAGCCTCGTCGAGCTGCGCGAGCGCCTCGTCCTTGAGCAACTCGAAGCCGGGGATGGACAGCTCGCCGCCCAGATTGAACAGCTGGTGCTGCACGTCCGACAGCAGCGTGCGCACCTCGGCCGGCAACGGCTCGCACAGCAGCAGGCCGATGTGCGAATTGAGTTCGTCCACATCGCCCATGGCATGCGGGCGCGGGCTGTCCTTGGAGACGCGGGTGTTGTCGCCCAGGCCCGTGGTGCCGTCGTCTCCGGTGCGCGTGGCGATCTGTGTGAGTCGGTTGCCCATGGGCTGCTCCTTGTGCGTTGCAAGCCGCGCTGGAGGCGGCCGCGGGCATTGTGCGTTACAACCGGCAGGCAAATGTGTATCAGGGCAACAGCGGGCAAAATCACTGGCCGGGCACCGCAGGTTGCGGTGCAATGCAATCCTGTTCAACTTTCACGGAGCGTGAACCCATGGCAGCTCAGCAACGACGCACCCTTCCTTTCGACAGCCGCAGCGTGATGCTGTTCGCGGCGATCACCCTGGGAGGTGCCGCAGTGCATGCACAAACACCTTCCCCGACCCTCACCTCCCCGTCCAACCAACCTCCCCAGACCGCGTCGGGCACCTCCATGGGCCTGCATCCCGGCGCCAAGGGCGCCACCTTCGGCGGCTCGCAGCCCGCCGCACAAACTTCCAGCGCATTCGATCGCGTTGACAGCGACAAGAACGGACAACTGACCCTGGCAGAGGCCGCTCGCCTGCCCGCCATCGGCAACCGTTTCAAGGAGCTCGACAAGGACCATAACGGTGCCCTGTCGCGCTCGGAATTCGAGGCCGGCGCCCACTCCTGACGCCGCCCGGAGCAACTACCACACGAACTCCACTCCACCCCGACGGGCCCGCATGCTGAGGAGGCATGCGGGCCTTGATGCGTGCGCGGGCACGGACGGCCCGCCGCCATGGGGGCTACCGGCGAAGGCAGCTTAATCCTTGAGCGAGGACAGGAACTGCCGCAGTTCCGGCGTCTGCGGGTTGCCGAACAGATCCTGCGGCGGGCCCATCTCGTGCACGCGGCCCTGGTGCATGAAGATCACGCGGT
>JAAIGE0100624385.1_pt1 | contig 11611 bp, 13 predicted proteins | sample 6487951 | NCBI WGS metagenome assembly JAAIGE01 (sample SAMN13974128, study PRJNA590717) | phyllosphere metagenome | biome: tomato field; feature: multiple bacterial spot infested tomato fields; material: tomato leaves; isolation source: leaves from tomato fields | host: Solanum lycopersicum ... | reverse complement strand
TGGGCTCTCGTCGGCTCTCGTGTGGCAGGAGCTCATGCAGGACCTGCCTGCGGAGTTCCGCATCGTCGCGATCGATCTTCGCGGGTTCGGCGGAACGGAGCACATGCCCGTCGACGCGACCACCCCACCACTGCGCGTCCGACGAAGAGCAGGACGAAGACGAACACGACGCCGGGAACGGTCAGCGGGATTCCGGCCCCTCGCACGACCATCAGCACGACGACAACAGCCGCGACGGGCAGGATGACGCCCGCCGCCCGCTTCAGCTGGCGAACCGTCAGAAGACCCTTCGCCCGGCGGCGCGGCGGGCGGGACCCCACGTCAGAACCCGCGTCCATCGGGCGTCGATTTCCGCAGCTCGCTCGCGATCTGCGATCCGAACACGCCGAACCAGGCGATCGCCAATGTCGCGGCCGTGAACTCCAGGTTGCCGCCCAGCACGGTGTCGCCCCGGAACAGGGCGAGCATGGCGCCGGTGAGAGAGGTCGCTCCGACCGCGACGAGGATGAAGACGCTCGCCCCCCGCATCCACGGGCGCCGCCGCACCAGGGCGACCTGCCCCATCGCGACGATCGCGAGCAGGAAGCCGATCACGGCGAATGTGATGTGCACGAGATCCTGCGGGAGCGCTCCGGGCGTGAAGGGAACCGGACACCCCGGCGAGCAGGTGACGGCCGACGCGACACCGAAGCACAGGCCGCACAGGAGAAGAGTCGTGGCGATGGGCCACCCGACACGATAGGCGTCATCCGGGATCCGGTGGAGAGCCCGGTCGACGAGGACGGCCGCGACGGCCAGCAGCAGCAGCGCGAGGTTGAACACCGGGGCCGTCGGCATCCCGGTCGCCCCGAGCTGACTGACGTAGTGCACGCTCGGGTCCCACAGGCGGCAGACCCAGATGAGCGCCGCACTCGCGAACGCGGCGGCGGCGCCGCCCGCGGCCTGGGTGACGTGTCGGCGTGCGATCGCGGTCGGGCGGATGCCGGCCAACCGGTCGACGGTCTCGGTCATCGGCTCCTCCTGGATCGGGCTCCGCCACATTACCGTTCGACCGGTCCCCCTTCCGCGGGGTGGGGGTGATGTGCGCATCATCATGGGTGATTTTCCGGGGGCGGTCCGCGGACCCGATCCCGCCCGCGTCGGATGCTTGGCGTGCGGGCAGAGCGACAGCGTCATCGTGCGAGCCGGGGGGCCGCACCGTCGGACCGTCGCTCTGCCCGCACCCCCTGCGCGCACGCCGGGCGGGCGGATCGCTCAGCGCGGCACGCGTGCAGCCCCCGCAGACAGGCGAATCCGCGGGTGAGAAACGGACCTCTCCGACGGCGCGCATCGCCCCCGACTGGGAGGCTCGGAGAGAGCGGATGCCGAGTGGCTCTCCCCCAGAACCTCACTCTCCCGTGGCTCTGCTCGCTCACGGATGCGCGGCCCCGGTCACGGCACCCGGCCGCAGGGCCGCGCATCCTCTACCCCCTCGAATCCATGACCACCATGACCGATGAGGTCGGGTCGAGGCGCGGGTGGCGATCATCAGGAGGCACATGTGACCGAGCGACCCGACCGCAGCCCGGACGCCCTCGGCGACGACCGCCCGTCCGAAGCCGCAGCGGATGACTCCGTGCTCGACGCGCTGCTGAGGGCGGTCGAGAGCGATGCCGGTCCCGTCTTCCCCGTCGGGTTCCGCGGATACGACCGGGATTCCGTGGACGAAGCCGTTCGCGAACTCGGCGAACGCGTGCGGCGAAGTGCCGAGGAGGCGCACGATGCGCAGCTCCGGGCCGAGGCGAGGTTGGCGAAGCAACGGGCGGAGCACGATCAGGAGCTCGCGGAGGCCATCCGTCGACACACGGAGGAGAACAGCGCGCTCCGCGAGCAGGTGCGCGAGGCCTCTGCCCGCGCGGCGGCGGCGGAGACGCAGGTTTCGGCGCTCTCGAGCGAATTCGCGGGCCGCCGCAGCGACGACGACCCCGAGCAGAGCCGCCAGCAGTTCGACGCGATCTTGCGCGTCGCCGAGGAGCAGGCGTCGGTCCTCGTTCAGAACGCCGTCGGGCAGGCGGAGCGGCTGCTCGCGAGCGCGCACGCCGAGGCCGCGACGATCCGCGACGACGCGGTGACCGAGCAGGCCCGCCTCCGCGCGGAGGCGCAGCACGATGCCGATCAGATCCGTCTCCGCATCGAGACCGAGGCGACCGCGCACGCGGCGCGGCTGGAGCGGGAGGCGGCTCACGCGGCCGAGCGCGTCTCGCAGGCCGAGCGAGAGGCCGTCGCGGTGCGCACCGAGTCGGAGAAGGGGGCGGCCGCGCTGCGCTCGCTCGTGTCGAGGGAGACCGCCGACCTCCGCGCCAAGGCCGAACGCGACGTGCGGGAGATGACGGCGCGGGTGCTCGAGTTCGAGGAGTCCCTCACCCGGCGGCAGGACGAGGCCCAGCAGGAGTTCCTCGTCTTGCACGACCAGGCCGTGGCCCACGCCGAGCGGATCACCTCCGACGCGAGCGAGCAGGTCGCCGCGGCGCTGGAACACGCGCGACGCATCGCGGCCCGGGCCGACGACTACGAACGTCTCGCTCGCGCGCAGGCCCAGCAGGTCGAGGCCGATGCGCAGGTGCGCGCTCGCGAGGTGCTGGATGCCTCACGCGAACGGGCGCAGACGATCGCCGACACGATCACCCAGCACGCCGCCTCGGTTCTGCGCGATGCGGAGGACCGCACGCGCGACCTGCGCTGGCAGCAGCAGCAACTCGGTAGCTTCATGGCCGAGATGAACGAGATGCTCCGCGCGGTTCCGCGAGGCGGATCGGGCGGGCGCGACCTCGGCGACGACGACGGCACGAGTCCGTCCGGGCCCGGCGTCGCCGACGGCGATGCGGCCGACGCGCTCGACGACGCAGAGGGTCTCGCGGCATCCTCCGATCACGGAGAGTGAGCGCCGAGCCGCTCCTGCTCCCACTAGCGTGGAGCGATGCGCACCGTTCCCCTCGGCTCCTCCGGTCTCTCCGCCCCCAACGTCGTGGCGGGCATGATGCGGATCGACGACAAGAGCGACGCGGAGGTCCGCGCGCTCTACCAGGCGTCGCGTGACGCCGGCATCGACTTCTTCGACCACGCCGACATCTACGCGCGGTCCCTGCACTCCGCGGAGGAACGGTTCGCGCAGGCCCTGTCCTTGAGCGACACGGAGCGCGCCGAGATCCGCCTGCAGACCAAAGCGGGGATCGTGCGGGAAGGGCCGTACTTCGACTTCTCGTACGAGCACCTCGTGTCGTCGGTCGAGAGCTCGTTGCGGGCCCTGCGTACCGACTACGTGGACGTTCTCCTGCTGCACCGACCCGACGCGCTCGTCGAACCCGATGAGGTGGCCCGGGCGTTCGATCACCTCGAGGAATCCGGAAAGGTGCGGGCCTTCGGAGTCTCGAACCACACGCCCCGCCAGATCGACCTCCTGCGGACGGCGGTCCGCCAGCCGATCGTCGCCAACCAGATTCAATTGTCCATCGCGCACGCGCCCGTCATCACGCAGGGGCTCGCGGCGAACATGGAGAGTGCTCAGCAATCGGTCGTCCTCGACGGCGGCGGTCTCGTCGAGTACTGCCGCATCGAGGGCATCACGATCCAGGCCTGGTCTCCGCTGCAGGGGACGCGTGGAGGCGGCGGGGTGTTCCTCGGACACCCCGAGTACGACGAACTCAACGCGGTCATCGACTCTCTGGCCGCCCGATACCGCGTCACGCCCATGGCGATCGCGGTGGCATGGATCACGCGGCATCCCGCGGGGATGCAGGTCGTCCTGGGCACGACGACACCGGGGCGGGTCACCGAGGCTGCGGAGGGCTCGGACATCGAGCTCACCCGGGCGGAGTGGTACGCGCTCGTGCGTGCCGCAGGTTACGTCGTTCCCTGAGCGCGTCGCTCGTCAGTCGCCGCGACGACGGCGTCGGCCTCGGGAGATCACGACGATGGCGCCGATGACGACGATGGCCGCGCCGAGAAGCGGGATCAGGACGAAGGCGAGACGCCCGGCTTCCGCCTCGGAATCCGGTTGAGCCTGCTCGGCGACGACGGCGGAGACCGAGGAGGCCGTGACCGCGACGTCGCCCTGCACGCTCGCCGACCCGGTGGGTGAGGCGAACGCGGGCATGGGTGCGAAAGTGATCGCGGTGGCGAGCACCGCCGAGGTGATCAGGGGGGATTTTCCGGTGCGCACAGCGTTCCTTCCGTCGGATCGCCCAGGCTACGCACGCTCCGGCCGGTCAGCCCGACGGTAGACGAGAGTGTCCGGGGAGGATATGGGGCACGGCCTGTCGCCTAGGCTGGCACCGACCGCTGACGAGACGAGGCCACGAATGTCGCGATCCCGACGCCCGTGGGGAGCCGTCTTCAGCGGCGTCGCGGCGGTGATCCTGGCAGCCCCGACCCTGGTCTTCCCCGCGGATTCGCCGACGGAGCCGAAACTCGGTTTCCTGGCGGTCGGAACGGTCGTGTTCGCCGTCTCCGTGGTGCGGATCCGGGCGGAAGGGATCGAACGCATCACCGCCCCGCCGGAGGAGCCCGTCACCGAGGAGTGAGCGCCTCCAGGGCGTCCGCGGTGATCACGGAGATCGGTTCGGTGGGCAGTTCCCACGAGGCGAGGGGTTCCATTCAGTTCTTCCGTTCGTGGGTGTCTGAGTTCGGGCGACCGTCGCCGGTCGACGCGCGACGTGAAGGTCAGGCGGCGCGGGCGAGGCTTCGTGCGACCTTGTGACCCTGAGGGGCAGGGCGAGCGGACGAGGATGCCGTCGCGGGCTCGTCGAGCGCGATGTCGAGGCTGAGCCCGCGCGAGGAGTTGGCGTCGTTCGCCAGGCGCTTCAGGAGGTTCTGGTCGAGCGCCTCGGGCTGCTCGGAGTCGAAGACGAAACGCAGCGGGATCGAGGGCTGCAGCCAGATCGTGGACCGGCCGACAGGCTGATCCGGACCGTGCACCCAGGACAACGTGAAGCTCTCCCCCCGGCGGAGCTTGGTCGCGACGACCACCTTCACGTGCGCCAGCATGCGGTCGTCGATGTCGATCGGCTCCGTCGAGGTGCCGTAGAAGAGCTTCGCCATGGTGATTCCCCTTTGCTCGTTGCTCACGGATGAACTTACTAGGTAGACTAGCGAATAGGCAAGCGAGATATTAGGAGAGCGATGACAATCGACACCCCATCGCCCCCGTCGTATTGGTACAGCGAGAGCTCGGACGACGAGCGTGGCGCACGAATGATGGAGGCGATGCGGGCATATCGTTCCGCCGAGATGGCGATGCGCCGGCGCACCCAGGAGTCCATGGCGATGGGCGAGAACGAGCTGCTCGTCCTCCGCTTCCTGACACGATCGGCCGCAGAGAACTCCGCCGTCACTCCGATCGACCTCGCCCGGCATCTCGGCGTGTCGACGGCATCCATGACCGCCCTCCTCGACCGGCTCGAGAAGTCGGGGCATCTCCGGCGCCGCCCCCACCCGTCCGATCGGCGGAAGGTCCTCGTCTCGAGCACGACCCATGCCGACGACGAGATGCGCGACACCCTGACCGGCATGCACGCGCGCATGATGCGGGCCACCCGTGGCATGACGGAGGAGGAGACGGTCGCGGTCACGGGCTTCCTCGACCGGATGCGGTGCGCCGTCGCCGACCTCTGCGGCCGAAGCGGAACGTGCTGTCCGCCGGCACGGGCTCAGCACTCCTCCCCCCTTTCGTCGGACGCTGCCGCGTGAGGACCTCCGTCGGTGTCGGGATCGTCCTGCACACCGAGGCCGAGGCGGACGTCGTCCTCTCGATCACCCCCGCGGACGGGTGGGCCCACGACGAGACCCTGACGGTCGACACGGACGGACGGGCGATCCCCGCGGTCGAGGTTGCGGACGCGCACGGTACTCGCGCGCATCGCGTCGTCCTCCCCGCGGGGCGGACCCATGTCACCTATCGCGGTTCCGTCTCCCCTCCTCGCGCGCCCGCCCCCTCCGACGAGATCGACCCCGTGCGCTACCTGCGACCCAGCCGCTACGCGCCGTCGGACGATCCGCGCCTTTCGGACCTGGCGCCCTCGCGTTCCTCCTCGGCGCGGGAGCGCGTACGCGAGATCACGCAGTGGGTCTCAGAGAGGCTCGATTACGTCTCCGGCGTCAGCGGCCCCACCGATACCGCTCTCGACACGCTCCGCGAGGGCGCCGGAGTCTGCCGCGACTACGCGCACGTGACCATCGCCCTCCTGCGCGCCGCGGGGATCCCCGCGCGACTCGTGTCCGTCTTCGCCCCGGGACTGGACCCGATGGACTTCCACGCCGTCGTCGAGGCGTTCGTCGACGGCCGGTGGGAGGTCGTCGATGCCACACGCCTCGCACCCCGTGCGCACTTCGTCCGCATCGCGACCGGTCGTGACGCCGCCGATACCGCCTTCCTCACGACTGTGTCGGGCACGGCGACGTTGGAGTCGGTCGAGGTGACGGCAGTGGCCGTCGGCGATCTCGTCCCGGACGATCCCGACGCGTCGATCCTGCTGCGCTGACTCCGTCTCGAGACGGAGGCACGGTCACGCCACCCCGGGTAGCGTCGGGGCATGGACCTCATCGTGCGGTCGCCTCGCCTGCTCCCCCGTCTCGTCGTCGGACTCGTCGGCCTCGCTCTCGTGGTTCTGAGCGCGATGGCCGTTCCCGCGCCGGCGCGCGCAGACGTCGGCGACTTCACCTTCGACTCGTTCTCGGCCGACATGACGCTCTCCCGAGCCGACGACGGGCACGCGGAACTCGCGGTGACCGAGACCCTGGTCGCACGTTTCCCCGACGAGGATCAGAACCGCGGCATCATCCGCTCCCTCCCCGATGACTACGACGGGGTCCCCCTGCACACGCGGGTGGTCTCGGTGACCGATGCCTCCGGCGCCCCCATCCCTTACGACGTCGAGACGGACCGGCGCGAGGTGCGGGTGCTCACGGGCGACGACTCCTTCGTGCGCGGCGTGCAGACCTACGTCATCTCGTACACCCAGCGCGACGCCATCCGTTCCTTCGCCGACACGAACGCCGACGAGTTCTATCGCGACATCAACGGCACGCAGTGGGAGCAGCCGTTCGGTGCGGTGAGCGCTCGCCTCCGGGTCGACCCCGCCCTGACGGATGCCGCCCTCGACGGCGCCGCGGCGTGTTACGTCGGGACGCAGGGATCATCGCAGACGTGCACCCTCGACCGCACGACGGACGGGGGCGGCCTCGTCTTCGAAGCGGGGGCCGAAGGGCTGGCCCCGGGAGAGAACGTCACGATCGCCGTCGGTTTCGCGCGCGGCACCTTCGTCCCGGGTGAGGTGGTCCGCACGCCGCTCGAGCAGTTCTCCGTCGATGCGGCCCCGCTCCTGGCCGGTTCGTCGCTCGGCGCCGTGGGTGTCGGCGCCCTCGGTGTGGCCGCAGCGGTCATGGCTCGGCGTCGCGGACGCGACGCCGAGGGGCGCGGCATCATCGTCGCGGAGTACGACCCGCCGGCGGGAGTCGACGTGCTGCAGGGCGCGGAACTGGTGGCGCGTCGCGGGACCGGCATCCCCGCGGCCATCGTCGACACCGCTGTGACGGGGCACCTCCGCATCGTCGACGACGGCGACGCGCGGAGCCTCTCGCTCGAGCTCGTCACGGCCGACGGAGCCGATGCGCTGCACGAGGCGATCCTCGGAGCCGTCTTCGGGGCGCACGCACGCCCGGGAGCTCGCGTATCGCTGGGCCCCGAGCGTCAAGACGTCGCGAAGGCCCTGCAGCGGCTCCCCCTCGCCGCCGCGTCCGAGCTGCGCGCTCGCGGGTGGAGCGAGAAGCAGCGTCTCGGACGCTCCCTCGCCGCGGCGGGTATCGCCGTGGGCGCGTTCGTCGTCGCGGTGCTGGCCCTCATCCTCGCCGCGATGGGGACGACCCCGGCGTGGTGGCAGATCGCTGCGATCCCGGTGACGGTGGTGCTCGGCATCCTGAGTTTCACACTGCTGCGCTACCGCGATCGGATCACGGATGCCGGGGCCCCGGCGCGCGACCATCTTCGGGGGCTGCGCGAATATCTGCAGCTCGCGGAGGCGGACCGACTGCGCGTGCTGCAGAGCCCCGAAGGGGCGGAGCGACGACGGATCGATGCGGGCGACGCGCGCCAGGTGCTGCACCTCTACGAGCGCCTCCTGCCGTGGGCGATCGTGTGGGGCGTCGAGAAGGAGTGGTCCGAGGCGCTCGACACGCGGGTCCGCGAGAGCGGCGACGACCTTCACTGGTACCGGGGCGGCGGCGGGTTCTCCTCCGCCGCTCTGATGTCGACGATGGGGACGCTGCGCACGGCGAGCACCCCGGTCGCGACGACCACGAGCGGCTCGGGGAGCTTCTCGGGCGGCTCGTTCGGGGGCGGATTCTCGGGTGGGGGCTCGGGTGGCGGCGGAGGCGGCGGACGCTGAGTCGACCGGTCACTCGGCGACGCGCACGACCTCTGCGATGACGCGCGGGTCGGCGAGCACGCGGAAGTGCCCTCCGCTGGCCAGTTCCACGTTCCGGGCACCGGCGAGCTCGCTGCCCTCGGGGATGTGCGGGTCGAAGGGGCCGTAGACCGACACGATCCTCGCGTTCGCGTCGGCCGCCGCCGCGAGCGCGCGCATGGTGGCATCCCCCGAGGCGAACGCGCGCAGCGAGGGCGTGGGCATGAGGCGGCTGTACCGAGACCCGCCGAAGGGCGTCGCGACGGCGACCATCGCCCGCACCCGAGCCCCCTCCGGGTCGAAGGCCATCAGGTGCTTGCCTATCAGTCCGCCCTTGCTGTGGGCCACGAGGACGACGTCGTGCAGGTCGCGGGACGACAGAAGAGCCGCGACGCGACCGGCCGACTCGGCGATGGGACGACGATTGTCGCCCAGCTCCGTGACCACGTGCACCGGGTGTCCGCGCTCGTGCAGGGCGCGGGCCAGCGGCTCCAGAAAGCGCCAGGTCTCGTAGATCCCGGGGAGGAGCACGAGGGGGCGGCCGGAGCCCTCGCGAAGGTCCTCATCGACTGCACGCCCCCAGGCCGCGCGCACCTGCGCTCGCACGGCGTAGGCGTAGTCCTTCGCCCACCACGAGAGGTCACGCGCTCCGGTCCGCACGGCGGTCACGGCATCCATCGGCATCCCCCCATCCTGCGGGCTCGGACGCGGGCCGTCTGCAGGGTTGCGGCGACGGTGCCGCACACCCGCACAGCGGGCGCAACCCCGGGATCTCGGCGCTCGAGGCCGCCCTAGGCTCGGGCCATGGACATCTCTGACATCCGCTGGAACGAGCCCGCACGGCAGAAGATCCTCGACGACGCCGACAACGTGCTGCGGGAGGCCGTCGTGGCGATCGCACGCGAGAACGACGGGATCTCGTCGGACGAGGCCTTCGCGCAGATCAACGCGCGGATCAAGGACCGCTTCATCGACTACGAGCCGGGCCCGGATATTCGCACCTACGCCGACGCGATCGCCGCCGGGGAGATCCCCACCGACGACGCCGGATGACCCGCGGCACGATCCTGCCGCCCGGGCGCCAGTTCGTCCTCACCTGGGGCGTTCCGCGCGAGTACGGCGGGCTGACCGCCGCGCTGCTGCAGCGGTCCCGTCTCTTCGCCGGTCGAGGGGCGACGCCGGTGCACATCTTGACGTGCGACGACCGGGACGACCGCGACGCGGTCAGCGCCGAGCTGACCCGCCGCGACGCCCTCGGCGCCGGAGTGCGCGTCACCAACCTGTGGGATTGGCTGCGCGAGAACGAGCTGCGCGGGCGTCCGGTCTCGAGCGGCGCCGGATTCTCGCCTCTCCCCTCCGACGCGGAGGAGGAGTTCACGGGCGATGTTCTCGTGCGCCGTCTCCGCAGGGATGCCGACGGCACGGTGCTGCAGATCGACCACCTGCGCCCGGACGGAACGCTCGCGGCGAGCGATCGTCGGGACGTCCCACACTCGTCCGCACGACCGCGACGGATCATCGTGACGTGCGACGCGAGCGGGGCGCCCCGTGCCGTGTGGCGCGGGGTGCGCCAGCTCTACGCCGCATGGCTGGACCGCCTCACGGCGGGCGAGCGGTCCTTCCTCCTCGTCGACAGCAAGGCGATGGCGCGGTTCGCCGCCGGCTATCGCCGGCCGGGGGTGATCGTGCTGCACGTCGTGCACGGTTCGCACCGCACCGACGACGGCACGGCGATCCGCCCGTCCCGCGCCGAGGTCTTCTCGCGGTTGAGCGCCTTCGATGCCGTCGTGTTCTGCACCGCGCGGCAGGCCGGAGACGTGCGACGCGAGGTCGGCCCCGCGCCCCTTCTGGCCGTCGTGCCCCACCCCGTCGCCGCCGCGGGAGACGTCGACATGCGCAGCCCGCGCCAGGGCGCGGTCGTGCTCGCGCGACTGGAGCCCATCAAGCGGGTGGAGCATGCGGTGGATGCCGTGTCCCGCGCCCGCGAGCGCATGCCGTCCCTGACGCTCGACGTCTACGGCGACGGCCCGGACCGCTCGCGTCTGGAACGGGGCGACGCCGAGGGCGTCCGCTTCCACGGCTTCGACCCCACGGCGCGCGACGCCCTCCGCCGGGCATCGGTCCTCCTGCTGACGAGCCGCTCGGAGGCTTTCTCGCTCGTGGTCGCCGAGGCGATGGCGGCGGGGTGCCTGCCGATCGCGTACGACGTGCCCTACGGTCCGCGTGAGTTGATCCTCGACGGCCGCACGGGGTGGCTGGTGCCCGCCGGCGACGTCGACGCCCTCGCCGAGGCGGTCGTGCGGGCGGCATCCCTCGATCCGACGACGCTCTCGCGGATGCGTCGACAGGCGGTGGAGCGCGCGCAGCTCTACGACGAGTCGCGGGTGCTCACCAGGTGGGCCCTGACCCTGTCGCGCGCCGCACGGCGTCACCGCCTGCGCGAGGCGACCTGGCGAATCCGCGAGGTCGTCCGGCGCCGCCTTCGGATCGGCTGAGACCCCTGCCGCACGCGCCCGAGCGGGCGTACGCTGCCTCTACCCGGCCCCGGCATCGCCGGCGCGGATGACGCCGATCCGGCGTCCCCGACGACTCCCGCCCGTCGAGCCCGTCCCCCACACGGCTCCGGACGGGAGTCGTCGTCCGGGTCAGCGGTCCTCGCCGTAGCCGCGGATGCTGCGGAGGTCGTCCTTCAGGTCCTCCTTCGAGGCGTCGCCCGGGACGATGTCGTTCTGCGGCGCGCCGTCCTGAACGGCCGCGTCCGCCGCCTGCTGTTCCTCCGCGCCGTCCTTCTTCTCCTCGACGCCCGCGTCCGTGGCGCCGTCCATGACGGGGGCGTCCTGCGTCTCTTCGCGATCGGTCATCGTCGTCCTCCTCGGTGACAGTGTTACGGCATCCTGACCCCTGCCTGCCGCCGGGAACCGGGGCTTGCGCCGCTCGGCCCGGAATGCTCAGACGCCGTGGTGCGCGGGGTGACGCCGCTCGAGGGCGGAGCCCTCGACATCGACGTTCGGCACGATGCGGTCGAGCCAGCGCGGCAGCCACCAGACCGACCCGCCGAGCACGTGCATGAGCGCCGGCACGAGCAGCATGCGCACGACGAACGCGTCGAACAGCACGCCCAGGGCCAGCCCGAGTCCCATCGATTTGATGATCACGGAGTCGGAGGCGATGAAGCC
>JAAIGE0100165937.1_pt1 | contig 11612 bp, 22 predicted proteins | sample 6487951 | NCBI WGS metagenome assembly JAAIGE01 (sample SAMN13974128, study PRJNA590717) | phyllosphere metagenome | biome: tomato field; feature: multiple bacterial spot infested tomato fields; material: tomato leaves; isolation source: leaves from tomato fields | host: Solanum lycopersicum ... | reverse complement strand
CTTGTTGTTGCATCCGGCGTGGGCTGGCTTGGCGTTGGACACGGCGTGCTGCCCGCCTTTATGGAGGGGTATGTCATGGTCGGCGACGAACGCTTCCGGGTTCGGCGTGCGTGTCCCCGGTAGGAAGTACGGGATCGTGTAGTCGATGGGTCCACCGCAGAGATGGCAGTTGCCGCCGACCTTGCGGACGTGATTACGCATCCGGTACTGCATGGCGCTGCTGCGGCGAACCATCAGCGGCGATGCCCCGTGATCGTGCGCCAGAACCTGCGCCACCATAGACGTCGGATGACACGGCGGATACCCCGGCGCTGCGCCGAGCTGAATCCTGACCAGTCGATCAATCGCTCCTACCCGTGCAGCTCGTTTCGCTCATCAGTTGCTCCCTCTCAGCACGGTGTCGCCGTCATCGTCCTCAACGTCGTCCACCTGTCCAGAAGTGGACACCTCGGCCCGGGCGTTCATCGCGCTCTCCGAGCCGCACGGTTCGTCGTGTGGGGCGCGTGGGTCAGGATGTCGAACCACGACGGGCCCGACAGTCGGACGCCGCGACCGCACCATGCGATCGGCGGTGCCACCGCCACGGCCAGCAGCAGCATCACGATGCCCTCAGCCACGGCGACCCCCTCGGCTTTGCCGCAGGCATCCGGGGTCTCGCCCACACCCGGATGCCCGCGCTTCACGATGGATCCCGCACAGAGGCGCCGACCGGGTCGACGATGGTTCCGCGACGACGCGGACCCCTGCCCGGGAAGACAGCGCCCCGACGCCCCATCACCGCTCCGAGGTGCACGATGCCGACGGCGGCTGACGGCTTGATCCCCGCTAGCCCATCGACATAGAGGGCATCGTGGCGGGACCGTCAGCCACAAAACCGCAGGGCGTGGCGAAGGGATGTGAGCGTGTGGTGTCGGGACGAGCCCCTCGGCGAAGAGCACCAACTCCGAGGGAAACCAGCGAGCCAGGAACGGCGAATGCCCCCGGTCTCAACCGAGGGCATTCATCTAGATCCAATGATCTCGCAGGCGTCAGCCTAGCAGTTACGAGCGACACGATGCCACCAACAACGTGACACGACACGCCGAGGCTACGAACCACTCGAATAGGTGGCCAGCTCAGCGGCGTCGTGCGTCGCCTCGGCCTCGGCGGCGATGCGCGCCGGTTCAGTCGGTGCGCGCGTCGGGTGGTGAACCGCGTTCCGGTCGATGTCGTACTGCGGGCTTGGTCCCGTCCGGTTGCAGACCGGGCACGGTGCGGTCGATCCGGCGGCGTCGTAGCCCTTCTCGATCTGTCGGCGGCGTTCAGCCTGCACGGCGCGAACGAACTCGGGCTTGGCGATGAGTGCGTGCCAGATCATTTCGTACTCCCGTTCGAGTGATCCTGAACCTGTTCGCCGCACACCTTGCAGACGCCGCCTTCCGGCTCGCCGTACTCGACGTAGAAGTCTTCGCATCCCTCGTCATGCATCGTTCGTGCTCCTGTTCCGGTGGACTGACATTTGGCCGGACGAAATGTCAGTTTCGGATGGGTTTCTAACATTTGGCGACGGATCAGTCGGTTGGGTAGCGAAGCCCGGCTCGGCTGTCCTGCCCGGTCGGTGGAGGAACGCCACGCTGTACGCGGACGGGCGATGCTTCGCCGCCCACCGATGCGCACCTTTGGCCGTGAACGAGACGAGTCGTCCCCGCTTGTCTCGCACCCACTCGCCGTCTGCGCGCACGAGATAGTTGCGCTCAGTCATCCCGGCCACCATTCGCGTGGTTCCGCTCCAGGTGGTCGCGGAGTGTTTCGAGCAACGTGAGGCGGCGTACGGCACGGTCGTACACGGCCTTCGCTTCGGCAACGTCGGCACGGGCGTCCGCTTCGAGCTTCGCCGTGAGCTTCGTCCAGTCGAGTTCAGCCACGTGCCTTGCCCCCGTCCATGTGGTCCTGAGCAATCTCGCGCTCGGCCCATGCGATGTGCTCGGCGCAAAGGCCCTGGGGAGGCACTGTCGCGGATTCGCATGTGCCGTATCCGCACACGCGGACGTCGCCGCACCACTCGCCCGCCCAATAAGCCTTCGCCGCGCGGTCGCCCCGCGCCTTCCGCTCCCCCTCGGTCATCGCTCGCTCCTGTTCTCGTGGTTGGGTCGGCGTCCATAGGGGCGGTCGCACTCGCACAACTCGCACCCGTAGTGCTCGTGGTCGATGCGGGGGTGGATGCATTCGGCGCACGTCTCGCTCATCGCACGCTCCCGTCGCCGTAATTGGTCACGCACCCGACACGCGAGTCACAGAACACGTGTCCGGCGTGCGGGTCGAAGTCTTCGACGTCGGCGGTGATGGACGCGATGCGCTCGTTGATCTCCGACGGGGTCTTCCCCTTCGCCCACTCGAGGTCCCGGACCCGGACGATGGTCTGCGACATGCCGAGCTGGATGAGGCGTGCGAACTCATCCGCCGACACCATCCCCACCTTCGCCGCAGTCAAGGCCACCTCGCGCACCCCCTGCCGGACTACGGGGTCTGGCGTGATGGCGGAGAGCTCGGCCTCGAACGAGTCCCGCTGTACCACCTCGCTGACGGGGATCCACCCGATGGCTCTGAGCAACGCGGCGATCATGCTGTCTCCTTCTCGTTGGCCGCGGCGACTGCCGACGGCTTCGGTCGTGTTCTCTTCTCCTTGAGCGACGCGTCCACCGCGTCGACCTTCGACGCCGGGAAGTACAGGACCACCGCACCCCGCGCATCCCGGTGCTTCGCCACCGACACGAGCAGCCCCTTCGCCACCCACCGCTGCACCGTCCGCTGCGACACCTCACGACGGGCCGCGGCCTGCTTGATCGTCAACAGCGGGTCGTACCACTCACGCACCGGCGACGACACGGGCACCGCCTCCGGCTCCTCGTCATCCGGGTAGACGAAGGCGTGCGCCGACTTCCGCTCAGCACCCCACCGGTCCGCCGCATCCTGAATCGACCAACGCTCACGCACCCCCTCCTCATCAGCAGGGTGACGATCCAACACCAACGGGCCGAGCCACTCCATCGCGACCAGGTCGTTCGACAACTCCGACAGGCCCGCCTGGAAGTACGCGATCGCCGTCCGCACCGCCACCGTCGCATCGATCACGTCCTCACCGATCGGTGCCGGCGGCTCAGGCGACGATCCTGCGATGACCACCCGATCCCAGTTCCACCCCGACTTGAGCGGGTCACCCTGGGAGCGGATCTGAGCGAGGATGTCGAATGCGTCACTGAGGAGGTGGCGGGCACGGCCAAAGCAGGCATCACAGATCAGCGAACCCTCACGGCACACGCTCGGAGCGCACCCACGGCACGGGGCCCGGTACTTCTCCCCCGCTTCCTCAGCCTGCGCTTTCCGAAGCAGCTCGACCGGGTTCGTGTTCTCGCACGTCGCCCAGTGCTGACGAGTGCACCCACGGATGCAGAATCGATCACTCATGCCGCCACCACCTCTCGCAGCTCGGCAAGCAGGCGATCCGTCTCGGCTTCGTACTCCCGAACCTGCTTCACCCGGGCCGGCGCCTCGGCGGGCCACATGTACTCGCGTCGAAGCTGTCGGCGGGCCGACGTCGACGACGACACCTCGGCGGTGATGCGGTCGAAGAACTCGGCCGCCGCCAGAGCGTTCTCACTGCGGGTCATTGGATCCACCGTCCCTTCGTGCCATGCGTTCGTCATCCCAGACCTTTCGCTGTAGTCGTGCTCTGCCACATCCCCTGCATGGTTCCTCTGATCCGCCCGTGGCTTGGTGGTTCCGGCAGAAGGGTGATGGGGGAAGGTTCGGGTCGATGGGCGGTGCGTCTCTCTCGCTCTCCCCCTCGCTCTCTCTCCCTCTCCCCCTCTCTCCCCTCTCCCCCGCCACGAACGGCTCGCGAGTCGATCGCGAAGGCGGAGGCGGATACCGGGAGTCGCCGGGACGGTCGACCTTCGGCCAGTCCGTCACCGCGAAATACGACACCCCGGCCACGTCGTACAAGACCACGCACCCGGCGTCGTCCAACGCGATGAGCATCTCCGTCACCTGCTGATCCGAGATGTCCCGGTCCAACGGGAAGATCTCCGCCCGCATGAGCAACTCGTTCACCCGCTCCCGACCGTGATCGTCCGCATACAGGTGCAAGCCGTCCATCATCAGCCGCGTCGTCGGCGGGAGGCTCAACAACTCCTCGCGCTTCCACAGGCTCGGCGTGATCGTTCTTCCTCGTGTCATCGCCATAGCGGATGATTCCCTCGTAGATCTGGTCGACAGCCCGCGCGAGATCCGCAGGCTCGACGGTGAAGCACTCCGTGAACCCGCGTCCACGCGGGAGGATGTGCTCGGAGTCGGGGTAGGTGGCGAACGCGGCCGGGAAGTGCTCGTCGAGCTGCGCGAGCGCGCACACCTCCCAGCGGGCGGGGACATCCCGCATCAGGAACACCACCTCACCGCCGGTCGCGCAGAGCTCTCGGTACCGGGACGAGCTGCGGCAGCGGCCTACCTTGAGCACACCCTCGGCGCGCCAGTAGACGGCGTAGAGCGTGCAGGTCTCGCGCGTCATGCGACCGTCTCCCAGAGCGTGCGAGCCACACCGGACGTGACGATCGGCTCACCGCAGCTCTCGCAGAGGCGCGGTGCGCGCGGGCGCGACGGCATGCTCCACCCGCCGCGGGCGGGCCGCTCCCCGACGACACGGAAGCCGGCGGCGCGAAGGCTCGAGCCTGACTCCCCCTCCTGCGTGTAGGTGATGAGGCGCTCCCACCCCAGCGCCCTCGCTGCGCGCCAGGCGGCGCCGTAGAGCATCGAGTTGGCGTTCGGTGTGCCGTCCGTCGCCGACCGGCAGACCTCGGCGGTGTACTTCTCCGCCGCCAGCACGCGCGAGACGGGGTTACCGACGATGGCGACGCCGACAAGCTGGTCTCCGACGGCCACGCCGATGCTGAACCGGTGAGTCACGGGCTCGAGGTGGTGCCGGTGGTGAGCCCGCACGAACGCTTTCGCGTCTGCCAGGGTGACCGGCACCACTCGCAGCCCCGACGCGCTCACTGCTCGCCCGCCTTGAGGAACGTCACCCAGTGGGTGCGGGCCGTCTTACCGGATTTGTGCCCAACGAGCGGGCGGTGAGACGTGAGGGCGAGGATCTGCGAGACCGGGATCTGCGTCTCGTTCCACTTGAAGATGAGGACGCCGTTCGGCGCGAGGACGCGGAAGCACTCAGCGAAGCCAGCGGTCAAGTCATGGCGCCAGTTGATCGGATCCAGACGCCCGTACTTCTTGCCCATCCACGCGTTTTCACCGACGCGGACGAGGTGCGGCGGGTCGAACACCACGACGCGGAACGTCTCGTCGGGGAACGGGAGGTCCCGGAAGTCCATCTCCACGTCGGGTGAGATGTCGAGCGCGCGACCGTCGCAGAGGATGTGCTGCTCGGTGCGGATGTCTCCGAACACGACACGCTCGTCGGTCTTGTCGAAGTACATCATCCGGCTGCCCGAGGCGGGATCGAGCACGGGCCTGGTGGCGTCCGTCATGACACACCGCCGCTCGGCTGCACGATCGTGGCCGGGTCGCACAGTAGGCGCAGGCCACCGCCGACGACGGCTGACCGGCCATCCTCAAGCGTCACGCGCACGCTCTCGCCGAGTTGGTGCCCGCCGGTTTCGACGAGATGCACCCGGTGCCCATAGAGCAGCACCGCGCCAGGTGCCAGCTCTCGCGCGGGCACGGCCACGCATTCGTCGATGGTCAGGGGCGAATCGGTCATCACGCTCTCGCTCTCGTCTTCGGGGCGGCATAGATGCCGCGGCGTCGCTGATGCTCTTCGGTGGTCTTCGAGCACAGGCCGAACTTGTCGAGCGCTAGGGTGCGCTGACCGCACGGGCACTTCGGGTAGTCGGCGTGGTTCTTGTCGATGCGGGCGGACAGCGCGGCCCACTCACGGCGGAGGTGTTCCGCGCGGCGCTCGTCGATCGCCCACCCCTTCTCGGTGCTCTTCCACCCGCCATCAGGCAGGGACGCGGCCTCGGCGTCGCAGCAACCGAACCGGCAGGCGCTCACGCTGCACCGTCCATCCACTGCTGCCCCGCCACCCACTGCTGCTCGAACTGCTCGAACGTCACCCGAGGGAACGCCTCCCAGTGCTCGAGCAGCTCAGGAGAGGCGTACCGGTGAGCGCGGATCCCGGTGCCCATGAACAGCGACAGGGCGTCGACATCGGCCGCGCGACCCTCCGCATTGAGGAGGGCGCCGTTCGTCGCCTCCTCGGCCCGGGTGTACGCCGCGTAAAGCAGATCGTTGTACTCGCTCCGGCACTCGCGCCAGCGCGCGAACGCTGCGCGGATGATGACGCTCATGCTGCGGCCCTCACGTGATGCAGGAGCTGCGCGCCGAGGTGCTCCGTGTATGCCGGCGGGATTGCTTCGCTGAGTTCCCGCAGCTCCATCCAGTCGATGCCCATCGCGGCCTTCTGGACCTCGAGCGGAATGCGCCACACACCCACCTCGACGGTCCGACGCAGGTTGGTCCGATTCGTAGCCGGTGCGAATCGAGGCGTCTGCCAGCCGTGGTCGCACGCCGGGGTCTCGAGCGACACGTTGGACTCGAAGAGCCGGTGGCGACGCACATCAAGATGGAAGGACGACCCGCAGAGCATCACCGGTGCTTCGAGTTCAGCACGCGCCATCTCCACGTTCTCGATCAGGTACGGCAGGCCGGTTCGCTGCACGAGCATCCGCGTCTCGGGAATGAGATTCAGGTAGCCATCTCCGACACCGTGCCCCTTCCGTCGATAGGCGGTGAACTTCTGGCACGGCGGGGAGGCGTGCACGGCGGCAATGTCCGACAGGCGCAGCTCCCGCTCGTCACCATCCGGATGCGTGAAGGTGACGGCGCCTCCGGCGAGCAGCGTGATCAGCACGTCGATCGCGTCGCCCTGGTGGAACCAGAACGGGTAACGGGGCTGCGGGCTCACGTCCACACCGAAGACTTCGAAGTCGGCACGCGCGTAACCGGTGGCCGCACCGCCGGCACAGCAGAACAGGTCGAGCAGGATGGGGGCGATCATGCTGCAACCCGTTCCGGCTCCGGTGTTACGGGCGGCTCGATGGACCAACCACCTTTGTCATCGAGATACACGGGGCGACCGCCTGCCATGTACAGGCGGACGGGTACGAGAGTCGGGTCCTCCCACGAGTTGACGGCGAAGCCCTCGGCGCGAGCGAGGTCGGGGTGATGGTGCGCCCACCCGTGGCATCCGGTGGTCCCGGATCCGCAGAGGAGCACGCCGTTCGACACCTCGTCGCCGCCGCCGCGGCTCTTGTACTTGCGGTGGTGGCGGGAGCCGTTCTCCCAGATGCCCTTGCCGCAGCGCGCGCAGGACTGGCCCTCGCGGCGGTCGATTGTCTCGTTCCGCTCGCGCAGGGCGGCCCCGGATAGGCCGATCGCGGGCTTGTTGATCATGACCGGTGCGCCCCGTACTGGGCCGTGATCGCGCGGTTGATGTTGAGCATCGAGTAGACCTTTGTGCGGAGGGCCCGCTCGGTGGACTCGGCGTGGTGGTACTCCGCCTTCGTGTTGTGCCACGTCTCGAGTTCTTCGAGGGCGTCGGCTTCCGCCTGGGCGCGGGCGAACGTCGCCGGGACGCCGGCCTTTCCGTAGCCCGCCAGGCGGGTGTTCTTCTTGCGGGAGTAGGCGCGCTCGGCGGCGTAGCGGCGGTCGTTGATCTCGAGCAGGAGGTTCGGCATCTCCTCGAGCAGGCCCACGGCCTCCCGGATGAACCGCTCCATCTCGCTTGGGTTGGTCGGCTCGAATGCGAGCAGGTCCGCCCCACGCTTGATCGCGAAGCCGTTCTCTTGCACCTCACCGGTGGCCTGGTCGACGCTCACGGCTTGGCCTGCTTCCGGGTCGCGCGGCGCACGGCTCCGGGTACGGGTCGGTCATGGCTCTCGGCGTCGCTGACGGCGGCAGCGAGGGCCGCTGCCATCTCCGGGTTGCGGGTGCGATGCTGGGCGGGGATGTGCGGGCGGGGCGCGGTCGCGGGACGCAGCTCCACCGTCGGCGGGTGAGGGGTGGGAGTGGTGGGCGATGCCACGTCCTCCGGCTTCCACGCCTTCGCGGTCAGCTCGGCGAGGCGCGCGTTGTAGGCGACCTCGCGGGGACCGGTGCGGGCGCGGGCGGTCCGTGCGTCCGACCACACAGCCTTGAGCTCGTCGACGTCCGCCGCCGTGGCGATCTCGAAGTCGAAGTTGCGGGGCTCGGCCTGCGGGGCGACGTCGCGCGCCTCGGGAAGGTCGTCGGGCTCACGGCGATCGCGCAACGCCTCACGGAATGCGGCCTTGAGTGCGCGGCGGGCGGTGAACGCGCCGAACAGGACGCGGGGTCGCTCGGTCCACACTTTCTGCCAGTCGGGGTTCTCCGCCGGGAACGCTTCGTCCCAGAGGACGACTTCCTCGGCCGGGTAGAGCACGCCGATGCGGTGCACGCGGGAGCGCGCGGCGAGCGGTGTGGGGTGCTCGGGGGTCTTCACCCACACGGGCGACCAGTTGTGTCCGTCGTTGGTGAACTCGGTCGCCTCGCGGCCGTTCCACTCCCCCGTCGCCTGGACGATGCGCTCGTAGTCGGCGAGGGTCTTCGCGACATCCTCGTCCGTCGCGGTGGTGGTCTGCTGCTCGCTCATGCTGCGCTCGCCTTCGCGACGGGGGCCGGCTCGGCGAGCTCGCCGCCCTGCCACTCGGCTGCTCCGTTGATCAGCAGGTTGGGCTGCAGGAGGGCGCGGGCGGTTCCGCCGACGTTGCTCACCCGCATGGGTGAGAGCTTCTTCTCACCGGGCTTCGGCATGGCGAAGACGAGGGGCTCGCCGCGGTATCCGACGAGGTGTTGCATGCTGGCGATGAATTTCGGATCGAGCCCGATGATGTCTACGGCCTCCGCCTCCACCTCCGCCTCTTCACGGGTCGGCGCCTTGAACAGGCGATGCACGGGCGGAAACTTGCCGCGAACGGCATCCGCCTCGTACCGGAACACGGGGGCGTCGTCAGCCTCGGATGCGATGACTTCGACGGCGATGCGGCCCGCCTTCGTCGGCGTGCCCTCGGTCCACGAGACGCGGATCTGCTGCTCGGGGAAGTGTCGAGCGGGGCGGTGCGCGTTCGCGAGGATCCACGCGGCCTGACGGCGGTGCATGAGGAACTCGCCGTTGCCGGCACCCTTCGGTCTGGGGACGAGGGTCTCGTGTACGCGGTAGCGGTCGGTGGCGACGAGGTGGACGTGCTTTCCCTCGATGACCCAGTTGACGCCGCAGAGCACGGGCGTGATGTCGTCGGTGGCGGCTGCCGCCAGTGCACCGCGCAGTGCCCACCGGAGCTGTCCGGCGTCGAGCAGGAGGGTGATCTTCTTGGCCATGTCAGTGCTCCTTCGTGGTGTCGTCGAGGAGGTTCTCGACGCCGTAGTCGTTCAGTACGTCGCGGGCGTAGCCCAGGTGGTCGGCCATGTCGGCGAGGATCTGCGCGCGGTGGCCGGGGAACCGCTCGTCCTCTCGGATGCGGTCCAGGCGCTCGACCGCCTTGCGGAGGGCGACGCCTGCGGCGCGGGCGTCGTCGGTGATCGCGGTGAGCGTCACCGCGCGGAGGTTTGGCTTCGACTTCGGGTAGCTTTTGCCGTCGAGGCCTTCCGTGACGGGCTGGACGGGGGTGAGGGCGAATGCCGGTTCGGCGGGCGTCTCGCCCTCGGCCATGCCGGGGAGGCCCGGGTTGTCGTGTCCAGAAGTGGACAGGTCGGCGAGGTCGTTCGCGACCTGCGACTTCCCAATGCCGACGATGGGAGCGATGGCGCGAACGCTCATCCCTTCACCCGCGAGGTAGCCGACCAGCTCGAGGCGCTCCTCACGGGACACCCGCATCGGCTCCTCAGCGAGAGTGTCCGACAGCCACGCCGTCCACGACGAGAACCCAAGCATCTGCCACACGTTCGACGACTTCGCCACGTCGATCTGATTGCGGAGCTTGAACAGGTTGTTGCGGATGCCGGAGGCGGTGAGCTTGATCTCCTGCGTCATCCGCTCTGCCTCCCCCTTGGAGAGGATGGTGAGGACACCGGGGCGGGGCTTGGTCTCGCCGATGGCGTCGACCACGCCGGATCCGCGGGCCACGTCGGGAGCCGGGACAGTGCGACGGGCGCTCATGCCGACACCTCCGGATGGAAGCGACGGCCCGACCGGATGTAGTCGCGGTCGAGAGGGAGCGAGTGCCCGTCGCGGAAGAGGAACTTGCCCTCGTTCGACACGACGACCGCTTGCACGTTCGGGTATGCCTCATCGCCGATGTCGATGATCCAGCCCTCACCGGGCTGTGCTTCGTGCCACGGCTTTGCCGGGTGGGCGGCGAAGTAAGCGGCAGCCGCGTCCCGAACGTCCGAGCCAGCGGCCGACCCGGCCTCCGATCGAGACCAATACGTTGATCCGCCACCCGGCTCGTACATGACCGTCACGCGGTCTTCGCCCACCCGGTACACCAGGAATCGGGGATCCTTAGGCCAGCGCCACCGGCCGAGGCGTTCGTCAGCCTCCGCCTGAAAGAACTCACGCAGAGCCTGAGCGTTGTTGGGAGACACCTGCTCGCCGTCGACGAGCAGCCACGGTCCGCGATCGGTCACCGGAGTCACCTCGCGCACGGCTACGCCGTTGGATGCGGTGAAGTTGTTCATGCTGCGTCTCCGTTCGGTGCGATGCGGAAACCGGGCGTCGCCGCGACGGTCTTGCGGTAGACGTTCTCGGCGGCACGGCGGATCATCAGAGCCCGCTCTTCCATGTCGACGACGTCGGCGTGCTGCTTCGCGTCGGCCGCGGCCCACGCGTCCTCGTCGAGGACGGTCTTCGTCTTCGGGGTGAAGGTGAGGGCGGCGTGCGAGCCCTCCCGGCGGAGGACGTCGGTGGGTGCCTGCTCGGTGATCCACGCGTCGATGACGGGGCGGGCGGCCTTCTTGAGCGCCTCCCCCTCCGCGGCAATCGCGAGGCCGCGGGCGTACTGTGCCAGGGCGTCGTCGACGTCGTCGGGGAGCCCGTTGATGGACGGGGCGCCGGCCGCGCGCCACGCGATGAAGTCGTCAGCCTGGCGGGCGAGGATCGCGATGCGGTCCTCGTCACGCTCGATCCACCGGTGGTGGATGCCGTCCTCCCCCTCGACCTTCCACGCGTACAGCCACCAGTGGAGGCCGGTCACCCACATGCCGAACTGGCACTGGTCGTAGTGGTCGGCGGGAACGTCGACGGCGGCGGTCTTCTCCCGCCGCTTCACCTCGGCACCGAAGACACCACGGACGGCGTGGTGCCCGAGACCGTCGGGGGTGGCACGGTGCAGGGGGTGCTCGGGGTGGCCGAGGAGGGCGTTCGACCCGTCGAGGACAGTGACGCCATCGAGAAGAAGCTCAGCCTCCGCGAGGATGACCGGTTCGAGTTCGTGGCCGCGCTTCGTGTGCTGGTTGCCGTGGAACGTGGAGCCGTTGAGCTTCCCGTCGAGGATGGTGCGGCGGGCCTTCATGCTGCCGACGGCAATGGAGTGGATCTCGGAGGCGGTGACGCCCTCGGCGCGACCGTCCTGCCAGTCCTCGTCGGGTGCGCCGTCGGGGACGATGACGAG